>Ga0126381_100005862_pt1 | contig 13565 bp, 6 predicted proteins | sample PanSoiMetPlot_28_FD_96465 | JGI IMG/M metagenome (GOLD analysis project Ga0126381, IMG submission 96465) | Tropical forest soil microbial communities from Panama - MetaG Plot_28 | ecosystem: Environmental > Terrestrial > Soil > Tropical forest > Bulk soil | place: Panama | collected 2016-02-17
ATCTTCACGCGATCGGCATTTCGCATCAGCGTGTTGAGCATGCCACCTACCAGCAACGCATCCTCGAGGTTGTAGACCTCTTCCAGAAGGTGCGGCGCTTCTTTCCGGTGGCCGTCGGCGGCATCTCCACCCCGTGCCCGATACCAGACATTCCATTCGTCAAAAGAGAGCCAGAGTTTCTTAGGCGACCTTTTATGCCCGCGCACGAGATCGCACACTGCCAGCGATTCGGCAATCTGGCGATCCATGGTCAAGTTCATCGCCAGGAATTTCGCGCTATCCCCGCCTGTTTCCCGGTCATTGCCCAGATAACGGTGCAACGACAATCCGTCGACGTTCTCATAACACTGCTCCAACACCTCGCGGTCCCATTCCAGGTAGGTAGGCATGAACGGGCCGCTCGAGCCGCAGGCAATCAACTGCAGGGAGGGATCCTGAGCCACGTAGCGCATCTGGCGCGCGCTGTCCTGTGCTTTCATCCCGTATTCGGCCGCGGTCATGTGGCCAATTTGCCAGGGCCCGTCCATTTCGTTACCGAGACACCAATGCTTCACGGCGTACGGTTCTGCATATCCGTGCTTTCGCCGAAGTTCGCTCCATTGCGTGCCTCGGTCGACGTTGCAGTACTCGACAAGGGCGGCGGCTTGCTCAGGAGTTCCCGTCCCAAGATTCAGGCCCATGAGCGGCAGAGTTCCCACCTCCTTGCACCAGTGCATGTACTCGTTAGTTCCGAACTGATTCGAGTTGAGCGTGTCCCATGCCTTGTCGAGGACATGCGGCCGATCCTGCTTTGGGCCTACACCATCAAGCCAGTTATAGCCGGACACGAAGTTGCCGCCCGGATAGCGAATCATGGGAACACCGAGAGTGCGTACCTCCTGCATAACGTCCTTGCGGCACCCATCTGAGTCGGACAACTTGGACCCCGGATCATAGATGCCCTCGTAGATCGCGCGTCCGAGTTGCTCAAGAAAAGATCCGAATAAATTGCGATCCAAAGGCGAAATGCTGCGACGCCCGTCGATCAATATGCGGACGGTCTGGTCGGTTGTCGGCGAAGTCTGCGCCGACACCAGACGCCCGAGAAAAGTGCTGGAAGACACAGCTAACGCGGTGGTAGAAGCCTGCTGCAAGAACTGCCGTCTCGAAGGCATGGAAACCCCCCTCCACTGGAGCTAGCCCGCACCAACATGGTCAGCCCGCGGTCTTAAATGAATGGTTTGAGTAAACGCTTACTGAAAGACGGATTACTATACGGCTTGCTGCGCTTAGGGGCAAGAGGAAACGCAATTGCCGGTTGTTGCGCTGTCTCTGCCGGGTGTGCAAAAAGGTGGCGCCTGTTGATTTCTGCCCAGTCGCGACCGGTTCCCGACAATCTGCGCGTTGACGATGATGAAAGGGCGTTTAGGTCGGTATGGGGGGCAGAGGGTTCGGGTGGCTCACTCTACCTTGACGCTAAGGCTCGATTCAGCGGCGAGTTTACCCTGCTGAGCGACGACGAAGATGTCGCACTGTCCCTGAGCCGGGCGAAATCTCAGTCTCATCGGGATCGAACCGTCAGGATCGGGGTGCGGCAACTCCAGGGGCTTGCGAACCAACTCCTTGCCGTCGTGAAGCATGTGCAGAACGACTTTTGGGGATTCCTGGGAATCCGACTGCGGATAGAGGACGAAGAAAAGATCAATAGCCTTCCCGGGCGCGACCGAGTCGGTCAGCGTAGGCACCAGCTGAGAATTGGTGATGCCCACTGGTTCGAGACTTGATGAGGGCGATCGGTCTTCGTGTCCTTTGACCAACGCAAGGGAGCTGAGTCCGAAGTCCCTGGCAGGAGCGACGAAGAAGGCCAGACGCTTGATGGAGATTTCGGCTGAGGGCTCATCGGTGACCGCGGCGTCGATGCGATAGTGGCCGGGAGGGAGCACGACGGGTTCGGCATAGAGAATTTGATCCGTTGATGGCTGGGTTGCGGAAAGGTCGCCCCGCTCCCGGCTAAGTTCGCGACCAATCTTGGCGACAATCTCACCATTGGAATCCCGGATGACCGCGAACAGGGAAATTCTTACCTGAGCTTTTCCCGTCTTCTTGTCGGAAACGACGTGCAAGCCCGACAGGGGCACCTCGAAGGCGACCTGGTGCTCGACCGCTTTGGAATACGGGCGAAATTTCATCACTGCCAGACGATAGGGCGGGTTCTTTGAAGATGGCCCGGAATTGATCGCGTTCAAGGCGGCAGCTTCGAAGCTTTGCAAGGGCTGTCCATTCAAATCCGGGAGGGCGAAGTATCCCTTTCGCGTCTGTACCGTCACTTTGGGACGCTGGATCTTCACCGTAATCTTGCGAAATCGCCCGTCATAGTTTGGGTTGGCGGGGCTATAGGCAAGCTCGTAATGAAAGCGAATATCCTCCATGACGCGCTGCATGGGCAGCGCGATCTCATTGGTGTCTGTCACCGCGAAGCCGCCGGTGGATTCCGCCAAATCGCGCATCGTCAGCTGGCGATTATTGACCACTGTGAGCTGAACGGAGTCATCTTCTTTTACCCCGTTGAAGGGATCGCTCTTGGTGGAGGAACTGAGAGCGCCGGTGCGTTCCTGTTCGGCCAGGGAGCGCATCATAGAGTCGTCAAGGTTGAGGCCGCGCGTGTCGACTGCATAAAACGCGACCCCGGCCCGGTTGGCATAGCTGATGAGATTGTCAAAGGCATCGCGCCGGTTCAGGGGAAGCGTGAGCCCATCGGAGAGATAGAGCACCAGCTTGCGGCCGGGTAAGTTTTCCTGGCCGCGAACGATTTCGCGCAGGGAATCGATCGTGCTCATGCCTTCCGAGAGGCTGCCGGCGAAGCGAATGCCATTCTCGATCTGCGCCTGAGCAAGAATTGCACTCCCGAGTACGAAGGACGCATCTTGGGAAGAGGCATTGCGTGCGAACAGGGGGTCGCGGGCGATGGTCGGCAGGGGATTGAGGAGGGCGTTACGAACCGCATCTTGGGTGGCCTGGTCCACGTTCGGGGAATTCAGAAGGTTATTGGCCGAGGCCTGCAAACTGGAATAGGCGCTGGCGACTACTGCTGCATTGGTACCGAGACCGTCCTCGGTGTGCACTCCCTTGGCAACGGAGTCGACAGACTTGGCCAGGAGTTCTTTGTCATCGGTGTAGAAACGTGCGACGGTCAGGGTGCGCCCAACCCGGTAGATCGAGACGTAGGTGTTGGGCAGATTCTCGCTTTTCAGGAACTCCTGCACGGCTTCGCGGGCAAACTCGAGGTGGAGCGGAGCGATGTCCCCGAACACCACGGCTACAAAATTCAATTGATGTAACGGAGTGATGGAGGGAGGGGAAGTCGCACCCGGAGTCGGAGTGGAGGACGTATTTCTGGCCGCATCGCGCTCGGTCTTTATCTCTTCCGCGCCTTCTATGGGATGGAAGGCAAGGATCTTCTGCGCCACGCCGTCTTCGTACACCTCGATTTCCTCAGGGCGCAAGTTGGTGACTGGCCGATGATGTTTATCGCGTACGACCAGATCCAACAGCACCTCGTGCGCCGAGGAGCGGATGGTAGACGTGGCCGGATTCTGGCCGCTGGGTAAAGAAACCTGCCCCAACGCAAAAGGCCAAACAAGCAGCACACTGAAAGAGGTAGACAGCAGGTTGCGGAGCATTCGTACCCCTTTCCAACTTGCTCGCGCTTTGGACGCCGAGCAAGCCAACAGACAGGCATTCACGAGAGCAAGGCCGACCAAATGCGCCAGTATTGTATACTGGTTCCCTTCACAGGGTTGTCATGAATTGGGTGTTTCAGCGCCTCCTTGGACCTTGGACCTGGGACCTGAGGACACTCCAGAGCATAAACAACCAGAACGGGTCTTCACGACCGGAGTTCTTCATGGCTACCAAGTTGTGGTATGCGGTGGTTCTCCTCTTCCTCATTTTTTCCTTCGAAATCACGGCCCTTGCGCAGCACACACCGAGCGCTGCTCCTGCAGGGCCGCCGATGTCACGGCCCGCACCGACGCGCCCCGATTCCATGCAAGATACAAACACGTACGGCTATTGGTCGAAAATGACCAACCAGGACCGTGCCGGTGGAGCATTGCTCGGGAAAGTTGCGATCGACGGTGAGATGCTGCCCTGGGAACCGATCGTGGTCGCGGTGGAGTGTAACGGTTCGGTCGTTCACACGACCCTGACGGACCCGAAAGGCGAATTCGCCATAACCCCGACGAAGATTCCGGGGGAGATCAGCCAGCAAGGCGATTTACAGCGCCAAATGAAGACGCACTATGAAGGCTGCCGGTTGCACGGGCTGCTGACTGGTTTTCGATCAACCGAGGTTACCATCACCGAGCGCAATTTGCGCGACGAACCGGAAGTGGGGACCATCACGCTGTCGCGGGATTCGAACGCACGGGCTACGGCGATGAGCACGACGAGCCTCTCTGCGCCGCCCGATGCTGTGAGCGCGTGGAGGAAAGCAGGCGAGGAGATGCTGGCTCAGAAGCCGGATCGCGCGCGCAAGGCGCTGGAGAAGGCGGTGCGTGGGTATCCGGCATTTGCGGATGCCTGGTATCAGCTGGGCAGACTCGAGGTGCCTTCCGATCCCGGCAATGCGCGGCTTTGTTTCGAGAAGGCGATCGCGGCTGACTCGAAGTTCGTGCGTCCGTATGCTCAGCTCGCGGAATTGGCGGCCCGCAACGAGGATTGGCCGAAGGTGCTCGAGCACAGCGATCGGTCCCTCGAGCTGGAACCGGAGGGCACGGTCTGGCTCTGGTATGACCGGGCGCTTGCAAATTTCCAGCTGGGAAAAGTGGATGAGGCCGAAGCCAGCGCGAAGAAGCTGGTCGAGATGGATCCGCTGCACAATGTACGCAACGGCGAGCAGTTGCTGGCCGCTATCCTGGCCAGGAAGGCCGACTTCTCGGGCGCGCTGGTGCACTTGCGGAATTGTCTTACCTACATTCAGGACAGCTCCGATCTGGCCCTGTTGAAGCAACAGATTGCGCAGTTGGAGCGGCGGGTCTCGGCCGCCAACTAGGGTCACCGCGGTTGGACCCGTCCACCGGGCGCAAAACCCGGATTCTACCTTTGGGCTCATCATCCGGAGCCACACTGTTTTCGACGAACGGCCCAGGCATGGTGCGCACAGCATTCGCGCTCGACGAGTGCAGATTCCGACCACAAAAGGCGCGGTCCTCAGGATGGCAAAGCAGCCGATCGCACTAGGTCTGAAAACGCCATGGTCGTGTCTTTCGGGAAGCGATATTGAGATAGCGAGTCCAGCCTCTCCCCACTTCTGAAATGCTTCGTCTTAATTGGACTTGGCGGGTTGAGATGGCAGAGATTGAGCGGCTTCAAGTTCCGGGGCCAGCGGGAGGGTAATCTCGATGGCACCAACGCGATCGGAGGAGAGATCGCGGACGGCGGCTCGTATGGAAGCCGCCCCGGTCGGCAGGAAAAGCTCTTGCATCGCGCGGTAGACTCCGGATTGCTGAGTTTTTCCGGAGTGCGAAAGGTCTTGTGGCTCCTGTGGCCATGCATCGGGGGAGTTCTGCCCGGTTGCAACCTCGAAGACTCCGTTCAGAACCGCGCCATCGGAATCGAAGCCCACGGCGGCAAACTCGAGAGGCAGGGTGCCCTCCCTCGTGCGCTTGACCTGTGCGGAGGGGAGCGCGTAATAGATCGCGTATTTCTGTACCTGTACGGCCTTGGGAAGCTTCGGCTTCTTGTTCTTGCCGCGAAAGAACGCGGGTTGAGTGGCCAACTTGGCCCATTGTTCATCGCTGGCAAGAGTGGGACGGCCGATGGCGTGAGCCCGCACTTTGAAAATCAACTGATGAATGAGCGGCGCACCGTGCTGGAGTCCGGCATACATTGAACGTTCGTGGGCGTTGACCGCGAATTGCTCAGGCGTGTTGTCATCCCCTGAGTTGTTTTTCTTCCCTTTAGCCGTGGTTGGAGCGTCGGGATCGTCGGCGTAATAAGAACGCCGGTACTGCAATTGGTAATTCGCGCGGGGGAGAGTGATACGGATGTTGCGCAGGCTTCCGTTGTAATTCGGGTTGGTCGGGGAATACGTGAGTGTGTAGTAATTGGCGCCATTCTCGGTGGCTTCGTCGAGCGCAGCCTTCAGGTCGTTGTCGCTGTAGAAGGTTCGTCCGCCTGTGGCAGTAGCGACATCGCCCTGAATCATGTAGTCGGAGGAGAGAGAGCGACTCGCTCCGGAAAGTTGTAAACCGTTGGCGGTACGGAGGGCAGCAGTGGACCGGTCAGGGGAACCACCGGAAAAGGTACCACTCGCTGCCCCGCTTCCAGCCGTGGTGCCGGGCGGGGCAGAACCCCCGGCCAGCGGTTCTACCGAGTTGCTGCCCCCATAGGGTGATGTGCCGGTGAGCGCGCCTTCCGGATTAACGACCACGCCCCGAATGTTCACGGGATAAACCGCAACTTGCGCGCGAGTTAATTCGTCAAGCTCTCGTTTGATATCCTCGCGCAGATCCTGCGGATCACCCGGCGTGGGATAGAGAGTGACAGGAAAGAGTCCCGCCATCCAGATGAGGTTCTTGCGGCCCGGCAAGCCATTCAGGAAAGCGGCGATGTGAGTGAGCACACTCATTGTCGAGAGCGTGTCGCCCTTGCCGTAATTTCTTGAAAGAAGGAACGACCTTGGAACGTGCGGAACCGGGTGTTGCGGATCGAGCGCCGCGTAGAGGAGTTTTTTGTCGGAGGTGAATCCCTGGACCAGATAGAGTTCGTCAGAGTTGACCCAGATGGCAAAGCGTGTGCCCGCGGGTTTGCTTTCGATAAATCTGAGGATCTGCTGGCGTGCTGGGATTTGATCCTCGATTTCCATATTCACCATGTCATAGAGGAACACGTACAGCGGTCCGCGCTCCGGTGCTGCCGGGATGTTGACGAAGGTGTTCGAGGGGAGGGCGGGGGCGTCGGGCGGAAGCGAAATCGAGGGTTTGTCGAACTCGTAGACATCAAACGAAAGGATGTGTTGCGGTTTACCATCCTCGAAGACGGAGAAGTCTTTTGAGCCCAGACCGCGCACTGGCTTGCCCTCAGAGTCACGCACGACGACATCGATTACGACTCGCCGAACTGTACTCTTGAAGAGCGGCGAAGGGATGGCGGGTGTTTGTGTTGCTTGTGGTTTCTCAGAAGTGGTCTGGCCAGCCAACCGCGAATGGGGCGAGGACACTGTTAGCACTACCAGACAGGCACTGAAAAGGACGAGACGAAATCTCATGAATGCAGACTCCTCCGGCTCACGAGGAAATGCCCGGTGCTCAACAAGGTGGGCGGGTTCGTACCGCGCCTGGTTATTCTAGGGCATGCGGCTCGGAACGGAAAGGTGGAGCATTCCTCATCCTTGCGGCTGGGAACAAGGCGGTGCCGAGGATGGCAGGGCTAGCGGCACGATGGCATCCGGTTCTGGGAGCGAGGGGAAGTTGGATTTCGAGCGCACCGATGCGGTCGGTGCATAGGTTCCACGTGGCGAAGCGAATAGATTTTCGGAGGTGGCGGCGTCGTGCAGGGTGTTCGATTCAGTCGTGAAACCTTGCAGCAAGAAGCGGGAATGCCGGGGAATTTTACTTCTGCTGTGCGCGGGAAGCGGCCAGGTCTTCTTTCAATTGCAGCCCTTGGGCGTTTTCAGGCTCGAGCTTCAGGGCGTTGGCAACGGCGGCTTCGGCTTCGGAGAACTTCGATTCCATGCCCAGTGTGGCGGCAAGGTTGATCCACGCGTCTGTGAATGTGGGGGCGGCGCGGACAGCCTGGCGGAAGTGCTCCTCCGCGGCGGTAGGATCTCCGTCGTGCGAGTCCAGGTATCCAAGCTGGTTCTGCGCGATGGCCATGTCGGGATCGATTTGAACTGATTTTTCCAAGGCCGCGCGTTCACCCGCGGTGTCACCCGCTTGGTCCAACGCAACCGATAACTTGTAGTTCAGCAGTGCATCGTTCGGGTTGGTCTGGAGAGCCTCGCGATAGAGGGCGGCTGCATTTTGTGCATTGCCTTTAGCTAATTCCTGCTCGGCCTTTGAAGTGATGGAATCGATCAGGTTCTTCTGGGACTCGGCATCTTTCGCTTCCTGGAACAAGGCGAGCTGATGTTCGGCTTCCTGGGTCTCGCCCAGGGTCTTCAGGACTTTCGCCAATTCGAAGTGGGCCTCGGGCTGTTGATTGCCAAGGGCGAGTACCTGTTCGAACTGTTGCTTGGCCTCCTGCGGCTGGTTGAGCTTCGCCAGCACGACGCCGAGATGGAAATGCGCACTGCTGAAATTCGGGTTCAAAGATACCGATTCCTCGAGGTGTCTCCTGGCCTCCGAGAAGCTACCTGCCTGGAGTTCCAGCCAGCCATTCGCGTACAGAAGGTAATCGTCGTTGGGATAGGAGTGAAGCAACCTCTGTGCGAGTGGAAGGGCCTGGACGTTATCTTGGGCTGTTATAAGGACGCGCAGATAGAGGCGTTGCGCCTCGAAGTTCTGGGGGTGCGCGGCTGCGTATTTACCCGCCAGTGCGGCTGCCTCTTTAAGGAAACGTTTGTTCACGATTACCGTGATGAGAGCGGAAGTGAGGGGAAATGAAGAGGGGCGGGCAGCGACCATCTTCTTAAGGATTGTTTCCGCCTCCTCGAGCATGCCCGATTTCCCGTAAGCCTGGGCTAGATCGAGGGTGAGGACCTCGGAGCTCGGAGTCGGTCGTGCCGCGCGCAGCAGGGCAATGGCTTCGCGGTTATCGCCTTCGGCAATCAGATGCCGGCTCATTCCATCGAGCGCTTCGACGGAGGTGGGAGCGAGCTTAAGGGCCGCTTGCCATTCCGATTTTGCTTCCTCGCTACGCTGGAGTTGCTCGAGAATCCGGGCGCGTTTGGTGTGAGCGCTCGCCACCGCGGGTGATAGCTTGATGGATTGTTGCAGGGAGTCATCGGCCGACTTCAGGTCGCCCAGGGAATACAAGGCATTGCCCAGCAGTTCCAGAGTAGGAGCGGAGCTGGGGTTGATCTTTAGCGCGGAACGGTAGGACTGGGCGGCACACTCGTAGTTATGATGACTCTCGAACCACTGTCCCAAACGCACAAAGCTGCTGGCGCCAGGTTTGCCGCGAATCTCGCTTTCGAGCGCGGGTGGCCCCGCACAACCGGCCGCGCGCAGAAGTGCGGGACTGAGAACAACGATGATCAGAACAGAAGCACTTCGTACTGGGCTGACGGGCTTCATCGAAATGGACGTCCTTTGATGATCCCGTCGCCTTCGCGGATTGTAATCAGCTGATCCGCGGCAATCTTGGGGAAAGTCTCGGAAGCTCCGGTGGGCCACCGAACCTCAAGATCCACCGTTGTTGCCGGACCCAGTCCGAAATGCAGACGAGGGTCATTGGAGGAGAGGAAGCTGCACTGGCTAGTCAAAGACTGAGCCTGGACTTTCCCACCATAGCGGGCCAGCACGCGCGAGCCGATCGCACTGCGGTTGCTCTTGGTTCCTTCCAGGCGAATCTTGATCCAGTGATTGCCCGTGGGCACGTCATTGCGAAGCAGGGAAGGCGGGTCGCTGCGATTCATGATGAGGATGTCCAGGTCGCCGTCGTTATCAAAATCCCCGAAAGCTACGCCGCGACTGACGTAGCGAGCGCTGATGGCGGGACCTGCTTCGTCGCCCACAGGAGCGAACGTGCCGTTGCGCAAGTTTCGAAAGATCAGGCGCGGGTTGCGGGCGGGATATTTGGCGTAGATCCGTTCCAGTTCGGGAGCAACCGTGCCGGCCACGATGAAAATGTCGGGATAGCCGTCATTATCCAGATCCACAAGACCGGTACCCCAACTGCTGAAGCGGCGTTCAGCGCCGAGTCCGGCCATCATGGTTACGTCTTCGAATTCCGCTTTTCCGTTGTTGTGATACAGCCCCGTCGGTTGATTTACAAAATGCGTCTTCAAAATGTCGAGATGCCCGTCGAGGTCATAATCTCCCAAGCCGACGCCCATGCCACCCATCAGGTTGCCATCTTTACTTACTGCTACTCCACGGAGCAGGGCCTCTTCGCGGAACGTGCCGTCATGATTGTTGATCAACAGCATGCTGGGACTGGCGTCACAGGCGACAAAGATGTCCTGCCATCCGTCCTCGTCGGCGTCGAAGGCCACCGCTGTGAATCCGTAGGAGCCGCGAAGTTCGCCGATCCCTGACTTGTTGGAAACATCGGTAAAGGTTCCGTCACGGTTGTTGTGGTAGAGAGTGTGTGGAGGGAAGCCCAGACCTCCGGGACCGCAATTTGTGGGAACGCCTTCAAAGTTGCAATTGGGTATATCCATCGAGGGCTTTGCGGCATTGGCAAGATCGATCTCGACGTAATTGGAAACGAAAAGGTCAAGCCAGCCGTCGCGGTCGTAGTCGACGAAGGTGCATCCGGAACCAAACAGCCGTCGCGGTTGGGTGAGACCGGCTTTGGCGGTTACATCGGTGAAGGTGCCATCGCCATTGTTACGGAACAATTTGTTCTGGCCGTAATACGTGATGTAGAGGTCTTCGAAGCCGTCGTTGTTGTAGTCACCGACCGAGACTCCACAAGCCCATCCCGGCTCGGACAGGCCGGATTTTTCGGTTACATCGGTAAAGGTACCATCCCGGTTGTTGTGGTAAAGACGGTTCCCCGAGCCTGGTGGTGTGCCCTCGAGCGTGCGTCCTCCAAGAAGGAAGACGTCCATCCAGCCATCATTGTCGTAGTCAAGGAACGCGCAACCGGCACCGTTGACTTCCACAATGTATGTATTTTTGTGGGGGTCTCCATAAATCATGCTATGAGTCAGGCCCGCGCTTTGGGCCACATCGACAAAGCGCGAGAATGGAGGCAAAGCCTTGGCTGAGGCGGCGGAGGGAACGAGCGACCAGAGCCGGGAGGGAATGACCAAAGGCCCCAGCGCGACGGAAATCGCCTGCAACAGGGAACGACGCGTGCAGTCGCCTGGATTTGGAGGCTTCATGTCGCGTAGGGCCTTGGCAGACTTCCTCATCATCAGCGCTGTGCCAAAGCCTTGGCAAGGGTGTCCTTGAGGAGGAGAGCCTGCGGATTTTGAGGTTCGAGCTGCAGAGCGTATTGAACCGCGTCCTGCGCCTCAGAGAAGCGGGATTGTAAGCCCAGGCTGGCGGCGAGGTTGACCCAAGCCTCGGTGAATCCTGGTGCGGAGCGAACGGCTTCTCGGAAATGTTTTTCGGCGGTTGCGGAGTCGCCGCTGCGGGATGCGAGAAATCCAAGTTGGTTCTGGGCACTAGCCAAGTCTGGATTGAGTTGAATCGCCTTTTCCAGAACCGTGCGTTCGGCGGTGATGTCGCCGGTTTGATCGAGAGCGACCGCCAGTTTGAAGTCGAGCAGCGCGTCATCCGGAGCATTGTCTAGCGCTTCGCGGTAGAGTGGAATCGCGTCCTGGGCCCTTCCCGCGGCCATAGCTTTGTCGCCTTGCGCGGACCTATTGGCAGCGAGAGCGCGATGATTTCTCTCCTGCAGCCCTTGCTGATAAGTTCTAACTTCCTTGGCGGCTTCCTGATTGTCACCCAGCGCGCGCAGGACCTTTCCCAATTCGAAATGAACCTCGGGTTCGGTAGTGCCCAGCTTCAGTGCCTGTTCCAGTTGTTCTTTGGCGCCGGAGGGATCACCGAGTTGGGAGAGAACAATGCCCAGGTGAAAGTGTGCGGCGGCGACCTGGGGATTGATCTTTACTGCCTGTTCCAGGTGCTCACGGGCGGATTTCGAGTCGCCTTGATCGTGTTCCAGGACTCCATTGATGTAAAGGAATTCGAAATCCTCAGGGGATCCCGCAAGCAGCTTTTTGGCCAGCGGAGCGGCAACGGCCGAGTTCCCCGTGAGCACCAGCACCTGCAGATAAAGCCTCTGCAAATCTGGGTCGAAGGGATGTTTCTTCACGGCTTCGGCACAGAGTGTTTCCGCCGCCTGATTGTGAAGTTGCTTGAGGTTGACCGAGATCAAGGCCGTCGCCAGAGGTACTGACGAAGGATGCCCGGCGAGCGCATCCTGCAGAACTTTCGAGGCCTCGTCTAATATCTTCAGGCCGATGTAAGCATGAGCAAGATCCAGAGTCAGATCCTGGTTCGGCGGAGCGGCGCGCAACAGGGTGATGGCGCGGAGGTACTCGCCGTCATCGATGAGAGCACTGGCCATGCCGTGGAGGGCGACGGGGGAGTGGGGATCAATCTTCCATGCGGCTTGCCATTGCTGCTTGGCTTCGGCTTTGCGCTGCAATCGCTCGAGAGCAGCAGCCAGCAGGAGGCGGGCCTTGAGGCGGTCAGGTGCGATCGCGACCGATTCCTCAAGAGCCGCAACTGCGTGCGGCATGTTGCCGGCCGAGTAGAGGCTCAATCCCAGCAGGTACGAAAGTCGTGCCGAACCGGGCGAGAGACCGAGGGCCGAGCGATAAGCCTCGGCCGCGCAAGCAAACTGATGCCGGTTCCCGAACCACGTCCCGATCTCGGCGTATGCGTCGGCGGTGGGCTTGGGTTGCATTTTGGCGCGGAGCGCCGGGGACGGAGTACAAGTTTCGGCGGCCAACGACGCATTCGCAGCGATGGAAAGGACCAGCCCGAGAATGGTACGCCGCGACATCGACACCAGTTGGAAGGGAACGCCTCAGAATACCATTTTCCTGAGCTCCCGCAATCTGACGAGCCCATCCCAACCTGCTAGGGTTTCTCGGGGCCTTTTTCCTGCTGTTCGGCGGTCATGCGATCGACGAGCTGGCGCTCCTTCGCGCCGTCCGCGGTGCGGTGGAGTTTGTAATACAGGGCGGCAAGTTGCACGTGAGGTTCCAGCCACTTGGGATCGTCTTTGGTGAGTTTCTCCAGTTGTTCGGCCGCAATGTCGTAGTGCCCCATCATGCTTTCGAGCATGGCAGATTCGTAACGCGCCATCGAGTCCGTGGGCTTCAACTTCAGCGCGCGATCCAAGTAGACTTTGGCTTCGTCAAGTTCCCGCCGCTGTTCCAGAATCGCGCCCAAATAAAGGTTAGCCTCGAAATCCTCGGGGTTGATGCGGAGGGCATCGCGAAACGCCGCCTCGGCCGTCTGCTTATCGCCGGTCTTGTCTCTTGCCTTACCGGCAAGAGTCAGGATTCCGGGAAGGCTTGGGTCGAGGCTGAGTGCAGCCTCGAGATCGTGGCGGGCTCGGTCGTTTTCATCCAGATCGAGAAGCGTCCTGCCGGCCAGCAGATAGGCATCGGCACTGTGTTGCGATTCGGCTACTTTCTCAATTCGGGTTACGCCTTCGCGAGGTTTACCGCTTCTTAGCAGTGCGGTGCCCAGCGCGTACTCCAAATCGGGGTTCGTCGAATTCGATTTCTCCAGCCGCTCGAGGACGGCCACAGCGGTTGGGGCCTGGTTCAATTCCACCTGCGCCGCGGCGAGCAGGATTGCGACCTGCAGGCGGTTTGGTTGCGCCTGGTGAAGAGGCGCGAGTTGCTGGCGTGCATTCTCGAAATCGCCTTTCTTGAAGTACGCCAGCGCCAGGTTGAGTTGTACCGCGTTCTTTTCGGGGATGGAGGGGAGCACGGCTCGATAGAGCGA
>Ga0126381_100005863_pt1 | contig 13564 bp, 8 predicted proteins | sample PanSoiMetPlot_28_FD_96465 | JGI IMG/M metagenome (GOLD analysis project Ga0126381, IMG submission 96465) | Tropical forest soil microbial communities from Panama - MetaG Plot_28 | ecosystem: Environmental > Terrestrial > Soil > Tropical forest > Bulk soil | place: Panama | collected 2016-02-17
CCACTCTTTGCGCTTCCTGCTCATCGAGAGGGTCAAACGCTCCCACCAGCAGGATCACGGGGATGTGTGACAGCGCGGAATCCATCTTCACAAACTGGCAGACCTCATAGCCGTTTCTCACCGGCATGAACACATCGGCGAGCACCAGGTCCGGCCTCAGGTCGGCGATCTTTCGCACTGCCGCTTCGCCATTTCCAACGGCCACAACGTCAATGCCGTGGTCTTTCAGTGCAAGACCAACCATCTTCTGGATGTTGCTGTTGTCGTCCGCGACCAGAATCTTCGGCACTAAACGGCCTCCGGCAATACATCACCAGCGCAAGCCACTCCGGCTGCACCTGCAGCCCGTAAGCGGTGCCCTGCCTGGTTTTATTGGAGCATTCGCTGGCGTGCCCGTCAATCATACTGGGGTAAGACTGTGTCCCAAAGCGACACTGTCCACTCGCACAGTAGTATCCGGCACGCCCCTGCGAAAATGGCGACAAGTGCGGCTGGTTTGCCGCGCCGTTGCCTCACTTCCAAACCCGTTCCCGAAAGACAGAAAGGGATTACCACGGAACAATTTTCTTCAATCCCTTTTTTCTCTTGCTGCTCGACTCTTTCTTGCTGTCCTTCTTGTCGGATGGACTTCCCGCCTGGTCCCCGTCCGCTGATTGAGAGTCTGCCTTTGCGCCGCCATCGGTGTTTTGACCATCCGCAACGGCTGCACCGTCGGTTTTTGCTCCTCCGTCGGCGGATGCACTGGCCTCGCCGGTCCCTTCTGTCTTCGGCGCATCACCACTCCCAGCCGCAGTTGACGACTTGGCTGGATCGCTTGCCGGCGCTGCGGGGTCCGGTTGCTGCGCCTGAGGTTTCGCCTCGCTTCCATCGGAAGCCGGGGTGACGCTCTCTGCCCCGCTGCTCGTCTCCGCGGGGCCGCCAGGCACCACCGTCGTCACGATGGCTCCTCCCCCGCCAATCCGTGGCGAAGTCAGGCCGCCGGTTAGAATGTCCCCTCCCTCCTCGGTCGAGGACTCCGGCGTCATTGTTGGCGTTCCTGATTTGGACGCGGCGTACAATTCCTGGCGTGGGCTTGAGTGCACCAGCGCCAAGGGTTTCAAGACGAGTGGGTCGTGTTTCCGCGCCGAATTTTTCTCCGCGGTCATCCACGCCACCGCTTTCGGGTCCGGCTGCGGCACCGGCGCCTTCAGCACCTTCAGCCTTTCCTTGGCCCCCGGAACCAACGGCGAAAGCGGGTATTCCCGCACGATCCTTGCGTAATACGGCGCCGCCAGATCCTTCCTTTCCGTGCCCTCCCAGATATTTCCGAGCATCCACAGCGCGTGATCCGCCTTGCTGTACAGCGGATACCGGTTCACGAGCGCGGCCAGCCTGGAAGCTGCCGCCCTTTTGTCCCCTCGCGTGGTGTAGTAAAAGTAGCCGATGCGGTAATCTCCCTCCGCCAGCACTTCCTGCACTTCCCGCAAATGTTGCTCCGCTTTCGGCGCCAGCGGATCCTTCGGATACTTTTGCAGAAAGGTTTGGAAGGCGTCCTCTGCCTCGAGCGCCTGCGTCCGGTCGCGGTCCGGCTTTTCCATCTCACGGAAATGCGCCATCGCCACCTGCAACTGCGCGTAGGCGGCTTCCGGCAGCATCGGGAAGAACACGCTGAAATCTTGGTACGCCTGAATCGCCTGCGTGGTGTTCGCGGTTCCGCCCTCTTTGTAAAACGAATCCGCAATCGCCAGCTTGGCTTTGGCCAAGTATTCGCTGTCCGGATACGTATTGATCAGCGTCTGCATATTCAGCCGGCCCACCTCGTGTCTTCCGTGCTTGATGTCGTCCATGGCCCGTAGATAGAGCAGCTTGTCCGGCTCTGCGGTGTTGTCCACGCTCGTCGACTTATTGACCTTTTTCTTCTTATGCAATTGTGCGTAGCTGGGTGTGGCCGAGAGCAGCACCATTCCGGCGATGATGGAACCGGCGAGCCATTTCGCCCCCGCTTTCTCCCGCCACTTTTCTTTAAGGCGCACTCCTCACCTCTCAGGTATCTAGGATCCCACGACAGACCGGGAAGAGCCCGCAGTCCTCCAAGTTTAACGCTTTGATTATACCTGAACGAAAGGCCAGGTCGCGCCCCTTCTTTTGCGACTCTCAGCTAGGCTCCCGCCCAGGCCGTTCCACCCCGTTCTGATGCCGGTCGAGGCCCTCCGGGGTTGCCTAGTCCCTTTCGTCGCCTACTGCTTGAACTTCTTGCTCGGCGTCGCTTGCTTCTCCCTTTCGAGCTCGATTATATCCGCTCCCGTGTCCGCGCCGCCGAGCAACCACCTGCTGAAAAAGTCCCCCCGCGCCAGGATGACGTAGTTCTGGATCGGCATGTAGCTGTGCCGCATTCCCGGGAACACCAGCATTTCGAATCGTTTGTTTGCCTTAATCAGCGCGTTGGCCAACCGCATGGTATTCACCATGCTTACGTTATCGTCCATATCGCCGGTCGTCAGCATCAGGTGCCCTGCCAGGTTTTTCGCTATTTCGGAGTTCTTATCGATATCGTAGACGAATTTCTCCGTCCCATCCTTTTGCTTCTCTTCCCGTACCCCGTGATACTTTTCGCTCCAGGTATTGTTGTACACATTGTTGTCATGGTTCCCCGATTCCGACCAACCTGCCTTGTAAAAGTGCGGATACTGCAGCATCGCCGCCGCCGTCATGAACCCTCCGCCGGAATGGCCCCACATCCCCACGCGGCTCAAATCCATGTAGGGATGCGCCGCCGCGACTCGCTCGAGAGCCGCCTTTTTGTCTGCCAGGCCATAGTCCCGCAAATTCCCATACCCATAGGTGTCGTACCATTTGTCTCGCTGCGGGCTTCCGCCGCGGTTGCCTACCTCAACGACGACAAACCCCAGTTGCGCCAGGGGCACGTTGGGACTTTTCGGTGAAAACGCCTTGGTTACCTGCTCCACCTGCGGCCCGGGATACACGTATTCAATCACCGGATACTTGCGGTTGGCATCGAAATCGAACGGCTTATAAATCACTCCGTAAAGGTCGGTCACGCCGTCATCCGCCTTTACTTTGAACGCCTCGGGATATTGGAACCCCGCGGTCGTCAATTGTGAAATGTCCGTCGTCTCCAGCTCATAAAGCGGCGTTCCTTGTCCGTCCAGCAGCGCGGACTTCGGCGCCGTATCCACCCGCGAGTAGGTATCCACGAAATACTTGCCCGAATCCGGCCAGCTCACCGCGTGTGTAAAGTTCCCCGGCGTCAGCAATTTCAGTCCGCTTCCATCCAGGCCGATGCGGTACAGGTGCGTATAATAGGGATCTTCTCCGGCCTCGTGCCCGTTTGCCATGAAGTACAACATCCGCATTTTCTCATCGACCGAAGCAATTTGATCGGTCACGTATTCGCCGGTCGTGATCTGGTTTTTCAGCTTTCCCTGGCCATCGTACAAATAAAGGTGGCCCCATCCGTCCCGCTCCGACCACCACAACATTTCCTTCCCGTTTCCCACCAGCCGCAGCGGCTTTTGGGTCATCCACACGTTCGAACGCTCTTCAATCAACTTCTGTAGTTTACCGCTGGCGGTGTCCGCAACGTCAACCTCCACTTGCCGGAAATCCCGGCTTCGGCTCGTGAAGTACAGCACGTCCGAAGTGTCGGCCACCCACTTCGGGCTCAATCGCGAAAGCGGCGCCGGATTCTGGCGGTTTTCCTCTTGTTCCTCGCGGAGCTCTTCCCGGTCGCGCTCCGTTTGCGCGGCATCGGCAACGTTCAGAACTTCATCGACAAAGCTCTTCGGCTCGACCACCACGCGCTGCTTGCTCGCTACATCAAAGATGTCGATCTCGCCGATCGGCATGTTCGCCTCGCCTGGCAGGGCGTAGCTGCGCGTCTCCAGGACCGGCCGGGGATTTGTAAGCGAATGAATCACCCAGTAGTCGCCCACTTTGCGGTCGTCGTTGCGCTCCAGCGCAAATTTCTTGGAATCCTTCGACCAATGAATCGTCACCGCCGGTGTCCGCGGACCTGCTTTGTTCGTGTCGCCCTTGTCCTGTTTCTTCAGTTGCTCTTCTTGCTCCGGCAGCAGCACTCGCGCATAGCTGTATTTCTCCACTCCGTCGGTCGTCAATTGTGTTTCGAGCACGCTCGTATCTCCCGCTTTTTTCAGCGCCTTTCGATAGTTCTCGGCGTCCAGCAGGTAAAGGTTATGTTGCCGGGCGAAAACCACCGTCTTTTCATCCGGTGACGCGGAAGCCCACATGGGTTTTTTCTTCGGCGCCTCAAAACTGTCGAGCCTCGTGACTTTTCCCGTTGCCATGTCGTAGGCAAAGTAGATCGTGCGTGTTTCCTCCGGTTTTTCCTCCGGCGGGCCCGCAGCTTGACCCTCCTGCTCTCCCTGCTTCATCTCTCCCTCTTTGCCTTGCTCCTCGATGTCTTCCTGGCTCTTTTCCCTCTTTGGCTCGTTTGGCACCAGCGCGTCTTTTCGAATCTCTACCTCAAATCGCATCCGCGTGTCTTTGTCCACCAGCTTCAGCCGCTTAACCGGGAGGTGCCGTGCCTCATACGGAAAATTCGTCAACATCGAGAGTGCCGCCGCCACCTTCGCGTTGTCCCACAACGGCGCCCTAGCCTTCCGTACCGGGTCCACCAAGTAATACCGCGTCCCCTCCGGCGTCTCGTAGCTGTACCAGAATCGGTCGGATTCGCCGAACCAGTGCGGCGTCACCGCCAGGTCAAACACCAGCTTGCTGACCTGATCAGGCAGAAACCGCTCTTCGAGGGCGTAGTTGGGCGCTACCCGCAACGTCCGGTCTAGCGAAGACGCCTCCGCATTGGCCGCCGACACGGGGTTCTGCTGCCCGGCCCAAGCACGCGCCACGAGCAAACTTGCCGCCGCCAGCCCCGCGTACACTCCCACTCGCGCCAGCCGATTCTCCCTGCGACACATCGTCTGTGCCGAATTTGCCGCCCTCATCGTGGATTTCCTCCACCCCGAAGCGTTGCCACGCCCAAAGGCCGCACATTATAGTCCCAATCGCAGAGGGAAGCGTGTTGTGGAAGGGCCGGCGCCCCGCAAGAGGTAAAATCTATCGGCGCCGGGGAATATTCTTGCACTTTGCCTGGTCCTTGAGAAAAGGACTGGTGTGATCCGCCGGTTGCGGGATCTTGGGAAACCCTATGATGAAACGAGCACTCGTTGCTGGCTTGCTTCTGATTGCCGCGGCTGCTGCTCCGCCGCTTGCCCATCAGGTGCACAAATCCCAGGTGGCGCGCACGTCTCTCAAGGTCGGCGACGTGGCTCCTGACTTTACGCTGCTCACCGATAAATGGAAAACGGTCAGGCTCAGCGACTACCGCGGCAAGAAAAATGTCTTCCTCGCCGTCTATGTCCTCGCGTTCTCCGAGGGTTGCACCAAGCAAATGCGCGCCGTCCAAGCGGGTATCGATTCCGGGCAAATCCCCACCTCGGACACTGCCGTGTTCGGCGTCAGCCTCGACAGTCCCGCGGCCAACGCCGCCTTCGCCGAGCAGAACGGTCTCGAGTTTCCTCTGCTTAGTGACATGAACCACAAAATGCTCATCTCCTACGGCATCCTGAAAACCTATAGCGTCGAGAATGAAGACTATCAGTGGGCGCTTCGCGCCAACATCGTCCTCGACAAGCAGGGCATAATCCGGCTCATCGACGAGGGTGACGAGGCCGTCGACCCCAACACCGCGCTCACCCTGTGCACCACTCTCCACAAGCAGCCCCCTCCGAGTAGTTCGCCTCGACACCGGTGAGACCCCCTCGCAGTTGTGCATTCCCAAAGACCTACTTAAGCCGAGTCGAGAAATGGCTCAGCGATCTTCAGGTTGCACCAACCAGCTAGTTGGAGGTGCCGGTTGCGGCGTAGCTGTCTTTGGTAGCGTCGCCGTACAGGTGCAGGAGCTGCGAGGCGCGCTTCAGCAAATCGGAAGGCATGTCGCCCGGCTGATAGTCCACCCACCCGGTGGTGTACGCGAGCGAAATCTTTCGTCCGGCGCATTCCAGGTCGATCGAACCCATGCGGTTCAGCACCTGACTCACTTCGCCAACATTGCATTTCGGCAGCACCAACAGGAAGTCGTCGTTGGCCAGCCGTACCGCGAAGTCCGACCCGCGGCTCACTTCCTTCAGTCGCCGCGCAAACTCTTTCAGAGCTTGATCTACCGCCGTCCTGCCGTACTGCCGGTTCAGGTCTGCCAAATCTTCCAGGTGAATGGTGGCGAGGCTCAGCGCAGTATTCTGCTTTTTCGCGCGCGCGATTTCCTTTCCAAGATGCAAGAGCGCCGAAGTACGCGTGTACAGGCCCGTCGCCGGATCCACTGCCGCGGTTTCGTTGATCCCGGCTGTCGGATCTTCCGACCCGGCGCTCGGTGCGATAGCTCGCTCGCGCCACTTGCGAAACATTCTCTGTCGGCTCAGCATCCAGCCGTTGAAAAGGAGGAGCAAGCACAAAACTCCCCAGCGCGCCTGCTCGGGGCTCATTTCATAAAAATGGTCTTTGTGCCGAAAGAGCCGGGAGAACGCGGTGAGCAACAACGTTGCTGCGGAAAGTGTCGTCACCGTGAGCGCGGAAAACCACAGCCACCACTCGCGTCGCCCGACCTTCTTTAAGTCGATTTCCGCCGTCTGCGCGTAGTAATTCGCCGGCCCTTCAAGCGGCGAGGACTTGGCCGATACGCGTAGGCGGTCTCCGAACTCAGATGCGGCGGTTCTGTCAGGCCGGCCGAACATAACCTCCAATGTAGGCTGTCGCTGGAAAGGGAAGCAATCCCCAATCGGGACAGGCTCCTCTTTTCAGGAAACTGCACGAAAGTACTGCTTTCAAAAGGGAACCCCGGAAGATTTCCTCGAGGCCTTTTATTTTCAGCACGTTACACGGCCAACATGAGGTGTAAAATGTTTTGCAGACCGTTTAATGGTTCGCGAGCTTGGCTGGCAGCTTGCCCGACCTCGTCCAATCTTCGGTCGAAGGATACAGCTCCAGCCCGATCTCATAAGAGCCATCGCCGCGTGTTTTGCAGTGCGCAACGCGGCCTCGCGAAGCGAGGCTTCCGCGGATAGGCTGGACAGAGAGATCCTTGTTCCTATTCCAGGGGCTCTTGGTCAACAGGCGCGCGCCGTGACAACTCACATCAATCGTTGAGGTGATTTCGAACGCCCCCGTTGCAGGATCTGACAGCTTCACAAACATCTTGAGGGCGATGCGGCTTTCCGCTCGGCGGAGAAGAGGAGCGTCCACGTAGACAATCCTTTGCAAACGGGATGGTTAAAGGGGAATCAGGCGGGGCTCGCTTCGCCGGGCATCTTCCTTCCTCTGGCGCTCGCCGTCAATAGTACTTGCCCTGAATTCGCCTTCCGCTTGTGCTATCCGGCACCTCTGCGCTAGGCCGCCTGGGCCGAAGTCCCAACCGCACGATCCGTCGTCAGAAGCCCGTGCGCTGCATGTTGGCCTTGAGCGCCTCGTCGATCCGCGCCACCGATTCGCTCAAGTGCGCCCGCGTCTCCACGGACATTTTGATGCCCGGCTTGCCGAGTGTGCTTTGCAGCTGGCTTCGCAGGCTGGTTAATCCTTGCCGTGACAGCGTCTGCGCATCCTCCGGCACGGTGGAGTCTCGTAGCACCAGGCCCACCATTTTGCGCAGATGCGCTCGCTGCAGCGACCTGCGGTAGCTGTCAATCGTCAGCGAGTTGGCGGGCGCTCTGGTCTCCGCCCAGACGGAGTCTTGCAGTTCGGTAAAAAGCAGTCCCAGGCTGAACGGCTCGGCCGGCGGGGTCACTTTTACCTCCGAATCCAGGATCCGGCTGAGCAGGAGCGGATGGAACAAGCGGTCCATCACCTGGTTTTGCAAGGATAGAACCATGTCGTGAATGGGCACGTCGAAACGCGCGCGCATGGCGAGAAAGTCGACGAAGTTCGAATGCCGCGGGCTGGCCAGCTTGTTCAGCAGTTGCGGAGAAAACCGGAACGCCGTTGGCGAGAACAAGTGCGCGCGCAGCAGTTCGAGCGCCTCCCTTTGTTTTGCCGCCGGCACTGGTTCAAACGGCAACCGGTCTCCCGGATCGCCAACGTGCGAGCGGTAATGATAGACGCCGCCGATGTATTTCGAGGCGAGATACAACGAATATCCTTCCTGCCCCAAGGCGCCATTAAAGCTGCGTCGCAGCACCTGGTAGCCTTGGCCCGGCTTTTCCAGTTTTTTCTCCATGTTGGCGCGGATTTCCTCCGCCAATTTCACGCGCAGCGCATAGTACTTCAGCGGGTCGCTGCCAAAATCGAAGCGGTTCACCGCCGGGTCCATGTCAAAGGGCCCGCCGCCGATTCCGGCATCTTCATCGGTGTCGTACGCGAGCTGGGGTTCTGCGGCACGCGAGGCGATCTTCGCCAACTCCGGCAATTCCTCGTCGGGCGTATTTGCCGCAATCGGCTTATATGCATATTCGATGGCCCAGTAGTCGTACGGACCAAGCGTGGTCTGATGGTACTGCCCCTGCTTCTGTCCTTGTGCGGAGATATTGGTCGGGATGTAATCCATGACCGAGCCGGTGAGACCGTCCTTGGCCGTTAGCGTCGTGTCTTCTGCCTGCTCCAGCGTGTGGATCGTGCTCGCGCGGAAGTTGTGGCGCAGCCCCAAGGTATGTCCGACTTCGTGAGCGGCGATCTCCACGAGATAGTCGTGGACGAACTGGTTCGCCTCCGGACCCTCGGGATCCATCCCTCGCGCGGTCAGTAGGTCGAAGGCGAACTCCGCATCCCGCACCGCGCCCGCGACCAGGTCGCAGAATGCCGCGGGCCGGTTATGCCAGGGAGCAAGGAACGGTTTTCTTGGCTCTTCCGTCCAGGGCAACCAAGCCGTTCCCACGGGATTCACGTATTCGTTGACCTCCCGCCGGAAAAAGCGCGTCATCCCCGCATCGAACCGTATGTCCGCGTCGTAAATTTCTCCGGTGAGCGGATTCACGCGGGACGGCCCTTCCGCGAATCCGGGATCGGGATAGCCGGCGAACCACCGCAGCGTGCTGTACCGCACGTCCGCAGGATCCCAATCGGCGTAATCCGGCTGCTGTTTGACCTGGACCGCATCCTTGAATCCGATGCGCTCGAACGCTTTGTTCCACAACAAGACGCCTTCGCGGATGGCATCGCGGTATTCCATCGGTATGGTGTTTTCCATCCAGAACACGATGGGCTGCTTCGGCGGAGAGAGCGGCGCGGATGGATCCTGCTTCTCCAACCTCCAGCGGTTGATGTACCGCCGGCTGGACTCGAAATTCCTGTCGCTGTTGTAGTCTTCCACTTGCGTGAAGAAGTGCCCCACGCGGTCGTCGGCCAAACGTGAACGGAACCCCGGCCCAGGCAGTTCGGAAATGCTGTAGCGGAAATGAAACAGCACGCTGCGGATGTCCGGTACGTTGCGAGGCGGCTCCGGTGAGGGCGGCGGCGGAACGCCTGGAGGCAACAACGGGGGCAACGGCGGTTGCTCCGCGGCAAAGTGGTTGACGGTTTCGATTTCGATGTTGCGGTCGAAGGCCTTCAGCATTCCGAAGTTGCTGTTCTTGGCGTCATAGCGATAGCCGATTCGAAAAACTTCGTTCAGTTGGTAAGCCATCATCGGCACGTCGGTCAGCAGGATGGCTCCGAGGTCAATCAACCAGCTCTTCCGTTCTGGATGGGGCAAGCTCTCGCGCTTGGTGGACCCGAGAATCGAGTCGCTAAATGAATGTGCGACCGCGCGCCCCATCGGAGAGTGGTCCTCGGCGGCGAATCGCGTATTCCTCAGAATCACCTGGACGGTTTTTCCCTCTTTATGAAAAACAAAGGGGGCTTCTCCGCAGTAGCTGTCCGCATAGAATCCCCCCTCGCCCAGGCCAGATTCGCATGTGAGCGAAAGCATGTACGTTTTGTCAAATTGATCCGGCTGAATTTCCAGAAAGACTTTTTCTTCCGTCTTGTAGAAGGTGAACAGGCCTTTGATCACCTCAGCCTCTTTGACGACGTCGGTAAAGGGCTTTTCCTTTGGCGGCTCCGCCTTCTGTTCCTCTGAGCCGGGCTTCTTCCCGGCATCGGCTTTCTGGTCCGCAGGGGCTTGTTTCCTTTCTCCGTGGTTGTTCCCAGGCGGCGTCTCGGCCGAGAGTCGGGTGCTCCCGAACCAAAGCAGCGCGGCGACGAACAGGGGGAAGCTTGCTCTACGCATGTAGGTCACTCCTTGAGTTGGCCGGTTGGCGGCCAGGCGCGTTCCGAAGGAATATGCGGCTGATACCGAAGTTTCCAATTAAAGTCAAGTCAATCCAAAGTCAATTCAAGGTCAAGCCCTGCGCCGGCGGAGTCTCAACTCCATTATCCGCCCATCTTCGATTGCCATATTCCAAGTTCCGTTTTGACCTGAAGCCTCGACGAAGCGGCTGGCCAGGCGCAACACGATGGCCTTCGAGCCAAGCGTAGGCGACGCCCGTCTCCGCGAGCCTCAGCTCTTCGCTCGGAACACCAAGAAGCTGGATTCACGATAGACAAGCGAGCGGGCCTCGGCCGCGAGAGCCGGTGAGGTTGTTCGCCTTGCGCAGGACCGGTGAGTGCCTCACGCCGATCTGAGCGATTTCGACAACCCAGGCGAATCAATTGGCGACGGTGAGTTCGATGGTGGCGGTAGAAGGGATTTTTGAGCCGGCCATAGGCGTCTGGTCAATCACCGCGCCACGCGGCCATTGCGGAGCGGAGACGTAATTCACTTTGCGGCGCAGTTGCACCTGGTCCAAGCGTCGTTGGGCCTCATTTTCGTTCAATCCCACCAGATGCGGCATGACGTAATCGGTTTCGCGCGGTCCCTGTGATACCAGCACGTCCACGCGAGGCGTGGCAGCCCCGGCGCCGGGTTGGGGGTTTTGCAGCACGATGGTATCAGCGGACTCGGCTGGCATGCTGATCGCGGAGACTTCGCCAACTTGCAAGCCCTGGCGTAGCAATTCGACGCGCGAGGCGCGCAGGGAATTTCCTTCGAGCATGGGAATCTGCAACTGGCGCTGGCCAAGGCTGAGGACGACATGGGCTTGCTGGGAAACTTTCATGAGAAGTCCGGCGGGGGGAGTCTGGCGCAACACCACGTTGATGGGCTGGTCGCTGTAGATGCGGTCGGCTACGCGCAGCACCAGGCCCCGGGATTGCAGCATGCTGCTGGCTTCTGAAACATTTTTGCCGACCAGATTGGGCATGGTGACTTCGCGGCCATGGATGGCAATGCGCATGGCAGTGATGGCGCTGAGAAACGCCGCTGACGCCAGGATGAAGACGAGCAGCGTGATGCGGGTGAGCCATTGGAGTCGTTCGCGCAGGGTCATCTTGAGCCGTGAGTCGTAAGTATTAGCTTAGGTCTAAGTTTCGCAGAAAACCGAAAAAAGAGAACGGGAAACGGGAGGTTCTTGATCCGCTTTTCCGTTTCGAGCCCTTGTGCAAAAGAACAAAAGAAAAAGACGTGTCCGGCGAGGGAAGGGTTGCATGCGGAACCGCGCCGGTGAAATGAGAACCTGGGCTGCCTCTTCCGACACGCGGACAGAGCGTTGCAATAGCGGCTCGAGCGATTACTTCCTGAGCGGGGGAGGCGGATACTCGGGCAATTTGTCCTTGCTGGTGTCCGCACGCTTGACTTCCAGCTCGTCGAAAAGGAGTGATGGGCTGATGACCGTGGTGGGAATGCCCCCGGGGCGATTACTGACCAGGGGATCGTTACCAGCCGCAATCACAGCGGTGCGCAGCGCGCGGGTGTCCAGTTCGTTGAAAACTGCGCCGCGCACGAGTTCTTCGTGGCCGTCGTTCGCGTAAACGCGATAGAGCAGGCGGGGCGTGTTGCCGGGCTGGCCGAGCGTTTCGACCCTGTAGCCGTAAGCCATGCCCTGTGCCTTGACCATTTCCGCGACCCTCTTTTTCAAGTCGTCGGGCGGTTGTGGCTCCGCGCTTTTGAGCAAGAGAACGCCGAGATTCGCGCCGGCGGGCGTGCCCGGGGCGGCGCGGCCGTGGCCGTTCGAAGCAGGGAAGTCGCGAAGCGGCTGTCGGCCGATGAGGTAATTGGTGAGTATGCCGTTTTCGATGGCGTCGACCGACTGAGCCTTCACGCCTTCGCTGTCAAACATGTAGCTGCCGATGAGGCTCTTACCCTGAAAATCCTTCAATGTGGGGTCGTCAATGACCGAAAGAAAAGTCGGGAGAACGCGCGCTTTGTAGCTGGTGGCGAAGGCGCCGACAGTACGATTGGGCCGACCGAGCTGCGGCTTGCGACCCATAAGGTTTTGGCCGATCAAGGAGGCGACGATGTCGTCGGCGGCATCGGCGGAGAACAAAACAGGGCCGCGGTACTCTTCCTCGACAATGGGAGCTTTGCGGAGCGCAACGACGGTGTCGAGCGTTCGCTTCGCATCTGTCATCAGAGCGTCGTGCGACGGCAATTCCTCCATGCGCGCAACGACGTAACCGGGGTTGCGGCTGAGGCGCATGCCGTCAGCGGCTTGTGCCGAACCATTGAATTGCACGGAGTAGGTGGTCTTACCGCAGCGCGTCACGGTGCCTTCAGTATTGACAAGGTATTCGTTGACGGCGGAGAAACGCGCGGACGCGGTGACGGATTGCACGTCGAGATATTGACGATACAAGTTGGTGAGGTCCTCAAGAGTTCTCTTCCAGGACGTTCCATCGAACTTCAGGGAAACAGTGGGGTCGACCGCGATGAGCGGAGCGGATTTGGCAAAATCGTCCACCGGATTGGCGTCGCTCGTAAAGCGCTTGAGCTCGGCTTGCTTTTCGGCGAGCGCCTGGCCAGCGCCCTTGTAGGCCTCGTCGGTGGCGAGCCAGATCTGATGCCGGAGGGCAATGGAGTCGTTGTCGAGCGGAAGAAACGTGGATTCGCCTTGGCCGGGGCCGTAGAAGCTGTCCTGTTTGTAGTCCCCGACGCGAACGATCACGCGGAGAAGCCGAACGTGCGTATGCTGGTTTTCGCGAAGTGCACCGAATGCGGCTTCGGCGATGTATTCTTCGACGTCATTGACACGATACTCGATGAAATAAGGTGCCTGAACCTGATCCATTTTGAGCCGCGACTTGGAGCGGTCCAACTCGGTGAGCAGGGCTTCGAGCAGGCCGTCACCCTTGGCTGCCTCGCGGGCAGCAGCCAAGGCCGGGTCGAGCGCGGGCTTGGAGCCGCCCGAGGCGGCGCGGAGCGAAGGCAAACAGGTTGCCATAGCCAGGGCGAATCCTAGGTTGCGGCGACAAACGCTCATGGCTTCACCTCGTGTGTGGCCGCGAGCGTCTTGGCAGCAGAAGCCCTATCGTCGAAGCCGGGCGGAGGCAAGAGCGGCGGGCGTTCGTGCTGATGGGCGCGCTTTTGCACTTCCATTTCGGAGAAGAGCATGGACGGAGCGACGGCGGCGACGGGGACTTGCCCGCTTTCCGCGCCGCAAACGCCGTTAAAGACATGTTCCTGATCGCCGGTTGTGAGAATGCGGGTCAAGGCGGCGAGAGGCGTGCCGACAATGTCGACGCCGCGGACTAATTCATCGGGACGCCCGTC
>Ga0126381_100005864_pt1 | contig 13564 bp, 10 predicted proteins | sample PanSoiMetPlot_28_FD_96465 | JGI IMG/M metagenome (GOLD analysis project Ga0126381, IMG submission 96465) | Tropical forest soil microbial communities from Panama - MetaG Plot_28 | ecosystem: Environmental > Terrestrial > Soil > Tropical forest > Bulk soil | place: Panama | collected 2016-02-17
ATCCCGATTTCCGGATTAATGTCGGGGTTAACCGTTGGCAGACTGCTGTTGGGAACGCTTGTCACACCGGGAGAAAGGAAACTGGTTTTCCAGAGCGGTTGCGCGTTCGTCCCTGTGCTGGAGTCGGCGTCGAAAGCGTATACGCTGTCATGCTCGGTGGCAACGTACACGACGTTGTGTACAACCCCGCCGATCGAAACGTTCGAAACATATAGAGGCTGTGCAAAGACGTAGCCATCCACCGGTTGTGAGAATAGCTTGCCAAAGCTCGTTGCGTTCACGTTGGCAGGCGTCAAGATGGTCTCATTGCTATTCACATTGGTCCGTTGGTTGTTGTACTGAGCCGTCGGCACGTTAACCTGGGCAGCCGAGGGAATACCTGCCGCCAGCAGCACTACCGCAAATATGCCTACCCACCATGGTGTGAATGATCGACCCGTATGCGACCGCTCTATCGCTAATTCCACGTTACTCCTCCGGTAACCTCTATCCTGCAATTACGGGCTGGTGGCACATGCGATCGAGATACATGGTAACCCGATTCCAAGCTTATAGTTGCGCGGTTTTTTTATCGCCTACGAAATAGACAGCCACGCTTGCGACGAAGGGGAGAAACACAGACGCAACCGGGAGCGTGAGGGTTCATTGGTCGCGTCAGCTGCACTACCCGATGTGACGATAGATGACCTTCCCTGCAAACGTGAGCAAGCTGTTTGGCATGCATGAAAAGACAAGCTTCGCCGCCTTGAGCTGCCAGCTGCCGGCTAGGTCAAAGGAGAAATCAACTGGAAACCTCCAATAAACCAGTGGGATCGGTTGTGGAACCCAGTGGTTCTTGAACTCAAGAAGACCGACGTTGTCCTCTTCTGTTCTCCCGAGGTCAAATTTCGTCGCTCCTTTCGATTTGGCAGCCACAATCGCACGCCACAAAAGCCAAGGCGTCGCCCCGAGTCTGTTAAACCGCGCAGAGGAGCATCCATACTTATACAAGACGATTGCCTTGAATCGCAGGGTCAGAATCCCCGCAATTGGAATCTCGTCTTTGTACGCCAAACGAATCTCCAGCGCATCACCTTGGAACTCGATTAGGTGTCGAAACCAGGAATAAGGCATTGGCGGCACACGGTGGCGTCTCCGAGTAACCACAAATAAGGAGAAGAAGTCTCTTAACAACTCCTCGGACCTTCCACATTTTTCGACGAGACCAGCACGCTCCGCTCGCTGAACACGACGTTGGACAGAGTTCCGGTGAAGACCCTGGAACAGCTCGTCTAATCCCGGGCGCAGATCAAGGACGTGTCGAAAGTATCTCGCGCTGGGTTGAAGTTCGTTCGTGCCACTGACACTCCCGACATTCCCGCTGGTTGGTCGAAGCTCCAGATATTTGCAGCCTTGCGGCTCTAAGGCGGTTTGTAGATAGCGAATCAGGAAGTTCAGGCTTTCGTTCGAGTCGCAAAGAGGTTCGCAGTAATCTGAAAATGGTAACGAGACAAGGCGCCGCCCCGTCAGCCAGCTATTGATACGACAAAAGACTATGCCATTGTTCAATTCACCGTTCGGCGCCGAGGTCGTGAAAGCCACCGGCTCATATCGGTAAGTGTGTCGAAGCGCACGCAACCAGCCCACCGTGTGGAACACACACGCGTCAGGGTGTCGCTCCGAGAAATCCGCCCATCTCGCGTCCTTAATTGGATCAAGCTCGTAAATTCTCATCGTCAGCAGTGCATCAGGCGCCGCTCGGCCAGGGGTTTCGATTTCATGGAGTGTTACGGTCTGACACGGGCGCGGTAGAATCTGTGGAAGCTCGGGTTTCGAGCTTCTGTGATGGCGGGCACTGGGGCGACGTAAGTTTCGAGCAAACCAGCTTGATCCGCCGTCTGCTCAAGAACCTTCAGAAATCCGGAATTTTTCAAATCGCCATTCGATAACCGAAACGCTCACTAAGCAGCAGGTTCGACGGTCTTCCTCGACAGACCGAGTGTCCCCCATAGATTCCGAAAGGATCTAACCTCCTCGCGCACTCGAGGCAAAAACGCCGAAACGCCGTAAACCGCAGCAAATCCGAGGGCAGCGATTAGGAGCTGATGCAGTATATGCTTTGGAGAAATCATCCAAAGAGCGATTTTCGCAAACAGAATCCCAGCGAGGCTCAGCGAAACCGGGCAAAGAAGGGCTCCACCAAGACGTCGCAAGGTCAAGGTTGTTCCGCGGAAGGCGACCCTGAGGATCCATGGGAGAATCGCGAGCAAAGCTAAAGAGCCCGCTAATGCAACTGTTTTGATGCCAAAAGGCAGCCCGATTACGAAGCTTGCAATCATGATCGGGGAAATTATTAACAAGACTCGGAGAAGACGATTCGATTGTCCTCGACTCACGAATAACCAAAGGGTTGATTCAAGCAGCAGCTGGCCCATCGCCGAAACAACAAGAATTCGGAAAACGGGCGCTGCCTCCCGCCACTGATTCCCAAGTAACAAGACAATGATCTGTTCTGAGGCGACGAAGAGGAAACCGAACAGGGGAGCGCTAATCCACATGATTAGATTGGCAGCGCGCAAATAATACCGCGCAAACCGGTCCGCGTCGTCTTGGAGCTTGCTGAACGTCGTGATGGCGACGTTGCCGGCCGGAGCGCTCAACTGCCGTACAGGCAACATTAGGAGATTATAGGCTCGCGAATAGAGACCTAACGGAGCGGCCCCCCAGTACCACCCGATCAGGGCACTGTCAACACTGCGATTCAGACTTAGTACGAGGTAGGAAGCTGCGACATTGCCACCGAAGGCGACCAGGGAACCGACTTTGGCGGCGCCACGCCTGGGTCGACTTGGTCTCCAATTGACCATCAGCCAGGAAAGCACCATCGGGGTCAGATTCAACAGCAACGGGAGAGCGACTAAAGCCCAGTAGCCAGCCCCACGCCACGCCATCGTGATCGCAACGGGAACGGCGATCGCGTAAGCAGTTATATCCATGATCGCTAACGAAGAAAAGCGCATCTGACGCTTGAGCAGCGCAACGGGCTGAGCTCTCAGGCTTCCAATAAGAAATGTGAGGGAAAGCACAAGCGTGATCTTTAGGAGGTGCGGCTCCCTGTATAGCTTGGCCATCACCGGGGCCAAAGACGCCGTTGCCAGTGTTAGTCCCAAACCGATAGCGACACTCAGCCAAAACAAGATGCTGACTTGTTCCTGGTTGATTTCCGTGTTCTGGATGGTTGCCTCGGAAAGACCAAAATCCGCGAACGCGGTGACAAGCCCTGTGATCGCTGTCACCATGGCCACCATTCCGAAGTCGGCAGGGGTCAGCAACCGTGCCAGCACCACCGTGGAAACGGATTGCAGGAGGAATTGGGTGCCCTGTGACGATAACGTGATCAGACCGCCGCGAACGGACCTCCCTCTTAGATCGGCATGCACATGGTCCGCGCTGAGCGGGTCTAATTGTGTTTGAGCCGGCATACAGCATCCTCCGGTGCTAGACCGTAGCTGAAGATCTATCTATCAAATTATGCGACAAGTATCGAAACCAGCAGCTTTCATCGAGGTGCGGTCACGTGGAGAGAACACTTGCGTGTCGACGTCTCCCAACTGACGAAGCTCTAAGCAAGTCGGTATAGACCTTAAGGGTAATCTGGCCGACGGACTCCCAAGAGTGACCTTCGGCCGCATGGGCGCTTATTTCCTTCCTACTCTCATCCAACCGTGCGAATAAATCGCTTGCGAAAAACCTTTCAATTGCCCTCGCCAATTCAAACGGGTCTTCCGGCTTAAATAGGAACCCCGTTTTGCCCTCGATCACTTCATGTCGCAGGGGTACCACATCGGCAGCGAGCACGGGCAGACCGAAACTGTAACCCAAAAACAAGACACCGCTTTGGTAGACATACTTATAGGGCAGCACGAGAACGTCCGCCGCCTTGAAAAAGACCTCGACCTCGTCGTCGGGAATGAATTCCACCTTAAGCACTATCCGTCCCGTCTGGACATCCTCATCAATCTCGTGTCGGATTGTTTTCCAATAGGCTTCGCAATTCTTTGCTCGGCCGGCGACAACTAATCGATAGCCATCCCGCTTGGGCAGGCTGTGACGAAACGCGGCGACAAGGTGTTCGAGCCCCTTGTAAGGCGCGATGTTGCCAAAAAACAGGATCGTCCTTTCCGTGTCTCTGATGTTCAGCTTTCGCTTTGCTTCAGCGGGTGTGAGTTCCGTACGTGGGACCGCGTTGTTAATCCCGAAGGGAATTACACTGATTCGAGCCTCATGAACCCCAAATTCCTCGATGAGCTCACGCTTCATCTTTTCTGTGTGAACGAAGAGATGGTGGGCCAGCCTATACTGGATTCGCAGTGTCAGTCGGTTAAGAAAGTTGTCACGCGAATCCCGCTTGCCGGCATTCACGTTGTGCACCGTGAGAGCGATTCTTTTCCCCAATACCAGGTAATACAGCATAAGCAGGGTTCGATCAAAGGACTGGACTTTGTTATTCCAAAGGATATGAAAAATTCTCGGCTTCGCGGTAAGGGCATAGCGAATCAACTTGACATAGAACAGCGCCACTCTAGCGGATTTGTTCACGAAACTGACATCTTCCCGTTGATTGCCTCTTAGATTGAGGAACCTTACTTGCGGATTTTCTCTGAATTCTAAGCAATCCAGTTCGTCGCTACCAATCACGTCCAAGATTGCGCCCTTTGAGATGAGTTCCATTGCCAAGCCGAAAGCGTATGGTTTGTCTCCCCCTCCAGTAAGCAAGGCAACCGGTACTCGGCGATGCACTTCCGGCATAACCGACTCCGAAGGCTTTAACTCGTCTTGTCTAGTTCCAGTGGAATTCATCATTGGGCAAATGAGTTTTCAATTGGGTTCGCCTGCACTCTTCATCTCTCGCCCACGGGACAAATTTTTCCGTCCGTCGTCGATTCTTGCAGCTATGCGTGTCTTAGAAACTCGGAGAGCGCCTGACCATTCCTAACATGTGCTTCTCGATCCGCGTCGTCGGCGGGGCGGGCACGTCGATCTCTTGGAAGTCGTTTCTCATTCGTTCATCCCCGATCGTCTTGATCCTTCTTGTTTGATGCTATCGCCATGTTTGTGCTCTCCGGCTATTCCGTTGGGGAAGCCGCGAATTTCGTGTTGAAACATTGTTTTGTCCCAACGTCTCAGCAAGGAAGACTTAGCCTCGGGAAGAGCTCGCTGGGCCCATTTTGCAACCTTCCACCCAAAGATTGGTTTCATCCAAGCATACTTCGATCGCAAGCGGGGTGTTTCTAGGCGCCCCTGCAATTCCGCCGCTAGGTCGTGGAGCTGCGCGACAATGTCCGGCCGATCCGGGTAGAAAAAGTCATACCAGGTTTGCAAGTACGTTAGGCATGCCTTCCACACGCGCTCACTATTTTCGAGCGAACGAAGATATTCAATGTGTAGTCGCATCGATCGCAACAACGAGTCTTTCTTTGTGTCTGAGTTGCCAATGAAGCTGACGCGGTTTGTACCTGACATTCTGTAGAATATCCTGGCTTGAGGCACGAAACGGGTTCCTACTGAGGCAAGGAGCACGCGACAAAAATATTCGCCGTCTTGATCGTACTGAAGACGTGTATCCCAAGGCCCTGCCGCCTCGGTCAGCTCCCGGCTCATCAGCCACGTGGCATTTTGCATGTGCAAATTCCCAGCCATTTTCCTCAATAGCCACTCAACAGGCGAAAGGTCCTGCCAGAGGTCGCTTCGCACAAAATGGGCGTGGCCAGTTCGATAATAAAAGGGAGCCCACGCAGAAGAAAGAAGGAGTCGTTTGCTGTCACCGTCTTGTAAAGAGGAAAGCTGCCTCTCGATTTTATCTTGCGCCAGAATATCGTCCGCGTCTAGCTCTTGGATGTAATCACCTTGACACACCCTGTAGGCATTGTTGACGGCCGCCGAAAGGCCTTGGTTCTCCGTAGACACAATTTTGACTTGCTTCGAGGCGAACGAGCGTGCCACCTCCGCAGTCTTATCCGTCGACCCGTCATTGACGACGATAATCTCCTTGCGCTGCCAGGTCTGGTTAACCGCGGATTGGAGCGTGTATCCGATCAAGCTTTCAGCGTTATACGCGGGAATTAGGATGGAAACCAAAGGTTGGATCACGATTTACTCTCCGAACTCGTCGTGTTTAGCTCTAGCTCCGGTATTTGGATCTTTACTCATGAGATGTTTCTTAACCGGATAGGCCTTCAGGTTACGTATGATTTGGACTTTCTTCTCAACCAGAAAAGAATGCATAATCTCTCATGGGCCCTCGGAGAGCGTTCCCCGAGCCGAGAAGGAATTGTGAGCGCTCCAGAAACTCCTTCAACACGACTGTCCTCGACAACAATCGACTGGTCGGCTCGTCCGAAGTCATTTTTTTTTTGACCCATGCGTTTAATGCTAGCCCTTGTGAACGGGCCCAGCTAGTAAGCTGTTCAGTTTCTTATACATATCGATATCCAAGAATCAGTACCTTTCGACCCTCCTTTTTGGCCTTTGCCTTGACCGCCTTGCCTGCCACAGTGAAGGCCATCTAAAATGAGGAACGGTCTGCCTCTTGGCCAGGTACCAGGCTGGACCAATTCACGACTCAAACACTATCCGGGAGGCTGTGCCAAAACTACCCAAAAGTACAGTAGAAGGCGCTGGCCTTTGGAATCACTATAAGAATCACTATAAGTGTGGGTACGCTCGATTTGGTCTCACTCTTCAAGGGGAACAGCGGATGACGAAAATCGGAAAATGCCTATTATCTTTTTTTCTGCTGAGCGCTCTGTGTAGCACGGCAGTTCACGGACAAACGGTAAATGCGGCGAGCTGCAACCTAACTGACGTGCAGGCGGCGCTGAAAAAAGTCACGGCTGACGGGGCTATAGTCAACATCCCTTCAGGCACCTGCACTTGGACCTCGACTCTGGCATATACCGCCACGCACTCTCTCGTCATACTTGGCGCGGGGACGACGGTCGGCTCTGACAGCCTTGGGAACCCCACAGGTTATAACGATCAGACCGTAATCATTGACAGTGCTAGTCCGCAGCATGCGCTCCAAGTAACAACCGCTTCCGGAAAGGCTTTTAGGATGTCCGGAGTCACGTTCAAAGGCGGTTCTGGGTCCACAGGATTCAATGGCACTGTCTCAATTAACGGATATTCGCAGTCGGTTCGCGTGGACCATAACCATTTTTACAACCTCACTGATTTGAGTATTGGTTTTTATGGTTGGGAATATGGCGTCGTCGACCATAATCTTTTTGACATTCTCGGTAACACGGCGAATAACGGGGTGCGAGTGGAGCACGCTAATTGGAACAATGGTATTAATGGGGATGCTTCGTGGGCCGATGAGCATTGTTTAGGAACAAACCAAGCCATTTACGTCGAAAATAACACCTTTAGTTTTCCGAACGGGAATGGTGCTGGCTACGCGAATGATGCCGACAACGGCTCCCATATCGTGTTTCGATACAACACCATGAACAACGTCTATTTCCAGGTTCACGACCAAACGAATGACAACAGGGGTCCGAGAGCATTTGAGTTTTACAAAAATGTTTCCAAGTATACGGGGAATGCGGGCGGTGCGGCCCCGGCTTTGGCCATTCGTGGTGGCACGGGGCTGGTTTGGGGCAATACCGTAACCGGGTTCAATGGTCTCATCGCTATGTGGAGTGACCGTGCTTCGGCGAACGTGGGGCAGTATAGCCCTCCGAACGGATGGGGCTACTGCGGAACCCAGTACAACTCGCATGGCCCGAGTGCTTGGGATCAGTCTTCTTCGAATTCTGGATACGCCTGCATCGACCAAGTAGGACGAGGCAAGGGCAACCTATTGACAGGTGTCTTCCCGAATAAGGTGAATAGCGTCACCAATGCGATTGCCTGGCCAAATCAAGCGATTGAGCCACTGTATGAGTGGCTCGATGCCAATAGTATGGGCTCCATGGCATCGAGCGAACAGCCGGACGTCATTAAACAGAACAGAGATTTCTACGTCGCTAGCCAGACCTTCAACGGCACGAACGGTACGGGAATCGGGTTGCTCTCCGCGCGTCCTTCGACATGCGCGGCCGGACCAGGTGGTAATACAAATGGGGTCGCCTATTGGGCGACCGACACAAACACACTGTATGTTTGCAACCCGACGAACACCTGGAGTAATTACTACACGCCGTACACGTATCCGCATCCGCTGACAAATGCAATCTCAGGATCGGGAACGCCTCCGGCCGCGCCGACCAACCTCGCAGCGACGGTACAGTGATGTTGCTCAGGATCTGCGCAAGACTCTGAACTCGCATCTCACCGCCATCCGGCTCGCGTCGGGCTCGCGCGAGCTGGAGTCCGGACTTCCGAAAGGAGCTTCCGAAAGTGGGTCCGTTCTTCCTCGGACTCGCCGATGGCTCCCGGAATTTGACCCTTGTCTGGTCGGCATACTGAGATGGCGACCAACAAAAAGGTGAGCCACATCAACTCACCCTTGCTAAAAGAGGCGGTTGTAATGTTGTAAATCGGCGTTACCGCCCACAACGCTAAACTCAAGGGAGTGAGCTCGGACCCGGATCCCATCCCCTTGCATATGTCCCGATAGCTTACAATCAAGAATCCAATTAGAAGCGATGCGCCGATAATTCCCAGATTGAGGTAAAGTTCGATATAGCCGTCATGTGCTTGGTTCGGCCTAAAGGCAAACTTCTCCCACAGCTCCGCGAGTCTCGGGCCTAGCCAGAAGCTTTCGTACCCGGTTCCCAGCAGAGGATTGATTCTCATATCGAGTAGATAGGCCCACAAGAGCGTCCGGTCCGTAAACGTCGCATCGCGTCCGACCGCCTCGGCGATTGACGCCTTCATATCGGCACCAAACACAAGGAAAAGACACAAAAAAACCGTTGCGGGAATCAATACCTTCAGAAGTGTCGGCCGCCGCTTAACCATTTTGCTTCGCGCCGCCACAATCACCAGACATCCGAGCAGGAAGCTAACCCGGCAGGTTGCACTGTCAGCCATATTCAGGAGCCATAACGTCATAGCGAGAAGGGCCAGGTTCACGGCGATGCGTTTTTTTGTTTTCCCTTCCCTCCGGTCGCGCCAACGGACCAAAGTATCCCAGAAAAAGTACAACCCACTGACCAAACAGATTGCACCGAGCTGATCCTTGGTGGTCGCTACGCCCGAGTAGTTCGCTACACCCGACCATTCCGAGTATTGTCTTCCGATTTGGGGATAGTACTTGATCACGACGATAGAAAGGGGAATCAATAGAAACGAAAGACGGCGGAGCAGCATCCGGATTGCCTCAAGCGGGAAAGGATCTGAGAGTACGACAAGGACCACCAGGTAATTGCCCAGATCTCGGAACCACTTCTTAAAAGTAAGAAAGGGAAGGTCCGACCAAAGGAGGCTCAGCAAGGCGTAGGCAAGGAATGCCGTCAAGAAAAGATTGCGTGAGAAGAAACGGCTCCATTTGAAGGAGCGGGCCACCAGGACACCGATCGCCAGGACCATCAGGATCAAGAAGATCGTGCGATCCAGCGGATTACCTTCCTCATAGGCCTTAATCGCCGGGCCCCCTCCCGTTCCCAACCATTGCGAGGGTAAACGCGACGAAATAATGAACATCCAAGTGATCGGGATCCATACGGCCGCCGAAGTTTTCGAATCCTTGGTGCTGTCGAAATGAAAAAGCGCCAAGAGAAGAATAAACCAGAGAAGTACTGCGAGGATTGGAGGCATATCAGGAACCCAACCTAAGTCTGGTCATAACCTATCGGGGAGCACTTTACAATCCGGAACCTTTGGAGGCCGCGTGTTATTCGGAAGTGAACATTTCTGGTCTATCGGTGTGCAGGGTGGGCAGAACGAAAGCCGCGTTCGCCAACTTGAGCGGCTCGTCGGACGTCAGCTTCTCTGTTTGCCACGCACGAAGACGCCCGTCTTCCGCGATCCCCCAAAGCTCGTACCCCTTTTTTCTTAAGAACTCGGTAAGCTGCTTGGGATCGGCCGCGGACGAAGCCCGGCGCAAAACGCCGGCACTCTGTCTCAAAGGATCATTCTCATCAGGCAGCAAGGTCAGCTCGCAAATGATCACCTTTGGCGGGCAAACGTGGAAGGTTTGTTCCATCCCCTGAAACGCGTCCAATTCAGCACCCTCAATATCGATTTTCATCACGTCGATCCGGTCTATATTATTTGCGTGCACGTATTCATCGACGGTAACGAGTGGCACTAAGACTTTGGAACCCCGATTGAGCCATTTATGAGCGTAGAGGGAAGAACAACCAAACCACTCTGGGTCGTAGAGCGGCAATTCTTTTCCTGACTCTTTTCCTACAGCCGACGCGTTTACCCGTATCCTTCCACATTGACCGTTCAACTCGCTTGAGCGTCGCAGATGCGGAATTAAGTAGGGGTTAGCCTCGAACGCGTGAATCGAACCGGACCTCCCACAGAGCGGAGCAACATAAAAGGAGTAAAAGCCGAAATTTGCTCCCAGATCAAAGAAAACGTCACCCTCTCTGACGAGCCGTCTTAGACACTGGGCAACACCTCGTTCATCTTCGTGCTGCCCGGTAATTGTACCCAAGAAGTAATACATGAGACTGACTTGGGCCACTCCTCTTTCTCCACCGCACAACATCGTGCCGCCGGTTTCAAACACAGCGCGTCTCGAGAAGGAACTGCCTTCACGTTCGACGAGCTTATTCCCAAAGTGACGGCAAAAGCTTAAAACTGTCCGACTCGTTGGGTAGTTATGAGCAAAAGATACGAGAACTTTTTCAAATGTCGAACGCCAGGGACCAGCCGCCGCCAGGCCACTTAGCAAATCGACAACATTTCCTTTGACACTCATTGACGCAACCTCATAAGTGGCTGGAGAAGGTTACTTCGCTGGTTTCTAATCTCAACATGAAGGTCTCACGGTTTCGTCGCCGCACAAACATGAACCCATCATCCTGGAATTGCAGGATCGGGTCGAAGAGATAGCTGAAGATCATTGAAGAATCCATCAAATTGTCACAACAAGGCTCTTTAGCTCGCTCGTTTGCTGAACGTCCTATTGTAGGCCGCAAGCAAATTCGCGACAGAATATTCCCACGCGAGCTCCTTCTCGATTCTCATCCTGCCGAATTCTCCCATCCTCGCTCGTTCCGTAGGATTTTCAAGCAGCCAAAGGATTTTGTTAGCGAAATCGCTGATCTGATTTGCCTTGTCAGCATAAAGAGACGCTTCGCCCGCGCTAAATCTACCTTCTGTCGACTCAAATTGAACGATCGGCTTGCCGAGTGCCATGTATTCCATAATCTTGATCATTGTAGAGATATCGTTCATCTTGCATGGTCTATCCGGGTTTACGCAAACATCTGCTGTTGAAAGTATTTCCAAGAGTTCCGGATCCGAAACTCTTCCAGTGAAGTTGACAATATCAGTTAGGTCCTTCTCCCGAATCATCTCTTTGAGTCTTTTCAGTTCCGTGCCTCCGCCAACGCATGTGAAATGGATATCGCGTCTTCCCAAGCTCTTGATGTGCCCCGCAACATCCAGCAAGATATCTAGACCATCTTGAACACTCATGTGGCCGACGTAGCCGACTAAGAAACGCTTTCCATGCTTCCGCGCGGGATTTGGAGCCACAGGCTTGAACGATTCGAGTTGCGGTCCATTGCGCACAATGAATACATCTTCCGGATCGAGCCCGCCTCGGTTGAGAGCCAAATCTCTGTAGCTGGCATTCGTTGCGATAACTGCGTCGCTAGATCGATAGGTCAACTGTTCGAGCCCAACCAGGATCTTAAATAAGAATCCTTTTCCCCCGAATTTTGAAACATAGAGTTCTGGATTCGCATCGTGGTGGTCGAAAATGTATTTGACGCCCAGGAGGCGAAACGGCAAAGAAATTAAGAAAATATCGTCAGGCGGATTACAGCCCTGAATGACCTGAAATCCATGTCGAAAATAGATCCACACGCTGTAGAGAAATTCCCAAAATAAGGCGCAAGAATATTCCCATAGATACCCTACGGGAGTGCTCCCCTCTCCGGGCGCCGGATGCCGGTAGATGCGAATTCCCTCGAGGCTTTCGAACCCTTTGGCACAACCTCCGCGACGCGGGCATAACACCGTGACCTGATATCCGTTGTCATGAAGCGAGCGAGCCTCCCTCCAGACGCGAGGGTCAAATGGGACGGCTTGGTTTTCGACAATTATCAAAACTTTTCGCTTCACGGGTAGAACCTTGACTTAGCGAGTCACCCAAACTGCCCGGCACGCTTGGCTCTTAACGCCTTTCAAGTCGCTTCCCTTACCAACAAATGCCGTCGTACCTGCCATTTTTGTGAGCGCCGATACGGACGAAATCCACCAAACACTGCCCAGCGCGCAGCCGTTGCGGAACACTCTCAAACTCGCTGGCTTTGTTGCCGATAACGACTGTCTCCGCGTGATTAAGAACCGCGTCGATGTCATCCACCATCAGTTTGGAAATGTGGGGAATACGGTTCAGAATGAAATCGCGATTGGCACCCACTAATCTAGCCACCTGCACGTTCTTGTCATAGATGCATAGGTCGTAGCCCTTCCCGGCTAGACGCTCAATGATCTCGATCATGGGACTCTCCCTAAGATCGTCTGTTCCAGCCTTGAAGCTGAACCCCAAGACCCCAACACGCTTATGGCCTTTTTCCATGATCATCTGGAGGCCTCTGGCAATCTGCAATTCGTTGCTGGGTAAAATTGAGCTCAAAATTGGCAGTTGCAGGTCGTGTAGTTTCGCCGAATACGCAAGCGCTCGAAGGTCCTTGGGCAAGCACGAGCCTCCAAAGGCAAAGCCGGGCAAAAGATAGGCAGGTGAGATATTGAGTTTCTTGTCCAGACAGAAAATCTCCATCGCCTTGTGCGCATCCACCGAGAAAGATTTGCAAAGATTGCCGATCTCATTCGCAAAACCAATTTTCAGGGCATGCCAACTGTTGTCAATGTATTTGATCATCTCGGCTGTTTCAATGTCGGTCTTGATTAATTGTGCGTCCAGCTTTGCGTATAGCGCGGCGAGTGAATCGCCGCTCGGTCCGTCCAGTTCACCGATTACGGTCTTAGAAGGAAATCGGAAATCCGTCACTGCCGAACCTTCACGGAGGAACTCAGGGTTATTGCAAACTCCGAATTCGGTGCCGGCCTTCTTGCCGGAGAATTCCTCTAGCACCGGAATGACCATCCGACGCATGGTTCCAGGCAAGATTGTGCTGCGAATCACAACGGTATGTCGCGCGGACTTACTTTTGAGCGCACGCCCGACTTGCTCGCAAACGTTGCGGACATGCGTCAAATCAAGGTTGCCATTGATCTGGCTGGGGGTCCCTACGCAGACTAAAGATAAGTCTGTGTCGTGCACGGCTCGCACAGGGTCGTCCGTGGCACGAAGTCGGCCGGTCTTAACCGCAGCCGCAATAATGTCCTCAATGTCCGCCTCAATGATGGGAGATTGGCCGGAACGAATTAACTCGACTTTCGTTCGGACCGGATCTACCCCAATAATTTCATGGCCTTCACTTGCCAA
>Ga0126381_100005865_pt1 | contig 13561 bp, 13 predicted proteins | sample PanSoiMetPlot_28_FD_96465 | JGI IMG/M metagenome (GOLD analysis project Ga0126381, IMG submission 96465) | Tropical forest soil microbial communities from Panama - MetaG Plot_28 | ecosystem: Environmental > Terrestrial > Soil > Tropical forest > Bulk soil | place: Panama | collected 2016-02-17
AATGCGTCGTCCAATCCGATCCAGTCATGAGCAAACAAACCCTTGTTCTCAGACCGATTGAGGTAATCGAGCGATCCGTAGATCGCATGAGCAATGTCTGCAACGCGCCTCCCGACCAGTGTCTCAGGAGGTTCTGGCGTTGGTCTGATTGCAATATCCGCCTCCCGGCGCGTCAGGTTCGCCAGCGCGTTCGAAATGGTGATTTCAAGTGCGATCTCCGGATGTGCCGCGCGCAAAGCTGAAAGATGCCGCGTCAATAACGCGCCAACCGTATCCGTTGTCGTAATCCGGACGGTTCCCGATGGCCGCAGGTCCTGTCCCGATAACCGACGCTCAAGCGACAGCACGTCTTCGGCAATGCGTGCCGCCACACTCGCAGCCGCCTCTCCCGCAGAGGTCGGCGAATAGCCATCCCGGAACCGCTCAAACAGCCGCACGCCGAGTTTCTGCTCCATAGCACCCAAGTGTCGGAACACGGTGGAGTGGCGGACGCCCAGCGTCCGTGCCGCTCCGGACAAACTCCTCTCCCGGGCGACAGCGAGAACAAGACGAAGTTCGTTCCATTCGAGCGACCTGTGCATTTGTGCAAACTCCGCTTACACAACAAGAGAATACATGTTTTCCGGTGCACAGGCGATATTCGTGCTCGTTGATCCTCGCAAGAAGCGGAGGCGCCCAGTGTGGCCGACAATGCATCCCATCCGAAGTGCAGGTGCAGACGAAATACATCCGCTGTTTTGGTCAGTCGCACTCGCCGCAGCGGCGGCGCTGCTCCTTCTCCTCGCCCTGCATTCAGGCTTCGAAAGCATCGATCACGTCCTGCCCGCCGACGCGCCGTTCGTGCCGTACTTCACCACCTAACGGAAACGATCGATGTCCGTGTCGACGTTTAGACGGACACTGAGTGCGAGCACCGCTGAGACGGCAGATATCCGCAGCGTCGACACAAGTGTCGGCGACCCGCGTCGCTGGCTTGCTCTGCCGGTCCTCCTTGCCGGTGCTTTTCTACCGATCCTCGACTTCAACGTAGTCAACCTTGCCCTGCCGATCATCAGGCGAGACCTCGGTGCCGCATCGAGCGATATCCAGTTCGTCATCTCCGCCTATGCGGCGACCTACGCTGTATTCCTCATCACCGGCGGGCGCCTCGGCGATTGGCTCGGTCGGAAGCAAATGTTCATGCTTGGAGTAGCGGGCTTCACGCTCGCATCCGTGTTGTGCGGTGCTGCCTGGTCGCCTTCGATCCTTATCTCCGGGCGCATCTTGCAAGGCCTTACTGCGACGGTGATGGCGCCGCAGGTTCTTGCTTCGATCCGCGTTTTGTTCCCTGCGTCCGAGCAAGGGAGAGCGCTTGGGCTCTGTGGCGCAACTTTCGGGCTGGCAAATATCTGCGGCCAAGTGCTGGGCGGGGTGCTTGTGTCATCCCAGCTCTTTGGCTTTACCTGGCAAGCTATCTTTTTCATCAACGCGCCCGTTGGCCTTGCAGCCTTTATCGGCAGTCTTCTTTTTCTCCCGGATTCGCGGGCCCCGAATACGCAGAAGCCGGACATCGGGGGGGTGGCACTCCTCTCACTCACGCTCGCTCTTTTGATCTATCCGCTCATCGAGGGGCGCGAGAGCGGATGGCCTGCATGGATTATCACGATGCTCGCGGCGTCGCCGCTCGCGCTGATCGCATTCATTCGATTCGAACGATGGCTTTCGGCGCGCGGCGGCGCTCCTCTCGTGGAACTCTCCTTGTTCTGTGACGGCCGATTCGTCGCGGGTATCGTGATGGCATTGGCTTTTTACATGCTGTCCTCCTTCTATCTGACGTTCTCCGTCTATTTGCAGGGCGGCCTGCATCTGGCCCCGCTTGATGCTGCGTTTCAAACACTCCCGTTCGCGGCCGGGTTCTTTGTGGCTTCGCTTTCATCTCCCCATCTCACGCAATTCCTCGGAGCGCGGGCGTTAACGCTTGGCTTCGCACTGCAAGTCATTGGTTTCGGTGCAGTGATGCTCGTTGCCGGCAACATCCTGCCGCGAGGCCTGGGATTAGGCCTGATCTGCGCCGGGCTTGGTTTCGGGGCGGTTATGCCGTCTGTCATCAAGGTGGTCATCGGCGGCGTCGAGCCACGCCACGCCGGGCTCGCGTCTGGGATCATGATCTCCGCCTTCCAAATCGGAGCGGCGCTCGGTGTCGCGATCATTGGTGGCGTCTTTTATGGCGCACTTGGCACGGGAGAGAGCGTTAAGGCCCATGCGCATGCCTTTACGCTCGCGCTCGGCTGCAATGTGGCACTGCTTGCGCTCGCCGGCGTGCTTTCGTTTTGGGTCTCTGGCGAGCCTGAAATACATCAGGCTGCACCAACGGGGGAGCGCGCTTCATGAAGCTCATGATCAATGGCACCTGGCGTGGCGAGATCAACCCCACCCCAGAGATCGAGGCTGAGCGGATGGGGATGGAAGCCTACGGCCGCGCGCGCTTTCCGGGCCAATTTCCGCCAAAGCAAAATTAGATTCGACGAGACCCGAACAAGGAGCGGAATCCAGGTTTCGCTCTGGAGCTACGGTCTCACTGCGCAATGCCATGACGTTCGAACACTGCCATCAGCGTCCCCGTCATCGTGGCAATGAGCTTGGCCTCCGTGCTGCCGGTTTCTGCGAAGGCCCGTGCGTCGCATACAGTGAGCGTGCGTCCAGGCTTCACCACTCGCGCGCGGAACTTGAATTGCTCGCCCCTCGCGGGGGCAAGCAGGTTGGTCTTGAACTCGACCGTGAGCACGGCTGCATCCGCGGGCATCAGTGAGAACGCCGCATGGCCGCAAGCACTGTCCAGCGCCGCGGAGATGATTCCGGCATGGATGAAACCGTGCTGCTGCGTGTAGGCCGCATCATACGGCATGGTCAGCTCGATCTCACCGGGCTCCAATCGCGTGATGGAGATGCCGAGCGTCTGCATCACGCGCTGTCGGGCGAAGCTCGCGCGGACGCGGTCTTGAAAGTTGGGATCGTTTGGTTGGAACGACATCCGCAACTCCCACGCTTGCAACGACGTTGCGGACCGGCGGTAACTTGAAATCCAGAAATATTGGTGCCCCTGGCCGGACTCGAACCAGCACGATGTTTCCACCACCTGATTTTGAGTCAGGCGCGTCTACCAATTCCGCCACAGGGGCAGGGCGCGGATCGCCAAGAGCCGCGCTCCGAAGGCGTAGCGTGGGCGCGGATCATACTGGCGCGCGCACCGCGGTCAACCGGCAGCGAGCAACCTCGCCGGTGGATGCGTCGGGCCTGCGTCGCGTTGTCGGCCTTCCAGCGCGAGCCTTCATCAAGGGTGCCGTCCTTAATCCTTAAAGCCCATTCATCTCAGCACAATTTGCAGTGAGCGCTGGCTTTTGCCATGGATACGGCGGCGTCGGGCAAGTATAGGAGCCCTGCGCGCGGTCCGTTGCTGTGGCTGTATGTGCGGGGGTGTCTCGGGGGCTTGGAGTGTCTGGAATACCATGCTGGTCAACCCAAAGTCTGCGAACCCCAAAATCCGATTGGCGATGCCGGCGGCCTTGCAGCCACTGACCCGGCTCTCGCCGGCCGTCGGCTCAGCGCTCGTCGTCGCGGTCGGCGGCGTGGCAACGATCCTCGGCGCCTGGTTCTTTCAATACGTGCTGCACTATTTGCCCTGTCCACTGTGCTTCGAGCAGCGCAAGCCTTATTACATCGCAATCCCGCTCGCCTTGGTCGTGGCATTTTTGGCCGCGAGGTCGGCGCCACGCAGGGTGGTGATCGGCGGGCTTTCGCTGATCGCGCTGGTCATGGTGGTCAGCGTCGGCCTCGGCGTCTATCACGCGGGCATCGAATGGCAGTTCTGGGCAGGGCCTGCGGACTGCACTGGGCCGGCCACGAGCTTCGGTTCAGCGGCTGATATGTTGAAGCGGATCGGCACGGAGGTCGTCGTGCAATGCGACAAGGCCGCCTGGCGCTTCCTCGGGATCTCGCTCGCTGGTTACAACGCGCTGATCTCGCTCGCGCTCGCAGCGGTCGCGGCGTGGGGCGCAGTGGCGACGGTGCGCGGGCAGGCCAGCTGAGTCAAGCGCCCGCAACAACGACTTTGCTCCTGCACGTCACTTTGCGCGTTCGGTACGCTCGAGGACGCGCTTAGGACGACAGATGTCAGCATCCGAATTGCTTGCGCGCGCTTACGCGCCGGGCGAGTGATCCCGGCAGTCGTTGTTTCCGATGGCGCAACCCTGGCGATTTTAGCGACCAGGTGCGCTCGCCCGCGACAGGGCGACGCGGTCGTGATGACTCAGACCACCTCATCCGATATGGGAGATAGGGGCGTAACCGTCGTTACGGCGGCAATGGGATAAGAAACGTCGAGGGGAGGTTCGGGTTGACGAGCACTGTTGAGGCGGCCCCAGCCGGCGTCGACCGGCGCGGCGGCGAGTCGGGGTTCGCGCGCATCGGCCAGGTGCTCTGCCTTGTCGTCCCGCCGGTGATCTGGTTTCTCCCGCTCAATCTCGAGCCGCAGACCCAGCACGGCTTCGCCATCGTCGCCTTCATGGTCATCGCCTGGATCACCCAGGCGGCGGAATTCGCGCTGGCCGGCTTCATCGGCTGCTTCTTGTTCTGGGCGCTCGGAATCGTGAAATTCGAGCAGGCCTTCTCCGGCTTCGCCAACGAGACCGCCTGGTTCCTGTTCGCGGCGATGCTGATCGGCCTGATGACGAGCAAGACCGGCCTGGCGCGACGGCTCGCCTTCAACATCATGCTGCGCGTCGGCTCGAGCTATCCGCGCATCTTGCTCGGCCTCATCATCACCGATTTTCTGCTGACCATCATCGTGCCGTCGGGGCTCGCGCGCGTGGTCATTCTTGCGGCGATCGCGCTCGCTTTGTGCGAAGCCTTCAACGCGCAGCGTGGCAGCAATATCGCCCGCGGCATGTTCCTGGTGCTGACCTACACCGCCAACATCTTCGACAAGATGATCATCGCCGGCGCCGGCGCCATCACCGCCACCGGTCTGATGCAGAAATTCGGCGGCGTCGAGACGCTGTGGGGCCAATGGTTCCTCGCCTTCCTGCCCTGCAGCATCATTACGGTCTTCGTCGCCTGGCTGCTGACGCTGTGGTTCTATCGTCCGGAGCAGACCTCGATCGCCGGCGGTAAAGACTTCTTCCGCGCACAGATCAAGGCGATGGGGCCCTGGTCGACGGGTGAGAAGAAGGCGGCGGCCCTGGTCGCGATCGCGATCCTTCTGTGGGTGACCGACTTCGTTCATCACATCCCCTCCGTGATGATCGCGCTCGGCGTTGGCCTGTTCGCGTTGTTGCCGCGCATCGGCCTGCTCGATGGCGACGACATGCGCACCCTGAATTATCTGCCGGTGTTCTTCGTCGCCGAAGCCGTGAGCATGGGTCACGTGCTCCAGGTGACCAAAGGGCTCGAGGTGCTCACCCACAACGTCTTCGCGTTCATGGAGCCGTTTCTCACCAACATCTATTCCACCATCGTAGTGATGTACTGGACAGCGTTCGTTTATCACTTCCTGCTGGCGAGCGAGATCTCCATGCTGGGCACCTCGATCCCGCTGGTGATGGGCTTTGCCAAGGCGCACGCGATGTCGCCGCTGCTGCTCGGCATGATCTGGACGTTCGCGGCAGGCGGAAAATTGTTCGCATATCAGTCCGGCGTGCTGATCGTCGGCTATTCCTACGGATACTTCGAGGCGCGCGACCTCATGCGCATGGGCTGGTGGCTGACGGTGGTCGAGTTCTTCGTGCTGCTGGTGCTGGTCCCCTTCTACTGGCCGCTGATCGGAATTCACTGAGCGCGCAGCATCACGCGCATCGTTTCCCCACGCTCGGCTCATGGGGCGAAGAGGGATTGTGCGCGTCCGCGGCAAAAAACCCCGGTTTTTGAAATCCTTATAAGCCCTTCGCTTTCTGGCGAAGGCGCTCGAAAATATTTCGACAAAGTATTTGTCAAAAGCCTTGACTCTCGCAGGATCTTTCGACAAATAGTGTGTCGAAAGGCCCTGCCATGCGCATGAACGACCTGACCGACCTCACCGGCATTGCCGAGCGGCAGGTTCGCTATCTCATCGCCGAAGGGTTCATCCCGCCGCCACGCGGCGGCCGTGCCAACGCCGATTATGGGGAGGATCATGTCGCCGCTATCCAACGCTACGTCCGCTTGCGCGACCTCGGGTTCCCGCCCGCGGCCATCAAGCTGTTGCTGCAAGCCCGCGAAGGCGCGCCGATCCCGGTCGCGCCGGGCATCACGCTCGTGGTCGATCCCGACCTCATCGGTAGCGGCGCCGATGTCGGGGATCTCGCCGAGCGCATCGTCACCCTCTTGAGCAAAGTTTTGGGGAACAAGTCATGAGTTCAACCGCGTTGCCGACCACGATCGATCCGCTGCACGCCTTCATCGCCGGCGCCTTCGTTGCGCGCACGCCGCGCCCGCTGCCGCTCGTCGCCACCGTCTTCGACGTGAACATCGACGCTGGCGTCGCCATCGTCACCACCACGCGGCGTTTCCGCAACGCCGAGGAATCGAGCATTGAGGCGACCATCACATTCCCGGTGCCGGTGCATGCGAGCCTGTTCGACCTTACCGCCCGCATCGGCGAGCGCGTGCTGCACGCACACGCGCGCCGCAGACAGGCCGCGCGCGAGGAATACGAAGGAGCTATCGATGCCGGCAAGACTGCCGTGCTGCACGAAGAGGTGCTGCGCGGCGTACACATGCTTTCGGTCGCACACGTGCCGCCCGGCGCCGAGGTGGAAGTGCGCTCGGTGTGGGCGTTGACGTTGACCAATATCGACGGCCGCGGAACCTTGCGCATTCCGCTCACCGTCGGCGATATCTATGGCCGCTCCACCTTGCCCGATTCCGATGATCTCGTTCACGGCGGCCAAGCCGACATGGCTCGCTTGCGCGTGGAATGCCACGACGGCGCCGTCACCTTGCACGGCGCCGTGCTCACCGAGGGCAGGGCGGACGTGCCGCTCAATGCGCCGATCGATCTCGCGGTCGCCGCGTGGACCCCACGGGATCTCTCCGGCCGCGCCGCCGATGGCCGCAATATTCTCCTGCGGGTCGAGCCGGCGCCGAGCCGCGACAATGCGCTCGATATTGCGATCCTCGTCGACCATTCCGGTTCGATGAACGAGCCGTGCTCGGCCGATCACAGCGAAACCAAGCATCGCGCGGTGTCGCGGGCGCTGCAATTGATCGCCTCCGGCATCACCAACGCCGACACCGTCGACCTCTGGGAATTCGACAACGCCCTTGCCAATGTCGGCTCGACCGGCGATGCCAAGCGAAACGGCGGGCGCCCACGATCGGAGATCCTGCTCGACCTTGTGCGCAAGCTGAGCCCGCCGCAGGGCGGCACCGAGATCGGCGGCGCGCTTGCGCGCGTGATCTCTGAATCCGCGGCGCGCGACCTCCTGCTGATCACCGACGGAAAGAGCCACGCGCTCGACGTGCAGGCGCTCGCGCGCTCCGGCCGGCGGATCTCGCTCGTGCTCGTCGGCGAGGACAGTCTGGAGGCGAATGTCGGCCATCTCAGTGCGCTGACCGGCGGCGAGATCTTCGTCGCCTCCGGCAACGACCTGACGCCGGTGCTCGTCGACGCGCTACGCTCGCTGCGTGTGGCCTATACGGCGCCTGCGCCGATCTCCGGGCGCGCGCGAGAAGTGTCGTCGCGCCGCGCCGGCATGATCATCAAGGCCTTGTGGCAGGACGCGGCGAACGACAGTGCGGCGCCTGCGAGCCTCGACATGCGCGCGGTCGCTGCTGTTGCGACCAGCCTGGTGCTGCCCGCGCTTTCGACCGAGGCCGCGGCCGCACTTGCCGAGGCGGAGGGTCTTGTCACGCATCTCACCAGCCTGGTGCTGGTCGATGACGCCGGCGCGATCCAGGAGACGCTTCCCGCCACGCGCAAGATCGCGCTGCCGACGCCGCGCACGGGGATGGCGCTGCTGCGTTCGGCCGCTCCGTCGACCTTTGCGGCGCGCGCCTGTGAAGAGTCGCGGGGACGGCTCGGCGCTCCCAGCCCCAAGCGGCGGCCAATGCAGGGAGGGATCGAGCTGTTCTCGCTGCCCCCGGAGGAGAAACCGGCGGGCGCCTATTTCGCGGAGGATTCCGGTCTCTCCCACGTCGCGCGCAACATCGACTGGGATCTCACGCCGCAGAAGCTGCAGGTGGGCGACCTCTCGATGCTGCCGGACCACGCCGCGCAAGTGATCCGCGAGGCCGCAGCCCACGCCGATGTCGTTGCGCTTGCGCGCACGCTCGGCCTCGATCCGGTCGTGCTCGTTATCGGTCTGCTCGCGAACGCCGCGCGCAAGCATCGCTCCGCTGCGCGCGTCACGCGAGCGATCTTCGGCGGCGCCGTCCCCGCAGCCGCGCTCACGGTGGCGCGAGTGCTGCGGATCGGCGGGCCGGTGGCGTGACGGCGCTGGCACCTACGCGTCTGACTCGGAATGCAATTGAGGGTTCCCTCCCCCCATAGTGCGTCGAAGACGCGCGTGAACGCGCTTTAGGCGGGGGAGGGAACCCTCAAACAAGGCTCCGAACGAGCGCATGAATCAACACCCGTTCGTCGCGCCGACCGTGCAGGCGAGCCATCTCACCTCATACCCTCACCGCGACATCGATCCCCGGCGGGAAAATCTCTTCCGGCTTGGCCAGCCGATGCGCGATGCCCTGCTCGTGAGTGTAGCGCAGGAACTGCTCGAGCGTCGGGCGGTTCTCCTCGATCCCGAAGGGGAAGGGGTCGCCGAACATGTCTCGCATCTTGCGGGCGTAGGTCGGGAGCCACGGCAGCGGATAGCGCGAGACCGCGGGATCGAACAGACGCTCGAGGCTGCGGCGCTTTGAGTCCAGAAACGCATTGTAGAGATTGCGCGCGATCCACGGATTGTCTTTGAGCACGCGCGTCTGCACGGCGATGATGTGCATGATCGGCCAGACCTTGGTCTTGGCGAAATAGATCTCCTCCATTTCGAGAAAGTTCGGATAGAGGCGGGCGACGTCCGGATGGCCCTCAAGAAAGCAGGTCGGCGGCCGTGCCACGATGGCGCAATCGATCTCGCCAGCGGCCAGCATATCACTCAAGGTCTTGTCGACCACGCGCGTGAGCTTGATCCCCTTCGGCAGGTTGAGCTCGACCTTCTCGGCGCGGCCGGCCTCGTTGACACCCGCTTGCACCCAGTGAACATCGTCGAGGGCGACGCCCATGTCGTCGGCGAGCCAGCCGCGCATGTAGACGGCGGCGGTGTGTGCCCATTCGGGCGAGCCGACTTTTTTGCCCTTGAGATCCATCGCCGTCTTGATGTGGCTTTTTTTGTTCACGTAGAACGCGCCGAAGCGAAACAGGCGTGAGCAGACGACCGGCAGGCCGATGATGTCGGCGTCCTTGCGCGTGACCTGCGCGGCGAATTTGGCGAACGACAATTCGCTCACGTCCCATTCCCGGTTGAGCGTGAAGCGCGCGAAAATCTCGTGATGCCCAAGCGTGAGCCAGGTCGCGTCGATGCCTTCGGCTTGCACCAGACCGAGACGGAAATCTCGGAAATGATCGTAATCCGTGGTTGCGATCGTCAGCTTCACGCGACTCATAGGATATCCTTTTTGGACGCGGCCGCTCCCCTGCCGGTTTGTGCGGAATTTCTATAGGACTTGGCGAGGTTTGTCGCGGCGGCAAATCTTTGGTCGGGCATGCTCTCTCGTCATCTTTCCTCACGCTTCACTGATGAGGGACAAGGAGAGCCGGAGGTGCAGCCGGTCACATCCGCTCTTTCGCCGCCCCCACCACACCTGCGATGATCCCGGCAGCCGCAACATTCGCGCCGACGCTCGCCCAGATCGGCAGTGTGTAGGAGTGGGTCACGTCAAAGGCGAAGCCGGCGGCGCTCGGGCCGATGAGGGTGCCGAAGGCAACACTGGTGTAAAGGATGCCGATGATGCCGCTGACATTGCGGCCGCCGAACGTGTCCATGACCACCGCCGGCAGTACTGCGACCCAGCCGCCGTAGAAGACGCCATAGGCGAGGGCGAACGCTGCGAGCGTCCACAGATTGCCCGCCACAGCCCAGATCGCCAGCGAGAGCGCCATGCCGACGAACATCGCGAGCAGCGACGCACGGCGCCCCATACGATCTGCAAGTCCGCCGAGAAAGAAGCGCCCCGCGGTGCTGCCGACGCCGATCATGCCGAGGAGCAAGACCGCCGAGGATTGCGGCACGCCATGATCGAGCGCGTAAGGCACGAGGTGAACGAAGGGCACGAAGACCCCGAACGAGCAGATCAGGCAGGCGGCGTAGAGGCCGACGAAGGCGCGCGAGGCGATCGCGTCGCGCACGGAGGCACCCTGTGGGGATTGCGCTGCGAGCCCGCGGGCTGCATCGCCATCCGGATGCAGCCCGCGATCGCGCGGATCATTCTCGATCAACAGCGCTGATCCGGCGCCGATGATGGCGGCGAAGGCGCCGAGAACGAGATAGGCACTGCGCCAGCCTAGGTCCGCGATCAGCAGCGACGCGAGCGGCGGCATCACCAACGTGCCGACGCCGATCCCGGCGACGGCGAGGCCGGACGCGAACCCGCGGCGCCGCACGAACCAGCGCTGCACCGCGCCCACTGCCGGGACATAGGCGCAGCCGACACCCAGGCCGACTCCGAGGCTGTATGCAGTGTAAACCTGCGTCAGGTTCTGTGCGAAGCCGGCAAGCCCGAGTCCGATTCCAGTCAGCAGCATGCCGATGACGGCGAGACGGCGCGAGCCGAAGCGGTCGGCGAGAGGACCGCTCAGGACGCCGAGCCCGAAATAGAGAAATCCGGCAAGCGAAAATACCAGCGAGACCGAACCGCGCGACGCCGCAAAATCCCGCTGCAGGGATTCGATGAAGGCGCTGAACGTATAGGCGCAGCCGAAGCCGACGAAGGTGACGGCGAAGGCGGCGGCGACGACGAACCAGCCGTAGAAGACGCGTGGCTTTTGCAAGACGTCGTGCATAATAATCACTCGCTCCCCACTATCTGTTGAGACCTCGCCCAGCCACGTCGAGAGGCGGTCCCCAGCATCTCCGCGTCATGGCCGGCCTTGTGCATGGGGGACACATAGTGTCGAGCGTGCCCACATCACGCGCGAACGCTACGGCCGGGGCCGTAGTGTCGGCGATGCGAATTGGGGCGCGACGCGCTATATTCTCGCTATGAGCGAAGTTCTCGATATGGCAGCGATCGCTGCGCTCGTCGGCGATCCCGCCCGCGCCAACATCCTTTACGCACTGTTGGATGGCCGCGCCTTCACCGCAGGCGAACTGGCCTATGCCGCCCATGTGGCGCCGCAGACCGCGAGCGGGCATCTCGCCAAGCTTGCGGCGGCGCAGTTGATCCGATCAAGCCCGCAGGGGCGCCACCGCTATTATCACCTTGCGGGCCCCCATGTCGCGACCATGCTTGAAAGCATCATGGCGGTTGCCGCGGTCTCGCCGCCGCGCTGCAAACCGGTGCGAATCGAGGAGGCCATGCGCACCGCGCGCATGTGCTACGACCATGTCGCCGGACGGCTGGGTGTGGGTCTCACCGACGCACTGCGCGCGCGCAACCACGTGGAGTTCAGCGAGGATGGCGGCGTGCTCACCGCCTCTGGCGAAGCGTTCCTGCGCGAATTCGGTATTGACGTGGACAGCGTACGCGAGAGCCGGCGAATCTTCTGTCGCCCCTGCATCGATTGGAGCGAGCGGCGACCGCATCTCGCCGGCGCCGTCGGCGCGGCGCTCGCGCAGCGCCTGTTCGCGCTCGGCTGGATCTCGCGCGTGCGCGACGGCCGCGCTCTCGTCGTCACACCGGTCGGTCGTCGCAATCTCGCGCAGACGTTCGATATCGCCCTGCCCGAGCAACAGCGCGTAGCGCGGGCGCGGGTCGCGGTTCCGGCGTAAATCGTACGAGAGCGTTGCAGCAACTGACGCGGCGAACCCGCTCAGCCCTACTACGGCTCGAGTTCCGTATCCCAATAGAGATAGTCGAGCCAGCTATCGTGCAGATAGTTCGGTGGAAACAGTCGGCCGTTGCGGTGCAGGTGATGCACGCTCGGCTGGAACGGCATCTGCGAGGGCCACATGCCGGATTCCGCCGGCGTCAGGTTGCCCTTCCTCAGATTGCAGGGCGAGCAGGCGGCCACCACGTTGTTCCAGGTCGTGTGTCCGCCGCGCGAGCGCGGCAGCAGATGATCGAAGGTCAGATCATCCGGCGAGCCGCAATATTGACAAGAGAATTTGTCGCGCAGAAACACGTTGAACCGGGTAAACGCCGGATTGGTCGAAGGCTTCACGAAGGTCTTCAGTGACACGACGCTCGGCAGCTTCATTTCGAAGCTCGGGCTGCGCACCGCCTTCTCGTATTGGGCGACGATGTTCACGCGCTCGAGGAAGACGGCCTTGATCGCGTCCTGCCACGACCACAGCGAAAGTGGATAGTAGCTCAGCGGACGGAAGTCCGCGTTAAGGACCAGGGCCGGGAAGCCGGATGGCGACACGTGAGCGTTCAATGCGACGCTCCTCACCTCGATTCATGCTGCCAGGGTCATTCCGGAATCGGAGCCTGCAGCTTCGCGCCATAGTTTATAGGCAGACGTGACAGGATTGTGAAGCGGACTCGGTATTTTGCGAAAAAAAGCGTTTGTGATCGCGGAGTTAGCGTGGCTCCCGCAGTCGCTTGGAGAGGAACTCGCCGCCTTGCCGCAGGCCTTCAGCGTCGATCCCATGGCCGATGCCGTGCGAGACATGCCATTCGACGGGGAGCGCGAGGGTCGCAAGGCCCTCGCGCGCATGCGTAAGCGCCTGCACCGGAATCAGGTCGTCGCGGTCGCCATGGATCAGCAGCACCGGCGGGCGTGAGACGATCTCGCCGGCAACGACTTCAGGGGCGGCATTCGGCGGCAGCACCAGCAATCCGGAATAGCCCACGATCGCGGCAGGCGCTGCCTCGCGGCGCAGGCCCACATGCAATGCCATCATCGTTCCCTGCGAAAAGCCGACGAGGGCCAGCGCGCTGGCCGGCAGATTGCGGCGTTGCAATTCCCTATCCAGAAATCGGTTGAGGATCGGGGCGGCCGCGTTTACTCCGACCCAGCGTTCGTTCGGATCGCGGAAGGTGAGCGGAAACCATTGCCGGCCGACCGGTGCCATGCCGCAGGGCTCCGGAGCGTGCGGGGAGACGAAGGCGGCCTGCGGCAGCAAAGGCTGCCAGGCCTCGCCGATTGAAATGAGGTCGTTCCCGTCCGCGCCGTAGCCGTGGAGGAAGACGACAAGCTGGCGCGCAGCGCCCGAACGCGGCTCGAGCCGCGGTCCATCAAGCTCTGCCGCCATTGGTCCTCCGTTTCCTTGTGGTTCGTCCGGATGCGGCTCTTTTCGATTTCGCTTCTTTCGATCCCGCTTTCTCGCGCGCCGGTTGATCGGACGTTGTCGGAGCGAGCACGCCCTCCCGCTGCTTGACGACGCGATAATAGGTCCAGAGCAGACAGGCTGCCGCACCGCGCCACGGTCGCCACATCTCGGCGAGAGGT
>Ga0126381_100005866_pt1 | contig 13560 bp, 10 predicted proteins | sample PanSoiMetPlot_28_FD_96465 | JGI IMG/M metagenome (GOLD analysis project Ga0126381, IMG submission 96465) | Tropical forest soil microbial communities from Panama - MetaG Plot_28 | ecosystem: Environmental > Terrestrial > Soil > Tropical forest > Bulk soil | place: Panama | collected 2016-02-17
CCCAAGAATTATGTGGGCCACCCACCAGTCAAACTACCCCACCCAAGCCAAAATCGGGCTTGTGTGGGGCACCCGGCACCCCGGCTGCACCGGCCGGCGTCAACTGGAGAAGGGCGGGCGGCGGTAGGGGGCCAGATCTGTTGCCCTGAACTCGCAAACGGCGCGAGTTTTTCGCGCACAAGAGTGTGCGCGCCACACGAGACTCGCGGGCGAGGCGCCTGCGCCAGACGGGTTTCTTGCTGAAAGCTGATGGCCGACAGCTGAGAGCGTTTTTCTACATCCTGACCCGAGCCAGCGGATCGACGCCCGTCGCTTTCACTTGAGGCGCGAGAGACTCCAGCGCTTCAAGGAACACGAGCGCATTTGGAATTTTGTCGGAGCGCACGCTGATCGCCGCCAACCATTTTCCTGCCCGCTTCACGATCAAATTTGTGCGCAGCAATTCGGCTTTGGTGATCTCGCTGACGGGAATCGATTGGTTCTTCCACATCACCGTCGTCGCCGAGAGTCCCAGGCCGCCGAACTGCACGGTCTCGCCACGCTGCAGCCGCGTTTTCACGTTCTGCACCATCGGCGGAAGAACACGCGCCAGAATCAGCCCGATCGCATCAGCCGTGTCACGGAAGATTGAGGTGACCTTTAACTTCTTGCCGTCGCCGCTGAGCAGTTCGAGCGAGAGCTGCGCGCGTCCCGCTTTGCCCGAGGACATCGCCAGGATGTATCCCACCAGACCGAAATGCGCATAAACGTTGACGGGCGTGACGCGATAGCGCGTCTCGGTGATCTGGCCCCATGCCATTTCCTGTTGCCCAAACATGGATTCGCGTCGAATCCCCGCATCGCTGATCGTGAGCGCGCTCTTGCCAAACAGAATCCAGAACGCAGCCAGCACCCCGAGAAATCCGACCGAGACCCACATCAGTACTGGATGCGCTGCTGGACGCGGATCTGGTTGCGATGCCCAGATCCCAGCCAGAAATCCGAGCACAACCAACGCTGTCACGATTCGTACCGAGTACGACGCCCCAAACCGGCGCTCGCCAAACGCCATCGCCGCAGTAGCCATAGACGCCCCCTGAGCTGCGGTTCACCGCAGCCCCACAAGTTGTTTGGGGTATCGTAGGCAGAAACGGTGACTTGGAGGTAATTACCGGAGTAACTGGGGTAGCGACGAAATTGGAGCCTAGTTGTGCGCCACGAAATATGTGCTGGAGTGATGGGACATCCCTATGGGACTTACCCCTAGACTTCGAATTCCCACGCGTTGAAAGGGCTGGGCTAAGTTGGCCGAGTGTCTGCGGCAGTCGGCGAAACTCCGCCGCTTCTGTACGAGGAAGAAGAGGTGCAGGCTTTCGCCGTGTGACCTGCGTCACAGACCTGCCTGGCATATCGTGAAATCATAGGACAACGGGTCGAATTGCTAACAGGGGCGATCGCGCTTTTGGAGCGCCGAGGGGCGTTATGGACCTAGAGTCCTTTGTTTCGAAGGCTAGTCGCGCAAAACGACATCATCCTTCAGAAGAACGAGAGATTGCTCCTGCTCATTGCCCAGCAAATTCGAGGCCCCGGCGAACGTGCGGGAGTAATGTGTCTGAACAATGAACGTACAAGCATGGAACAGATCGAGTTAATCTCAGTGCGCTTGGGAGAAATTCGCCACAAAATGGACGCGACCGGACAGCGCGGTTACGCCGTCCGGTCGCTAGACATAAATTACCTGTCCGAGAGGCAGCTTATGTCTAACAAAGATTTTAAATCCCAATGCACTTCCTGGATTAATCACTAGGACAGGTGAGCTTTCGGATTATGTTGTCGCGGCCAACCAACCCAAACTAAGAACCTGCCCAACCATGACCTGCGTTTTCGGCTGCACTACCGAGTTCCGGGTCCTTTTCTTTTCTTCTTACGCACAAAGATTCACAAGCCCGGTTTTGGTGCGTAGATTCACTCTGCTCGATGTCGCGGGTTTGACGGTTGCCCACGTTGCCGAATAGTGGGACAATTTCGTTTTACCAGGAATCCTGGAGACCTCAAGACCTGTCCGAAGCAGGCTCGAGGTCTCCTTTTTCCGTCCAGGAGGAATATATGGGGTGGAAACTATTCGCGGAGCTTCTGGCTGACGAGCAGGGGCAAGACATCGCCGAATACGCCGTAATGCTGGCAGTGATCCTCGTTCTTGTGGTTGGCACGATCCGGATAGTGGGCTCGAATGCGAACACGGTCTTCTCGCAGGCCGCGAGCTCGATTCAGTAGCCGTTCGCTGAAACGCTGGGCGTGTAACCTCTCTATTTGGAGAATTACCGGAGATCGTGTGACCTGGGTCGATGCCCGCAATTGGGCGATCCTTACTCGAATCCCTGCCGTCTGCACATCAGGCTCAGCGTCACAGGGCAAGGTTTGCACTGCAAGCCAAGGGCTACCTCGTCGTTAGCAGCGCTTTTAGCGCACTTTTCCCCTCTGTTCGGTCGTAGACGGCTGGCCTTCGAACTGCCTAATCTTCGAACACAATGAGGCGGACTGAACAGGCTGTTATCGCGATCATCTCGATTGCTGCCACGATTCTTGCTATTCATCTCTTCTCCAGCACGACGTCCGCTCAGCTGGGATCACTATTTATATAGGTGTTCCTCGGAGGCGGTCCGTCGTTCCGGTTTTGTTCCGGTGTCATTCGAATCGAAGTCAGGCACGCGCCCCCATTGAGAATGGGGATCGTGCGATTCGTGCGCGTGGGTGCGTGAAATGATCTCGAGCAGGTCACTTCCTGCGAAGATCGCTATGACGTTCGCGTGTGCGGCCGAGCTCCCTTTGCCCTATTTCCAACCGTGACGGAGACAGAGCAGTTGACAATAGAGCCATCCTCGGCAACTTACTTCCATACAACGGTGCGACGAATTCGGTCGCTATCGTCGAGTTGGCGCATTGGCAGTCCAAGCACCAATCGCCGAGTAACAGCCAGTTCTCGTTGATATTGCTGCATAAAATATTGCGCCTGAGTGACAAGGACTCTTCGCTGCGTTGACAACAAGCGAAACCGGGCCAACGCGGCGTCCCCTCGTCGCTTCAGATCGGAGGCCATGCGGATCCTGCTCATGCGGAATTTCCTTAACAGATCTAACGGCATGGCGCCTTCGCATTGCAACGGTCCCTCACCCTCATACACCGTAAGGGCGCAATGTGGCGTAAGTTGGCGCATCGGATGGTAGTGCTTGCGGGTGAACGCTGTCGAGGGAGCGGAGGTTTCTTACCAACTCTTGCCACCACTCTTTTCTGAAACTGCGACTTCCGCCGCGTTGTCACCCTCACGCAGAGTATTTCGATGCGCCTCCGGCATAGGAGACGAATTTTCCCGCCAAGTCTCGAGCCAAATGCCGTTGCATAACGAGCCGGACTTCGGGGTTCGCGGTGAGATAACGGTTCAGGGTGTCCACGTCCCAACGCATCGAGCGCACCGGTCCATTGGCGACCGCATCCACCTCGGCCGGGGCGCCGCTGAGGAGCAGCGCAGAGCCGACCAGGTTGCCCGCGCCCAGGTCACCGAGTACATTTTCGTTTCTTGCCACACGCACAGTGCCGCGGACAATGAGTGAGATCGCGTCAGGACGTTTTCCTTGCTCCATCAGTCTCTCGCCAGACTCCGACGTAGTCCACGATCCGACGCTTAACACTTGCAGAACTTTTCGAGGCGGTAAGTCTTCGAAGGCCAGGCGACGCACCTCTTCTTCTTCCGATGTTAACTTCACAGGGCGTCGCTCCATGAACAGACGCCATGATTGGAATAGATTGATCGCCGCAAAAATGCAGCTCCAGGCGATGGGTACCCATAAGGGCTCTCGCTGCAGCAGAAAATAAGGAATGGCAATCAACGCGGAGGCTACGGCGAACAAACGCAGCCAGAGGATGTCGCGAACACTGTAAGCCACCAGTAATAATATGTTGGCAGCATGCAGGAAATAGTTTGGATGGAATGAGGTCATAATGGCTGCTCCTTCAAAAGCTGCGTTGGGCGTTGTTATCGCACAGGCCTCATGCCCGCAAAGAAGGAACTTCGGCTGACCAACTTAGGGCGGACGCTCGTCAAGTGGTGCATGAGTAGGCTCGTCGACCTGGCGAGCGGGCGAAGGCTGACGCTGCCCATGAAAGCGAGACGACTCAGGATGTGGAACTGGAAAAACTAACAGCTGAAAGGCTGAGTCGCGCGCTACTCGTGTGAATGTTGGCGCCCGCTGTGTGCCCACAGCTTGGTGAGCGGACTTTTATCGAAAATGTCGCAGTGGCACGATTGAAACGTTGTCTGTACCGATGCCAACAACTTCATGCAGACTTATCGAGCTCTCATATAGATCTTCAGACTCTGACGGGAGCACTCTTCGCGAACTGCGACCCGTTCGTGACGCATCGAGAACGTCGGCGAAACGGTGGAGCGCGTTCTTGTAGCCGCGACGATTGAACGAAGGCCTCTGCGCGGCCCAGGTCCCGAAGACGCGGTCAAACAGAAAGAACGCGATGCCGAAGTTCTTGTCCATGAATCCGCGATCGTTGAGTGCCCAGTGATGGATGTCATGGGCTTCGCGTGCCCCGAGGAACCATCGCTTCAACCAGCGATGCCGCTCCATCCAGAAACCGTCGATGTGCATGCGGTCGTGGAGGTAGCTGAACATGATGAAACTCCAGGACAGCGTCCCCGCGACGAAGACGGATTGGTGGAAGAGTGTTACGTGCAGGAAGTGCAGGACGGTGATGGATGCGGCCAGCAGGATCGCTCCGGGGATGATCCACTCCATACCGATGTTGAAGAGCGAGACCTCGCCGACCGTCGCGTCCAGATATCCAGGGCTGGGCCGCTGTGAGTGAAGCGGCCCGTAAAGTACCAGATGGTGGCGCATGTGACTGCGAGACAGGAAGCCGATCTTCCCACTGTGCAGAAGACGGTGCAGCAGGTAGCCGAGAAGCTCCGAGACGAAAATGGAAGCGACCAGCCAGGCCAGAGCAGCGAGTGCAGTTTTCATATTGCGGAAATTAGGAGCAATTTGGCGCATGAGCAAGCGACAAGCCCCGTCAGGCACGGTTTGTCGCAAGATGCCGTGGATTGTCTGCGGGAATCTCGAAATGGGGCTTCAGGTTTCGAGACTAAGACCGAGAACAGCTAACTCGATCCGGCAACCTTGATCGGTTTCAGGCCAAGGTGGTGTAACAACTGCGCGAAGCGGGGATCGTCACGAAGGGGATCGGCGAGCGGGTCTGTCGGAAGATACATCAGGTATTCGGTGCGTTCGTTGTACGCTTTGTCGAGCCAGAGGAACGCATTATTAATGTCGTGCAAGCCAGTATAGACGAGGGCAATGTAGATAGCCGGGACATATCGGTGAGCGGAAAGTTGTTGTAACTGCGAAATGATCTGCATGGCCTTCGCCGAGTCGCCGGAGATCGCGTACTCGTGCCCCATTAACGCGAGGACGGCGGGATCGTCAGGCGCGACCGCCAGAATCTTCTGGAAAGCGTCGCGCGCCTGCGGATGCATACCTTTCAGTTCGTAGGCACGTCCGATGTTGACCAAAGCTATCGCGTAACTCGGATCGAGCGCCAGGGACTTGGTATTTTGTTCGATAGTCAAATCGTACTCCCGGCTTTCGTAGTAAGCCTCACCCAGCGCCGAGGTGAGCAGCGGATTCACAGGATCGAGTTCAAGTGCGCGCTTCCGCTCGGAGATAGCGCCGTTCAAGTTACCGATGGCGGTGAGATAGTAGGCATAGAACTGGTGCCCGGTTGCATAGTCCGGACGCAGTTTGATGGCGCGATTCAATTCTTTTTCAGCATCGACTAAGTCCCATTCATAAACAAGTTTCGAGTATCCCAGAGACACATGCGCTTCGGCGAGACTTTCATCGAGCGCTAATGCTTTTTTTGCAGCCGCTTCAGCCTTCGGGAACGCCTGATTCGGAGGAAGTCCGGTATAAGGAGCGGAACCGAGAAGCTCGTAGCAATCGGCCAATCCTGCATAGGCCGGAGCATAAGTGGGATCTGTGTCGATCGACTGCTGAAACAGCGCCAAGGCGCGAGTCAGGCTCTCGGTAGTGCGTTTGTTCCAGAAATAGCGGCCTTGGAGATAGTCGAGGTAAGCCTGACGATTGACTTCGCGAGTGCGCGGGGAAGGAGAGTTGCGATTTTTTTCGCTGGTGCCGCCGGAGTCGTTGGCGAACAACTTATCATGATCCTCAGCGGTTGCTTTACCCAGAAACTTACTCAGCACTTCGCGGGTAATCGCAAAGGCAACTTCTTCCTGAACAGGAATTATTTCTTTGACGTCGCGGTCATAGCTCTCTCCCCACACGACCGTCTGACTGCCTACCTGCACCAACTGTGCAGCGATTGCAAGGCGATCCCCGATCTGGCGCGCGCTGCCCTCGAGAACGTAGTCAGCGTTCAGGTCCTTCGCCAGACGATCGAGAGGCGCGGTAGCGTAGGCGGATCCAAGGCGGACGACGCGCATTTCCTGCGGATGCATGCGCGCGAGGCGAGAAACCATCTCTTCGGTTAGGCCCTCGGGAATGAAGTCCGTTTTATGGTCGGCGCTCAGGTTCTTGAAGGGCCGCACTGCAAGGGTGACCCTCTGCGGTGGGCCGAATAGATAGTTCACCAACGCTGGCCAGAACCGAACTCCCAAAGCCGCGACAAGCATGATGCCGAGAGTCAGTGCGACCCAAAACGATACCGGGCGACGTGGTGTGGGTGGAGCAGGCAGCGGAGTCGGTACCGGTGCCGGCTCGACACGAATCGGATCAGGTTCATTAGGGTCTTCAGGTTTGCTAAGGAGTTCCTGCCACCAGGCGTCCAGTTCTGACTTGAAAGCGAAGACACGGGATCCTTCTTCCGGAGAACTCGCATTGAAGCGACGTACCGGAAGGCCTTTGGTTTTTTCCCAGCGTTGGACCGTGCGTTCTGTCTTATGGAGGTAGTCGGCGATTGCCTTCCAACCTTCCAGCAGATCCTGTTCGCTGTGTCCCGGGGACAGCACGCCCTCAGATGCCATCCGTGCCTCGCGCGCAACATTTGCCCCAAAAATTCCGGAGAGTGTAGCTTGGTTTCCTCGTTTATTCAATAAACTCCGGGTGTCAAATGCGAAGGTTGCTCTAGAGCAACCTTCGGGGACCCTCTTCTTGGGTGAAGAGATGTAAGGCTCGCGTCGAGGGAAGATGTGATGCCGGCGCCGTTGAATCAATCGAAAAGACGACCCTACCCTCCGCAGCCAGTGTGACGGGTAGGGAAGCTTAAGCTGGGGACGGAGCGAACTGAGTCGAAGGCGCAGACGCTTTGCGGATTGGATTGGTGCACTTTTCATCTAATAAGTGTTCGGGCAATTCGTGACACCAACGTTGGCGAGCTGCGGTGCAGCCGCGATTCCGTTCAGGGCGCCGCAATACAGATCCATTGGTTGGTTTCCGGTGAAGGTGCCGCCCGCCCAGAACGAAGCTTCGGAGTTCCCGTCGATTACCACGCCGGCTCCCGCGTTGGCGCCGGCGTTATTGGTGACGGTTGCGCCGCCGAGGTCTGCGCTCGACTGCTCCGTCACCCAGATACCCCCGGAAGCGTTATTGGTCACGGTAAATAAGCCGGTCCACGGACGGTTGGTTAAGTGGGAGTTCCCAATCAGTGAGAGGCCGGCTCCCTGATTGTTCTGTACGGTGAGCTGTTCGACCGTGAGGGTGCTGCCGGAGTTAATGTCTATACCGTTTCCTGGTCCCCAACTGCCGGCTGTCGTACCTTTCACGGTCACGCCCGTGACCCGGACCCTCGACGCCGTCAAATTCAAGGCGGAATTCGCGTTGTTCTGAATGACATCCCCGGAAAACGTTGCGTCCGCGCTGTCGAGGGTGACCCCGTTCCCGGTGGCGTTCTGGATGGTATTTCCGCTGAAGCGACAGACACTAAACTCGCGGCACATCACGTTATAGAGACCGCCGTCGAGGGTCAGGCTGGAAATTTGTACGTGGGAGCCGACGATCCAGAAAATAGGGCTGCCATTGACGCTTTTGATTGTTGGCTTTTGGTTGCTAGCATTCACACCGACCATGGTCAGATCTGCGAAGTTATTGATTGCAATGGCGTCGTGGCAGGTGCCGATCACCCGGATGGTGTTGCTGGCTCTGGGATCGAGGTTTTTGAGGACGCCGCTGATGGTGGTGTCGTCGCAGTCGACGGTCACCGTGCGAGCGGCGGCGGGCGACAGGGCTGCGAACAGGATGCAGGCCGGGGCGACGATGGCGCGCAATACGAACCTTTGGACGAAGCGGCTCACAACGAACCTCCCTTTCTGAACGGCGTCGAATCAAAACGGGCCGAGCGTAGTCAGGAGAGGTCGTTCAAGCAACTGACACTTTGCGACTTGGGCAGAATGTCGGAGTTTGTCGTGGGGGTGAGGGTGGAGAAGATCGGCGTTCTGGGAGGCGGCCAATCAACGTTTGAGGTTATCGTCCAAGAACTGAAAGACATCTGCCTCCCATACGGAGATGCCGAGATAGAGCAGATTGTGGCCGTCATCTGAAGTCTTTCCGATCGCTGGATAAATTTTGAGCAAATGGGATCTGTGGAGCCGATTGAGTTCCCCGGATATGTCCCTTGCGGGCATCAGGTCGTAGTCATTGGCCGCATACAAGAGCATGATCGGCGCTGCCGTTTTCCCAATTGCTGCAAGGATGCGGTCGCGCAATTGTTGGGATGCATGCCAGGAGTTCGCGCCAGCGGCAAAGGCCACCTCGGCGCGAATACTGATATCGCGATCGCCAGAGAGTAGAGTAAGCATCCCGCCAAATGAATGGCCGACGATGGCGATGCGTTTCGGATCTATATCCGGGGCGCTCTTCAAAAACCGTAACCCCGCGAGAGCGTCATCGAGCTGGCTGCCCGTGAGCAATTGATCCTGCAACTCGTTTCGCGCATCAGCACCCTTGGCTTGTGCGTGTTTCAGAAGATCCTGCGTAAACGGACCTTGGTCGGCGGAAAGACCTTGGCCCCGGCGGCAAAGATAAAGGAGGGCGTATCGGTGTTTCAGAAAAGCGGGAGCAAGATAGGATGCGGCGTCAGCCATGGTCCGACCAGCCGTGTGCTGTGGGTCATTATCGCCCGAGCCATGATTGAACAAGATGGCCGGGAAAGGGCCTTGACCAGCGGGTTTCCAAAAATAAGCCTTCAGGTGGAGATTGCCGCTTCTTATGTCGACTATTTGTGGGGCGACAGGAGGCGTGGAAGTTAAACCCGTTTGAGCGAAAGCTACCGCCGAGAGCTGCAACCCCACAGGGAGAACGATTCTCGTCTTCCTACATCGCGCGCCGTGTACAAGCGACCGGGCGAATTCTCTTTGGCGGCGACGAAGCACACCTAAGAGCTTGGGAAGCAACCTTCCTGGATGCACAAGCGCCATATTCCGGGTTTTTGTCTACGACTTCGCGCAGTTGCTTACTTTAAGAAGGCTCTTTTCTCCCGCTGACGATGAGAACTTCGGCGGGAAGACGAACCATGCCGTCGGAAGAGTACGCACTTAGGGCTTCGATAACCTCACTTTTGAGCGCGGCGGTCTTCTCCTTCGATAGACTAGCGATTTTCGTGCGAAGCTTTTCCGAGATTTCCGACCTTATTGTCCAAAATTCCTCGGCCGAAATCGGCGCTTCTATCGAGAAGCGCAACATGCGTTCCGATATTTCAGCGACGCCGGCTTGCGAAAAAACAGCCTGCAACTTGCCGAGAGTTGCAAAGCGGAAGGCGTCCGGCGCATCCGGCGCTGGCGGCGATGAAGCGACATACCTTTCGACGACTTGCGTCACCACGTGAAAAAACGGGTTTTTATTCGCGAAATGCCAGACGGCGGCGACGATCCTTCCACCTGGCTTAAGTACTCGCAACCATTCGCGAATTGAATCCACTGGAGACGGGAAAAACATTATGCCGAAGCGGCTCACTACAACATCGAAGGAGTTCGCTGGAAAGGGTAGATTTTCAGCGGCCACTTCAAAGCTGGCATTGTGAAGTCCCCGTCTCTGTGCCTCTTGCCGCGCTGCTTCGACCATCGCCGGAACCAGATCCGTACCCACAACCTTGCCTGCTGATCCAACTCGCTCGGCAATGCTCAACGCTGGTTCACCCGGACCCATGGCGACATCCAGGACTCGGGTGCCTTCGGTGATCGCTGCGTCTTCGATGAGAGCCTGTGTGACGGGGACAAACATGTCGCGGATTATCTCCCGGTGCTTTTCCCAGTAGGGCGCGGACTCAGTCCATTGAGTGAAGACTTCTTTATTGGTCTGCATTGGCGGGGAGTGCTCGCTCGATTTGTTCATGACACTTGGTTAGATTCGATGCCACGCTTTTAGATTCTGTCGGTGCCGGATCCACTGACAAAGGTAGATGACTGGCTTCCGCTACTTGTTTTTCTTCGAAGTAAATCTGACGCCTCTGGCGCCGTCAATGATCGGTGGGTTCTTGAAAACGTCGATTATCGGTAAGGGTGTGCAGCGCCCTCAAATCGCCGGCCACGTTCACAGAGAATGTGTAAACTGCCGGAACGCCGTCCACGCCATCCACTGTCAGGCGGGCAGGGAAAGCCGCCGCCCTTGTGTACGCGTGCGACACTTTCGGACCGCTTGCGCTGGTGCCGTCGCCGAAATCCCAGCGATACTCGATCGCGGGAACGCCGGTATCATCTGTTTGCGCTGTGAGATGGATGGTCTCGCCAGCATTGGCCGCTGAGGGCACTTGTACCTTAACACTCGGTGCAACAGCGGGGACGTTGTCGTCGATGATCTTGATGACCCTCACGGACTCTGGTTGATTCTCGATTCGCACGGTGCCCCCCTGGAGCGTGACCGAAGCGTTCTGGTTCAGCACGTCCGATACACGAAATGTGTGCTCCGCAGGAAGGCCGAGTTCTGCAAGCTTGAGCTCATGCGAGCGCGGGGTCTCTGTCCAATTGAAGACAGTGAGTATGGCCTGGCGTGGACTCTCCTTTAGAAAGAAGATGCTGGGTTGCTGATCGTCGGCTTCGTATGTCAGCAGATCAACCGGCGTCGAGGCTCGTCCGAGCTTGGCCATGTTGAGTAAGTTGGTGTTTTCAACCAGCGCGAGTCGATCCTTCTGAGAACCCAAGACAAGCATGTCGTCACCAATCTCATACATGCCACCCGACACAGCCGAGAGGGCGATCGATGCTTCAGCCGCGGGGAGAGTAAGCGTGGAAGGTCGCTTCGGGCGATCGCCGAAGTACTGCGGCGTTGTGTTGAACGCGTCGGGATCATTCACGAAAAAATTGCGATGCATGTAGAAACGGGCGGCAACGCCTGGCGCGGCGTCCTTCGTTCTTTGAAAACTGTGTCCGGTGTCCGTGGAGATCCGCCCTGTATCGACTAATCCCACCGGGTTCAGCATCGGGCTTCCGTCTTTATCGATGACCACGTCATCGCCCACAGCACCTCGGATGATCTGCAAGCCGATGCGTTGAGCCTCGAGTGCAGTCGTGTTCGGCCGATTGCGGTAGCCTTCGATGGCGGTGGTGTCCATAAAATCGAATTTGAAGAACCGCACTCCCCACTCGCGAACCAGAGTCTTGTAAGTCTGGCGTAAGTAGTCCTGCGCTGCGGGATTCGTCGTGTCGAGCGTGTAGAGCACGTCCGATTTCTGATTCCAGACCGCGCGGCTGGGAATCGGCTCCCCCTTCGCGTTGTGGACCAGCCAATCTCTATGATTTTCGTAAACCCATGCGCGAGCCGTCACTTCGAAGGGCGCGGTCCAAACGCCGAAGATCAGGCCATCCCCGGTGACGCGGTGTCCGACGAACCGCATGCCATTCGGGAACAGTGTGGCATCGGCTGTGGTGAATTCTCCACGCGCGTATTGGTAGCCCTCATCAACCTGGAAATACTTGTAGCCGAGCGGCTTCAGATGTTCTGCCTGCCAGTCCGCATTGGCCAGGGTCTCGCCTTCGTTGATCGTGCCGTAAAAGGCCGTCCAACTCCACCAACCGATCGGAGTTTCAACAGAGACTCGCGCGTGATGCAAGCGCCGAATCGCATCGCCATAAGCCATCAGCTGATTGTGGTAGTCGTGCCCGGCGGCGAGCATCAGGCGCTCGGATTTCATCTCCGCTCCGGGCTCGACAGGAAGACTGAGTTCGACCAGATCCTCCGCTGGATTGCTCTTGAGATCGAAATCTTTTTGAACTTCCGTCGTTCCCGTGGAGTCGACGCTGAAGGATCCGATCTTCGTATCGTCGCCAGAGCCCGAACTTTGCAGGTGGAGCAAGGTCAGAAATCGGTCAGAGGTCAGCGCGCCGAGGAAAAGACTCTGTTTGGTCTCGCGATTGTAGATGAGTTGACTCCCTGCGCCACGATGCGTGCCGTTGGGCGCCTTCCCCAAGTCGTAGATCTGTAACTCGGGCCAATCTTCACTGAAGCTGTCAGATAGAACTCGATCGGCGGACGCATGTCCACCCAGATTGACCAACGGCTCGCCGGCGGCCTCTACACTGCGGATGGCCTGCACCGTTGGTTTCTTGCCAGTCGCGTTGTGCACGGTCACTTCGATTGTGGCGTAGGGACGCTGATCATAGAGCTGCGCGGAATAAACGAGATCAGGTTTGCCGTCGAGCCCCGAACAAGTCACGATGATTGTCCGGCCTGAGCCGAGATCATCGGTGAATTTGGATTCGGAAGCTTGCTTGTGTGGATAGTCACTCGAACGCAGCCACTGGTGATCGACCTGTGCCGCAACACGGCTGGTGAAAATAGGCTGGCCGCCCGGCAGACTCAGCTGATACGACCCGGCCTGAGCGTCCACGGTCAGCGACAGGTTGGTGTTCGCTAATTGCTGAGCTGCGCAAGGCACGGCGGCAATCAGCGCCCCGGTGATAACGGCGATTCCTAACTTGCAGAATCCGTATTTCGGTCTCGGCACGGTGCAAAGCCTCCTTCAGACGGAGGCCAATACTATACCCATGTCGCAGAAAATGACGTTACCAAGCGGCCGAAGTTAGGAATTGCAGTCGTGAACTTTCGCGGATCTTATTTCCGCCGCGAGTCGGGCGGCACCAGATCGTTCGCACGATAATAGACCACGAGTTGGCCATAGTGTTCGCCGCTGTGCTCGATGGCGAATGTCCAGATGGACGCGTTGTGGGCCATCCGATTGCCGAAAAATTTCGTGGTATTGTCGAGCCCCGCGTCGCCCTGCTCTTGAATCACTTTTGCTCCGTCGGCGACCGCCTCCTGCACGAACTTGACGACGTCGGCCTTGGTCTTGAATTGCTCACGAGTGGGATTGTCGCCCTCGCCGAAGTCGGGCCCGACGTTGGATCCGGAAATTCTCCGGATCAGGACGAAATCCAGTGCGGCGGCGTGGAGCAGATTCAGGGCAAAGGTGTGCTCGTCCTTCTGGACCTTAAAGTCGTACTTGTCTTCCGGAAAATCCTGCGCCATGGCGACGAGTTTGTTTCCGATGTCGTTCCAACGGTCCAGCATTTCCTCGGAGCGGGAACGCGCAGGACTCGGGGGTTTGTTCTGCGTCTGGGCCTGCCCCTGA
>Ga0126381_100005867_pt1 | contig 13560 bp, 11 predicted proteins | sample PanSoiMetPlot_28_FD_96465 | JGI IMG/M metagenome (GOLD analysis project Ga0126381, IMG submission 96465) | Tropical forest soil microbial communities from Panama - MetaG Plot_28 | ecosystem: Environmental > Terrestrial > Soil > Tropical forest > Bulk soil | place: Panama | collected 2016-02-17
ACTCTTTGGCTTCTTCATCGGGCAGGTCATGAAGGCTACCGGCGGCAAGGCCAACCCCGCGCAGCTCAACGAGCTGCTGCGGAAAAAGCTCAGCGGCTGACGCCCTTCGCGGGCTGCCTGGCCGCTGATTCGCGGCGCTCGTTCCCGCTTTGCGAAGGCGCTTGCTGGCCGGCCGCGCAACAGGGTTGAGTTGACGGACCGCCTGCCCCATTGTGAGCGGATGGAAACGCTCACCACTCCCAACCGCGACCGCGTCCGCCGCTTTATTTTCGAGAATCAGCCGGTGCGTGGGCACTGGGTGCGCCTGGAGGATGCATGGCGCGAGCTGCGTGCTCACGCAGACTACCCGCCGGCGGTCACCGAGCTTCTCGGACAGGCGGTCGTCGCCTCCGTGCTGCTGGCGGCGACGCTGAAGTTCCGCGGTACGCTGACCTTCCAGCTGCAGGGCAATGGTGTCGTGAGGCTTCTGGTTGCTCAGTGCACGCACGACTTCCGCGTCCGGGCGGTGGCACGCTGGGACGAGACCCGAGATAGGACGCTCTCTGCAACGGACACACCCTTCCGCGAGCTGGCAGGCGATGACGGGCGCATCACGGTGACCGTGGAGGCCGAAGAAAAGGCCCTGCGCTATCAGGGCATCGTGCCACTCACCGGCACATCGCTCTCCGAGTCGCTCGAGGCTTACTTCGCGTCCTCCGAGCAGCTGCCGACGCGTGTACTGCTGGCCGCCGATGCCAGCCATGGCACTGGCCTGCTGGTGCAGAAGCTCCCGGAGCCGGCCGCCAGGGAGGCGGATGAGGTGGCCGAGGCCTGGAAGGGCGCAGAGCGCGGTATGGCCGACCTGGGTGCCGGCGGGCTTCGCCACGAGCGTGTGGAGGACTTGCTCGCGAAGGGCTTTCCTGGGCGGGATCTGCGGCTGTTCCGTGGCGCACCCGTTCGCTTCGAATGCCGTTGCAGCCATGGACGCGTATCGGGACTGCTACGGGCGCTGGGAGCGGAGGAGGTCCGTGACGTGCTGCGGGAGCAGGGGTCTGTCACGGTTACCTGCGAGTTCTGCCATCGCCCGTATCGGTACGAGCCTGCCGACGTGGAGGCCCTCTTTGCCGATTCCGGCCCGATCGAGGGCTCAGACTCGATACATTGAGGCGGCGTTCGCGCCGACTGTTTCAAAGAAGATCCAAAGACGCCGGCTGGCAGATCTACCTGCCGTGGCGGCTGCTGCCGTGGCGGCTGCTGCACTGCCGTCTGGCCCTCGCAGTCCGTGGACCGCGGCTGACGCGAAATGTCGATATCCCGACCCGGTACGTATAGACATTTTGCGTCACGCATCAAACGAGGTCTGCAACGATGTCCTCCGCGGATGACCGGCCAAGCCTCTAGCTCCTGCGCTTCAACCTCCCATCAACCAATTGATCTGAGGGGGAAATTTTAAATCCAGCCCAGGTAGTTCCTGTATTGAATAAAGGATTGTAGAATCCTTTAAGTGAACTCCGTCGATCCAGCCACTCTGATCAGCCGTCTTCGGGCTGCCGGCGAGCCCAGTCGCTTACGCCTGCTCGCGTTGTGCGCCGAGGGGACGCTCAGCGTGTCGGATCTCGCGCACGCTTTGAAGCAGAGCGAGCCGCGTGTGTCGCGACACCTGAAGGTCCTCTGCGAGGCGGGACTGCTCGAGCGGCTGCCACAGGGACAGTGGGTGCACTATCGACTGGCAGCTGACCTCGATGCCGCGACGTTCGTGCGCGGTCTGCTCGGACAGCTCGACCGGCGCGACCCACAGCTGCTGCGTGACGCCTCAGCAGCGCGCACCGCGGTGTCCGCGGACCCGGGTGCGAGCGGGGCGGGCGCGGAGTCGCGCCTGGGGCGTGCGCTCGCAGGTTTCCTCACCGCAGCGCACGGGGAGAGGCGCTTCGACAGCATGCTCGTCGTCGGGGTCGCTCACCCTGAGCTGCTCGAGCGCGCTGCGGCTGCCGCGCGCCACTGCACCGCGCTCGCGCCCTCACGCAGGGCAGCGCAGGCTGCTCGCGCGTTTGCCGAGCGCCGCGGCTTTGCAGTTCAGGTGCTCAACTCCGCCAGCCCCGAGTCGTTGCGCGCACCTGATCTGCCGGCCGACGCCCGCTTCGATGCCGTGCTGCTGGATCAGCCTGCGGCAAGTGGCGAATCACTGGCGCACATGCTGGCCGAGGCACATCAGATACTCTCGCCGGCGGGTCGGTTGTGGCTGTTCGAGCGGTACGAATCGCTCGAAGGTGCCCGCGACCGGATCGTCGAGCACCCGCTGGCGCGTCTGCGGCGGCTGCTCGGCGCGGCCGGCTTTCTCTGCGACCGGTTGAGTCCCGTCGAGGCCGATGGTGAGCACGTGCTCGCGGCGGTCGCCCGCGCTGCGGCCGCGGACGGCGGCCAGGCTGCAGGTGCTTCGCGGTGATCTCGTGACTGCGCCCATCCGCGTGTCCTTCGAGTTCTTTCCACCGGCGGACGCTGCGATGGAGTCAACTCTGTGGCGCTCGCTGCAGCGACTGGCGCCGCTGGCTCCGGGCTTCGTCTCGGTGACGTACGGCGCGGACGGGTCCACGCGAGAGCGCACGCACAACGTCGTGAGCCGCATCCAGAGAGAGACCCCCTTGACCGGCGCCCCGCACCTCACCTGCGTCGGCGCGTCGCGCGAGGAGATTCTCGGCGTCGCGCGCGGCTACTGGGACGAGGGCATCCGCCACCTGGTGGCGCTGCGCGGGGATGCGCCGCACGGCCAGAGCGGCTATCGTCCGCACCCCGGTGGCTTCGCCTTCGCGTCGGACCTGGTCGCGGGCCTTGCGGCGCTGGCACGTTTCGACATCTCGGTGGCGGCGTATCCGGAGGTCCACCCCGAAGCGCCCTCGGCGGCGGCTGATCTGGAGAACCTCAAGCGCAAAATCGACGCTGGCGCCAATCGCGCCATCACGCAGTTCTTTTTCGACAGCGAGGTGTTTTTGCGCTTTCGCGACCGTTGTGCGGCGGCCGGTATCCACGCGCCCATCGTCCCGGGAATACTGCCGATCACGCGCTTTCCGCAGGTGTTGCGCTTCGCCAGGACCTGCGGCGCGAGCATTCCGCAGTGGCTGCACGAGCGTTTCGCCGGGCTGGACGAAGACGAGGAGACACGGCGCCTGATCGCCGCCAGTGTTGCCATCGAGCAGGTCGAGGCACTCACTCGCCACGGCGTGCGCGAGTTCCACTTCTATACCCTGAATCGTGCCGAGCTCACTTACGCGATCTGTCACGCGCTCGGCCTGCGGCCATCGCTGGCGGCGGCGAATGGCGCGCGCGCGGGAGTGCCAGCGTGAGCCACTGCGCCGCGGATCATTTGCACGGCCCCCAGGGCGCGTTGCCCGCCCGTGCCGATCGGGAGTCCGAGGAGCGCCGCGTGGGCGCAGCGGTCGCTGCGCCCTTTGCCGTAGAGCCTGTGGACGAGACCGAGCGTCGCACGCGCATCGAGCGCCTCAAGGGCATGCTGGGCGAGCGCATCGTGTTCCTGGACGGCGCCATGGGCACCATGATTCAGCGCCACAAGCTCGATGAGGCCGGCTACCGGGGCGCGCGGCTGCGCGCTCACGGCCACGATCTCAAAGGCAATAACGACATTCTCACGCTCACACGGCCAGAGCTGGTGAGCGACATTCACCGCGCCTATCTTGCGGCCGGCGCCGACATCATCGAAACCAACACCTTCAATTCCACCCGTATCTCGCAGGCGGACTACGCCACCACCGCGCTGGTGCCGGAGCTCAACTACCGCGCTGCACACCTCGCACGTCACGCCGCCGACGAGTTTGCAGGTCGCGGCGGCGGCCCACGCTTCGTGGCTGGGGCCCTCGGACCCACCAATCGCATGACCTCGATGTCGCCGGATGTCAATGATCCGGCATACCGCAGCGTCACCTTCGATCAGATGGTGGCCGCATACCTCGAGGCGGCCCGCGGCCTGCTGCTCGGCGGCGCGGATCTGCTGCTCATCGAGACCATCTTCGACACACTGAATGCCAAGGCAGCGATCTATGCAGCATTGACTCTGTTCGACGAGACCGGCATCACGCTGCCACTGGCGATCTCCGGCACCATCACCGACGCCTCGGGGCGCATCCTGTCCGGACAGACCACCAGCGCATTCTGGAACTCGATCCGGCACGCGCAACCGCTGTTCGTCGGCTTGAATTGCGCCCTCGGTGGACAGCAGCTGCGTCCCTATATCGAGGAGCTGGCGACCGCGGCCGGGGATACCTACGTCTGCGCCTACCCCAACGCAGGACTACCGAACGCCTTTGGCGAGTACGACGAGTCACCCGCCGAGACCGCGGCGATCCTGCGCGAGTACGGCGAGTCGGGACTGGTGAACGTGGTCGGCGGCTGCTGCGGCACCACGCCCGAGCACATCCGCCTGCTGCACGAGGGACTGAGGAGCCAAGCGCCGCGGCGCCTCGTGGTCCCGCCGGTGCAGTGCCGCCTCGCCGGACTCGAGCCACTCAACATCGACGACAGCAGCCTGTTCGTGAACGTCGGCGAGCGCACCAACGTCACCGGCTCCGCCAAATTCCGCAAGCTCATCGAGGCCAACGACTACACCGCGGCGCTCGAAGTCGCGCGCCAACAGGTCACCAGCGGCGCGCAGATGATCGACGTCAACATGGACGAGGGCATGCTGGACTCGGAAGCAGCCATGGTGCGCTTCCTCAACCTCATCGCCGCCGAGCCGGACATCGCCCGCGTGCCGGTCATGATCGACTCCTCCAAGTGGTCGGTGCTCGAGGCGGGGCTGAAGTGTGTTCAGGGCAAGCCCATCGTCAACTCCATCAGCCTCAAGGAAGGCGAGGCCATCTTCGTAGAGCATGCGCGCAAGTTGCGCCGCTACGGCGCCGCGGCCGTGATCATGGCCTTCGACGAGCAGGGACAGGCGGACACCGTCGAGCGGCGCGTGGCGATCTGCGCGCGCGCCTACCGCATCCTCACGCAACAGGTCGGGTTTCCACCCGAAGACATCGTCTTCGATCCGAACATCTTTGCGATCGCGACCGGCATCGAGGAGCACAACGGTTACGGGGTCGCCTTCATCGAGGCGACCCGCCGCATCAAGCGCGAGCTGCCGCACGTACTGGTGAGCGGCGGCGTGAGCAACGTATCGTTCTCCTTCCGCGGCAACGATCCAGTGCGGGAAGCCATGCACTCGGTGTTCCTCTATCACGCGATCGCAGCCGGCATGGACATGGGGATCGTCAACGCCGGGCAGCTGGGCGTCTACGAGCAGCTCGACCCGGCGCTGCGTGCCGCCTGCGAGGACGTGGTGCTGAACCGCCGCCCGGACGCCACCGAGCGCCTGCTCGAGATCGCCGCGCGCTTCAAGGGCGATGCCGGCGCGCGCCGCGGCGAGGACCTCGAGTGGCGCAAGCTGCCGGTCAACAAGCGCCTGGAGCATGCGCTCGTCAAGGGCATCGACGACTACATCATCGAGGATACCGAAGCGGCGCGCCTGACAAGCGAGCGACCGCTGCAGGTCATCGAAGGCCCGCTGATGGACGGGATGAATGTGGTCGGCGATCTGTTCGGCGCCGGCAAGATGTTCCTGCCGCAGGTGGTGAAGAGCGCGCGCGTGATGAAACGCGCTGTCGCGCACCTGGTGCCGTTCATCGAGGACAGCAAGGACGCGAACGTGAAGCGCTCCAACGGGCGCATCGTGGTCGCCACGGTCAAGGGCGACGTCCACGACATCGGCAAGAACATCGTCGGCGTGGTGTTGCAATGTAACAACTTCGAGGTGATCGATCTCGGGGTGATGGTGCCGTGCGAGAAGATCCTCGAAACCGCACGGCGCGAGCAGGCGGACCTGATCGGGCTGTCGGGGCTCATCACGCCCTCGCTCGACGAGATGGTGCACGTGGCGAAGGAGATGCAGCGCCAGGGATTTGCCGTGCCGCTGCTGATCGGCGGCGCCACCACTTCGCCGGCCCATACTTCGGTGAAGATCGCGCTGCAGTATCAGTCACCCGTGGTGTATGTGAAGGATGCCTCGCGTGCGGTAGGTGTCTGCCAGACGCTGACCCAGCCGGCGCAGCGCGCGTCGTTCGTGGCGCGGGTCAACGAGGAGCATGAGCGGCGCCGTGAGCAGCACGCGGCGAAGAAGGTCAAGTTGCCGGAGCTGTCGCTGGCAGCGGCGCGCGCCAATCATCGCCGCATCGACTGGCGCGCCTACACGGTGCCGGCGCCGCGGGTGCCCGGCGTGCAGCGCTTCGATGACTACCCGCTGACGGAGTTGCTCGGCTACATCGACTGGATGCCGTTCTTCAATGCCTGGGAGTTTGCCGGCAGGTTCCCCGACATCCTCACCGATCCGGTGGTGGGGGAGGCCGCGAGCAACCTGTATGCCGACGCGCGTCGCATGCTCAAGAGCGTGATTGCTGAGCGTTGGCTGACGGCGCGGGCCGTCATTGGCCTGTTCGCTGCGAACGCGGTCGGGGACGACGTGGAGCTCTATGCCGGCGAGGCGCGCGGCGAGCCGCTGACGAGGCTCAACTTCCTGCGGCAACAGAAGGGCAAGCCGGACGGTCAGCCGCACGAGTGTCTGGCCGACTATGTGGCGCCGCAGACGAGCGGCGTGCGCGACTACTTCGGCGCTTTTGCCGTCACCGCCGGCATCGGCATCGAAGAACACCTGGCGCGCTTCGAGCGCGCCCACGATGACTACTCGGCCATCATGCTCAAGGCGCTCGCCGATCGCCTCGCGGAGGCGGCCGCGGAGCACTTCCACGAGCGGGTGCGCCGCGAGCTGTGGGGCTACGCGGCTGCAGAGGCGCTCACCAACGAGCAGCTGGTGCGCGAGGAGTACCGCGGTATTCGACCGGCGCCGGGTTATCCGGCGTGCCCGGACCACACGGAGAAAACCAAGCTCTGGCGGCTCCTGGAGGTGGAACGCAGCACCGGGATCCGCCTCACCGACTCCTACGCGATGTATCCGACCGCCGCGGTGAGCGGCTGGTACATCGGTCATCCGCAGGCGCGTTACTTCGCGGTCGGCAAGATCGATCGCGAGCAGGCAGCGGACTACGCCGGCCGCAAGGGAATGACGTTACAGGAAGCCGAGCGCTGGCTGGCGCCGAATCTCGGCTACGAACCCTGAGAGACTTCTATCCGCAACCTGCGGAACCAGGCTTCGGTGCCCCGATGCCGCAGCACGATGTGCCCGGTGGCCAGACGCGCGAACTGTGGGTAATCGCGAAAGCGGCTGCGCGCGATGCGTTCCTGCAGCTCAGTGCTGACGAGGTCGCAGCCGATCACCTGCACCTCATCGAGCCAGTACTCGATCGCAAAGCCCTTCATCGTGATGCGCGCACTGTGATAGGCATTGGCGCCCCTGCGTTGGTCGTGCCAGGGGGCCATCAGTCCGTACAGCGCTCCGCAGGAGGTGAGTGCGTCGGCACCTTCGGCGTGATGCTCGTCGTCGAGTAACTGCAGTGCCGGCCCGGTATGCGCCGCCGGGCCTGCCGCCTCATCGACGCGGCACAACACCCCGGTGCTGCCGCCGCGCGGCAAGCGCCAATCAAACTGCAGCGTGAAGTCGCCGAAACTTTCGCGACTGATGAGATCGATTCTCTCGCCAGAACTGTCCGCGCGCAGCACGTCGCCGTCCACGCTCCACGCGCCCTGTGGAAATTGTTGCTGGCCATAACCGCGCCATTTTCCGGCATCGAGCTCGCGCTCAGCCATGATCGCGCTCCCTGAAACGCGTGCACTTCATGATACGCATGCTACCCCAGGGAAATTGCGGCTGAACATCGCCCGAAAAGGGGGCGCTCCGGCAACGACCGTGCGTCGCCGTTGCCGTTGCGGCAGCCGATGGCTCGGGCGCAGGCTCAGCGCGTGCCTGAGAGCTGACTCTCGGGCGGAGGCTCAGCGCGTGCCTGGGCGCTGACTCTCAGGCGCAGGCTCGGCATGTGCCTGGGTGCTCACTCCCGGGCACAGGCTCAGCGCGCTCCCGGGCGCTCACCCTCCAGCGCGTGCAGGTACGCTTCCCCGCCGAGTCCGCGCATCTGCCCCAGGATCTCGTCGCGCCGCTGGAGCACGTAGCGTGAGGGCCGATCGGCGTGCATCAGGTGCGGGTTGGGCAGCACGGCCGCAAGCACGGCAGCCTCGGAGGAGCTCAGCCGCAACGCCGGCTTGTGCCAGAAACGGTGGCCCGCGGCCTGCACGCCATAGATGCCGTCGCCGAACTGTGCGACGTTCAGGTACATCTCGAGGATGCGCTCCTTGGGCCATAGTGCCTCGATCAACACCGTGAAGTAGGCCTCGAGCCCTTTGCGCAGGAAGCTGTGTCCATTCCACAGGAACAGGTTCTTCGCGACCTGCTGCGATATGGTGCTCGCGCCGCGCAGGCGCTTACCGTGCTCGCTGGCGCGCACCGCCTCACGGATCGAGTTGAAGTCGAAGCCGGCGTGGTACGGAAACTGCTGATCTTCGGAGGCGATCACCGCGAGCGCGGCGTGCGGCGAGATCTGCTCGAGACTCACCCACTGGAAGTCGGTGTGATAGGCGTGGTTCTGCGCGCGCCAGGCCGCCACCTGTGCCTCGACCATGAAGGCGCTGGCGAGCGGATGCACCCACCGCAGCAACAGTACCGAGGTAGTGGTGAGGACGAACCACGCCAGCAGCGCTACACCGAGCCATCTCAGCAATCGCCGCAAGATACCGCCGCGCTGGCGGGCCGCGCCCGGCGCCTGGTGGCGAGCGGTGCGCCTGGTGGAGGCTCCCAAGCGCGGTGTTGGCTACGCCTGCGAGCGGCGCGCCGACACGATCACGACGTCCTCGAGTGGCGCGTCGGTGTAGCCCTTGCGTTTGCCGGTACGTACCTGCGCAATCTTGTCGATGACGTCCATGCCTTCGCTGACACGGCCGAACACCGCGTAGCCATAGTCGCGCGCGCTGTGATCGAGGAAGGCGTTGTCTGCGAGGTTGACGAAGAACTGCGAGGTGGCGCTGTTGATGTCGCTGGTACGCGCCATCGACAGGGTGCCGCGCGTGTTCTTCAGCCCGTTCTTCGCCTCGTTGCTGATCGGCGCGCGGGTCTTCTTATTGCTGAAATCTGCGGTGAGTCCCCCGCCCTGAATGACGAAGCCCGGCACGATGCGATGGAAGACGGTGCCATCGAAGTGACCGTCATCGACATAGCGCAGGAAATTCTCGACGGTGAGCGGTGCCTCTTTCGGGAACAGCTCGATTGTGAAGGCGCCGTGTGAAGTCTCAAATCTGACCATGCTGTGCTTCCGTCATCCGTTCGTGGCCCGCCAGATCGGAGTGCGAGCGTACATAACGGAAGCCGGCGAGGACAAGCTCGTCCCGTACCTGCGCCCCCTGGGTCGCCCCGTGCTCGAGCAGCAGCCAACCGTCCGGCGCGAGATGCTGCGGTGCGCCGCGCACGATGGCGCGCAAGCTCGCGAGGCCGTCCTCCCCTGGCGTGAGCGCAATACGCGGCTCACAGGCGAGCGCGCCGCCCGACATGACGGGGTCCCGGGCCCCGACGTACGGTGGATTACTGACGACGAGATCGAAACGCATAGCCACGAGCGGCTCGAACCAGCTGCCCTGGCGGAACTCGATCGCGGTCAGCTGCAGGTGGCGGGCGTTGGCACGCGCCACCTCGAGCGCCGGCGCGGAGATATCCGTCGCCAGCAGCTGCCACCACGGCCGCTCGTGAGCGAGTGCGAGCGCGATAGCGCCGGAGCCCGTTCCGAGATCCACCACGCGCCCCTCGGGCGAGGTGTGCAGTGCCAGCGCACGCTCCACCAGCAGCTCGGTTTCGGGGCGCGGCACCAGCACGGCAGGGGATACCGCGACGCGCAGCGACCAGAACTCGCGCCAGCCCGTCAGGTAAGCGAGCGGCTCACCGGCCGCGCGCCGCTCGATGAGGCTGCGGTACTCACTGGCGGGCACTGCGTCGACCGGGGTCTCCGGATGGGACCTGAGTCGCGCGCGGGGTACTCCCAGGGTGTGCGCCAGTAGCAGCTCGGCGTCGAGCTCGGGAGTCGCGCCGAGGGCGGCGTCCTGCGGCGCGGCGCGCAGCTGCTGCACGCCCGTGGCAAGCAGCGCGGCCAGCGTTTGTTTTGCGTAAGATGCGCCCATGGCAGGCACACTGTACCCGCCTTCCCGGCCGCAGTCCGTTGGCGAGATCCTGGATGCCGCGTTCCGCATCTTTCGCGCCACGCTGCTGAAATGCCTGCCGTATGCGGGGTTGGCGCTGATCGCCGGGCAGCTTCCCAACATCTATTACCTGGCCACCGGCGGCGTCGCGGCGATGGCCGCGGCTACCTACCAGCCATTGTGGTGGGTGCTCTACTTCATTGGCTACGTGATCAGCGTGCTGCTGTGGAGCATGATGCTGCTGCGCCAGTACGCAGTGGCCACGGGCCGCGGCGCGGCTAATGAGTCCGAAACCGCCGCCGTACTGCGCCGCGCACCCGCCATCGTGCTGACATGGATCCTGATGGCTGTCGCCATCGGCGTCTGGTTCATCCCTGCCGGCGTGTTGCATGGGGCTGCCATCTATGGCGCGGCACTGGTGCTTGCGATACCGGCCACGTACGTAGGTGTGAGAGTGTCGTCCGCCTGGGTGGCGCAGCTGCTTACCGACAGGGGGCCGTCGGCGAGCCTGACGCACAGCTGGACCCTCACCGCCGGCAGCTTCTGGCGACTCAGCGCGATTTACACCGTGGCGGTGATCCTGCTGTTTGTCCTCTACCTGCTGTCCGGTGTGGCAGCAGTGGTCCTGGCTCTGCCGTTCGCACGCGGTGATATCGCGGTACTCACCGCCGTATCGACCGTGGTGGTGGTCATCCTGGGCGCGATTGGCGCGCCTTTTTACAGCGCACTCGCACTGGCGGTGTTCGGCGACCTCACGGTGCGCAGGGAAGGCACGGATCTCGCGCAGCGGATTTCAGCGCCGGTTAGTTAATGGGGAAAACTGGCCTGCGCACTTCGTGGCAAGGCTGGCCGCACGGGCTTTTGCCGGCTCCGCTGCGCCGTTCGTTCGGAGCGCTGCTGCTCATGGCCGCCGGAGCGACTGGGGCCGGGGCTGCAGACACGCCGGCGATGCACACCGCTCCGCGCGCCGTGCAAGCCGACCCGGCGGTGCTCGCACTGCGCGCGCTCGATGAATGCCTTCACCGGCTCGACCCGCAGCTCGATGTCGGTTACCCGCGTGTTGCCGCGCGCTGTCCCGAGCTCACCCCGGCACTGGTGGCAAGTCCCTGGGCGCCGTGGCTGCCGCGCGACTGGGACCGGCCAGGTAACGAGCTCTCGGCAGCGGGGCTGAAGGAGCTGCGCACGCTATTGATCCGACCCACGCCGGTCGCGCGCACGCCAGCGCCGCGCGTCACGCGCGTGAGCGCGGTACTGGCGGGACTCGCCGTCACCGAGCGCCCGCGCGGCGGCTGGTGGACACGCCTCAAGCAGTGGCTGCGCGAGCTGTTCACACCGCAACCGCGCACTGACAATGGCGGTTGGTTGCGACGGTTGTTCGGCGATACCGGCCTGTCGCAAGCGCTACTGCAGATCATCACCTGGAGTGCGCTCGCCATCACCGTGGCGCTTGCTACCGCGATTGTCGCAAACGAGCTGCGGGTGGCGGGGCTCCTTAAGCGCCGCCGTTCCCAACGGCAACGAGCTGCGGGTGATGAGTACCCCGCGCTCCCGCCCTCGCTGCGTGAGGTCGATCAGGCCGGTCCGCAGCAGCAACCGCCGCTGCTGCTCGAGCTGATCATCGCGCGGCTGCGCTCGCAGGAGCGGCTGCCGCCGCCGCGCGCGCTGACCGTGCAGGAGCTCGAGCGCGCCGTGCGACTGCCGTGTGCGGACGATCGCGAGCGATTTGCAGCGCTCGTACACGTCTGTGAGCGCATCCGTTTTGCCGGACACGAGCTCCCGCCCGCGATGGTGACGGCGGCACTCGCGCGCGGTCGCGAGCTGCTCGGCTCGCTGGAAGCCGGATGAACTCATGCGCGAGCGCCTGACCACGCTCGCCTGCGCGCTCGGCGCGCTGTTGGTATTCGCCACCCTGTTCGTGCGCGGTGGCGATCTCGAACGCCAGCGGGCAGCGCCGCCCAACACCCTCGAGCGCGGCGGCAACGGACTGCTCGCTGCGATGAGTTGGCTGCGCGGCGAGGGCTTGCGTACCGTCTCGCTCCGCGAGCGCTTCGACACGCTCGGCGGCCGCGTGGATTTGCCCGCGAGCGGCAACCTGCTCATCGTGAGCACTCCGGTCGTAACCGCATTCCGCCTGAGCGAGGCGGCGGCCCTCGAGCGCTGGGTGCGAGCCGGCAATACGCTCCTGGTGCTGGCAGCTCTCTGTGACCGTCCGGGCTGGGCGCTCGGCGGCTTCGTGCACAGCGACCTGAGTATGCTCACGGGACTGGAATTCGGCCTGCGCACGCCAGCCCCGCAAGCGACGGTGGCTCACCCTGGCGCGCCGGGCGCCTCCGCCGGCGAGCGCGCGCATCATAACGATGCGGGCAACAGCGCCATGCACTTTGCGTCGCTCGAGCTGCGGCCGCCGCTGCAGAGCACGCTCGTCGCCAACCGCGCGCATCCCTACCTCGACGGCGTCGGCTCGGCGGTGGCGCTCTCCGACTTCGCGCCGCAGATCTGGGACATCAAGCTGCCGCGCGCGGGCTTCGTGCTGTCGCTGGCGCAGCAGCGCGAGCACGGCGAAGGCGTGCTGTGGGTGCGGCAGGTCGGCGCGGGCACCGTCATCGTGAGCGCCTTCAGCTCGCTGTTCAGCAATCGCGCGCTGGGACTTGCGGACAATGCGCGGCTGCTCGGCAACATCGTGAGCGTCAGTGTCGCCCCCGGGGCGGCGGTGTTGTTCGATGACGAGCACCAGGGCCTCGCCGCGGCCTACGATCCCGCCAAGTTCTATCGCGATCCGCGCCTGTATGCGACCCTCGGCGTGCTGTTCACCGTCTGGCTCGTGTGGGTGCTCGGCGGGACGCGGCTGCGGCTGCCGGCGAGTCGCGCACCGGCACCCCGTGAGGCTGAGCTGGTGGCCGCCACCGGGACGTTTCTGGCGCGGGTGCTGCGTCCGGCGGCAGCGGCACGCCGTATGTTCGAGCACTTTTTCGCGCGCCTGGCCACGCGTAGGCGCCGCGCTGTGGACGCCGGGCCGCCGTGGGGTTGGCTGGAGCAGCACCCGCGCCTCGCACTCGCCGACGTGACCCAGCTGCGGCAGTGGTACGCGGACGCGTACTCGGACCGGCGCGTCCCGCTGCTGCGTCTGCACAACCTCATCGTTCGCACCGAAAGGCAACTTGCTGCATGAGCGCCGCTATCCGTCAGCTGGAGGAATCTCTGGCGCGAGAGTTGGGACGGGTAATCATCGGCGTACACGCCCCGGTGCGCGCACTCGTCATTGCCCTGACCGCCCGCGGGCACGTACTGGTGCAGGGCGTGCCGGGTCTCGGCAAGACACTGCTCGCCAAGGCGCTGGCGCGCGCGCTCGGTGGCGACTTCAAGCGCATCCAGGGCACCGCCGACCTCATGCCGAGCGACATCATCGGC
>Ga0126381_100005868_pt1 | contig 13559 bp, 18 predicted proteins | sample PanSoiMetPlot_28_FD_96465 | JGI IMG/M metagenome (GOLD analysis project Ga0126381, IMG submission 96465) | Tropical forest soil microbial communities from Panama - MetaG Plot_28 | ecosystem: Environmental > Terrestrial > Soil > Tropical forest > Bulk soil | place: Panama | collected 2016-02-17
CCACACATTAATTCCACATTCGCCAACAACGGCAGCTACGGAAACGTCTGCTCCGGAAATTTCCAGGACATGAACCTGCAACTGTTGAACACCGGGCAGTGCAATCTGAACATCTCGAGCATCACTTCCACCAACTCCGGGGTGTTCATTCTGCCGGGAAACACCAAGTACCCGCTGGTGCTCAGTGCGGACGCAAATGTGAACATCCCGGTGCGCTTTGAGCCGACCGGAGTCTGCAGCAACACCGTGCCGCAGGTGTCGACCATTACCGTAAACAGCAACGATCCCTCATTTCCGAGCCTGACACAAAACGCAAGCGGGATCGAAGGCTGCCCGAAGTTGGTTCTCAGTCCGCAGAATCTGTCCGGGATCTATGCCTATCCGGCCACCGTATCTGACCCCACAGGTACGCTGGGTTGCTACACCGACAAACAGATCACCGTCAGCAACTCGGGAATTTGCCCGCTGACGATCACCAGCCTGACCACCTCGAACGGGCTCGACGGCGCGGGCTTGCCGCTGCCGGCATCGCCGCTCGAGTTCTCGGTCATTAATCCGACGACCCCGATCACGGTCGCACCGGGCGCGGCGCCGGTTCCTGTTACCATCCGGTTCAAGCCGCAAATCCTGACCGATCAGAACAGCATGGCACCGGATCAACAGACGGGCCTGCTGACGATCGCCAGCAACGATCCCATGGCCGCGGACAATAGCGCTGGGCTATGCGGTGAACCGACGTACCACAGCGGCGCGCGGGTGCTGGTAGTCGATGCCAATAACAACCCGGTCAGCTCGGTAGCCAAAATAAGTCTGGCGAGCAAGGGACTGACGCCAGCGTTTAGTGAAACGCTGCAGCCGGGCCCGGCGCTACTCGGGGCGGCCTGCGGCAATCCGATCCAGTTCCACCTCGATAACGAAACGCTCAAACCCGCGGGCACGACCGGCAACAGCCCGCGTGCGTCGTATGTGTTGAGCGCCAAGAACGGAAACACTCAGGCCAACATGAGCTTCACCTTGGGCCAGTGCCAGGTGCAGCAAATCATCCTGCAGATTAAGTAGACCTCGAGAGGGGGCGTGATGCCGGGAATCGTAAGATTCCCGGCCAGCGTGGGTAGCGGGTTTGTGATGGGCTGGCGTGGTGGCGTGCTTCACGCAGAGCGAAGCTCGGCGGTACATCTACGTAAAGCATTAAGGAGTGCGACTATGAAGCGCGGTTTGCTCTTGCTGCTAATCCCGCCCGTGTTGGCCATCACGATGCTCGCCCAAAACGCTGCGCAATTGGAAACGGTCGCCCAAGTCAACGGCGAGATGATCTCGTTGCAGGATTTAGAGCAGGCTGCCGGTGAGCCGCTGTCCAGGCTCGAACAGCAGGTCTATCAACTGAAGAAGCAAAAGCTCGAGGAGATGATTGCAGATCGCCTGCTGGCCGAAGAAGCGCACCGCCGCAAGATCACGCTCGAATCGTTGATTGAGGCTGAGATAACATCCAAAGTCGCCCCCGTAACCCCGGAAGAGATCCACAGCGTCTATGAGCTGAACAAAAATCAACTGCAACGACCCGAGTCAGAAGTACGCGACCAGATCAAGACTCTTCTGAGCGATCAGAAAGTGGCTCAACTCCGCCGGGAGTACGCAAAATCTCTCGAGGAGAAAGCAAAGGTTTCGATCCACCTCACCGCGCCGCCGCCCTTTCGCGCTGAAGTGATCGCGGAAGGGCCCAGTCGCGGACCGGCGGATGCTCCTGTAACCATTGTCGAGTTCGAGGACTTTCAGTGCCCGTTCTGCAAGAAGGCTCAAGGCATAGTCGATGAGGTGGTCTCGCGCTACGGGAACAAAGTGCGAATCGTGCATCGCGACTTTCCGCTTGAACCGCTTCATCCGGCATCCATGAAAGCGCATGAAGCTTCTCGTTGCGCGGCCGAACAGGGGAAATTCTGGCAGTATCGGGATCTTCTCTATAACAACGCGCCGGCGGCCGGCCCGGATCAGTTGAACGATTATGCCTCGCGCACCGGCTTGAATATCACCTCTTTTAAGCAGTGCGTCGACAGCGACAAATACAAGATCGCTGTCGAAAAGGACGAGTCGGAAGGGGAGCGATTGGGAGTTCAGGGTACGCCGGCATTTTTCATCAATGGAAGGCTGCTCTCCGGGGCGCAGCCAGAGAACGAATTCGTCCGCATCATCGATGAGGAACTCAGCCGGCGAGCACAGCGTTAAAACCATCCGCCGGCGTTGTTAAACGCCAAGGGCACTACGCCAGTGTTTCAGCACATCATCAATCTCGTCGCTCACTGCCTCTCGAGCTGCCATCCGGCCAACACCTCTCATGAGCAGCCGATCGTATTTCGTATGCCTGTGACGAATGGCCGCGACCACTGCAGCCTGCAACGCCTCTTCCTCCAACGCCCTACCGCCCGATGTCCGGCCAACCCGCCCGCTGCCCCTCACGGATGTATGTGCTGCGATGGCCCGGGCTTCCTCTAAAGGGCAGCCCGGGAACATCTGCCGAATCGATTCCGCCATGCGCATCGTGAGAATCTGATCCTGTTTGTCGCGATACGCTTCGGCTCGTTCCCGCCGGACCCCGCGCTCGTCTGCGTCCGCCAAGCAGTCCCGTTCGGCTCGCTCCAAAGCAGCTTCTTCAACCAGAACCCCCTGACGTTCATACCGCTTGCGTGCCCGGCTGAAACGAACCACGACCGCAGATAAGGAGCTGTGCTTGCGAGCACGGCGGGTGAGGGCAGTGTCGCCTCTGGGCAGATACACCAGGTGATCGAGGTCGGCACAGCTCAGGCAGAGCGGGCGGCCGCCTTCCATGAACAAGAAGTCGCCACCTGGCAGTTCCTTTCCGCAGCCAGCGCACTGCGATTCTCGCAGGATGTCGAACACAACGAGGTCTTTGGCTTCCGCAGACGATTCCTGATCGGCAGAGGGTGGTTTCATCTCGTCTCTTCAGATTGCTTATTCATAGGCGCTAGCGCCGATCACGAAACAATCGAGGACGGGCAGAAACGATTATTTCCCGGATCCCCACGCGCTGCCAACCACGCTCTCGCCCATCGGTTCACGCCCCCTCCACGGCGGCAATGCCGACGCCCCAGTCTGACTCAAGCACGCCTCCGCTGCAATTTCCGATTGATCTCATCTGGGTCGAAGAATTCAGGTGCAAAGTCATCCCCAAGCCATTCACAAGCCACTTCGTGCTCGGGATGATCTTCCTGCGCGAATGCTTTGAGCATCTCAACAAATCCCTGCGGTCCTCCCGAATCCTCGGGTGGACACTGTCGCTCGCCCGCGACGCAGGTCTGTCGAAACGATTCGTCACCGAGCAATACACGTTCGAGCATAAGTTCGTGCCGCCAGCAGTCACCAAGATCGTACTCGTATAGCAATTTGGCTCCCGGAGAATCTAGCAAATCCCCAAGGGTCGTTCGGCTCTCGTTGCCAATCTTCGCGCTGAATCCCTGCCTCAAAGCAAGATTCTTTGCGCCCGGGAAGACGAATTGATGCAGATGCGTATTCGTCCACCCCATCACGATCTGCAAGGTGCGATGGAGATTGCTGAGCGTAATATCCCGAGGCACTAGAATCCGCCGCCAAACGGGTGGCTTGGTTCCGAGAAGGGTCACTTTAATGACGTAGACATCCATAAAAAGTTTTAAGTCAAGAACAACGAGCAAATTGTAGCTTGGGGACCTCCCAAAGACTACTGTCGGCAGCTCACTGGATTTGAAATTCTTCACTGTGCCTTGGCCTCCGCTCGGCGGTGAAAACACTTGACGCTTGACTCGGTCCTCTTTCCCTCTCCAACTGTTCGTTGGGTGTATATGGGCAACATTTATGGGCAACATTGACGTGCAGTCGCGCTAAATGAACTTGCCCGCAGACCCCGACAGTATTGACAGCACGTGGGCTACGTGTTACACGTAAATTACGTGCACTAGGGGGCGCAATGCCAAGTTCAAGAACGGGAGAGAAGCAGAACGTTACGATAAGCCTGAGCCGACAGGTACTCAAGAAGGCCAGGATCCTTGCTGCTCGGCGCGAGACCTCGATTAGCGGTCTGCTCGCTCAGGAGATTGAAGCTCTTGTGGGAGAAGAAGAGGCTTACGAACGAGCTGAGAAGCAAGCCATGGTGCTTCTTCAAAACGGTTTTCGCCTCGGTGGAGTAATCTCCGCCACGCGGGACGAACTGCATGAGCGATAAAACGTTCGTCGATACGAATGTCTTGATTTACGCTCACGACGTCGACGCCAAAGCCAAACACGAGGCGGCAAAAAGTGCTCTCCAGAAGCTTTGGAATGACCGGTGCGGCGTCCTGAGTCCGCAGGTGCTGCAGGAATTTTATGTGAACGTCACTCGCAAGATTCCGCGTCCGATTTCTAAAGAATCTGCCCGTCTCGTGGTGAACACCTACACCATTTGGTGCGTGGATACCACGCCTGCGGAGATTTCAAACGCATTTCGCATCGAGGATGAATCTCGTCTCGGATTCTGGGACGCGCTCATCGTGGCGTCGGCGATCAGGGGTGGTGCCAACCGAATCCTTTCGGAAGACCTGAACGCGGAGCAGACAATCTCAGGCGTGAGCATCGAAAACCCATTTCAGAAGATCTCCTGAGCGACTGGCCTCTGCCTAGGCTCTTCCGCTCGTCGGATTCGAGCCGACCCTGGTTCCCTGGAAGCCGGACAGATCAAGCCTTCCTGGCCGGGCTCCCGGTTCGTCGATTCTCCATCTCTTCGGCAATGGCCAGCTTGTCTGCTTGCGGCAAGGCCTCTTTCGCCACGGGAAAGAGATCTCTGTCTTCTATGCTGATATGACGCTCGTACATTCCCGACAGACTGGCTACATGCTGCTGGAATCTCCCGGCGTCGTCCGATGACAACTTACCCCGACTGAGGTATCTGCGTCCGAGAGCGTCGACTTCTTTGTGGAGCGTCTCCGCCCAGAGATGTTCCCTCTCCAGTTCGTCGATCTTCGAGAGGGCGTGTTCGATGCTGGCACTCCGAACCCGGCGGAGGCGCGGAAACAACGATTGCTCTTCATCTGCCGTATGCTTTGGTGCAGCTTCCCGAAAATAACGTAGGGCAGAATCGAGGGCTCGCCGGGCTTCTTCGCTGGGGGCCCGGTCTACGCACTTGGCGATCGCTTCGAGGATCCCCAGGAACATCTCGATTCGACGGTGGCAATCGGAAAGGAGTTCGAGCGGTTCCTTGAATCCGTGTGCCTTCACTCCAATTTGTACCGGCATACTCCCAGTTTAGCGAGATCGAGAGCTGCCGCAAGCACAAAAGTCGGCGTCGCAGCTATTAGCCTTTTAATTTCAACTTGGATTTGTTCTCTTCAAGGAACTCTCTAAGCTTGTCCGCGGAATCGAGCAAACGTATCCATTGCTCGTAGTAAAGCGTGACAGGAAAGCGTCCTAACCCGTACACACTCACGCCGCCTTTTTCTCCGACTCTGAAATCCAAGCTCCCGGTCCGGCGACTTCCCTGTTTTTCGAGTTCGGCCAGGCGTGCTTTTAATTCTTCATAGGTAGGTTCAGCCATGTTGCTCCTTGAGATAGCTATCAGCTCTCAGCTTCTCAGCCATGGGCTCAGCGTGGAGCCCGGGACGACATTGGCGATAGCTGAAGGACGATAGTTCAATCCAGATCGAAGTCTCGAATTGGCTTGCCCGTGTCCGGAGACTCTTTCGCCTTGCGTAACGCTTCCTGAAATTTCTTCTCCAGCAGGTCGGCGGCATGCTTCTGCGCCTCAACCGATTGCCGGAAAATCGAGTCGCGGCGGCTATCCTGCTCTTTCATAGCCCGGGCTGCATCATCGAGGTCATTAAACGTTTTCGGCTTGACCGGAGCCACATGAGAGATAACAGAGCGTGTATCCGCATCCACCTTCAAAACCGCGCCACAGCACGGACAAGTCAGATCAAAGTTGCCCTTCTTAGCCATCTGCGAGAAATGATACCGCAGAACAGCTTATCGCGGGTTCAACCGGATGGGAAGGACATGAAAAAGAAAGAGGAGTTCCCACCCAAGCATCACGATCGAGATAACCGCAACCGTAATCGCCAGCATTTCACCTAAGGTCATGCGGTTTCGGCCGGGTTCAAAGCGACGGGCGAGCAGGCCCAGAATGTTCAAACTGGCAAAGCCAAATACGGCACCCCAGAGGATCTCGGACATCCCGGCTGAACCGGCCGCGGCTTGGAGTGCAAAGATCGAAAGCTGCATGGAAAGTTCACAGGCTGCTGGTGACCGGTGATTATAGGCCAAACCAGCGCGCTCGTCGCATTCTTGTACACTGGGGCGTATGCCGATCCAGGCTATCTTTTTCGATGTCGGTAACACCTTACTTTTCCGCGACATGGACACCGTGTTGCGGCCACTGCACGAAATGAACTTCTTCCCTTCCCTGGATTTGCTGAATGCCGTCGAACGTTCGACCAAACGGGAATTCGATTCCCTGGTCGAGAGTCACTCCGCGATGGACCACGGATTCTGGTGGATTTACTACTCCCATCTGCTGAATGAGCTAGGCATCACGAACGACGGCATTTGCGCGGATCTTGTGGGGCGGACGCGAATTTCGGCGAACTGGAGCGTCATCCGTCCGGGTACCCGCGAAACCTTGCTCCGCCTGGGGCGTACCTACCGTCTCGGTGTGATCTCGAACGCGGATGGCAAAATCAACGAGATACTGCGCCGCAGCGGCATCGAGGACTGCTTCGAAAGTATTACCGATTCCGGTCTTGTGGGCCAGGAAAAGCCCCATCCTGAGATCTTTGAGACTGCCGTGAGGAGTCTGGGGGTAGCGGCCAACGCTAGCCTCTACCTAGGTGACGTCTATTGCGTAGATTACCTGGGGGCTACAAGGTTTGGCATGCATTCGGTGCTTTTCGACGTGCCCGGAGCCTACAGAGACAGGGGTCTGCCGCGGGTGGAGTCGCTCGAGGAATTTGAAGCTCGGCTCTCACATTTTTGTGAACCTGCGGTTAACTCACAGTCTAGTTAGGGCGCAAGATGCTCTGCAGCGATTTTGGTGCAGTCCGCTATTGTAAGTAGACCTCCCTCGATGTATATTACTGGCCTCTGCAAGGCAGGAAGATAGAACTCCCTGTCTTGTGGCTTGCGCCTGTCATCTTCGTTACGCGATTCCCATCGCGACTAAAGGCTTTCTTCAGACTGACGGTGCTTTATGTCGACCCCGGAACGCCGCCATGGTCAGCGGACCACCATCGAGCGACTCGCCTATATCCACATTGAGCCCAATAACGGAGGAATCGTCCTGAATCTTTCTCCGGATGGGCTTTGCTTTCACTCCATTGCGCCCGTCGAGCGAAATGGCGAGATGCGCTTTTCGATTCTTGATCACAGCCGTCGGATCGATGCCAAGGGCACTCTGGTATGGACGGATGACGAGAGCAAGGTCGCCGGGGTACGGTTTACGACCATCACTTCCGAAGCACGTGAGCAGGTAGAAACGTGGATCACTCAGCCCGAAGATCCCCAGGATGACGAAATGGCTCCAACCCTCGGATCGGCGATACTGCGCACCATACCAGCTGGCAGCGTGCGCCGTCCGAAGCCGATGGACACGTTGAAGACGCCTGCTGCTGGATTGCTGCGACTAAGAATGCGTTTCCGCCTGGCCGGCTTCTCAGCTGGAATGGCAACCGGCATAGTGGTCTCCCTGATCGCCGTTTTCGGGCTTCTTTTCACGTACTCTCATCGCCAGCAGTTCGGAGAATCACTGATTCGCCTGGGCGAACGCCTGACAGCAAGGTCGGCAGCGGTCCAAGCTCTTCCGGTTTCGCCACCGCAAGCCCTGGCGCCGAAGCTAGCTCAAGTTGATCACGCCACGGTTGCGGCTGCGTCACAGGCCTTCCTGCAGCAGGAACCGCAGGGCAAGCGGTCGCGAGTCACGGGAGATGAGTCGGACGACAGACCTGATGTGATCCAAATCCCCATTCACACGGCTGCGCCAAAACCGCCGTCGTCGATCGCTACCAAAGCAGCACCTGTTCCGACCACCGCTGACCCGGATGGATCGAGTGCAGTACCGGCTTCATCGCGTGCAATCGCTCCGCCGCTTTTGCCACCACCTCCATCGATCGCTGCTAATTTCGCCGTGACTAACATGGGATCTCCAGATATATCCCGCGTCGTAGCCCTGAATCCATCCCACAGTCGGACCGGCCCCGCTCAGATGTATCTGGATCTGGGCAAGTTCAAAGACGAGCTTCTGGCGCGCAGCATCGGCGACAAACTCGCCGGGTTTGGCCTTCATGCCAACATTACCCAGAAGGGACATCTGTGGGCGAATTCCTATCAGCTCCTCGTGGGCCCATTTGCGAGCGAGGAAGACGCCCGCCGGGCACAGCGAATGCTGGCGTCGTTCGGGTATAAGCCAAAGCCTTATGAACGTGGCTCGCGTAACTTCTTCTTCAGTTCGCGGGTGACCTTGAACGGCACTCGTCTCCCCCTGGGGGAGGTTACGGTGAGTTGGGAGTCGTTTGTGCCAGATGCGAAAGTGAAGTTCTTGCAGGGAAATGAGGTTCTTGCTACCGCCGAGGGGCAGTGGATGCCGTCGTCACGAAAGTACCCCCAGGACGAGTTCGTATACCGCAAATCCATGGACAATTCGAAACGCCTCCTGGAACTGCATTTCTACGGATCCGACCGCATCCTGGTCTTCCATGACGCGTCCTAGCCAACGCCGGGCGAACGATATTGATCACCCGCGCCCACTAGCCTGAAAAGCAATCGAGATAGAATGTGAGCCGTGCCCTCTTCCAACGGCAGCCATGCTGCAAGCGACGAGCTCTGGATGCAGGAGGCTATTCGAGCCGCTCAGCGTGCGCTCGAGGTCGATGAAGTTCCCGTCGGCGCCGTAGTCGTTTGCGAGGGTAAGATCATTGGCCGCGGCTTCAATCGCAACATTCGCGACTCCGATCCCACCGCACATGCCGAACTCGTGGCTTTGCGGGAAGCCGCAGCAGCCCTTGGCAACCATCGCCTGGGCGGGTGTGACCTGTTTGTTACAATTGAGCCGTGCGCTATGTGCGCGGGCGCAATGGTGCATGCGCGCATCCGCCGCCTGGTTTATGGAGCGGATGATCCCAAAGCCGGTGCGGTGCATTCGGTGATGCGGGTGCTTGACCATCCGGCCTTGAATCATAGGATCGAGGTACAGGGCGGCATCCTCGCCGGTAGATGTGCAGAACTTTTGCAAGAGTTCTTTCGCGTCCGGCGAGCGCAATGAGGTAGATTTATCGATGGGTAGGGCTCACGCTGACCGATCATTTGGCCTCAGGCAAAGAGTGCCCCGTCCATAACCGATTTTCCGGAGAGGTGCGTGAGTGGTTGAAACGATCCGCCTCGAAAGCGGACATACCTTAACGGGTATCGGGGGTTCGAATCCCTCCCTCTCCGCCATTACCTTTGATTTCTGCTACTTACAGAACGTGACTACCAACTGACTACCGAGTTCCAATCATTTTGTTTCCGCCGCGTGGCGTTCTTCTATTCATTTACATGCGGCAATACGCTGCTCGAAAAAGCTCCGTTCCATGGGATTGCGTGCCAGTGAGAGTGCACTGGCGAAGTGGTGGCGTGCGTCCTGAAAATGCCCGATGCGAACCTCGAATTCACCGAGGGCCGCGTGGTAGAAAGGATATTTAGCAAGGCGCTCTAAGTCTCTAATCGCACGAATCTCTTCCAGCCCCCGCTGCGGACCCTCACGCTGTGCAATCGCGATGGCACGATTCAGCGCTACCACGGGTGAAGGACGTATGGCCATCAACCTGTCGTACAACGAAATAATCGTCGCCCAATCTGTATCTTCCGGCCGCTGCGTCGAGGTATGGACCCATGCGATGGCGGCTTCGACGTGATAATCCGAAATTTCGGGTCCGGTTGCAGAATGTTCGAGAAGCTTCAGACCTTCTTCCGCGAGCGATTGATCAAATTGTGAACGATCTTGCTCGACCAGCATCGTCAAGTTGCCCGACACGACTCGCGCCGGCAGACGCGCAGCATTTAAGGACATCAGGGCGGCAAGCGCATAACTCGAAGGAATAGCTCCAAGCGAGTTTCTCAAGAGCATTGATGTAAGGCGCATTGCCTCCTGGCAAAGCTCGCTCCGCACTGCTCTCTCCGACGAGGCGCCGTGATAGCCCTCGTTGAAAAGCAGGTAGAGGGTACGCTGTACCACGGGCAGGCGGCGGGCGAAATCATCGGAGCCGGAAACGTCGAACAGTTTTTTGGAGTCGGCAAGCACTTTCTTGGACCGCGTAATGCGCTTCTCAATGGCGGCGTGGCTGCTGACGAACGCGCCTGCAATTTCATCCACGCTGAAGCCGCACAGGATGTGAAGGATGAGCGCGACCTGTGCTTCTTCCGATAACCGCGGGGTGCAACAGGAGAACATCATGCGGAGCTCATCGTCTCTTACAGCCGTTGGACCAAATTCCTCTTCGACTGTCGGCGCGAGCGTCCATTCGCTCTCCAGTTGGCGTGTCAGTTCGGGCGCGAAAGTCCGGGCGGTTCGCTCGCGCCGCAGAACATCGAGCGCGCGGTTCTTCGCCGTGGTCATGAGCCAGGCAGAAGGATTCTCCGGCACGCCTCGGAACCCCCAGATCTCAAGCGCCCGGCAGAAGGCTTCCTGCACCACGTCTTCTGCCAGGCTGAGATTGTGAACTCCGAAGATGCGCGTCAGGGTAGCGACCATACGACCCGCTTCGTGCCGGAAAAGATGTTCACTGAGTTCCATCACATGTTCAGTTTCATGACCGGGCGCACTTCGACTTCGCCGTCGCGCTCAAGAATGGGGCAGCCTTTCGAGAGTTCAGCGGCTTCGTTAAGGTCTTTGGCCACAATCAAAGTGTAGCCGCCGACCACGTCCTTGGCTTCGGCAAACGGACCGTCCGTGACGGTCTTGCGCTTGCCACTCACGAGCTTGCCAACACGCTCCAAAGGCTGGCCGCGGTCCTTAACGTGGCCTTTCTCCGCCAGTTCCTTGAACCAGTTCATCCACTTCTGCATCACTTGCTGGATTTCGGCGGGTGATCCATCTCGGGATCCGCCACGATAGAGAAATACAAATTCATTCATCTTAATCCTCCTGGGTGATCTTGGACTTCCATGCTCTAGACGTTTGGGGCTCATGGCAGCGGACATCTTTTTAGCGGTTGGCACCGAGGCCACCACCTCAACTCTTTACTCCACCCCGTAGCGAAACAAGATATAGAATTCTTCCCCCAGGCGAAAAATGTCCTCTTTCACGATTTTGCCGCCGCCGACATCACAATAAAAGCTGCGAATGCGAATCCGGTCCTGTTCTGATCGCGCGGCAAAAACCGTACTACGGTTTCCAACGATTACCTTTGCCATAATCGTTTCCTCCAGACTGGCTTAATCTTTCGCTCCTAAGACGTTCCGCCGACACGTTTTTTCAGTGATGGTACACGTACACTGCCTGTCCATGGGTGCGGGCTTGTGCATAAGGCAGAGTTTGAGCCGCGATGGGCGTGCCGATTGCAATCTGGGCGATCAGATTCAGCGCGCAAGTGCGGATCAGAGATGTGTAAATCCGGCTTGGCATCGTGCTCGCTTCCAAACTCCTGTTAGTTCTTCGCGTTACTGCGCTTCTCATAACATTTCCCTCAGGGCCGCCTTTCTGCATGATGACGAGTGAGGGATCCTGTGACGGACAACTTTCTTGCCCGGCTTAGTCGAGCGCCGCGCCGGCCGTTGCATTCACAACCGTTCCTGTCAGCATGCGTCCGCGATCCGAGGCAACCAGCACAGCTGCGTTCGCCGTGTCCTGGACAGTCGCCGACGCCCTCAGAAAATTCGACCGTGCGATCTGCGCCATCGCCTGGTCCTTGGTAATGTTTGGTTGGCCAGCCAGAAATTCCATCGTGTCCTGAATGGATGTGCTGTCAACGTTGGCCAAGGTTCGAACGCACACCACCCTGACGCCAAACGGGCTGACCTCGAAAGCGAGGTTGGCAGTGAGGTTCTCAATCGCACCAAACGCCGCGCCAATCGCAGTCGCTCCGGGCACGTGCGGGCGGGCCGGGCTGCCGGTCACGAAAATGATCACCCCGGAACGCTGCCTGACCATGTGACGCGCCGCAGCGCGGGCGGTGACAAAACGCGACCTGACCATGGTGTCGAGCGGCACCATGAACTGGTCAATCGGCAAGTCCACAGCCAACTTTCCGTTCCCATACTGTTGGGCGAGAGGACCGGCCGCATCGAGAATAGTGTCAACCTTACCTGCCTGCTTCACGATGCCGTCAATGTATTGGTTGACGGCGCCATCATCGAGGGTGTCAACCGCAGATACGTGCGCCCGGCCGCCCTTCGCGATGATTTCCGCAGCTACTGCTTCCACGGCGGATTTTGTGCGGCCAGACAAGAAGACTTCTGCGCCTTCCTTTGCGAACTCTTTGGCCACCGCAGTTCCGATCGAGCCGCCAGCGCCGAAAACGACCGCATGCTTGCCTTTCAAGATTGGTGTGCCGTTCATTGGATTCTCCTTCGTTCCTGATTACTTTCAATCTCAAGACGCTTGAACGGGTGTGGACCGGACAATTATTAAGAAGCTGGCCGTTTGCGATGAGGGGCGCAATGGAGTCCCGTCCTGCCGGGCTTGGAGTATCGTAAAGGGATTACCCGGGCCATCGAGCTTAATTCAGGAGTCTGCGATGAAGATGATGCTGGCCGACTGTCGCGCCAAAGTGACAGTGGACGTTCTTCGGGGCAAGTGGAAACCGATCATCATCAAGGCTCTCAAGGATTGCAACCTCGGCTATGCCGAGTTGCGCGGCATCGTTCCCGAGCCCAGCAAGAAGGTGCTCACTGACCACCTGCGCGAACTGGAGGCGGACCGGGTCATATCCCGCACAGCTTCGGCAGGGGGAAACGGCCGGACGGAATATTCGCTCACTGAGTACGGCCGAACCCTGATTCCTGTGCTGGTAGCAATGCGCGCATGGGGACAGAAGCACAGAGAACTGGTGCTTGGCCGCTCTAGGACCGCGGACGACGAAACTGACCCTTGTGCGACTCCTCTCCCTCCCAGGCTAAATGACGTTTCCAAGAGGGAATGCAGGTCCAAACGTGGGATTTCCTAGCGAGCTGCCGTAGGTTACAAAAAAGTGACCTCTTGGGATCCTTTGGGATCATTCCATCAATCATTGACGAAGGCACAGCGCGTTTGTTCGCGCGATAACGTCTTCAAAATTCAAAGCGAGGAGCCAAAAATGCCAACTCATTTGACCCCGGAGCAGATGAAGGACTTTGTTCGAAAGCACTTCGAGGACTTTGTGAACGAGCGAAACGCAGCCGTGATCCGCAATAACATGACGCCGGATTTCTACGATCACGATGGGCCCGGCGGAAAGCCGACCGATCTGGCCGGTGACGAACAGATGATGGTCGGCATGTACAAGGTAATGCCGGATCTGCACTTGACGATCGCAGAAATGGTAGGCGAAGGCGACAGAGTCGTATGCCGCAACATCTGGCGTTGGACTGACGGCTCA
>Ga0126381_100005869_pt1 | contig 13558 bp, 13 predicted proteins | sample PanSoiMetPlot_28_FD_96465 | JGI IMG/M metagenome (GOLD analysis project Ga0126381, IMG submission 96465) | Tropical forest soil microbial communities from Panama - MetaG Plot_28 | ecosystem: Environmental > Terrestrial > Soil > Tropical forest > Bulk soil | place: Panama | collected 2016-02-17
GAGTACCATCCAATACTCGTTTCCAGATTCGCGACGGAAATACCGATATGAAGCGGTTTTGCGACCGAGCCAAAGATCTGTTCTGCAAGCGAGGCATCCATGCTCTTAGTGTGCCCTGCTCCATCACAATCACAAGTCGTTAACCCGTCCGCGGGCTTTCCGGGTGGAGCGTAGAAGCCCAGTCCTAGAACATCTGGAAAACATCACAAATATCGAGCAACAGAGTGTGAGAGTTAGTAGTCAAAAACAATCAATTCTACCGATTGCTCTAGAACCGTATCGGTTACATCATGCGGAACCCAAGACCTCCGTAGAAGGAAAAACATGCTTTCGTGGCTCGAATCTCAAGAGACGCTAGTGATCACCCTCATCGTATTCGTCTTTTGCTATCTTTTGGCGACGCTTATTTTCATTGGTCTGGCCCTCCTGGCACGGAGCCCCATCGCCGGCTCGCTGCACGTAACCACTCCGGCTATGTTGACCCCACTCGGCGTCATCCTCGGCCTGGTGATCGCATTTCTGGCAGCACGCGTATGGGCTAACGTCGATCATGCACACGGTTACGTCGCGGAGGAAGCGAGCGGGCTCCGCCAGGCGATACTGATGTCAGCCGTGTTACCGTCTGACACACGTGACGCCGTGCAAAAGGAAATCAAAAATTACCTTCACTTTATTGATGAAGTTGACTGGCCGGCGATGCTCCGCGGACAAGAAGACATTGGCGTTATCCCGTCCGGGCTGCCCGATGCCCTCACGACTTTGCTATCCTTTGACCCGCAGCGACCGGGGCAACAGTTGGCTCAGACCCGGGCCGTGGCTGCAATCGAGCAAGCGCTCCAGGCCAGGCGGAACCGGATTCTTCTGAGTGAGGCGGCCATTTCACCGTCGCAATGGATTGTTATCATTGTGCTCGACTCTTTGCTCCTCATCACAATCGGTACCGTGCATGACGGCCGGCACATAACCGTCGCAGTCAATATGGCAATCTTCTCGACCGCAGTAGCCTCCTGCATTGTCTTACTGATGATCAATGACCGCCCTTTCAACAATGGCGGGATCGTTGTTCAGCCAACCGCGCTTCACCAGGTCGACGTTCGGTGACCACTCGGGAATCACAGCTAGAGCCTGTTGCCCGATTCGATTCGTGCAGTACCGAAAGATCACAAAGCTAACCAAGTCATACGTTCTCTTAGGAAGAGTTCGTCAGGGCCAAAAAGAAAATTCGGAATTGATGTCGTCCGCCTCTAAAATCTGCAGAACGCCCATTTCTTGGGTCTTTGTGACCTTTGTGGTCTTTCCGTATTGTGATTGAGGTTTTAAGCGCGGGAAGTAATGGGCCACAAAAACCATGTGGTAACGATGGGTGTTTTACGTCATTTCTACATATGATCACGGAAGATTCAGCCCAGGAGGTAACCACCGAAGACCGGCTCCGGGGAGCAGTGTGGGGTCAATTTGTCGGAGACGCGGCCGCTCTAGGTGTGCACTGGATCTACGATCTCTCTGAACTCTCCGCTAGATTCCCGGGTGGCGTATTTGGATTCGAGGCGCCGGCTGCTGGGGATTACCATCAATCGAAGACGCCGGGAGATCTGACCCATTATGGAGATGGCGCCCTGCTATTGCTGGAATCAATTGCCGAATATGGCAGCTTCGATCCTCGCGCTTTCGGCAACCGCTTTATTGAGACATTTGGCTCCGCACATTACCCAGATTACTTGGATTGGGCGACCAAGGGGACGCTCAAGAATTACACACGGTTCACGGAATCAAATTCGCCCGGCGACTATGACTTTCAGCAAGGAGCCGACGACGCCGAAGCCGCCACCGCCTCCAGGTTGGCCGGACTGGCCGTCCGTTATTGGCGTGATCGTGACTTGGCCGCGACGATCGAGTCTCTGACCCGCGTCTGCCAGAACAACCAGCGTGCGATTGGCTATATGAAGTATCACGGACTGCTCTTGGTGGAGCTATTCCTGGGACACGATGCACATGAGGCCATAGAAAACGCGATGATGAAAGTCGCCCCGTTGACGCCGCGCCTCAGCACCGAGCTTCGCCAGCAAACAAAGAAAGTGCTCGCAGAGACCGGGAAGGAAGTGACGGAAGCCACTTTGGAATTTGGTCAAGCATGCCCATTGCCCCAAAGCTTCCCTTCCGCTCTTCACGCATTCCTAAAGCACAGCAACGATTTTGAGACGGCTATTCTGGCGAATTTGCGAGCGGGTGGCGACAACGCCGGAAGAGGAGCCATGCTTGGTTCTTGGCTGGGCGCACATCTCGGCGTCGACGCGATTCCACAACAGTGGCGGACCCGCTTGACAGCCGCGCCGCGAATATCCGCCGCCCTGGACAAGATCTTGCTCGACGAGGCGCGTTGACACACTAGTCGTTATTTCCTTGCTCCAAGACGGAGGCGGCTTGCCCGTGGGTGACGGGATCTGCTTTCCGGTTTTCCAGGAAAGGAGTTTCAGGCCGCACCCAGCCGTTTGAACACTTTGCCAGGCGCGGTTAAGTTGTCTATTCCCATGAGCACACCGACCGGAGAGGAACCTGCACCTTCAGATTTTATTCGCGACGTTGTCGCAGACGACTTGAAGGCCGGTAAGTATTCTTTTAGCCACACTCGATTCCCGCCGGAGCCAAACGGCTATCTCCATATCGGCCACGCTAAATCAATCTGCCTCAACTTCGGGATCGCCCGTGAATTTGGAGGGGTATGTAACCTCCGCATGGACGACACGAACCCAACCAAAGAGGAAACGGAGTACGTCGACTCGATTACCGAGGACGTAAATTGGCTAATCGAAGGCTGGGCAGACCAAGTTCTTGGGCTGAAATCGAAAGGCAAAACTGCCGATGTTGAAGTGGTCGACGGAAAACCCGACTTTTCCTTGCAGCCGATCACCGGGGAAAAGCCTGCTCCAAATTCGGCCATCGGCCAAGGGCAAGCCGAGACCAAAACAGAACCATTCTATGCCTCGGACTATTTCGAGCAATTTTTTGAATACGCAGTTCAGCTCATCAAAAAAGGCAAGGCGTACGTGGATGAGCTCTCGCCTACAGATACGGACAGCTACCGCGTAAGCGGAAAGGAAAGTCCGTTTCGGGGACGCTCGCCTGAGGAAAATTTGGGCCTTTTTCAGCGGATGCGGGCAGGCGAATTTCCCGACGGTTCTTGTACGCTTCGGGCGAAGATCGACATGCAGTCGCCCAACGTCTGGATGCGAGACCCCGTGCTCTACCGGATTCGGCACAGTGCACATCACCGCACTGGTGGCCGGTGGTGTATCTACCCGATGTACGATTTCGCACACTGCTTAAGCGATTACATCGAAGGGGTGACCCACTCCGTCTGCACGTTGGAATTTGAAGTGCACCGCCCTCTTTACGATTGGATTCTTGAGAACCTCGATTTGCCACGAAAGCTGCCGCACCAATACGAATTCGCACGCCTGAATCTCAGCTATACCGTACTGAGCAAGCGCAAGCTCATGCAGCTTGTGCAAAAAGGACTTGTCGCCGGATGGGACGACCCGCGGATGCCCACGATCTCAGGACTACGCCGCCGCGGTGTCAGCGCCAGTGCTCTGCGGGCTTTCGCCTACAACATCGGTATCACCAAATATGACGGCCTTACCGACGTCGCGGTACTCGAGCACGCCGTCCGCGACGAGTTGAACAAGACCGCCCTCCGGCGTCTGGCCGTCTTGCGCCCGATCAAGGTGATACTGACGAACTATCCGGAAGGTAAAAGCGAAACGCTCAACGCAGTCAACAATCCGGAAGACCCGAGCTCTGGCAGCCGTGAAGTTACATTCTCCCGCGAGCTTTATATTGAAAGCAGCGATTTCATGGAGAATCCCCCGCCGAAGTATTTCCGGCTGCGGCCCGGAAGCGAGGTGCGTCTCAAGTATGCGTACATCATCAAATGCGAAGAGGTCATCAAGGATGCAGCCGGCAATATTTTAGAACTCCGATGCACAGCGGATCTTGAGAGCAAGAGCGGTGGACCGAACGCGAATCGTAAAGTCAAAGGGACAATCCACTGGGTTAACGCAGCCGATTCGGTCGATGCCGAAGTGCGTCTCTACGATCGCCTCTTCGCAGAAGCCGAGCCCGACACCGAAACCGACTTCGAGCGCAATCTAAATCCGGCGTCACTTGAAGTCGTTGCGGCTAAATGCGAGCCAAGCTTGCGGCAGGCGCGAAGTGAAACCAGGTATCAGTTTGAGCGCCTCGGTTACTTCGTCCTCGACAGAGACAGCACTTCTGAGCGCCTCGTTTTTAACCGGACGGTCACGCTCAAGGATTCCTGGGCGAAAGAAGCACAGAAACCGTCCGGCAAAAAGTAACCGCGAATGGACACGAATTGAACCGCGAATGGACGCGAATAAAAAGACCCAGAACAACCGCAGATGACGGAGGCGAGTCGCATTAGAGATGTGCCGCCGAAGATTCGGAGGCGGTCTATGACGGATCGGTTGAAAAAAAGTTTCCGGCGCGACTCCCTTTTGGCGTGGCAAGGTCTGGTTCCCTCGATCCCAGCGTGCTGGAATCGTTCCATCTCGGGGCGTCGCGTCTATCGGTGCGCCATACCTAAAATATTTCATTGGCGTCGGCACGCGTGCGAGCTCTAACGCGGAATGCAACGCCCCTCCGTCCGTTTTCCTTCGACATCGTCTGCCGTTAATGCCTTCCATTCGCGGTCTTATTCGCGTCCATTCGCGGTTAGAACTCCGCATTCCCAGGTGTACGGGCAAACGGAATCACATCCCGGATATTGGATACGCCGGTTAAGAACATCAGGAGCCGTTCGAACCCAAGACCAAAACCTGCATGTGGGACGGTGCCAAAACGACGTAGATCCAGGTACCACCAATACTCTTCCTCGCTCAAGCCACGCGAGCGCATGTTTTCTTGCAGAACGCTTAGACGCTCCTCGCGCTGGGAACCGCCGATGATTTCGCCAATGCCCGGTACCAGCACATCCATCGCGGCTACCGTTTTACCATCGTCATTCACACGCATATAGAAAGGTTTAGCCTGCGCCGGCTGATCAAAGAGGATCACGGGCACCCGAAAATGTTCTTCGGCCAGAAACCTTTCGTGTTCAGATTGCAGGCTCTGGCCATCCGTGACGGGGTACTCAAAATTCCGACCAGAGGCGTTAAGAATGGAGATCGCCTCGGCGTAGGGAACCCGTTGGAACGGGCGTTCCGCGACCAGAGTGAGCGTCTCCATCAGCGTCTTGTCCACAAACTTGGTAAACAGGCCCAATTCATCCGCACAATGCTCCAGAGCGTGTCGCACCATCCCTTTTACGAACTCCTCGGCCAGCTCCATATCTCCCTTTAGGTCGCAGAACGCCATCTCCGGTTCGATCATCCAAAACTCCGCCGCATGCCGAGAGGTATTCGAATTCTCCGCCCGGAAGGTAGGCCCAAAGGTATAAACTTTCGACAACGCGCAGGCGAACGTTTCGGCTTCCAGTTGCCCGCTGACCGTCAGGTAGGTGGCCTTGCCAAAAAAATCGGGTTCGTCGGCCTTGTCCTTGCCCTGTTTCAGCGTCGTGACCCGAAACAATTCACCCGCGCCTTCGCAATCGCTGGCAGTAATGATCGGCGTTTGGACGTACACAAAATCTCGCTCCTGAAAAAACTGATGCACCGCATAGGCCAGACGACTCCGAACCCGGAAAACGGCGCCGAACAGATTGGATCGGGTACGTAAATGCGCGACAGTGCGAAGGAATTCGACGGTGTGCCCTTTCTTTTGCAGAGGATAGGTCGCATCAGCCCGTCCGATGATTTCTACCTGCGTGGCGCGGAGCTCCCATTTTTGGCCGGCCGCGGGAGACGCAATTAGCCGGCCCGCCACCCGCACCGAGCTCCCGGTCGTCGCGTGCAGCACCTGCTCGTAACCCGCCACCTCCTGGTCAACGATCACCTGCAGATTGCGCAGGCAGGAACCATCGTTAACCTCAACGAACGAAAAGCCTTTGGAGTCTCGCCGAGACCGAATCCAACCTGCGATCTCAATGTATCCCCCCGCGCTGGCCGAAAGGGCGTGCTTAATGAGCGTAATCATAAGAAACTGGCATGCTACCGTGTGGTGTTAAATCGTTCCACAGCGCATTTGAAGCAGATTTTCCCTCTAGCCCAATCCGCAATCAGCGCTCGTTTACGCCTTTCACCTTTCACGTCTCACGTCTCACGGCCATGTAGCCATCATGCTCGACCCGTACTGGGAAAACGTCGACAATGGAAAGATATGCCTCAAGAGTTTAATTTCGTGAGCCAGCTGACGGGATCATTTTCCCAGTCTGCGGCTGGCAACCCCACGGTGGCCATGATCGAGGCCGCCTACCGTCATCACGGACTAGATTGGCGTTATATTAATTGTGAGGTAAGCCCCGAAAATCTGGGCGACGCCGTTCGCGGTGCTCGGGCCATGGGCTGGGAGGGATTCAACTGTTCGCTTCCCCACAAAGTCGCGGTGATCGAACACCTTGATGGACTTGGCGAGTCAGCAGCGATTATGCGTGCGGTCAATTGTGCAGTTCGCCGGGGCAACAAGTACATCGGCGAAAATACTGACGGTAAAGGATTCTTGCTGTCTCTCGAAGGGATTGTTGACCCTCGCGGCAAGCGGGTTGTCTTGTTCGGCGCAGGTGGCGCGGCCAGAGCCATCGGGGTCGAGTTGGCGCTGGCGGGAGCGTCCTCGATATCGATCGTTAACCGCACCGCCGGGCGCGGTATGGAACTAGTTCGGGTAATTAACGAAAACACGCCGGCCAGGGCAGAACTAGTTAATTGGCAAAGCGGGTACAAGGTGAAGCCGGACGCCGGGATTGTGATTAACGCCACTTCAATCGGCCTCTATCCGAACGTTCATGACGGGCTCGACCACGACATTGAGTCACTCAGGCCAGGCATGGTAGTAGCAGATGTTATTCCGAACCCACCTCGTACCCGCCTCATCGAAGGCGCCGAAGCGCGCGGTTGCACAATTGTCGATGGGCTCGGCATGCTCGTTAACCAAGGTGTTATTGGCATCAAGTATTGGACCGGCGTCGATGCTGACGCCACCGTCATGAGGCGTAAGCTCGAAGAAATCTATCGGGAGCAGTAGACACGCGGGTCAGGGCTTGAAGAGCGGGCCTCGGTCAATAAATCGAGCTCCTCGCTGTTTGTGTGTGGATACCGGCCAACAGAAGCAGAAGACTCTGAAGAAACTTTGAACAGAAGGCCACAAAGGACTCAAAGAAAATCGCGCTCTTCTGTTCAATTTCAAAAGTCTGGCCCAATACGTTTTTAATGAATCGCTTGCAGTGCCTTCAACAAACCAGGGAGAACATTCTCGACGAACTGGACCTGCACCTCGGACGGAGTTTGTCCGTGGACAGCAAATGAACAGATGGCATAAACTTCCCTGATCGCGCTGGCCAGTCCGAGATCAAGTAGTTGCGACTCGACTAGCGTCCCGATGATCTCCACGATCGGGCGCGGATTACCTTCCCCACTCAGTTCGAGACGTGCTGACGCGATTCGTCGCAGCTCGCGTTCGATGCTGTAGCGCGCCTCAAAAAGGGTCTGCGTGTAGTCGTCCACTGAAATCCGCGAAGTCAGACTCGGCTCGTGTGGCGAACCGTATTGTTGGATAGTCTTCTTGATCGCGACTTGCGCGCGCTTTTCTAAAGCTGGCAAGTCGGCATCGGGCAAGGGCACCAATTTGACCCGCGCATGCGCCTCGGCGGCACTCCGAACTTGGGAGCGCAGGTTCACTAACTCGGATTTAAACTCAGATCGTAGCTCTCGAACTTCCTGCTTCAATTCGATTCCGAATAAATTGAGTTCCTGGAAAAGAGGAACCAGAACGAGAGCTGCCCAAACCGAGAACACAAACACATCGGAAGGTGTGGCTCGACCTTCAACCAGCTCGGGGTACCTTTGTAAGAGAAAAAAAGTGAGAAGAGCAATCAGCGAGGCCCACCAGACAACTTTGAACCAGTTCGGAAGTCTCATTTAAGAAATGGTTCTTAGGCAATGAATTACGACGTAACAGCCAAAGGCTATGCCCCCGCCAGAGCTTCTGTCTAGCACAATCGGAATCGCCCCCACGCCATTAGAAATCTGCCGCCATTCGTTTCGTAGCCGGTCTATAGCCCGTACCTTGAAAACGCGTCTCCGGTCGCAGCTCCCTTAGGCGTGGCGAGCGTTACGGTTCGTTCGATTACAGCGTGAAGAATTTGGCTCCCATCCCAGGGCGTCGCATCTATCCAAGCGCCATACCTGCAGAGATGCATGGGCGTCGACGCGTCGTGCGAGCTACAACACGGAATGCGACGCCCCTCCGTTGGTCGTTTTTCGTGCCTCACTTAGCACCCTGGTAAAGCCTCAGACGTTGGTTACTGTTTTCGCTCGAGACTCGGCATCAGGTCGGCCACCGGGACTCCATCCCGCATAATCGTGACGAATTCACCGCGCTCAAGAAGCGCAATCAGTTCCGGCAATCTATCCCTAGCCTCCTCCACGCTAACTTCCATCCGCTCGCAAGACAGTCCTTTAACATAGTTCCAGCAGACAGAGGCTTCAGCGATCGGGATTTCATTCCGTGTAATAGTTATCGATTCACCGCGCTCGACGAGCGAAATCAGCTCCGGGAACTTCTGACTCGCTTTTTCCAGGCTGATTTGCATCCACTCACAAGATAGCCATTGGAGATATGATATGCCAACGTGGTCTCGCATCATCTGCGGTAGAGAACCGCGTTGTACTCGTCCTTTCGATTTCGCCAAAGTGCCGGCTGTGGAGCGTGCCTCGTTTGCCAGGCCGACTTGAGCGGTCGGCGCTATAGAGCTGGGGTTTTGTCGGACTAGCTCCAAACGGTGCCGAGCACGCAGGATGTGTGATTGCCGGTCCCCTTCGGCGTGCTAACGCTTGCTTGTATCGAGCTTGCCGAGATTTCTCAGCGTAAAGCTTCTCACATCTCAGCACCGCGTAGCGGCGACGAAAGCCCAGGGTATATCCCGAGCTTTTCGTCGAAATCAAGAGCTGTGGCGGCGCTTGAAAAGTCCCTTAGTTTTGCCCTCCACCCTGATCACCCGTATTTTCCTCGACCGTCTTTTCCTTAGTGCCACCGAATGTCCCTTCTTCTACAGGTTCTTCCTCTGGTTCGGGTCTCATAGATCCCTAAGCTACAACAACGTGCGCGAAATATCTCCGGCCATCTTTTGCGAACATACCCGTCTGCGGAATCCCTGATGAATCAGAAGCTTTTAGCGATTTACCTGTTGTTTCTCTGGCAGTTCCAGCTGTTCGGGGATGCGCAAGCGAACCAGATCCTTTGGAGCACGATTTCACCTAGCGGCACCTATGCCATCGCGCGGTCCCAATCGGACTCAACATCAAAGGATGACGGTAAGACGGCTATAAACGGCGATCTCGCCGCTAAGTTTTCGATCGTGAATATCCAAACCGAGGAGCCAGTCTTAGGTTTCTCGGGATTTAACCCGGCAGATTTCGCGCCGTTGGGACTGGGTGATTCCTTGATCCACTCGTTCTGTGCGTGGGCCCCGCAGGAGGATCATCTCTTGATTGTTGACGCTCTACACCCATCGGCGTGTCTCCAAGTCGATGTGCCCGATGGGCGTGTTTCGGAAGTGGGATCAACGGTGGCGGCGGCGGCGACTCGAATCGCGAACGCAAGGACGATCCGCGAGACTGATCATTCGGCTCACCCCACGCATTTTTCCATTACTGACGCGCATTTTATTTCGTCTCACGAATGTTACGTCACGGTGAACATCGATTCGAGTTCAGGTTCGGGAGCACCAGTCGATCTCTATTTTCAAGTAAACGCTGGCGACAACTCCCTCGTTTTCGAACGATCTGAGCCTTATCCCGACCCTGGCCAGCCTATTGGTGCATCAATCTTGGCCGGCCGCCAAGTGGAGCATCTCTATCAAACCCTGCGCGGAGTCTTGGATGAGCCAAGTCGGCGAATTCTAACAATGGAACAACAGTCATGGCTTGGCGCCCGCGAAACGTTAAGCAATTACGAAGACCGTGTCGTTTTCGCCCAAACCCGAATCGCCGAATTGAAACAAAAATTGCAGGAACAACTTCAAAAGAAATAACCTGCGTTAAAGGATGGGGTGACGGTCGCGGACGGGGCTGACCCCCTCAAGCCGCGAGGCGACGGCAAGCACTGTCGATTCCGCCAACCAGGAGGAGACGATTTGTACGCCGATCGGAAGACCGTTGTGGTTTGTTCCGAACGGCAACGCCAGGGCCGGCATGCCCGTCAGGCTGAACGGCGAGGTCGCACTCATCACGTGGAACGGGGAAACCGTCTGCCCATCTACAACCAGATCGTTGAGTCCATGCTTGGTCGCCGGGTACGGTGTCACGGGACACAGCAGCGCGTCATAGTGCTTGAAATACTCAACGAAGCTGTCGCGCAGGCGTTCTACGGCCTGCTCGGCGGCGACGAAGTCAGCGATCGAGGTGTCGGGTGTGTCCAGGATCAATTGGGCGTGGCGAAAGACTTTGTTCTCGTGGCCGGCGGTGACCTTCGCAAACTCGGATCGGGTTTCCATCTGCTGTAGCTTCCAGAGGATGTTGTTGCCATCGGTTTGTTCCAGCACAGGCAAGCGGACTTCCTCGACGTGGCGGTAGGCGCCGCTCAGGGCGCGAGCCGCTGCCTTCACAGTGGTAACCACCTCCGGATCGGTCGGTCCGAAGAAGCCCGGAGAAGCTATCCAGCCCACCCGAAGCGGACGGTTTGACGCCGTGCCCACGCCGGTATCAACGTTGGGTAGGCTGATAGAAAAGCCGTCGGCGCCATCGGGCCCCGCCAGCAAAGAATAGGCGAGCGCCACATCGCGAACGGAGCGCGCCATCGGACCGATGTGCCAGAAGCGGCGCGGCACCCGGGGCCAGTGCCCTGTCAGCGGCACGCGACCATGGGTCGCTTTAAACCCCACCACACCGGTGTGAGCCGCCGGGCCGCGCAGCGAGATGGACAGATCACTTCCCAGGCCGAGGGGCGACATGGCCGCCGCGAGAGCAGCCGACTCACCACCACTGGATCCACCCGGGGTGTAGTCGAGATTCCAGGGGTTATTGGTCCGGCCCGTCAGGAGGTTGTCCGTCTCGATCGAATAAGAGAACTCGGGCGGGTTCGTCTTGGCGATAAGAATCCCGCCAGCCGCCTTCAGCCGGGCGACAGCGGTGGCGTCGGTCCGGGGAACACGTCCCTTGAAGATCGGTGAGCCGCGCTGCGTCAGCACACCCGCTGTGTCAATTCCATCCTTGACCGTGAACGGAACGCCATGGAGAGGTCCGACTTGCTCGCCCGACATCACCGCCGCCTCCGCTTTCTTAGCGGCCTCCATCGCGCCATCGGCCAGCGTCACGATGGCGTTCACCTTGGGATTAACCTCGGCAATGCGCTCGAGATGGGCCTGTACGACCTCGACCGGCGAAAGCTCCCTTGAGGAAATGAGTTGGGCGATTCGACTGGCATCCAGATGAATAATTTGGTTTTCCATGATTTTATTTTAATGTTACCTACCTACCACTTGGTAGATTGGACGATCGGGCTTATTTTTTGATTGTCAATCCCTATCTAACAGTTGGTAGATAAAGTGAGGCAATGCAGATGAGCGAAAATGCGAGAGAGGCGATTCTTGAAGCGGCGCGACGGACGGCGCAGGCACACGGCTATGGTGGATTGAACTTCCGTGACATCGGGTCTGAGGTCGGTATCAAGGCAGCGAGCATCTATCACCATTTCCCTAGCAAGGCCGATCTGGGTGCAGCGGTAGCGAAACGCTATTGGGAGGACACGGCGGCGAATCTTGAGTCCCTTTCGGCGTCGATCAAAGACCCGAAAAAGGCCCTCAAAGCTTATCCAGGACTTTTTCGCCGATCACTCGAGGAGGATAATCGGATGTGCCTGTGCAGCTTCATGGCGGCCGAGTATGACGATCTACCAGACACGGTAAAGACAGAGGTGCAGGCATTCGCCGATGTCAATATTGCATGGCTCACCAAGATGCTTGCAGCGACTTCCGTTTCAGGAAGCAAGTGTGAGGCAAAGGCTCGCGCGATCTTCGCTGCCGTGGCCGGTGCGCAACTCATGGCTCGGAGCCGCGCAGACATAAGTCTTTTCGATGCGCTGATCGCTAGCTACCGCGAGTCTGGCCTGATCCCGAGTTGAAGGCAATCATTCCGGAAATGCGGGCGCGGCTACGTGCACAAAGTACTATCTTGCGTGAAATCATCTCTTGCCCGCATTATTTCGCAGTCGGCAGCGGGAAGAGCAGCCTTTGTTTAGCCTGATCAATCCTGCTGGACGGGCGCAAGATGATGATGGCCCTAGGCGTCTACTATCAATCGAAAGCTTTCCCCATTTGCTGTTCGACGGCTGCGCAACATTCCAAAAGAAACCGCTTTCCTTCCAAGCAGCCTCCCCGGCTTCGCCTAGGCGGCGCGCAATTTGTCGCCTTGCGAGGATGCAGGAACATTGCGCGAGTTTCCGCGAGACCAGGTACGGACTTGATTGGCGATTTTAGGATTTCCGTAGAGACCAGGACAACATCCGAAGCGTTCCCAGAACGCCTTGGAAAAATGGCTGAGGCTTTGGTAACCAACGGCAAAAGCAGCCTGGGTAACATTGCAGCGTCTTGAGCGCAGCAATTTTGCCGCTCGATCGAGACGGATTTCTCTCAAGTATTGAGGTATCGTCAGCCCCGTCTCGCGAGAAAATACCCGGCTTAAATGGTAAGCCCCACACCCAACTTCGGCAGCCAGCATTTCCAGGCTAGGCGGATTGACATAGTCCCGATCCAGAATCGCCCGAGCGATTTCGACCTTTTTGCGACCAACAATTTGGTCTCGATTCGCCGCGGACCGACGGGCATTTCGCTCAAATTCTTCGGGCTCCAGCAAAAGCAAGGTGATGAGCTCGTAGATTTTTGCCTCGTACCAGAGCGGCAAAGCGAGGCGGTTCAACACAGGTGGTTCGATAAGCGCCCAGGAAAGATTTTGAACCGCAATTGGCATCGGTTCCCTCCATACAATAGGGGAGCCATCTTCTAGTTCGTCCCGCAGAAATTCGCGCATGGGAGAACGAATGGCAGCCACCGGGATCCGCGGCTGCAAGGACTCTGCCCAAAAGGGTTTGCTTAGCTCGATGGTCAGAAAATGGTGGAGACTCGAGCCATCACTATCGTCGGTGCGGACAATTGTCCTGGCGTTGGCGGACACCGTTACGGTGCGTAGTCCAAGAGAGGTGCTCGAATCGCCGGCGTACAGACAAAGATTTCCTTCCAGGTTCAAACAAACGAAAATCTTCCCTGACTCGGTATGGCATTCCCGAATGCCTCTCTCTTTTGGAGAGAAGCGATGTTGAAGGATATTGATAGAAGAATCGCCTTGGTAAAGAACGAGATGGTGGTCATCGTCGAGAAGAGTAGTCATCCTGCGAGAGAGGACTACCCTAGTCGATAATGATAATCAATCTCAATAAAGTTCCGGCCTTATTCGCC
>Ga0126381_100005870_pt1 | contig 13558 bp, 13 predicted proteins | sample PanSoiMetPlot_28_FD_96465 | JGI IMG/M metagenome (GOLD analysis project Ga0126381, IMG submission 96465) | Tropical forest soil microbial communities from Panama - MetaG Plot_28 | ecosystem: Environmental > Terrestrial > Soil > Tropical forest > Bulk soil | place: Panama | collected 2016-02-17
ACAAGCTGGCTTCTCCGACATCGACAACATATCGCCCGCCGATACCTGCATTTCCGAGGACGGCGGGCGAATGCCCAACGTCCGATCGTGTTCGGACAATCCGATAAGAGTTTCTTGATACATTGGGACGCAGTTCCGGCTGTGATGGGCGAAGCTCGGCTCTCGCCGAAGCTCCATCGGCCGGCGCTGCTATGCTCGCCATCGGCCGACGGTACGGGCGTGCTCTTTCGATCTGGCCCGTCTTCAGAAGGCTCGAAGGTGGCCCGACCATCACCGTCGCGGGCGCGACGGTCGATTTCGAGCCAGGTACGTTGAATCTGCGCAGCAACGGCCGCTTCGTCGAGGCAACAATTGAAGTCGAGAATCGAGGTGCCGCGACGATCAACGTCGCTTCATTGATGCTTCAGGTAGGCGGCGTGCTTCATTAGTTGGATCCGGAAAAGGGAGGTGAATATCGATGTTGCACAATCGACTGACTGAACAGTACGGGCTGGATGTGCCATTTGTATCTGCGGGAATGGGTTTTGTCGCGTTTCCGGAACTGGTAGCCGCTGTGTCGAACGCGGGGGGCCTGGGGCTACTTGGTTCCGGCATCGCTCCGCCGCCTGCTGTGCGTGATATGATACGGAAAACGAGGTCACTTACCTCAAGGCCCTTTGGTGTTGATTACGTCGTTGCCGACACAGCGCTGGGACCAGCCACGACTGCTGAACATATCGAGGTTTGCATCCAGGAACGAGTCCCCGTGGTCGTGTTCTTCTGGAACGTGCCGCCCGCCGATTGGATCGCGCGCCTGCGAGAATCAGGTATAAGGATCTGGATACAGGCCGGCTCAATTGATCGTGCTAAGAAAGCCGTAGCGATCGGTGCCGACGGGCTGATCATTCAAGGGAGCGAAGCCGGGGGTCATAACCACTCACAGGCTGGCCTTTTTGCATTGCTTCCGGCGGCAGTGGACGCTGTTTCACCGGTTCCCGTCATTGCCGCGGGCGGCATCGCCGATGGCAGGGGAGTGGCGGCGGCCCTGGCTCTTGGCGCAGACGGAGTCTGCGTCGGAACAAGACTAATTGCAAGTCAGGAAGCTCACGCACACGAAGAATACAAGCGTCGAGTGGTCGTAGCCGGAATCGACGATATTGCTCGAACTTGTATCTTCGGGCCTGAATGGCCCGATCAACCCATGCGCGTGATAAGAAACCGCGTGGTCCGGGAATGGGCCGGCAGGGATGATAGGACACCCGCTGCTCCAAATCCCTCTCAGTCTATCGGGCACACCTCGATTGGAGGGCAGGAGTATCCGATGCCAAAGTTCTCGGCGGTTCTACCGGTGCAAGGTACAACTGGTGACTTCGAGGAGATGTGCCTGGCTGCCGGCGAGAGTGCCGGACTTGTAACGGAAATCAAGCCTGCGGCTGACATCGTGCGAGACATGATGACCCAGGCAGAGCGCATAATGAGTCGAGGGCTCCGGCGCCGATAGGATTGGATTTATTCGAGCCCGAAGCTAAAGCGGCGACGAGTAGCCGCAATCCAAAAGGGCTCACCTGATGGTCTTGGTGCGTCGCCGCAAATAGTCTCGAAGTATATATTGGCCGAGGGTCATTGTTGTAGTGAAGTAGGCTTTGCCCTGGCAGATTTCAGCTACCTTTTTGACGAAATCGACGAGGTAATAGTCGTCAGCCAGCATGAACGTGTTGATCATGATTCCGCTGCGACGGCACAAAGCGACTTCACGGAAGGTCTCTCGCAGGATTCTGGGATCGAGGCCCATCGAGTTCTTGTAAACCTGACCGTTGTCCAGTGTGATTGCGGAGGGTTTGCCATCAGTGATCATGATTATCTGGCGCATATCCTTGCGCTGCGAGGACAATATTCGCCGGGCAAGTCTCAGTCCCTCCCTGGTGTTCGTATGATAGGGTCCGACCTTAACGGCAGCAAGGCGGGAAAGTGGAATCTCCTCGGCCCCGTCGTGAAAAAGGATGACCCGTATGGTATCGCCCGGGAATTGGCTGCGAATCAAGTGAGTCAGTGCCAGGGCGACTCGCTTGGCGGGAGTGAACCGGTCCTCGCCATAGAGGATCATCGAATGCGAGCAATCGAGCATAAGGACCGTCGCACACGAGCTTTGATAATCGGTCTGGTGCACCATTAGATCCGAGTATTCAAGATTGATCGGAACTCCGAGTCCCTCGCGCTTTAGCGCTGACTGGAGAGTCGAATTGACATCGAGGTTCAACGCATCCCCAAATTCGTATGGCTTTGAAAACTGATCGGCTTCGACTCCAGTTGAAAGGTATCGGGTATCGTGCCTGCCAAACGAGGCTTTGCCGAGTGAAGATACCAGCTCCTTCAGGGCTTTGAATCCCAAGAAATCAAGGCCTTTGTCTGTAAGCTCGAATTTGATTCTTGGTTCACCGGCCTTGCCGGTCCTGCCCCGGCTGTTAGGCTGACCCATTCCCTGGGGAAGCTGAGACGGGTGGACGGTGAGATAACCCTCTTCTATCAACCGCTGAATCAGGCGGTCGATCAGACGAGCCATTGCGTCGCTTTTCAGACTGCCGGACTCATCCGTGAGGCTTTCGAACTCTTCATCGCTGAGCAGGTCCTCTTCGATCAAGGCCCTGGCAATGGCGCGGCGAAGCTGTTCCAGAGTCTGTTCGAGGTCGGCCTCCCAATCATCGTAATAGCCTCCATCAAACCCGCTCTGAAGGAGGAAGTCAGCGAGGCGATCGAGCAATTTCTCCAGGTCGATCCCGTCCGAGAGTTCGCCGTGGTACTTTGAATATCGAGTGAACTTCATTGCTTGTTAGAACGCAGGCTTCCGACTGTCAGCATTGGCCTGGCGCTTGAAGCCTTGGGCGCGTTGGAAACAGGCGATTCCCGTGTCTCGCCTCCTTTTCGGGCTTCCTCAGCCAGGATGTCTTCAGATGTAAACAGATAGGTGCGAAGGTGGGCATCCCAGATGGGATCGTGCCGCCTTATCCATTCCAGCACCATAGCGGCGTGCTCCTTTTCCTCATCACGATTATGGGCCAGGATGCCGCGAAGCTCCTCGTCGTGAGTGACGTCGATGCGCTGATTGTACCAGTCCATGGCCTCGAGTTCTTCTTCCAGCGAATTCAGCGCTCGCGCCATGTCCTGAGTTTCGGGTTTCAAAAGCTCATAAGGTGCATGCCATTCAGTTCCCATTCAAGTCTCCTGATTCAGATTGCCGATGGCCGACGCCATCTCAATCCCCGCCGCGCAATAAACATTTGAAGAAGCGATTAGCATCCAAAAGCTCGGCGTGCCAGACGAACCGGGCTGGCATCGTGGACTAATCCCATCCAACCTCTCCACTCCCATTTAAGTACTCTTCACTCTTTACTCTTCACTCTTTACTCTTTACTCTTCAGTCTTTACTCTTCACTCTTGCTCTAGTTCACTCTTCTCGATCTGTTCAGGGTTTCAAAGCCGTACTCTCTGGGCTCCTGCTTTGCCGCCGAGTAGCCTCGCTCCTCGCTGCGGCTGATCTTCTTTCTAGCATGAAGGCCCTCGAGAATAAGTTCGCAGGCGCTGACAGTTGCTGCAAGGTCCCTGGTATCGGCCAGCCCGGCTTTTCCGGCCGCCTCGAGAAGTCCGTTGACGCGGCCGAGCGTCTGAATACAAAGCTCGGAGCTATCCATCTCGCTGAGCCTTAAGGAGCCCCCATCGTTAAAGAAGGATACTATGCTCGAGCAGTCGACGTGAGAGCAGTACCCATCGAAGACAGTGCCAACCGCGGCTTTGATCAGGTCCCGCGCGACGCGGCCGGCGCCCTGTTGTTCGCCCTCATACTCGAGCTCGAGCTTTCCGGTCATCGCCGATTGAGCCGCATAAACGTCACTGATCCGAGGTACCGTCCTGGTTTCGCGTGCGAGCAATCTTCGTCGTTCGGCATTGGACACGACATTTTCAATTAGCGATATTGGCAGCCGCTGGCTGACGCCCGAGCGTTTGTCCACGCGCTGGTCCTTGCGAGCCTCGAAGGCTATTTGCTCGATTACCCTCGACATGAATTCCGGTATTGCGACGGAGGACCCATCGCGGTCAAGCCACGCTTCTTGCCGCGTTATGTGCATGCCCTCCTCGACAGTTGTCGGGTAGTGCGTCGCTATCTCGGACCCTATTCTGTCCTTCAATGGAGTGATGATTTTCCCCCTTGCGGTATAGTCCTCGGGATTAGCCGAGAACAAGAGCATAACGTCGAGCGGGAGCCTGATTGGATACCCTTTTATCTGAACGTCGCCTTCCTGCATTATGTTGAACAAACCTACCTGCACTTTACCGGCCAGATCGGGTAGTTCGTTGATGGCAAATACTCCTCGATTCGCTCTTGGCAGCAACCCGTAGTGAATAGTCAGATCATCCGAAAGCAGGTGACCGCCGCGCGCTGCCTTAATAGGGTCGACATCACCAATCAAGTCTGCGATCGTCACATCAGGAGTCGCCAGCTTCTCGATGTACCTTGATGTTCGCGGAACAAAGGCGACGGGCGCCTGGTCTCCGCTCTCTTGAACGAGTAACCGGCAAGCTTTGCATAGGGGAGCAAAAGGATTGTCGTTGATCTCGCAGCCCCGGATTACCGGAAGCCACTCATCCAGCAGACTAGTAATCTCGCGCAGTATTCGGCTCTTGGCCTGGCCTCTGAGTCCCAGCAGTATGAAATTATGACGTGAAAGTATTGAATTGACGATCCCGGGGATGACGGTGTCGTCATACCCGACGATGTCAGGAAAGATCTTATCGCGACGCTGAAGTTTGGAAATCAGGTTCTCACGAAGCTCATCTTTCACCGATCGGTTTCTGGCGAGACTTTCTCCGAACTGGCTGGCCCGCAGTTCGCCGACGGTTTTCGGCATTTGCATTGCTGTACCTCAATATATTCTGGCATGAACGGGTTGCACGGTGAGAATTTAACTCCGGAAGGCCCGGACGGGCAAACACTTCGAGAGAGTTGTTAATTCCCATCACCACTGGATGATTGGGCCAACGTAATAGACAACGTAAAAGAGGATTGCAGCGCCGGGGTCCAGGAGTTTAGGAAATCGGAAGGCGTTTCAGCCATGACCGAATATTTTCTTGAACACCCTCAAGAAGCCGCCCTTTTTCTTGTCGTTCCTGTTTCCGCCAGCAGTGGCGTCATCACTCTGAGTTTGAGGCCTTGTTCGCCGCTTGGCTGCAGTGGCCGTGGCGCCCGAGTCCGTACCGGATGGATCACTCGAGGCGACCTTGGCAGCGGGGCGGCTGTCCCCGGTAGTTGGCGGATTCGACACCCTGGGACGCGAGTTTTCATCGGTGGGTTGTTTGGCGGTTTTGCTGAAATCGTCGTCAGAACCGGCGACCGCCTTCGGGTTCGGGAGCGAAGGATCCGAGTTCTCGTTCTTTGACAACGCGGCCCTGCGCGAGGCGAGACGCGTCTGGTCAGGAGTGGTGCCAGCAGTGGAATCAACACCAGGCGACATTTGCGCTGAGCGATCCAGTCCGGCCGCCGCATCCGCCTGTGACTGGCCGGCGTCCGGGGTTGTCGAAGGCTGAACCGAGCCGGCGGCGGTGGTGCCTGGTTGAGATCGGCCTACCGGCAGATTAGCGGATGGTCCTCTCGGAAAGAACAGTATGGCGCCAGCTGTGATCCCAACGGCCGCGAGCAGCAACGCGACGCCCAGAAACGACCAGAGCTTGCTTGAACTGCCACCCCCGGCACCGGCAACCCCGCCGTCGAGCGGAGTGCCATCAAGATCGCAGAAATTGAGATCGTCCTGGAACGATTCCTTACAGACCGGGCATTCTTTCATCGATCCCTCCTGCGGTCAAAACGCGAGCGGGCACACATATGATTCTATCATTCCAACGGTATAGGTTCAAACACGGTCAGGCGAGCAAGACTCTCCAAACCCTTATGACAGGCCCAAATAGCCAAGAACACTTATCTTTTCACGGGCTCTCGCCTAGGCATCGTAGAGGGCCGCAATCAGGCAGCCCCGGGCCGTGGTCGTCAGCGGTGAAGCAGCCTTTCGGATTTCCGATATCTCCAACGGGAACCCATCCCGTTGAATCGTTTGATAAAACTTGTCAAGGAACCCCTGTGGCTTGGCAGTGCCGCCGCTGAGCACGATCGGTATTGGCTTATCGATCTTGGGCATGTTCTTGGTTTCGGCGAGTGCGCCGCGCAAGCTTTCGACCAACTGGTGAATCACTTCGTCGTAGTAGATATGCAGAGCGCTTTCATATTTGTTCTTTGGAGGAGCCGACAGGTCGAGGCTCTCCTCTTTAATGACTCTGACTCGAGTCGGAAGCTCGCCCGTAACCGAAGCTACACTGCGGTCGATGTAGTCGCCGGCCTTGCTGGTGCTGAACGTCAGCACCGGTAGCGACATGAAAGCGAGGCACACGTTGCACATGCCGCCTCCACAGCTTATTCCTATGCCGCTGAAGTTCTCCTGCTCGAGCTCGGCGAATACTACTGCGAGGCCTTCGTTGATGGCTCTGGCGTCGTAGCCCATGTCGCTCAGCAGTTTTTTCAGCATTGCTTCGTGATAGACCAGGTCGGATGATCCTCCATCTCTCAGGTTACCAGGCACGCTAAACCGGAGCGTCTCTCCCTTTTTGGTCTTCTTGACAAGCTGGGAAATGATGGCTTGCATCACCGGGAGGGAGTACTCTTCGGTCGGGTTCAGCATTCCGGCAAGCATTGGTCGCCGCACTTCGGCATTGAAGAAGTTGGCGAAGCGTTCGGCCTCGTTCCCAAAAATCTGTATCGACCCGCCGCCCCCGTTATGCTGAAAACTGACCTTGTTCTGTTTGAGGATGTTCTCGGTAAATTTCGAATAAGGCACGGTAACAAATGCGTTCAGCTCCGAGGCAGTCTTTACCTGGCCTGCGGAACCCGTTGCCAGCACTAACCGGCTGGTCCCGATATCCAGGCCTATAGCCATTCCCTCGCTCTGGGAGCCGGTGGTCTTTATGCTTTCAATCTCCTGATTCTTCTCCATGTTTCCTCCAAGTCTTGTTTCACTGCTCCCGAGCGACACGGCTCGGAAATTCACATTTTCGCAGCGCCGATGGCTGTCAATATTTTGACCTTCGCAGGAGCCGCGTTGTTCTCCACCGACCGAGCCAGAGGTCATCACCCCTGGTTGTGGGGCGGACTTCCAGGCTGCCCAACATGTTCACTAGAAACTTCTTGCCGGTAAAATGCACCCATCGATGACGTGCAGAGCGAACCGGCGGCAGGCGCTGCACCGCGCGAAGTTTAACTCCCGCGAGATTCTTCCTGCTGCTTGGAAAGGGCCTCTCGTTCCAGGTCCAAGCGGTGCTCAAGGTCGTAAGCTTGCTGAAAGACCCGCCATCTGATCTGGCGCATACCTTCGAGGGTCGTACCACCGGTGGCGGCGAGCTCCTTCAGCTTGATGTCCGAGCTTTCCAACCCCGCCCATCTGCTTCCTCCTGCAGCAGTCAGATAGGCCTCATCGTAGCGGAACCCGAACTCGGAAACCGCTATCAGCTCCGAGGAGTTTTTGTTGGAAAGGCCCAGGGCCTCGAACGGAAACCCTGAAAGCCAATCGGTGTGATACCCCAGGAGATGATTCGATGGATTAACCGAAACGAGCCCATGAGTCACGCAGTTTCTGTCGAGAATTCCGTACTTCGATCTGAGAACTGCGGTCAAAACACGCGCCCCGTAGATTTGCGCTTCGTTTATTTCCTCGGGCCCGACGGCCTTGCCCGGCGTGTATTTTCCTTCGAGACAGACTCCGATGAAACTAGCATTAAGGTTCACGTAGAAATCGTCGCGGTCGCCCCAAACCGAATTGCCGGCGTGGTTGGATACATCTTCGTCCCTGACTATTCTGTATATCCGGCCGAACCTGTCAATAACATAGTTATAAAGGCGATGTTGCCGGGCGTATTCAAGCAACGCTCGGGATACATTATTGAGCGATGAATTGAACTGGCCGGAAAACGGGAGCTTGTCGCTTTCGGAGACGTGGAAAACAATGCCGACCGGGCTGGTGGAAGTGTCCGACTCCAGTCCGTCGCCGGCCCTTGGGAACCGGAACCTGTAAAACCTTCGTTCGTCACCTGGGGTCTCAAATCCGGTCAATACCCTGGCTCCGTTGCTATAGAATTCATACCCGTCCCCACGCTCGGCTAACCAAACCTTGTCCAGCGGAAGCCCCCCTTTTGCCTGAACGTCTTTAAGAGACGTGGTCGCGGCTGAGGCGGAACGGCTGCCGTCGCCAACCGCGTACGGTCCCTGAGGAGCGTCGGTTTGGCTCAGGACAGAGAGGTTGCCAGCCAATCTGGCAACGCCATAAATGGCGCCCGCGCCCAGCGATATGATACCAATAAGGCAACACGCGTAAAGAGCCAATCGCAACCTATACAGGACAAACAGTATCCGGAAGTTCAGCGGCACCTTACGGCTGGGCGGCATGAGCCTGGCAACTTCAATCGCAACCAGGGCTCTGCGCCTCAACGAACCGAGCATGGGCAGCCACAGAGTCACTTTGTGCAGGAACCCCGTATCGCCATACTCTATTCTCCGAAGGGCGTCGAGGAATTTGAGCCGCTGCACCGGTGATTCCAGATACTTCGAGTAGCGATCCACCACCTTTGCGGATAAGAGAGGCTGCTCGTTGAAATCCTGCATGGCCGGGAACCATTTATTCGTTTCTACTGATAGTCGCAAGGAACAAGCTGCAAGTTGATACCTGCGGCAGCCGCCTGTTTGCGGAATGATTCCGCGGCCTTGTGCGCTTCTTCCTGGCTCGCAAATCTCCCGGCCCTAACCCTGAACCATCTGCCGCGATGCGGTATATCAGCAGCCACTACGTATGCAGGCAGCCCGGCTTTGACCAGCTTGTCTTGAAACTGCTTGGCGCTGCTTTCGCTGGGAAACGACGCAGCCTGAAGCGATGTCATCTTCGCTCCAGAGGCTTGTGCGGACCCACCCTGGGCCTGGGTTGTCTGGGCGGTCACGGCGGTTGCTGGCGTGGTCGTTTGAGGGGGTTGCGAGGCCTGTGCAGTTGGTTGAGGCTTCCCGGCATCACCTGATGCTGCCGGCGGCCTGGCCGGTTCGGGTGACTGGGCAGAGGCCGGCCTGGCATTCTCGGCAGGAGAAGCAGTCGCTTGGGCATTCCTGGGTTCCGGCAGTTTAGGATCTTGCGCAACGGGCGCTCGATTAGGACTGCCCGCTACGGCTCCGGTGGCGGGGCCGCCACGAGGGCCAAAGAATCTGTCTTTGAAAACGACGAAACCTACGACCGCCGATAAGCCTGCTACCACAAGCAGAACCAATATGAGGATCCCTCTTCCGCGCTTCTTTGCCGGACCCTCTTCAACCATAATAGGCCAGTTCTGGTGGTAGGCAGACTCTTCAGTCGTTGACTGAAAAGGAGCCTCACGAGAATCAGCGCCACTTGGGACCATTACTACGTCAGACCAGGAAGGGCTGGCCGGCGGTTCGCGGCGGGGTGTATAGCCTCGACCGTTTTGAGTCGGTTGCTGCGGAAGTGGATGGTTCGGAGCGCTTTGCGGCCGGCTTCCGCTATCAGACCGGCCTGGGTCCGGCCGAGTTGGTTTTGCAGGCGCCTCCTGGCGGGGCGACGCGGCCCAAACGGGGCTTGCCTGCGATTCCGGAGCTGGGGCCTCGGCCCAAGCCGGTTCCGCGGGACCCGCGGGGATCGAGGGATTCGGCGACGGCTGGGGATTGAGCTGGGCAGTCTCGAAGCCCAAATTTGACGGCTGTTGGGGAGAGGGGTTTACATCGCTCAGGTGCTCAGCCTGATGAGGTGTGGCATTGCCGGCGGGACTGACCGTCGGCCGCGTCGTGGCCGGGCGGATATTGTCGACCAGCTTTCTACAATTGTCGCAAAGCCTGGTTGCAGAGCCGGCTGTGTCATCGGGCGGCAGCGGTCGGCGGCATAGCGCACATACGGAACTTGTAATACTCCCACTCATGAGCGAACCTACCCCAAATAACTAAAATAACCCGACAACCTGAAGGAGAAACAGAGAACCCGCGTCCCCCAGTCGACAGAATAAACTCCATTGGGAGCTTTCACTGGGATACACTACATTGCCTGGGGCAGAATTAAGTCACCGTCCTTTATATCACAGAATACTCTGACCTTACAAGAGTTCTACTGTCATAATGACCGAATCGGATTTTCAGCCTGACTTCAAGGCCCCAATAAATGCAACTATCTCGTCGCGATCCTCCTCATCCAGGTTCAAGAACTCAACACCGAGTCCACGGCCCTTGCGCGCATAACAGACCCGCGATACAGCGATCACCCTGTGCTTGTTCGGCAGCTCGAATCGCACCACCATTCGCGTTCCAGCGCGTATCGGTTCCTCGGTATTGATAAAGAGGCCGCCAGCACTGATATTAGCCATATTGCGTCTCACACGGCCTGGACCGCTGCTGGCGTTGGTAAGTTCGTACTCGACTTGAGCCGTAATAGGGGCACGCTCGAACCTGCGCCGCTCCAGTTGGGCGGTACTCCTCATAAGGCTCCTTTCTGGGAACGCGAACGGTCGTAATGATCCGCGAATCCCTCGTACTGGTCCAAATGCCCGCGGGGGTTCGTCTCACATTGGAAATTATGTGCCTGCAATCGTGGACGGGCAAATCGTTTTGTAACTGTTACACAACATCCGGCATCTTGACAAGACCTATCCGTCGAATTTCCTGCACAAGGCCGAGAACGCGGATCTCACAAAAATGTAGGGGGCCGGTTGCGCGGGTAAAGCTACGAGAGAGTCCAGGCCGAGTTGGTTCAGCTACTGGCCGGTCCTTTGATACCAGACTATATGGTCTCCATCGCCGGGGCGGTCGGAATAAACCACGGTTTGGTAGTCCACGGAGTGCATGGGAATTGACGGCAGCTCCGTAAGGCCGTTGTTGGACAAGAGGAATCCGGAGGGTCTCAGCATGCTAGCGACATTGGCCAGGGCAAGACTCTGTTCGAACGTGTCGTAGTAGACGAGAATATTGGTGGCTATGATGAGATCGAATTTATCGCCCGGATCGAGCTGCAATCGTTGCAGCACTATGTTGAGATCGACTGGTGTAAGGCGGGTGACGAGTTCGGGCCTGACGCGAATGGCCCTGACGCGTGTCTGTTCAAACGCGGGCGGGACCGGGGCTGGCTGGACCGGGGTACCGATATGCCCGCCGAAGCCGCTCCAGTAGTCTGATAGGCCCTGCTTCAATCCTCGCCCAGTGTCGAACGGCAGTTGAACGGTATAGCCGATCCCGCGCCGAGCACTGGCGGCCGCCTGAGCCAGATGATCGTTTATACGAGGACTGAGGTCGAAGGTAGCGACTCCCAGGCTCTGAGGACTCGACAGCCCCAGGCGCAACAAAGAATCCATAACCGCGAAGGGCTGGACGGACTGCAGAGGGTAGAAGTCATAGCCGTCCTGTTTGTCAGTGAAATCCAGGCCGGGCCCGACGATGGCAACGCGGCGGACGCTGCCTGGGGCGAGGAGTCCACGCGATTTCATGGCAGCGAGGGTCTCGGCGATTGCGAAGTCGGGGAACAGCGAAGTATCCGACGACAATCCGCGCTCGCGGTAAAGCCTGGACCTTTCGGCAAATTCTTGACTCGCGTCCCCGGTCTTGCGCGCATTCTCAAGGGACTCTGCGTAGCTCGCCTGGTCGCCCAGGACACGGGCGAAGCTTGCGAGCAGGAAGTCACGGGCGCGGTTGCGGCTCGCCTGATCCGTTAGAGTGTAGCCCTTTCTTTCAAGGAGACGGCGAACAAAGGTGAGGCGCTCGTTTTGCCCGGGCGCCTGCATTCCGCGGACGAGGTCGTCAGCCCTGGCTCTCACGGTTGCCATCAAGTCGGCGCCCTCGGGTGATACGGAAGAGCCCGCATTAGCTTGTTTGCGGCCGACCTCGGCGAGAAACTCGATAGTAAGCCGCTTTTGGGTGGTGAAGGAGGTTCCGAACAGCAGGAAGTTGACGAGCGAGTCTTCATCGCCGCGCTCGAGGCGGGACCTTATTTGACGGTCCCTGGCCGCGACCCATTGGTCCCAGAGAGCTGAAGCGTTTTGAGCCGGCAGCGACTGAAGCTCTGGCGGTAGGACCTGCTTGAGGGCATCGAGAATCGGGCGAGCCTGGTCATATCCGATGTAGGCTGGGCTGTTGTACGCTGGGCCGTCGTGAGCTGGGCCAAAGCTGGGGTGTCCGCCAAGCGCTGAAAACGCCATGCATACGACACCAGAGCCCACGGTCAACCCCACGGTCAATCCCACGTTCAACCATGATGCAATGCGTATCGGTTTTAGACGTGGCATTCGCTCGCTTTCCCTCTCGATCCAGCTTATCACCAGCGTATTTGGAATTCCAACGAGGCAGTGCTCACATCGGCTGCAGTAGGACAAGCTTCCAGCTTGTCCATCGTCGCGTGAGCGCCGACTGAGCTTCTCCGCTTCTTTGAAGACGCGCACACGTCGAAGAGCGTGACCTAAACGCGGCTTCCAGGCCATGAGAAATGCCCAAACTCGAGGGACAAGCTGGAAGCTTGTCCATGGGCGGCATACCCGCAGACCCGCGGGAAACCCATCACCAACTCGTAGGACAAACTGAAAGGTCGAACTGAGACCGGGTGATTTCTTGTTTGTCGGGCTGATGCTCCGGGTTTATACTTCCGATCACACCGAATGGATACGAGGATGCTGGTGCGACCTGGTTGGTAGTTGATAAGCAAGAGCGGATAACCGCCGGCGATTATCGGCTAGTCGCGACAAGTTTCAAAAGGACGGCATCAGAGTAACCACTATCTTTGTTCCGGCCTTGCTTGGCAATACTCGATACCCAGGAGGTACTTCTTATGAGATTTCAGGTCATGAGGCTCGTCATCGGTCTGTTCATGTGTTGCGGAATGACGGCTGCAGTGATCGGGCTTGCGACAGAGGCCCGTGGCCAGGCCAAACCGAATGCTCCTCAGCTGCCGCCAGGCACGGTGACTAATCCAGAGATGCACGACCGCGAGACCAACATCACACTGATGGAGCGCGGCAACGAAGAGGCGAAGAAACGCGATGCGGCGCACAAACAGATGAACGAAGACTTTCAGCGAATTCAAACTCTGGGCATGGATCTGGCTAACGTCGTCTTGGCAGGCAACCCGCCGGACTACAAGAAGGTCTCCGAAACCGCCTCGGACATCAAAGTGCGAGCAACTCGGTTAAAGAATAGTCTCGTGTTGCCGCCGTCTGGCAAAGACGAAAAACGAAGGAAGGAAGAGGATGCGGATAAGACGGAGCTGGCGTCGATGCTATCGGCACTATCGGATTCAATCAAGAGTTTCGCCGGCAATCCCATCTTTCAACAGCGAGCACAGCAGCCAGCAGACGCTCGAGATGTAGCAAAGGCGAGGATCGATCTGGACAGAGTCATCCGGCTGAGTTCGCGCATCATAAAGGCCGCCGACCAGCAGAGTAAATCACCCGTTAAATCCAATTAAGGAGGGCCGGCCGGCAACGCCCTGTTGCGCAAGATCACTCGGCGAAGCGAGCGGTCCCA
>Ga0126381_100005873_pt1 | contig 13556 bp, 26 predicted proteins | sample PanSoiMetPlot_28_FD_96465 | JGI IMG/M metagenome (GOLD analysis project Ga0126381, IMG submission 96465) | Tropical forest soil microbial communities from Panama - MetaG Plot_28 | ecosystem: Environmental > Terrestrial > Soil > Tropical forest > Bulk soil | place: Panama | collected 2016-02-17
AAGCCTGCCTCTGGATTCCTACGTCGCCACGCTCAACACACTTCGCAACAACCCCGAATGGTGGCAGACCAACGATCCGTTAGGTCTAAGCGCCACAGAAATCGAGGAAGAAACGCACACAGTCGCTGAAGCCTTAATTCAATGGGTCCATAAGCAATATGGGCTACCGAACGGCAACGGCAACGGTCACAAGGGAGCAATTATGTTGGGGACCCAGGAACAGGCCTCCGTCGCCAATACCCTATACCTGAACCGCCCTGAGGTTATTGAGCGATTAGGGTACGCAGAATCTATTGCCTTGATGATAGGTGGCAAGCACCACGGGAAAACGACCAATATTCGTACGCTGGCGCTCACGGTATGCCGTGGATTGCAGATTTGGGAACGAAAGACCACACAAGGGCCTGTGCTCTATATGGCATCAGACGATGAGATTGCATCAACACGCAGCGAACTGCTGGCAATGGGATGGCGCAAAGATGATCCATTGCGCCTTGGCCAAATCAACCCTTATTCAAATGCGAATATCGAGACTGTCCTGACCGAGATTGCGACAGAAGCTAAGGGCATAAGAGCAATTATGATTGTGCTCGACATGCTTTTCGACTTTGCCGGCATCAAGAACGAACAAAGCTACGCAGAAACCCGTCATGCCATCGGCCTCATACAGAAATTAGCCACAGACACGAAAGCGTTTGTGATTTGCACACACCATACACCAAAGTACCTGCTAGACGTGCACCAAGCAGAGAATGCGGCTCTAGGGAGTCAGGGAATCGCGGCCCGCTTCTCCCCTATCATCCTGAGCCGTAAATGGGCCAATAATCTGTATACGGTCGAATCTACGACCGTGAGAGACCCTCGAGGCGAGCCGTTAAAGCCTATCAAGGTTCGCCGTGACAATAATGGCTGGATTGAAACCGTAGGGGAATTCAAAGAGTGGATGAAATGGGAGATGTACGTAGACCGAATAATGGCAGTCTTCGAGGGTGGGGATCCCTCCGAAGGCCACTCGGTGTATTCCATTGCCGAGAAGTTAGAACTAAACCGGGTTCGTGTTCAAAACGTTCTCCATCAGCTCTGCACCGCTACGCCGCCACGCTTAAAAAGAGAGAAGCACGGCTACAGCTATTGGTACTATTTGTTTTAACACATAGAACATAGATTGGTGTTTCTGTACATGCCCTAAGGTACGTGCACAGACACAAACTACATGCACACAAACACAAATCTATGTTCTATTATTTAAGAGGCGATTAGATGGATAACGAAAAAAAAGGGCGAATAGGACGGATCCAACAGCTACAACAATTACGATTAGACCTACTACAGGAATCGATTTACATCGAATTGGAGATTAAAGATACAGAGCAGCAACTTACGCTTGCATTAGAGCAATATGCTAACGAACTACGAGATAATCTCATTCCACGGCCAGTCGAAGAAGAGCAGTTAGGTAAAGAATAAAGATTGCTTATTATAGATACACCGCCGAGCGTGCACCGAGACGCTCGGCTATTGTGCACAGAAAGGCGAGCTATGTGGCAGAATTATTTAACATCGATTACTGAGCCGATTGGCTCTTTCTCATCAGACCATGTCGCGACCCTGATCCGTATATGGGGTCAAGCGTGCGAGCATCTCGGAGCGCAATGTCCCATACCCATTACGAAGGCTACCAGCGACGGAGCATTACTCTTGGCATGGGATAATGGAAGCGAGTACATTGATGTTGAAGTCACTCCTAAAGGCCAATTTCACTGGTATTTTCGGGACCGAAGGACTGGTGAGGTACATGGGAGTTCCGACGAACCGCTCATCCGCCTTGGTTCTGATTTCTTCGATAAGCTAGCCGCCGTCCTAACCGCCTTTCCTAACTGTCGGGACTAATAGAATTGGCGTTTCGCTTTTTGTTCGTCCATAGTAGATGGGAGCTTATTGAAGATCCATGCATGTACGTGGTAGCTTTTTTGTTCTACCACATTAAGAGGTAAAAGATGGCTGTTTTAAAGCATAAATTCCCCAAACCGCCTAAAGTCACCGTTAACATTACGCGTGAGTTGATCGAAGGTTCCCGTCGAGGTGATCCTGGGTATTGTATGTTTAGTCAAGCGGTGAAGCTTGCTCATCCAGGTGCTCGGCGGGTAGAAAGTGACTATCACACCATGCGTATGACTGACCCTATATTACCATTTCGATACATCTATAAGATGCCCCGAGATGGCCAACGGCTACAGATGCTATTTGATGCTGGAATAAATCCCGATCCAATAAGCTTCACCTTCCGGGGTGCACAAGTAGTGGCTGCAGGACGTACCGATCCAAAACGAGCCTTGAGTGACGCTGAACGAGCAGCACGTGTGGCCAATGGCCAAAAAAGTGCACAACGGGCTCAATACATGAGAGCACAACTTAAGAAAGTGCATGACGGTAGAAGCTTACCTTTTGTAGCTGGTGGCAAGCCCCCGACACGAATAAGATCAGGCGATATGAGACATCGTATATTTGGTGCACGTGCGATGTTATCAACTCTACTAGGAGATCCCGTTATCTTAGAGCAATTAAAACAGTTGATGATTGCGGATCAACTAAAGAAAAAGAATTAGTGGCCAACTGCAAGTTCTTCTATTGGCAAGAAACAAGCTGAGACTAACCGCCCACAACATCCTACGGCACATAGAAGAAAAGGCCGTAGCTTTACCTAAGCCACGGCCTCCCTTCCCTCGATGTGAATTCTGTTTACGTTGTCAGGCCGATATCATCATCCCTCCTGGCCGAGAAGCCCTATGCGGAGATTGTTTCCGCATGATATTTACCGATTCCAAGGCTCCTCATCTTCCTGCTGAGGACGAATAGAAATACTGATACGGTCAGCTCCGTTGGCCGTCTTCCCCATCCAGGCCGAGAGCCTGACCAACTTTCTGTTATACATCCCATCTCCTGTGAAATCAGGAGATTTCTCGCTCCGTTTGTTACGATTCTTAATGAGAGATCCGCGTCCCTCTTTGTGCTCGTAAGCCATTTTATTCCATGACCTCTTTGTAGTGCGGGAAGGCGTCCAGCGCCCCGCAGTATTCCCAGTTTTTATTGGCGTAAGTAATGAGAGTAGGATACGGTTTCCAACTGAATCCATCAGGAGCTCTCACCGTCTGTTCCTTGTTGTCACTGTCTATTAGCCTAATATATTTCGTGTTCTCCTTTGTCATGCAGCTCCTCGAGCAAACGAACGCAGAAAGTCGTATAAGCCACCCGCTAAGCGTCCGATATTGAATATCGGTGGGTTTAGCTCCCGCTCTAACTTACTTGCCTGGTCATACATTTCCCGCGCCTCAATCAGCTTTGTGTGTGCTGCCTCAAGAAGCATCTCAATTTGAACGATTGTTTCTTGTTCAGTCATTTCGTTACTCCCCAGTTCTCAGGCCACGCATGGTAAATCATCGCCATCACCTGATAGGCAACGGTATTTACTGCATCAGGCCGCTTCCAGACACCCGCTTCCCATTCAAACCACGCCGCCCAGATAAATATGTCCATTTTTACTCCCTCCTGGCGAACCGCTCACATTCACACTTGGGGATATGACAATAACCGACGCCCCAAGGAGCGGGCTCCCCTTCCACGTCGTAGCCTCCCGCATGCTCATTAAAAGTATGTCCACATACACACACAATCCACCAATCGAGCGGCTTCATTATCTCTCTCCTGCTTCGACAACGGAGAAGCATCTTACGTCCTCCAGGGGATGATACACTGCAGACAGACGCCCTTGCCTGGCTCGCGCGGCGCCCGAGATGCTTCTCTCCTAAACACTAATTCCCTGACCCTCTCTCACCCAATCTGAGAGGGTCAGGATGTCTGTTCTTAAGTGGCTGAGGCTCCGCCGTGCAGGCCGAGTCTTCGAAGGCGTGCTAGCGGAGCCGAAGCTAATCATTATCGGAGTGTGGTCTTAGCTAGCGCGACTTGCGAGGCTAGTGCCGTGCTTCCTTCTTCGCACGGCACGGCCTCGCGGGAGCGCGTGGCGAAACCAAATACGGATTGGGAATCAGTGGCTGCCTTCAGCCGATATACATCAATCCATGCACTATGCGACTTGAGCCGTTTACTCTTGACTCTCCGCATTATCTCCATGTCGCCTCGATCCCCCAAATGACGCTTGCAAAACCCGCTAATCATGGCTCCTACCGCGCTCGGATGCCCTGGGGGCATGCCAGCTATTGCGATAGCATCTTCTGAAGTAAACGACTTTCCTGAATATAAAAGCCGGTTTAAGGCAGCTACATAATTAGCTTTCCATACTGCGTGAGCGTGTTTCTGCGCCCTAGCTATCCCTTCCGCCTTTAGGTCGTCACCTGTCGTCATCTCAATTTGGCCTCCGATTAGTTCCTTAACGATAATTGCCTGTTATCTGTTTGTTGTTTCTTGTTGGCCCATCGAACATTGCCGGACTCATAGCCCCTTGCTGGGTCTATTCGGTCTACACTCCAGTCTTGCCCATCATCAGGCGGAAGCCCTAAGTCCCTAAACATAGCCTCTGCTGACTCGTAAACGCACCGTACGCCCTTCCCGGCGTATGCCGCTACTGGATTTGCTCTGTCAGCCGCACAGCGGCCCTTAATGCCTGCAAACCGCCTCCTGAACCATGCCGGTACCTCCGCCTTTATCATCGTTGCCGACTGTTCCACCTGCCGATGGATAAAGCTGGGATAAACAGCCTTTAAGTACCGTTTCTTTACTTGTAGCTTCGCTCTATATTCCCCTGAAATAACGTAGCCTTGGAACTTAGGGAGAGTCTGTATCTCACTTCCCAATACCAACGGCTCCCGCCATGTCCTTCTCTCGTCCTTAACCTCATGTTCTCCTATTAACTCGCTACACCACCTTGCCGTCTCAGGCTCCCGGCATTTAAACAACACCATCGTCCCTGGCTGCGCTGCTAATGTCATCGTTGGGTCATGTCCATAAATAGCCCTTAATTGAGCAATATTCTGTAGACTTAAAACCACAGACAAACCACGCTTTCTGCCTCTGGTTATTAGGCTCTGCTCCAATTGCGGCTGATATCCCATGGTTGCCACTTCGTCCGCTACCACCCAAGTCTGTTCCGAAAATATCTCCCCTGACATTAATCGTCGTATCAGTAAATCTAGCCAGATTCCTTGCAGCGCATTAATCGCCGGCCTGCTATCCTCAGTGGATGTCAGAAATAACCAGCCTTGTCTTTGGCGTGCCCACTCAACCGCTGCCCAGCTCCGATTTGTTTGCCCTTGGGTCGGGAGTAGTGACAGAGGCCATAATGCGTTTGTTGCTCCAGTCCGTGCATCAGTTTTGTCCTGCTCCACCATTCCCATCAGAGTCTGAAGATTGGTGGTCTGGTGGAAGAGCTTTTCGAGTAGTCGCCGCGAAATAGTCTGCCAGTACATCTGCTCAGGCCGTGTCGCCTTGCCTCGTACCAGGCTAGAACACATAGCCTGCACGTCCATCGCCTTCTGCTCGTTCCTGAACTCCAACCAAGGACTCCAGAAAGGCGCCCGTTCATCTAGTGGATTTAGGATAAAATCTCCGCGCTCAGGTCTATAAAACTCCTGCACAAACTCACACTCCGGATCCACCACAATCGCTATCTGCCCACGCTTTTCAATCTGTTGGAGAATTGCCCGCACCAAAGAACTCTTCCCACTCCCCTGACTCCCTAAAATCAGCAGATGCTCATACTCCATTCGATGCGGAATCTTGACATTCCCCAACCATAACCCCTTACCCCGTAACGTCCAGCCATAGAGCTTCGAAGTAAGCTGGCCAGGTGAAATTAGCCTCGCACCCCTAAGATGCCTAATTCCCTTATAATTCACGCTTATACCGCTTCCAGGTAAACTCTAGCGCCGAGTGCCGGGAGCAGGGCATACTAACACCCACTGCCCGTTAATCACTTGTTGCTGCGCTGGCGTTCCGTCAGGACAATATTGCACTTGCGCTTGTTGTTGCCGGTTAAGCTGTTGCATCTGGCGATAGGATTGCATCTGTGTGCCTATTCCCATTGCCTGACTGACGAGAGCGGATGCTAACCCTACGATAGTTGATATATTGCCCATCTACTTTCTCCTGTTGCATTCCCAACACATTTCGTCTGCTTCATACTCAGAGTATGTGCCTTGAGGCATTCGTCGTTCTGCGATGATTGCGGTATGACATTTCTTGCACAAGCGTATATGTTCGAAGCTAGGAGCTAGCCAAGCGTGCGCAGTGAGGAATATCAGGTCAAGCTGTTTCATCGTCTAATGTGCCTCCCATTTATGCGGTAACTTTACTGCTCGCAAATACACCGCTAAATACTGCGGGTCATGCTTGGCTAACCGTCTCACCAGATACTGCACTGGCCACGCAAAGAAACACGCACCTGCCAGCGCATAGATATCCCACGCCATGAAGGCCACTAAGCCAAACAACGTCGCCACAAACATCACAATGAGGCTGAGACGTTCTTCTCCGCCTCGTAGCAGCTTCTCACGCTGCAAGCTCTGATAAACTATGTTCCCGCAACCAGACATCGATGAACTCCTCGTTGGGATGTTCGGCAAGTAACTGTCTAGCCCGCTGGACGTGAGCGTAGCTCGTGGACGCACATATTGCCTGTCCCATACGCCCGAGCGCGAGGGTAAACTTACGAGACCCTGCAACTGATCTGTAATAGTACTCACGACGGCTGCTGGCGCGGCTGATGATGGAGATTTCGTGCTCATTGAGACCTAGCTCCAGGTACATGCGGCTTACATGCGTTCCCGCTGCTTCAGGATTAGGTAGGAATATCTTTCCCGGCATCGATTCCAACAGTAGGCTCTTGTATGGCGAGTTGACGATTTCAGTAAGTGATTGTGTACTCAGCACAACACCCGTGTTCTTACGACGAAACATACGTATGGCTTCGAAAAACCAATCAGCACTCGTAGGGTCTCCCAACAAATGCCACGCCTCGTCCACCAATATCCAACATGGCGATATGCCGTCGAGGCTGAACATCACATTCTGCAACATCAGCTCTAATGCCGGCGCAGCACAACGAGGACCGTACGCGGTTAATGCCCTAATCTCATAAACAGTAACCTGATTAGGTGCCATATCAGAGCGCGGTCTACTACCCGCGTTAAATATGTGACCCCAATACCCGATGTAATGCTGAAGTATGCGGCGAATACGATCACGGCCACCAGCGCCACCATAGATAAGCGCGCGGAAGCCACTGAGTGTACGTATGCCCTCGATACGTGCCTTACGTAATGCATCAGTAAAGTCCTCGAAGTCCCTCTCGCTTAGCTCTAAATTCCAACGCTTAAATACTCGCTCAAACCATCCACTCAACCATTCAAGACCACCTTCAATGTCAAGAAAGCTCATAGGATTAAGTGGTGGGCTATTCTCAGCTCCTACATCCCGGTACTCAGCACCTAATAAGTGCGCGAGGACAAATGAACTGTAATCAACGTCTAACCAGATAATGCGGGCTTGTGATATGCCCGTGTAAGCGCATACCAACGCCCCCAGTAAGGTCGATTTGCCAGTTCCCGTAGGCCCAATGATTAGCTGATGCTTAACACCGTTAATGTCAGTGGGGAGTGAAAAAGGCTCTAATCCAGTGCCGCCAGTGATTAGCATCCCATCCACCTTGTTGCTGGCAGCACTACGTCAGCGAAGTTTGCCCCGCTAATTATCGGTCGCCTAATGTTATGCTGTACATTACCTGGCCAGCTTCCCATGATAGCTTCTGCTGCATTGACGTCTTCAATGCGAGCCATCATGCCGTGTGCATGACATTGCTTCACTATTTCATGCGCACGAGCAGTGCACCTATCATTATCAGCATCACACACAATGCAAGTAATCGTTGCATGTCCAAAGCTCAGCCCTCCTGCGCAAGCTGCGATAGCCGCATCAATGTTGTCGATTTGTGCTTGTGCATCTGCGTCAACCTTGGTCTCCTTGGTAAACCATTGCTTCAGTACCTTAAGCAAGGAGCCGATAATTTCGCGGTTCCAATGCTGACGTTGCTTCCTAAGTAACTGCTGAGCGTCGTACGCCGAATAACAAATAAATCGTGCGCTTATTAGCATACGTCCCGGTTGAGTAAGCAAGATTGCCAAGAGCTGAGGAACCGTAAAAGTAGGATAGGCAGTGATACACACCGGTCTTAAATGCCAGCCATTCGTGTATGGATAGCGACCCCCGGTGAGTCGCTCACATCCAATTATCTCGTTAAGAGACACATCATCGGTGGGTAACGACGCTGGGTATTCATGGTGCGTAACGGTCAGCAATAAGTCTCGAAACATCTGCTCATCAGGTAATCGTTTAAGCCCGATGCCCGAACTGGCAGCATCGTTGAATGCCTGGAACCTCAACAATGCACGCTCTCGCAACACCTCTCGATGACGGTGTCGGCTAATACCGTCATGCGATACCAGCAAAGCCTGCAACAGCCCTTTCGTAGGAGCTTCGTAATGATGCGCTAAGTAGAGGCGAGTAGGTGTAAGCCAGTGCCCCTCTTGCTCAAATTGCACACGTTGCTCTTGATTCACCAATGCTGCAGCCTGCGTGGAGAATGAGTCTAATGGCGGTACCGAAGCAGGTAAGCGGTGATAAATAACATGAACACTGTCGCCAGTATCGAGATGTCTAAAGGCATCGGCTAGTTGCTTCGAGCGATTGGCTACCTGAGCTTCGCTGTAGGTCTCAGGAGACGGTCCAGTCAGCTCATAGCCAACCATTAAACCATCTCCTCGAAGGTCAACCTCGCCGCCATCAACAAAGCTACGATAGGGGAGAATATCAGGGAGTTGTGCCATGCGTTTGTAGCTCCAATGTGTTCGGCTTACTGACAATCTCAGGATTGATAACTGCTGAGCGGTAACGTTCACGCCGCTCTTCACATATACGACACGGTGATGGCGTCGCTACGGGCTCTGACGGCATGATGTAATGCACCGCCTCCTGAGCAACCGTCATGGGCGGTGTAGGCTTCGCTTCTGGCCGCTTCTCACCTGCCAGTAAGTGCGGGTCCTTCCAGTGAATGTCTGTGGTGGTGGCATTGGCATGGTGCCAAAGCACCGTTAGCAGCAACAACACTGATACTGCCGTAACACCATAAATGACTCGTAATAATAGGGGGGATATCATTGACAATAGTATGGGGCACTTGTAAACATATTGCAACTAATGGTTACACCGACTAAGCTCATACGTATAAGCCTCGCATGGTGGAAGAAGCTCAGGACGCTCGCTCATGCGGAGCATCGTCATATTAATCAAGAGGCTGAAGCGCTGTTTGCTGAAGCCCTGGCGCAACGTGACCACGTTAAGAAGCTCGCAAAGGAACATTACGACCATGAAACTTCCAAAGATTAAAGGCTTCGCTTCTGCAATGAAGCAGGTCAAAGCCTCAGCAGCACGTACTGAGAAGTACACCGTCATGCTTACCATGGAAGAGAAGGGCGATCTCGTAACAATCAAGAACGTAGCTCGCTCACATGGCTGGAGAGACGAGCAGATAGACGCACAGATAGCGAATGGCGTACGGCAACATATCGCTCAAATGTTGGAATACTTCGCACAAGCGAAAATGAAACCAAAAGAAGAGGAGTTACCACAATGGACTGGAAACGGATCAGCTGGCAAGTTGCAGGACTAACCCTGCTAGGAGTGGGCAGCGCGTTCGCTGCTACGTCTGGTTGGCCAGTAGACCAAGGTCTCAACTCAGTAGGGCAGTTTGTCTCACGTGACATAGGCTTCGGTATGCTCTTAGGAGGCGTAGCCGGTTGGGCATCGCATGTATTGGCAGACCATAACCTTGGCAAGCTTAGCGAACATGCTGGCAAATTCGTTATTGGTGGCGCGGCTTTAAATCAGGCCCCGGCTATCGCCGGCTTAACGGGGATGTCTCCGGGCGCAATGATTGGCCACGGACATGATGTCTATGCCACAAGCTTAGTCATCCTCTGCACCACTAATCTCTTAATCCTGGGCAGTCTGACCGTAGCTGTGCGGTCGTTGAGGAAACGCTATGGCCAGAAAGTGGCTGATTGGTATCGCGCTACTATTTAGCTTCTGGTTGGGTGGTGGGATTGGTTGTGAAAGACACGCACATGCACAAGGGTGTATGTGCGTGTCTGACCCGCCAGTTGAGTTTAATACAGCAATTACTGCCAAGTCGCTGACCACACCAAGCCTAAGTGTAGGAACACCATTTGGCCCTATCACGCCACAGAGCTTTGCAAGTGATTTCCCTGGATGGAAGAAGCTGCCAGTTAATTCCCGCGATATTGCCGTAAGCAATTCCATGCGTACGTTAAGCACCTACCTAGCCGCATATTCCGATGCGGAGAAGCAAATAGCAGCCATACATGGCCAACCCTCAGCATTAGCGACGTTACAAATAATCGCCCAACTATTAGCCGACCAGATTGAGATACAGGCAGTGGCGAATGCTGAACAGCTCAATGAGCGGACGCGTGCAATGGCCACGGATGCCTCAGGGTACGCACAAGGTGAATGATGCCTAGCAGCGGCCTTCTCGATGATGCGCTATCGCAGTTCAATGCTGCGATAGCCTATGCATACCCCGAACTCATGACAGCAGCTAAGGAGATATGGGGAGCCCTGCTGGTATTGCAGATAGCTTATATCTTCTGGCAGTGGCTGCGTACCCATGACTTCGAGGGTGCCGTCTTTCACCTTATCTGTGGAATGGTAGGAGCGGGATTCTCGTTCGGTATCCTCATCTACGGACCTCAATGGGCATCGCAGATAGTCGGTACGGGCCAGGACATTGCCATAGCTGCCGGCGGTGTATCGCCAACAGCCATAACCCCGAGCGGCGTCCTTGACCAAGGATTCCGTATCGTAGACATGATATGGGCTCACTTGGGATTAGGTGCATGGCTAATCCATACCAGCGATAGCATCGCCTTATGGATCGCAGGCTTTATCACCGGCGCTGCGTTCTTTGCCGCCGGCTTAGTGTACTTCTTTACATTACTGAAGGCCACGTTCTTAGCTGCCTGGGGATGCCTCCCCCTGGGATTCAGCACACTGGAATGGACGTGGCCTATTTCTATGCGATGGCTGGAACGGGTATTGGCAATGGCTATACGGCTTGCGGTACTGCTGCTTATCATCGGCGCTGGACAAGTATTGATAGGCCGTTGGGCCGCTGCCGTTGAAGCGCATCTCAATAGCGGACGAGGCTATATCTGGAATGAATGGGGCCTGGTAATCGCTTTGGTATCGGTTCTATGGTTCGTCATTATCTTAAATCTACCCCATGAGCTTAGTTCGCTGGTGACAGCTACCATGTTCAATCATGGCGAATATTACGTTAGCCAAGCAGGCAGTATGGCCCTTGGTGCAGCAGCATCAATGGTAAGCGCTGGCGCTAGCAATGTAGCGGTTGGAGCGGAAGAGGCATTAGCGGCAGTACGGAGCAAAATTACATGACACCAATGTACGAGGACCAGCTTATTCGCTGGCATAATCAGAAACTGACTCGGGTGATTTACGTGCTGCTGGGAGCTTTCGTAGCAGCTTGTGGCGTAATAGCCTCGTTCGTCCTGCATCCTCAGCCTCCGCCATACGTCATAGCCGTAGATGCTAAGACCGGTGAACCTGTAGAAGCCGCGCAGCCAGTGCTTGGTATGGCTGCGCTTACTAAGCCTATCGTCTACTGGACCTTGGGCAACTTCATCCAAAGAACGTTTAGGATTGAACAAAACTACGACGATGAAATGCGAAACATGGGAGACATCGGTCGTATGATATCGCCTGGTACAGCTAAGACCATCAAAACCTACTACGACACCGGCAATGACCCCGTAGTGCTTGGGACTAAGTTTCGTCAGACAGTTACGATCACGCGTACGTTATCTCTACCTACGCCTAATCAGTATCAGGTCGATTTCATTACCACACGTATGCCCTATGCCGGCGACGATGGCAGCGTTTCTACGCATTGGCGTGCAACCATGGAAGTAGCAATGTCTCAGCCAACCGTTACTAATCCGCTTGGCATCTACGTCACTAACCTCGACTTCGCCCCGGAGGCTCAGTGATGAGCCGCTCGGTAGCCATATTTATCGGTTGGTGGGCTACGATGATGATAATCATCGTAATGCTATGGACGGTCTATGGTTGCGTTACTCAACCACTGCCTGCACCAATCATCGTACAGCAAGCAGCACCTACCCCCACACCTACCCCTACCCCGCTTCCGGTTCCGCCCGATCCACGAGTAGGACTATCACCGGAAGTGCTCCAAGCCCTGGAAGACCCCGAGCACCCAGTAGTGCACCAAGGAATGACACTGATTGCCCCGTACTCGGCTGACAAGGAATACAAACTAACGTTGGTACCGCTTAAAGCGGTCGAGGTGCGCCTCAATCACGACGAGGTATACCTACAGTCGGATTTGGGTGATTCAAGCCGCTGGGCGGCGCAGGGAGGGCAGCACGAGGTACTTCTGAAGGTGCTAGGTGACGGTTCGGACCCTAAGATGGAAACTAACCTGATTATCGAGACCAATAAGCGAGCTTATCACCTGGCACTACGCCTGGGACGTTACGTTCCAAGCGTAGCGTGGTATTATCCGGAGGATTTTGAGGCAGCTTTACAGACTTATCAGGCCTATCAGAAGGCCCATCCAGCTAATCAACCAAAGCCTTGATAGCACTGGATATTAGAGCAGATATCTCGATTAATGGCTCATTCAGTGAAGTCTGCTCTATCACAAACTCAATCTTGTCCTTAATTAGAAAGAGAATTTTGACGGCTTCCACTACGTTAGGCGTTGATTCGTTTGCCATCACGGTCATAGTCTCGGCGTAGAATTTTCATACACTGCGGACACATACTTTCCCACATCCCAGCATTATCAGCATTCGGCGCACACGCAGGATTATGTAACAAATTGGCCCCAATACTAGGGAAATAATACAACCCCTTGAAAGGACTCTCGCTTGTATCTCCATCACAGAGACGAACACCCGAATCTCTATCCCTGAGATGCACCGTCTTCATGCCGACATTTCTCTCAAAATATCGCATACGTAAATTGTCCCACCGATAGCTACGGCCACTACAGCCAATATCATCCAAGGATTCCAATCCATTACATCAATCCCTAAGCCAGTGCGTTCAACTGTTTCTGCAAATCCTGCAGGTGGTCTTCTATCTTTTGTAGGACATCGACACATATGGTTTGCATATCGCCAGCAGGATCGTTGCTGTTCAAGAGTAAGTTCAGCCTGTCTCGGATCATAACCAAGAGCTCGATTTCTGTCATAGCAGCTGAGAACTCGATTTTGGTAGAGCAAGTCCTTGATAAGCCTTCTTCCACTTCGCCAGATACTCTGGATTCCGCCTCCCATTAGTAAACACTCCCGCTACACCAAGATTCCAGGCCTGTACGATTAAATCCTGTTGATTGGGAGATGCTTCATGAAACGCAAAATAGTCTAAGAAGGCTGCGCAAGTCTTGATAAACGCCCCGGTCCAGGTATCCGAATTCTTCATTGCGG
>Ga0126381_100005874_pt1 | contig 13551 bp, 7 predicted proteins | sample PanSoiMetPlot_28_FD_96465 | JGI IMG/M metagenome (GOLD analysis project Ga0126381, IMG submission 96465) | Tropical forest soil microbial communities from Panama - MetaG Plot_28 | ecosystem: Environmental > Terrestrial > Soil > Tropical forest > Bulk soil | place: Panama | collected 2016-02-17
AACCGCAAGGATCTGGCTATCTTGCTGGCTCGCCTGGACGACCTGATTATGAAGACCCAGGACATGCTCTATGAGCCCTATGATCTGAATTTCTATCTGGAGTGGAAGATCGAGACGCCGCACGTATACTCGATAGTGACATGGTTCGATATGGCATTGTCGCCGCGCGATCTGCAGGCGCGTTTCCCGTCGGCTCACGTGGGCTTCAGGTTCCTGGCAGAAGAAGACTCACTCTTAAGCTTTCGCGCAGGAATCGACGCGGAGTTTCTTGGCGGCGAGCTCCGGGGACGCGAGGAGGCGCCCGGCCTCATCAATTGAGACATCCGTTCTGAATTCACCCCCCGTTCACTCCCAATTGCCAGAACAGGAAGCTGAGCTCGTCCGTCAGATTTTCTACCTGTTTGCTAATCGGCAGGCCACCCGAGTGGCCGGCCTTGGTATCGTAATGCAACAGAACAGGCCGGTCCGAGCCGGTCGACGCCTGTAGGAGCGCGGCCATTTTCCTGGCGTGGAGTGGAGCGACCCTTGTATCCGAGTCTCCGCTGATCAGCAAGACCGCCGGATACTTCACGCCCTTCTTGACATTTTGGTACGGAGAGTACTTGAGGATGTACGGAAACTGCTTCGCGTCTTCGGATGAGCCATACTCCGGGACCCAGAATCGGGCCACCAGGAAGTTCTGATAGCGGACCATGTCCAGCAGCGGAAACGAGCATACTACTGCTTGAAACAGATCGGGCCGCTGGGTCAGTGCCGCGCCCACGAGTAGTCCGCCATTCGAACCGCCGCCGATGGCGAGCCGGGATGCACGCGTGTAGTGATTATCAATGAGCCACTGGGCCGCAGCGATAAAGTCGTCGAAAACATTTTGTTTGTTCTCGAGCATTCCGGCCCGATGCCATTTCTCGCCAAACTCGCCTCCGCCGCGAAGGCTTGGCACGGCATACACTCCGCCGTTTTCCGCCCAGTAAGCGGCAAGCGCCGAGAATGACGGTGTCAGGCTGAGGTTAAAGCCGCCGTATCCGGTCAAGTAGACGGGCCTGTTGTCATCAAGTTTCAATCCCTTCTTGTATACAAGGAACATCGGGATCCGGGTCTTGTCTCTGGACTCGTACCAGACTTGCTTGACCTCAATCTGATCACTTGCAACCGGCACGTTGATTCGAGCCCATTCCTCCTGCTTTCCTGTCGAGACATGATAGCGGTAAATGGTCGTAGGTTGAGCAAACGACGTGAACGTGTAAAACGCCTCATCGGCCGACCATTGGCCGCCCATTGAGCCGGCCGTTCCCAGCGTCGGAAACTTGATCTCGCGGATGGGCTTGCCGGACGGGTCGAAGACCGCGATTCGCGTGCTGACGTTATCGAGATACCGCACGAAGAGCTTCCCTCCGGCCAGCGAAAAGCTCTCGATAGTCGAGGGGCCCTCTGGCACTATCGTCCGCCACCGATCCTTCGCGGGGTTCGCCAGGTCTATGTCGACGATTCGGCTATTGGGCGCTTGCCAGTTAGTCCTCAGATAGATGTGGCCGGCTTCGACATCCCCCTCGAAGTTCGCTTGAATATCGTCGACAATTGGAACAATCGGGCCTCTCTTTTCCAGATCCTGAACGTATACCTTCACGTTGTCAGCCGCCGACCCATGGGCCACCATGATCATCAGAAAATGTCCATCTTCAGAGAGACTCGGCCTCATGACATCAGACTTTCCAAGTCCCTTGCCAAAGATCTGTGCATCGGCAGCCGAATCCGACCCGAGCTTGTGATAAAAGAGCCCGGGCACACCATCTGTCGACCTCGAGTAGTAAAAACCGCTCTTGTCCGAATTCATCGCCAGCCCGTAGTAGCGGGCCCTCGGCAGGTTGTCGGCGAGGTCCCGGCGCGAATCGACGTCAAAAGTCGAAATCGATACCTCGTCTTCCCCGCCATGCCTTATACCGTAAAGAAGCAGCTTTCCGTCATTAGAAACGTCCATTAGCCGCACGGAGGTTGTGAGGTCGGAGCTCATAGTGTTGGGATCTATTAGTGCTTCGTCCTTGCCCTTGAAGCCATCCCGGAGGAATACGACCGGTTGATTCTGGTCCGCGCGCCTCTTGTAGAAGAAGTAGCGGCCTCCACGCTCGAGTGGCGGCGTTATGGTATCGATCTTCAGAAGCTTTTCAAGTCGCTGGTGTATTTGATCTCGGCCTGGCAGCTTCGCAATCGTAGAATCGGTATACCGGTCCTCGGCCTCGATCCATGCGCGAGTCTCCGGGCTATTCTGATCCTCGAGCCACCTGTAAGGGTCGGTGATTGTCACCCCCTGAATGGTCTCGCTCACATTGTCGACCCTGGTCGCTGGAGGAGCTTTTGGAGTCTGGGCCGGAACGGCTACGATAGACAACAGAGATGCGGTTAGGGCATAAACAAGAGACCTGAGCATTTTCCTTCTCCTCGAGAATTATCTTCCGTGACATTAGTTAATGTCCCGTACGAAGATGCGGATCAGATACCCTCACACCCCTCCTAAACGCAGCCACTGACTGCTGGTAATGTTATTTAACCGGGATCTGAATCCTAATACTCAAGTATTTGGTCGAGATTGGCAAGCCGAAATCCTGGGGAAATCCAGCCGAGGTCCTCGGTATCGATGTGAGTCAGCTCGAGCCGGCCTCGTCGCGAAGACGATCCGATGACGAAAAGGACAACTGTACAGCCACGCTTGCGGGCGGTCAGTTTTCGGTCACTCAATGCCGCTATCTCTCAGTCTGACGAGCTGATCGATAGTCATGTTTTTGAGCCCGTGCGAGCCGATCTTACGGATGAATTCCGCCGTCACGGCGTGGTCGCGAAGCCGGACGAGATCTTGGACAGAAAGGCCAGTATAACCCTCGGCGGCAAGTGACTTGATGTAATCCGGTGTCACGCCGTGGTCTCTCAGAGTCACCAGTTCGTGGATGGTCAAAGATCCGAAGCCAGCGGATTTCATAGCGTCAATGAATTTGGGGCTGACGCCGTGGTCTCGAACCCGGACCATGTCTTCGGCTGGCATGTGACCATAGCCATATCCCTCCATCTCTTTGATAAACTCCGCGGTAACGCCGTGGTCCCGGAATCTTATGTAATCGTCGAGAGAATTGCCTGGGTATCCCGCTGCTTTCATCGCCTCGATATATGCTGGAGTCACTCCGTGGTCCCTGGTCCTGATCAACTGCTCCGGCGGCATGCTCGAGTAGCCCAGCTTCGCCATCCCCCTTATAAACTCGAGGCTCACACCGTGATCGCGCATCTTGACGAGAAGGTCTATGGATTTCAGTTGGTAGCCGGCTTCTTTCATGCCCTTTACGTAAGCCAACCGCACTCCATGCGTTCCTATCCTCACTAACTGGCTCACAGACGGTGTCTCATAGCCCTGTGACTTCAATTCGTTGATCAGCTCGAGGCTGACATCACCGAGCGCGAGCAAGAATTGTTCGTGTCGGGTTGGCTCGCCGATGCCCAACTGCCTCAGCTGGTTCGCATATGCGGGATTGGGTGAAAACTCGAAATGACCGGAGCCGTTGCCATCTTTGAACCAGCCTTCACAAGCCAGGCTCCCGGCGTCCCTCACAATCCGAAAGCGGACAGCAGCGCCTGTGGAGAGCATCTGCTCTTGGGATAGCCCTTCGAGCCGCTCGAGCCCCGTCGTGAAAGAGCTGTCGCTGTGCCACCCATGCCCGTCGGACTGCTGATCATAACGCAGCGTCAGGCTTAAGAGGTTCGTCCCTGGCTGGCTCTCGATCATCCACTGCCCAGACGTTTTTTCCTGTGATGCCGTGGATTCCTGTGATGCCGCCTGATACATCCTTACTCCAGCGCGAGCGAGCAGCGTCCCCGCAACTAACACGACCACGCAGGCGGCGCTCAGCACCAACCGTCCCAGGTGATTTGACATTATTAATCTCCTTTCAAAGGCGGCTTGTCGACCTAAATAACGCGCCGCCTCACCAGCCTGCCCATCCCGTTCGTGTCCAAAAAGCATCCGCAGGCGGACCAATGCCTTATCACTCGATTCCCTGGATTCTGAGCCTGATGAGCTGGTCCACGCTCAAGTCCCTGATGCCGCGGCTCTTCATCTTCTCGATGTACTCGGGCGTAATGGCATGGATCCTCATGCTGACAAGCTGATCCGCCGGCACACTGTCATAGCCTAGCGAGCGCAGGCTCTGTAGAAAATCGAGCGAGACCCCGTGAATTTTCATCGCAATCAGATTATCAATAGGGACGTTCGTCTTCTCATACTCTGCCAGCCCCTTAATAAACTCTGGCTCAACGCTATGAATCCGCATCGCGATTAGTTTGTCGACCGGCGGCTGGCCGTAACCAAATTCAGCAACCTGTTTGATGAAACCGGTCGTCACGTTGTGAATCTTCATAGCGATCAAGTTATCTATAGATACCTCTACATAACCAAGGACTTTGAGCTCCAGGATAAACTCGATCGAAACGGAATGAATTCGCATCGCTATCAGCTTGTCGATCCCGACCTGATCATACCCGGCTGACTTGAGGCTGGTGATGAACTCGATAGAAACCCGGTGGATTCGCATCGCAATCAACCGGTCGATAGCAGGATGCTCGTATCCGAGCCCATTGAGCTCTGAGATGAACCGCGTGTTGACATCGTGAACGGCCATGAAGAACAGATTCTTGGAGCTAAGACCGTCGTACCCGAGAGCCCGCATGTCAGATACGAATGCCGGATTCGGCGAAAAGGAGAAGTGACCGGAACCCGACTGATTCTTAAACCATCCTTCGAACGAGATCGTACCGGCCTCACGTACAAGGGCGAATCGCGTCGCGGCGCCATCCGCAGCCACCGCCGCTCCGGTCAGGCCCCGAAGTTCGGCGACGGGAATATTGAATGAGCTTGAATAACTACCTGAGCCTCCCAGCGTGCTTTGCAGAGTCAAATGCACGGTATCCGGGCTACCTGTTGGATCAATGGCCCACTGGCCGGTTGTCGGATCTTGTTGGGCAGTCCTTGCTCGGACATGGCCAAGCGCCAGTGTTATGATACAAATCGCTACCAAAACGCCGGCTTTGTAAAGCCCGCTTGATCCGGCGCCAGACAACTTCAACGATTCGGCATGTTTTCCTTTATTCATGGCAACTCCAGGCACACCTCGACTGTTGCGGCTATGATAGCCGTCCACAACGGCCGCATTATGCCGCCGGAAAATGTCTGCTTTGTCTAATCGATCCCAGCTAACTTGAGCTGAATCAGTTGCCTTGCAGTCAGGCTCTTGAACCCATGGTCTTGCATGCGCTTGAGGAATTGCGCGTCGACACCATTGGTTCTCAGCTCCACAACTTCCCGAACAGAAAGGTTCGAGTATCCGGCTGACTTCAACTCCTTCACATATTCGGGACCAACGCCCTGAACGCGCATTTCGACCACCTGCCGCGACGACAGGTTCTCGAAGCCGGCTGTCTTCATCTCCTTAACAAACTCCGGAGTGACTCCCTGCAATCGCATCGAGCCAATTTCCCTCAAGGTCAGGGTACCGAGGCCGGCCCCCTGCATTGCCTTGACGTATTCCGGCGTTACACCAGACACTTTCAGGGAAATGAGATCATTCGCCGATTTGCCATCCGCGCCGATGCTCTGCATTTGCCTGGCGTACTCTGCAGTGACACCCTGGACCTTAAGGCTGGCCAGAGTCCTCGGGCTCAAGCCTTCCAGCCCGATCGATTTCATTTCCTCGATGTAAGCCGGGTCGACGCCCTGCACCTTGAGCATAATGGCGTTACGGGCCGTCAAATGGTCGTAGCCCGCAGCGCTCATCTTCCGTATGTAGTCGGCGTCAACACCTTGAATCTTCAGTTCGATCAGTGTGTGAACAGTCAAGTCGGTGTACTGGGCCGCCATCGATTTGATGTAGTCAGCGGTGATACCCTGGACTCTGAGACTGATCAGATCTCGTGCGGACAACTTAGGATAACCGGAATCACTCATCTCCTTGATGAACTCGGGAGTGACGCCGTTCATTCTCAACTCAGCGATCCGGTCAATCGACAGGTTCTCGAGGCCGGCCTGCTTTAGCGCTCTTATATAATCGCCGGTGACTCCCGCTCTCTTGAGTCGAACAAGGTTCTCGACAGTAAGATTGCTGAGCCCTGCCGCGGCCATTTCGTCGATATAGCTTTTCGCAGTTGAATCCTGGGTGGAACCCACGGTGGTATTGGTCGATGTTGCTGCGGGGGGTTCGTCGGTCTCGGCAGTTGTAGTCCCAGCGGTTGCTGAATCCACTTTGCCTGAATCGGTTTTGGCAGGCGCCTGGCGGTTCGCAGAATCGGCAGACGCGCCGGTTGCAGGAGCCTCCATCACATCATTGACAGCCAGAGCATCATCAAATGGACCACTACCAGAAAGAGCTGGGTGGCGCGCCAAAGCACCGCCTGCTCCAGCTACTAGCACTGGCAAGATAACCAGGACGCTGAGGGCCGCAAGAGAAGGCGCGAATTTATGGCGACGGACCGGCCGCCTGACGCCAATCAGTCGCTCGATTCGGGACATCAAAAGCCCGCCATTAGCAGCCATCGCCATCTGGGGCGCAGCACTCCGCATCGCCTCGAGTTCCGTCAAGGCCCGCGCATAGATCAGCACATCTCCGCACGCCCGAACCGCCAGATCGTCACAGCAATTCTCGCGCTCGATGCGGGCCTGGTTCGAAACCCACCACACCGCGGGATGGTAAAACAAGAGTGTCTCGGCCGCTGTCTGCAGTATATTGATGAGATAGTCGTGGCGCCGGATGTGAGCCAGTTCATGTGCGAGCAAAGCCTCGAGATGTTCAGGGCTCAGCCCGGTAAGCGCCGAAACAGGGAGCAACACCACCGGCCGCAGCCAGCCGATCACAGTGGGAACCTGCACGAATGCGGACTGACACAACAGAACAGGCCGTGCTAGCCGAAGCCGCAGTGCAAGATCTGTTACCTTTGCCTGCCACTCTCCTGATATCGCCACGCTGCTTGCCCGTTTGAGCCGCTCGGCAATTACGAGTCCCCCGACAAATCTCCCCGACAGGACCACCACGCCTAGAATCCAGGTCGAAATCAGCCATGGTATCAGGGAAGCGAATCTCAAACGCGCCGAAGACATCCACGTGGTCAGAGTCACCGGGTGCTCGGAGGCCGCGGCATTCGCGTCGTCTATGACATAGTCTTCGCGTTCAAGCGCGTTGGTGCTCGGCCCGGCTTGCTGCAGCGCGTCCCCAAATTCGCTCGAAGAAGCGGCTGGAACCGCCATTTCCGATGCCGTTGACGCGAGCACGCAAAATGTGACCGCCGGCAGAACCAGCAGCAATACCAGGGCCGTGCAGGCAGCAGCGTACCTGGCCTCGGCGCTCCGCCTTTTGAGAGCGACATTGGCCACAAGCATTCCGAGGCCAACCAGAGATCCCTGCCAGAGAAAATGGAAGAGGGTCCATCCCAGCGCCTGAACCTCGGGCTTTTCAAGTAGAGTTTCTATCTCGTTCACCTGGCACCTCGCTCATACTCGTCAAGCAGGCGTCTGATGTTCGACAACTCCTCCGCAGAAGCCGGTTTAGTCGCCAGCGCCTGCATCACCAGATTGGCCGCTGAACCACCAAATGCCTTGTCGAGTAATTCCCCGACCAGCAACCGCTGCGTCTCGACCTGAGGCGAAATCGCCTCGTAGATATGAGCGCGTTGCTCTTCGTTCCGTCGGAGCAACCCCTTGTCAGTCATTATTTGCATGAATTTCAGGACAGTAGTGTAGCCCGCCGCCCTGATCTTGTTTAAAGCCTTATGCACTTCCTTTACAGTGCTGGGTCCGCGATGCCACAGTATCGTCAGGATCTCCAATTCCGCATCGGTTGGCCGCGGAGCATCCCTTTCACTCATCGAATGAACCTCATTCCTTGACCCTGCGATCCAAACTCTTGGGCTCGACCTGCGCATATATACTACGAAGCTCTTCGTATTGTCAACGAAAATCTTCGTAGACGGAAGAATTCTCTTGCAGAGCGGTGATTCGCGTTAGGTGTGCGCCGGTGGGAGGGTCACAACGAATCTCGAGCCTTTTCCCCTCTCGCTTTCGGCGGTTATTGTCCCGCCGTGGGAATCCACGATCTTACGGCAGATGGTCAATCCCATTCCGCTCCCTTCATATTCATTACGCCCGTTGAGCCGCTTGAAGGGAAGGAATACTTTGTCCACCTGCCTGCCGTCAAAGCCTATTCCGTTATCTTCCACAATCAACGAGGCTGTTGGCTCGCCATTTTGCTCCGAGTAAATCTTCACAGTCGGCGACGCACCTGCTGCGTGGAATTTGATAGCGTTTCCAATGAGGTTCTGGAGGAGCTGTCTCATCTGCAGAGGGTCCGCTATGACGGTCGGCAGTTCCGCTACCTCAACCCGTGCGCCGCTGGCATCGATTGCCACGTCAAGGTCGCTCAAGACCTCACGGGTAATTTGGTTCAGGTCTACGGGAACTCGCTCTCTAGGCCGCCGCGACACTCTGGACAGGTCAAGCAGTCCTCCCACCAGGTGCTCCATTCGATCTGCCACTGCGCCTATACGATCCAGATAGAGCAGCGCCTGTTCGGGAAGCAGGCTCGAATAACTTGTGGTCAGTCTGCCCGAGAAAACGCGAATCTTTCTGAGCGGCTCTCTCAGATCATGAGATGCAATATAAGCAAACGCCTCCAGATCTCTATTGCTCTGTTGCAGCTTTTCCTGAGCGGCTTCGAGTTCCCTGACTTGTCGTACAAGGTCATTCTCGAGACCTATTATGCGCTCGCCTGCTCTAAGTCTTGCTCGCAGCTCTCGTTTGTCGAAAGGCTTTATTACATATTCGTCGGCCCCGGCATCCAGCCCTATAGCAATGTCCTCGGGCTCTGAGTTGACGGTCAATAGCAGCACGTAGATCGGCCGGCCCAGGTCACTCTTTATCTTCCAGGACAGTTCTATTCCCTGCAATCCTGGCATGAGCCAATCCAGAATCGCCATCTGGATTGAATCGTCATACTTGAGAATATCCCAGGCGTCAGTCCCGTCGACTGCCGTGACTATCTCGTAGTGCCAGCTGACAAGATACCGCTCGAGCATCAAGCGCGTCAGCTCATCATCATCGGCAATCAAGACCTTCAAGGCCTCACCTGTCTCGAAAGCAGATTCTACTGATCGGGCTGCGTCAAGTTCAGATCAAAGAGACGCAGCTCCGGATTTGAAACCGTTGCACAACTCACTTAGGGGGATTTCGTCTCACTGCAAGGATCGTGAGTTCTCAAGCGATTGATCGTTAGGCCCAGGTTCTGCGGCCCATTGGAGATGGGCCAGGGGGTAATGGGAGTCAGACCAATAACAGACAAATCATATCACGAATCCACTGGCGACCATAATGACAAACGGACTCGAGTCAGCACTTCTTTCCGCATTCCGCGGTTATGCCCGCGTCGGCGAATCGAGGACGGATGCAAGCAACCTCTTCAGGGCCACTATCTCAGCCTGGAGTTTCGTGAACGCCTCCGAAGCTTGGGTCAGGTCCCCTTCAGTGGCTGTCTCCTCTACTATTCGGGCCGCCTCCCGCGCCCGCTCGGCCCTCAGATTCGCAAGCGCTCCTTTGACAGCGTGCGCCTCCGCTTTCAGCGCCGCGCAATCTTCGTCGTTGATAGCTGCTCGCATCCGGTCAAGATGGCTGGCGCATGTCGTCAAAAATGAAGCGACAAGTTCCTGGGCGAAGTCCATGTCGCCATCCAACTGCTCCAGCAGTTCTTGTATGTTAAGAACCGCTAGCTCTTCCCCAGTGTCGATGACTTCAGCGATGCGGTCGGACTGGGGACGCTGACGCAGGCCTCTAAGAGGGCCAGTAACGCTCGCAATCGCTTCACACAGCTTGTCGGGATCGACTGGCTTCGTTATGTAGCCATCCATTCCGGCAGCTATACAATCCTCTTCATCGCCCTTCATGGCGCGGGCGGTCAGGGCGATTATTGGTGTCCGGCGGCCTGCAGACCGGTCTAGTATGCGGACCTGGCATGCCGCCTCAATGCCCCCCATTCCCGGCATTTCTATATCGAGAAGCACCAGATCGAACGGTTCATGCTTGCATAGCTCGACTGCTTCCTGGCCATCGTTCGCCGTCACAACAGTGTGACCCTGTTTCCTGAGCAGGCTCGTCACAAGCCTCTGGTTCACCTCAACATCGTCTGCGACAAGGATGCGGAGCGGCCGAGTAGCGAACTGGCTCTCGGCCTGAATCTGTGGGTTACGGTGTCGCTCGGGGTCTGAGCAAGCCGCAAGCAAACATTCTCTCAGTGACGACTCCAGCACCGGCTTGATGAGGCATGCCTGTACGCCGAACTCTTCTGCTTTGGCCGTCCTCTCATCCTTGACGGCCGGTATCAACAAAATGATCGTCAATCCGCCAGGTCCGGTGCTTCGCCTTATCCTGTTGGCGAGATCGAACCCATCCATTTCCGGAGGACCGTGGCTAATTAAAACTATACGGTAGGCGCGTCGATTCGTTCTGCCCAGAACTATTTGCTCTAATGCATCAGCGCTGGTTCGCGCCAGCACCGGGCGCATTCCCCATCGCTCGATTATGTGCTTCAGGACGCTAGAAGCAGGCCGGCATCGCTCGGCCACCAATACTGAGGCTCCCACCAAACCGGCGGGGATGTCCGACACAACAGGTGCGTCATTCGAAGTCAGTCCGAACTTCGCGGTAAAGTGGAATGTGGTTCCTTTCGCTTCTTCGCTCTCGAGCCATATAATACCGCCCATCATCTTCACCAGTCTCGAGCAGATGGCGAGCCCGAGACCGGTACCGCCGTATTTCCGAGTAGTTGAGCTGTCAGCCTGCTCAAAAGCGCCAAATACACTCGATTGTTTGGCCCTGGGAATCCCGACGCCAGTGTCAGCAACCGAGATCTCGGCTACCAGCGTTGTGCCACTTCGTTCTACTACTCTGGCAGCAAGAATAATCTCACCGCGACTGTGTGTGAATTTAATGGCATTGCCGACGAGGTTGATAACCACCTGCTGCAGTCTGACCCGGTCTCCAATGACATGCTCGGGAAGCTCCAAATCGAAATCGCACACAAGCTCGATCTGCTTCTGGTGAGCCCTCAGGGCGAGAATCCTCATGGCGTCCCCGAGACAACCCGTCAAGTCAAACCTGATCGACTCGAGTTCGAGTTTGCCCGCCTCGATCTTGGAGAAATCGAGGAGGTCGCTGATCAGCTCCATCAGCGAGCGCGCCGACAATCTCAGCATCTTCAGATAATCGCGTTGCTCGGCGGTCACCGTGGTTTCGAGCAGGAGTTCGGTCATCCCGATTACTCCATTCATAGGCGTACGTATTTCGTGGCTCATAGTGGCCAGGAATGTGCTCTTGGCCTTGCTGGCCTCCTGGGCCCGCTCGCGGAGCAGCGCTTCTGTCTTGAGTTGATGAGTGATGAGTCGCGTCTGACTCGCCACTCTCCGGCGGAGGGTCCACGCCCAGGCAAGGGAAATCAAGATTATCAGCATCAGCCCGCTGATCGCCCAAACAGTATGGCCAAGCGTCCACCAGGACGCTGATCGAACCACCGATACGTCATCAAGCGACGCCACGAAAATCCGAAACGAGAGCGGCACTGCCGGATTTACCGAGGTGTCGGGCTGGATAGACACGAGTCCCTTGAGCTGCACAATGCTGCCACGCCGTAGTTTGGCGCCCTTCGCGTCGATGTCGGTAACGTCCGGCACCTCTGCTCTGAATGTGTATTTGCCGGATCGCAAGGTCATTATCCGCTCAGCCGTACTCGTTTCAACATCGAGCAATTCAGCCTTAATTCGTACAGGTTCGGCGTCAAATCTCCCGCCAAGGATTTCTTCAGGCGTTGCATCAGCAGGCTGTGGCAATTCACCGCTGCCCGCCTTCTGAAAGATTCCGTTCTGAAGGACGGGGGAGTATTCGCCTCGCGCGACAAACCCAACAACCTGGACCAGGTCGCCCCGATTCACTGGCGTCTTCTGCTGTGTTTCTACATAGACTCCGCCACTTTCATCGAGCACGAACAATCCTTTTCCGGGACGCTGTAGCGTTACCAGGCCTTTTATTTTCACTCGATGAGCGGCTCGGTCCTGTGATGAAAACGTCATCAAGCCGCCGATCGGTTGTATCACTGGCGAAAAAGGGTCCTCGGGCCCCGGATCTTCGATGGAGATGTACTCCAAACCAGGAGCGAACAGGCGCACTCCCAGGTATTGCCGCTTGTCGTTGAAGCGTGTTCCGCAAGCCCCGCGAATTCGAACTTCGGCGTCGACGATGCGGGTCGGCACCGCTGCGTCAGAAGCAGGAACCTCAGCTTCAAACTCCCCAATATCCCCGAATATCTCCAGGTAGGTGGCCGATTCTCGTTTAAACGCCGCGTGTACAACGCCCCTCAATTCGACCCACTGGCTGTCTTGCTGGCCGGAAGCCAGCCGCTCCATCGACGGACGCGCCACTTCCGGCATACTGCCTTCCCGCAGATATCGGATTCGCGGGCGCTCGATGTATGGGGCGAATTGTCCTGGACTAGTCATGCCCTCGATTTCTACTATCTGGCCGGCCTTCACATCGAATCGCGATGGCGTACAATTCACGAAGATCCCCGCCGTCGAGTCCTGAACAAACAGTATGAACGCCATCGGATCGTAAAACGTAACCACCGCCTGAATCCTGACCGGACAGCCACGCGACGCTTGCTCCGTCGTAAGTGCCCGGACTTGCTCAACCGTCGTGAGTACCGACGAAGATAGATTTGGCATGCCACTAGCCCTGGTGGGCGCGTGAAGTGACACTGCCCGCACCTCTCGGCATCGGAAGCTGGAATCATCAAGCTTTATCTCAGAATCCGTTCCGGCGAGGAATCCAACTGCGTCCACCTTATCTCCGACATTCGCAGGAGTCATCTGGGAGGTTCCGAGCGTTAGCCGATTCTTTCCGTTCTGGATCACCAGCGACTCGCCGAGTTTCTGCTGGACGACGAGTCCGTCGACTCGAACTCGATGGGCCGGCGGTCCGGCGATGGAAGCGCGAGCCAGTTGATCCACCGACCGCAGCGGGATTGAAAACGGATCTGTCGGCGCGGGTTCCTCGATACTGATTTGATCAAAGCCGGACACCAGAATCTGATAGGCCCCTTCGTTTTGCTCCCTTGGAGGAATGAAACGACATACCCCGCGAACGTGAACCCGACAATCCACGAGCGTCCCGGGGTCGGCTAGATATCGGAAGTCGAGGACGTCGGCGTTGACGGATCTGTCAGTGCCCGCAATCTTCAAGCCCAGGGAGTCCTCACGCTCATACACCGATCGCACAATGCCATCGAAAGCGATGCGCCGGCTGGTGTAGGCCCCCGACTCGATATCCTCGACGCCGACCGCGAATGCAAATGGCAGTTGTTGTTTTGTAATGACACTAAATTGGGGATTGGCCACTCCCCGATCCGACGGTGCGCCGGTCCCCGTTATTTCAATCAGGTCACCGGGCCCAAAGGCCAGATTCTGCCCGGACGCATCGATCATCAATCCGCC
>Ga0126381_100005875_pt1 | contig 13551 bp, 13 predicted proteins | sample PanSoiMetPlot_28_FD_96465 | JGI IMG/M metagenome (GOLD analysis project Ga0126381, IMG submission 96465) | Tropical forest soil microbial communities from Panama - MetaG Plot_28 | ecosystem: Environmental > Terrestrial > Soil > Tropical forest > Bulk soil | place: Panama | collected 2016-02-17
GAACGACAGCATGGGCGCCCCGATCAGGGTGTGGAACCGTGCTCCGGCCGCGTGGCTGACCATGCTCATGGCCGGTATCGGGCTGAATCCCGCGATCCGGTCCGGCCCCCACGTCCTGATCGTGTGCACATGAGCTGCCGCCGCGAGCTCCAGCGCCTCATCCCAGCTGGCCCGGACAAAGCCACCCTTGCCGCGGGCAGCCTTGTAGGCGCGGGCGCGCTCCGGGTCGCCGGTGATCTCTGCCCATGCGGCGACCGGATCGCCGCCGTGACGCGCCTTCGCCTCACGGAATAGCTCGAGCAGGACACCTCGTATGTAGGGGTACCGCACTCTGGTCGGCGAGTAGGTATACCAGGAGAACGCCGCGCCGCGCGGGCAGCCGCGCGGCTCATAGTCCGGGCGGTCAGGCCCTGCGGTCGGGTAGTCGGTCTGCTGCGACTCCCAGGTGATGATCCCGTCCTTCACGTAGACCTTCCACGAGCACGACCCCGTGCAATTCACCCCGTGAGTTGACCGGACGACCTTGTCGTAACTCCAGCGATCCCGGTAGAAGCTGTCGGTCTCGCGGCCACCGACCTGCTGGAGAGTCCGCATGTCGGCCGAGACAACGCCGCGGCGCAGGTGACGGCCAGCTCGCACGAGCGCTTCATCAAGATCACTTCCGATGCCAGCAGGCTCGCGAGTCATCGCCACCGCTGTGCCTCCCGATTGTTCACTCGCGCCGTGGGCTGTTCATCCTGCTAGAACAGTGATCATTTAGGCCAGTGCCAAACGTCCGCAGCATCTGGGACTTAAGACCTGGAGCCGTGCTCGCCGATGGCGCAGGGGCCAATTTCACCGTCACGCCATAACGACCGGGCGTATCTGCTGTTCGCCGCTTGAGACGCGCCACCGCTGGGGTTCGTGGCGGATCGGCGAACCCCAGCGATGTGCCACGGCTGGGGTCAGGGCGGGCCCTTATTTAGCGATGGTGGTCTGCTGCTTGTCGAAAGCGATATAGCCGCTGTAGTCCTTGCCGACGCGCTTGAAGGACGACGGGTACGGGTCAGGGTAGCTCCATGCCGCGTCGTGATGGGTGGAGCCGTGCACGGAGATGTCGTGATACTGGGCGTCGCCCTTCCACGGGCAGTTGTACGGAGTCGGGCTGTCAGTGAGAACGCCGGCGCTGATCGACGAGGGCGGGAAGTAGTAGTTGCCCTCGATGGAGATAAGGTCTGCCTCCTGGGCATCCGCTACGACCGCGCCATCGATGATGGCCTTCATTTCCGGTTCCCTTCTGGGAGTCGAACGTGTCGTCAGCGTCAACTGCGCGCTGGCTGTATGACTTCCCGGGCCGGTGGCTGCTGTCACTGCGTGAGCAGTTGCTGCCGCTCCGCCTCCATCGCGTCGAGCCGGCTGGCGGCCGCGTCGGCCTGCGTCTTGAGCCGGTCCAGCAGCGCGTTGACCTGCTGCGCCGACCGGCCGACATTGTCCTGCGCGTCGCGGATCTGCCGGCCGACCGCCAGGTCAGTGAATATGTTGTTGAAGAAGATGTCCGCGAACTTGAAGCCAGCGCTGACCTCGAGCCTGGGTGCGGTGGGCTCAGAGCCGCCGAGTTCGGCAAGGTCCGAGCGCAGCGCCGCCAGCCGCTGGTCGGCAGCGCGTGCGGCCTGCGCGGCCTGGTCGATCCGGTCGTGCTTGATCGCGTTGGCGATCATGCCGTGGTCGAGGTAGGTATCGAAGGTCGACCAGTTAGCGGCCGTGCCAAGGCGGTCGCGAACGTCGGCGAGCGCCCTGGCGGCCGCGTGGGCGTCGTCGCTTGCGCGCCGCAGCTCACCGAGCTCCGCGGTCAGCTTGCCGCGCTCATCGGCAAGTGCAAGCAGCCGGGTTCCGCGCGGATCCGCGGAGTGAGTCAGGTGCTGCTCCTTGGCGGCCAGGGCGTCGGTGTACGCCTGTGGCGCACCAGCCAGCCGTGTCTGGCGTTCTTCCATGGCACGCAGTTCGGCCCGGGCCGCTTCGAGGCGCTGCTGAGCTTGCGCTACCCGGTATCGTGCGGCCTCGGCTTCCGCCTTCTCCCTGGCCAGGGCGTCCTGGCGGGAGCCGTGCAGCGCGGCGAGCACGCGAGTCAGCGACAGGTGCTCAAGCCGCTCCACGTCGTCCTCTTCGCCCGCATACTCGCGCCTGGCCGCATCCAGGTCAGCCGCAGCCGCCTGCTCGCGCTGGGTCAGCTGGGAGTGCTGCTGCTTGCACAGGTCGTACTCGCGGGCCGCCTGGGCGGCCGCGGCCAGCTGGTCCTCGATCTGGCCTGACATGGACGTATTACAACATGTACGGACAGGATGCGCGCACGCCCGCCAGGGATCAGGCCGGCATGTACCGGTTGAACCAGGTCACGATCCTGGTCAGGTAGTCGGTGACGGCCGGGAACCGGCTAACCCCGTGTCCTTCTCCTGGGTAGATCACCAGTTCCGAGTCGACCCCATGGCCGATGAGTGCCTGATAGAACTCCCTGGCCTGGTCGGCCGGCGTGCACCGGTCCTTCGCGCCCGCCGTGAGCAGGGTCGGCGTCCTGGCCTTGCTCGCGTGCATGACAGGACTGCGTGTGTGCACCTGGTTGCCGATCTGTTCGGGATCGGCGTTGTCCAGGAACCACAGTCCCCAGCGGGAGATATTTGTCGTGAAGGTGAAGCTGTACCACTCCGTCACTGGCGAGGCCGCCACCGCCGCGGAGAATCTCTGGTCCTGGGTCACCAGCCAAGCCGACATGAACCCGCCGTAACTGACGCCCATCGTGCCGATCCGCGCCGGGTCGGCGATCCCGCGCTCGATCATCGCGTCGATTCCTGACAGGTAGTCGTGGGTGTCCGCACCGCCCATGTCGCCGACGACCGCGGCGGCGAACTCCTGACCGCGTCCCGCGCTACCCCGCGGGTTCGGATGCAGGACCGCATATCCGTGAGAGACCAGCAACGGTACGACGTAGTCACGCATCGCCCAGCTCCGCTGGTAAGCGCCGATCGGGCCGCCGTGAACGTGCAGGACCAGCGGGAACGGTCCAGCTCCGGCAGGCGCGCATAGGACTCCTTCGATCGGTGTCCCGTCGGGCGCATTCCAGCTGACATTCGATGCCGAGCCCGCGACCGACCGCAGGTAGTCGGTGCCGGCGTGGGCCAGCGACGCCATCACCTGGTCCTCGCCCCTGCCGAGGATCGCGATCTCCTGAGGCAGGTCGTAGTCGTCCCTGATCACGACGACGCGGCCGTCGGACGTGAAGGCGCCGGCCGGGTAGAACCAGCTCGTCCACGACCGCTCAGACGCGACCAGCTCTTTGGCCGTGATCGTTTCTGGCAGCGGTCCATCCCCCGCCTCGACGATCCCGGCCACACTCTCCAGATGGCGCTGGCCGATGTAGCCGATCCGCGTTCCGTCGATCCACTGGACCGCGGTGACGTCTGTCCCAGCGGTGTTCACGGCGCACCTGGTGCCAGCCGCGAGGTCAAGCAGGATTAGGTCACCGGCTACGACCCACCGGTCGCTGCATACGGCTTGAACCACGGCTGCCCGGCTGCCGTCGGACGTGCCGGCCGGCAGTCCGAGCTGGACGTCACTGCGGAGTAGTTCGGTCACCTCACCGGTCGAGATGTCGAGCCGGCTGAGAACCGAGTAGTACCAGTCGTCCTCGGCTGGCCGCTCGCTGGTGATTGCCAGCACATGCCCGGGGCCGGACCAGGCCGCCTCCCAGACGTTTAGCCCCTCGGGCGAGACCCTGGCGAGTTCACCGGAGCCCGTCGCGTAGATCCATAGGCTACGCCAGGCATCTTCCGGCGTTCCCGCCTCGACATGCGGGTACCAGTCCGGCAGCCCGGACTCGCCCGAGCCGACCGTTCCCGATCCCTGTGCGTCGGCCATCTCGGCTCCGAGCCCGGCGACCCCGAGCAGGATCCGGGTACCGTCCGGTGACCACGAGAGGTACTCGACGGTGCCGGGGACAGCGGGCGCTGGCTGGGCCTCGCCGAGCTGCCCGTCGGCCAGCAGGTAGAGCTGGAACACGTCGGCCTTGCCCCGGTCGGACAGGAAGGCCATAGCCGAGCCGTCCGGCGCGAGCCGGGCGACCTTGGCTGACCCGCCACCGGAGGTCAGCGCTCGCAGCGCGCCGTCTCGCACCTCGTACAGGGCTGTGCGTGGCAGCCCGTCGAGTTCGTCATGTACCGATCCGGTCACCACGATGCGGCTGGCGTCCGTCGTCGTGACGAGGTCCGTGACGTGGTGCGGCTTGCCGAAAGCCGGCTCGTGCAGTCGCCGGACATGCTCGGCGACCGCCGCGTATTCAGGGGATTCCCGCAGGTCTTTGCGCATAGTCCGGGATGATCTCATGCGCCGGTTGCTGGTTACGACCTCCCGGTGATCAGCTCCCTAGCGATGACGGGTGAAAACTCGCCCACCCGCGTGCCCGCACCGGCGCCGCAGTCGCCGTCGGACTCACCGGGTGCCTTGATCCAAAGGCCCATGTCGCCGCGGTCGTCGAGCACTTGCGGGACCGAACCAAGCTGCCGGCCGGGTGGGTTACACCATTGTTTCGCTCCGGCCGTGCTGTTGCCGCCGCAGCCGAGATGGGGGATGGCGTAGGTGACCAGGATCGGCACCTTGTGCACTCTGGACGCGGCGTCGGTGTAGCCCGACACAGCGGCGGCGATGTCACCGCTCCATGCGCCGAACCACTTCGCTGTCGGCTGGTTCGCGATGCGGTGCCTGATCTGTCGTGCCTGCGGGTTGCCGCGATGGGCCTGAACCCAAAGGGCCGCCTCTGAGTTCGGGTCAATGAACAGCCGACTCGCAAGCGCACCCCGGCCGGCGCCCGGCAGAGCACGCGCGATCGAGCCGGCGGCCAGGTTAACCCGTCCACCAGGGCTGGCGTGCCCGTTGCGGCTGGTGTCGACGACGAACCGCTTGGCCATTCCAAGATGGCGATCCAACTCGGTCGCGTAGCGGATCTCCCGGCTGGTTGCGTCGAAGTTCGCCACGTTCAGCGAAAACCCATAGGCCTGAGCGACATCGGCGGCTCGCAGGCGGCTCGCCATCTGACCGGCCGGCACCCAGCGCGAGTGGCCCGCATCCAGGTAGACCTGGTCGTTCTTGGTCTGGAGGGTCTTGACGGCTTGTGACAGCATCAGCAGCCGGGCGTGGCGCTCGGCCTTGTTCGCGCAACTGCTCAGCTCAGCCAGTGCGTCCGGCTCAAGGATCACCACCGCCGGACGGTCACCGAGGCCGGTCGCGAACCCGCTGACCCACTTCTTGTACGCCTTCTCGCCGCTCTCGAGCCGGCGGCTCGCCGCGTTGTTGTGACCAGCGGTTTGCACGCGGAGGAGCACATACCCCAACGCGACGAGCGCCAGAAGTTCGCCCGCCGCGATTATGGCCAACATTCTCCGACTGACCCGCGGAAACCCAGCCACGGTTGGGAGTATTCCACCGTGGCCTCAGGCCTAACTTTCGGTCTCGTCACGTCGGATCGCTGCGGTTCGCGGTCCGCATAGGTGCCCCAGATGGCTCCGTCAGTCGCGGCCCAGGGGACCGTAGGCCAGGACGTTGGTGTGCGGCGACCTTGTGCCGCAGATCTGCAGGCCGAGAATTGTCGTCGAGCCGCGCACAGGGAACAGCTCGATCGGTGGTTGCGAGCAGCCCGCTGTGAGGACGGGAACTTTCACCCAGCGGTCATGAATGCGGTGCAGGACCGAGCCGTGGAGTAGGAGCGTGGCGGTGTCGGCCCACCAGCCGCCGTTGCCGTGCACAGCGAAGGGCAAGTAGAAGCTCGGGCTGGACCGGCCTACTTTGCGCCAGTTCCGCCCGTTCCAATGCAGCACCATCAGATCCCGATGCCCCGCGCTGAATTTGACCAGTCCCAGCCAGACGCTGTGGTCCGAGAGCGCGGTGATACCCGCGCCGCTAGGCGGTGTCTTGCCCAGTACTCGTGCGAGCTGCCTGTTGCGAATCCAGGAGTGCCCGTTCCAGCGGGCAACCACCGGATGAAGGAAGCCGTCCTCGCCTAGGCCCCAGACGTCGTCAGGGCGGATCGCGCTAGCGGCGTCAAGTAGGTATCCGTCGGTGGTGACCTGGGTCCAAGACCGGCCGTGCAGATGCCACGTACCGACGCCCGGGCCGACATGCCCGTCTCCGAACACCCAGACCTCAGACCGGCCGACCACTAGGCAGTTGGTGACGTACGCGGCGGGGAACTTGTGGACCTGACCCCACCGGCCGTGCTGGAGCCGGAGCGCGCCCGCGGAACCCGGCGAGTTGGCCCACTCCGCGTTGCCGGCAAAGGCCCACACGTTCGAGGCTGAACTGGCGCCTGCGCAGGAAATGCCGGAGCGGCTGGTCGCCTTGGGGAAGCGCGCGTTGACCCACGACCGCCCGTTCCAGTGCCGTCCGATCGGGAACGAGGAGCCGCCTGGCCGGGCTGATCCGGTCCCCATCGCCCAGATGTCGTTCCCGGCCGGGGCGGCGATGGCGCTGACGATCGGGAAGTCCCTGGTGAACGTCGTGGCCACGCGCCAGCCAGACGCGGCCGCCCGGCCAGCGTGCACCGAGCTCGCGTGGACGGCGGGCGAGGCAGTGACCAAAGCGGCGCTGGCCACCGCCGCCGCGAACGCCGGGATGAAGAAGCGCTCGGCACGCACCCTGAGCCTCCTACCTCGCTGTCACAGCGACGCGAACCACCCTACAAAGGCGAGTTGGGACATGCCAGCGTCAATTTCCCTGGTTCGTTACGGTCCTGGGCGGGCCTAGGCGGGAACCGCGCCGGCTCGCGTGCTGCCGTCCGGGTGCAGGGTCAGCTGCGGGCTCTGCGTGGTGATCGTGCTCCAGTCGTACCGCATCGGGATGAGCGCGCATCTGGACCAGGGTTCGTGCTGATCGGTGTAGTGCGGGCTCGCTGGGTCGCCTGACGCGCCGTCGACGACGATCCATGTGGAGTTGTCCCAGTTGCCGACGTCGAATACGTAGCGGGCGACGGCGCCGTAGACGGCCGTCATGCCGGACTCGGCCCGGCATCCAGTTGCCCAGACGGTCTCGTTGTCGCCACCGACTTCGGCGCCGGGCGGGCTCAGGGCGGCCGGCGCGCCGGGGAGCAACGACGTCATGGGATGGGCGAGCACCGCGGTGTGCAATTGGCCCCAGGGGATATCCGCCGGTTCGCTCGCGACCGCCTCGAGCGCCTCGGCCAGCAGCTCATTCCAGCTGCGGCCCCCGGACAGCGCCAGGTCACCTGATCGCAGCATGGCCGGCAGCACCCACCACAGGTGGCTGACCGCCGAGACGCCGCCAGGCAGCCGCGTCGCGGCGGTGCCTGCAGCGGCGAGGCCGGACCGGTCGCCAACGATCCTGGCCAGGGCCCAGCGCAACCGTGAGTAACAGGCTGCGCCGGCCGAGCCTGGCGACATGCGGGCATCCCAGGTCAGCACGGCATCCCGGATGGCTCGCGCTGCCGTGGTAGCCGGCTCGACATCGGCCAGCGCAGCCTGGAACAGGGCAGCGGAGGCGCTGAGATCATCGCGATGGATGCTGGCCATGTCTTCCGGCGAGGCGGGCCCGAGCTCATCGATGAGCTGCTCGATCCTCCTGGCCCTGTACGGTGGCTGGGCGTCGGTGCAGAAGTAGTCGCCGGTGTCCGGGATGGCGGTGACCACCCGGTTGTTCGCGGTCACGATGAAACCGCGGGGCGGATCATCCACGCGCGGCATCTGTCCGGCTGGGATCGCGCCGTCCCACTCGTATTCCCCTGTCCACCCGGGCACGGGCAGCCATCCGTTGATGGCCGGCCGACGCGGGACAACCGCCCGAACCAGGTGGCCGATGTGCCCGCCGGTATCCGCGGCCACCAGGTTGTGGTCGATGAGCCCCCAGCCGCGCACAGCCTGGAAGAGCTCATCCACCGAGCTGGCCTCCAGCATCGGCAGCAGGCAGTCAAACGAGCGGTCCAGGTCAAAGAATTGAACCGACTTGAGGGTCAGGGCGGCGCCGTCGGCCGGGTCCCCGGCGACCACGGGGCCGTGGATGGTCTCGACGATCCGTACCTGGGCCGAGGATCCGCCGCGGACCTTGATCTCCTCTGTCGCCGCCTGCGCCTGGAGCCACTCGCCCCGATGCAGATACCGCGACGGATCGGCATGGTCGAAACGCTCGACATACAGATCGTGAATATCGGCGTTGGCGTGCGTCACGCACCAGGCCACCTGAGCGTTGTGCGCGAAGTGCGGGAACGCCGGCACGCCAGGAATCGTCAAGCCGATCACATCGAACTGATCGCAGCCCAGATGCATCTGCGCATACATGCCAGGCAGTTCGAAGGCTCGGTGCGGGTCACCGGCCAGAATCGGCCTGCCGGTCGCGGTCCTGCTCGGCGCGAGCGCCCAGTTGTTGCTCCCGCCGCCGGTCTGGGCACTGTCAGCCAGCAGGCTCAGCGCGCGTATCGGCTCGCGAAGATCCGCCAGGCTCGCGACCCACCGACTGGCGTCAGCACCAGGAGGAATGCAGAGCCGGTCGGACCCGCCGTCGTCATAGCGCAGCTTGACCAGGTCACTGGCGCTGACCACGCCGATCGCCGCCGCGCGCCAGAGCTTGAACCACAGCGAGCCCATCAGATAGCCGCGCTGCCGCATCGCAGCTATGCAGTGCCAGCCTTCCCACGGCTCCGGCGCGCCCGCCACCAGGTCGTACTCCACCGGGGCCGGATGACTGCGCAAAAAGGCGTTCACGCCCGACGTGTACGCATCGACCATCGCCCTGGCGTCCGCGCCGAGTGCCTGGTAGTCCCTGACCGACGCAGCGGCGATGCGAAGGCGCCGGGCGAGCCGGTCGGCCGGCAATCCCGCCGCGCCAACCCACTCCGCCCACCTGCCCTCCATCTGTTTCCTGCTGGCGTCCATCTGCCATAGGCGGTCCATGGCGTGCGCGTACCCCTGACCAACGAACGCGTCATGCACCGACCTAGCCCGAACATGCGGGATGCCCCACTCGTCGCGGAAGATACGGACCGGCTCCTCGACCAAGCCGTCTTGGCGCAACACATCCCCGCTACCCGGCGACCCCATCAGCGCCTCCCAGACGGCACCGGCTCGGCCCGCATGCGGCCCATCAAGCAGCCCAAAACGGCATCTTACGTGTCACTCTAGACGGCCATAAGCCTGCAGGTAATCGGTTACTAGCCGACTTCCCTTACGTCACTCGTTGCCCGAGCCCTTCATGTCACCGTGGTGACAAGCGGCGTCGTGATGCTCGCCCTCGTTCTGGTACTTGTGCACCCACTGGCTGATGGCGCTGGCGACCGCGCTGGCCTGAGCGCGGGTGATGGCGTGGTTCCTGACCTCCTGAGCGAGCACCGTGTCAAGCGTGCTCCGCCAGTGATCGCGCACATACCTGACGAAGGCGTCGCGGATAGCGATTGCCTGAGCGTGCGTGATCGTACCCTTCGCGACCAGCGGCTCGAGCGGACCACAGCCGGGCGCCTTGGCGGTGCTTGACGCGACGGTGACCGTGCTCGCAGCCGCCGCCGGTACACCAGCGGCGGCCAAGGCGGTCGCGCTTCCTCCGCCCGCCAGGATGCCGACACTTGCCAGGCCAGCCAGCAGCTTCTTGTTCATGATGCCCCCCGCACATGTCTATCTCTTTGTTCTCACACTACGAAGAGGCGGTTGTGATGGTCTCGCGCGGGCGAGCGTAGGTTGGGTACGCGGGGGGAGATCATCATGGCCGATCCTGATGTCACGCATAACGTGCCAGCAACGGAGGCCAGGCCACTCGGCGAGGCGATACCGCGGCAGCGCCAGATTCCCGGCGCGCCGCCGGGTCAGGCCGAAGTCGTCGTGCCCGGCTGGGGCGAGACGCTCAAGCGCACAGGGAAGCATTACGTCGCCGACCGCTGCAGCATGACGGCGGCCAGCCTGGCCTATCACTGGTTCCTAGCGCTGTTCCCCGCGCTGATCGCGCTGCTCGGCCTGACCAGCTTGTTGCGGTTCGGCGGAAGCACCGTTCACAGGCTGGTCAGTGGCCTGGACAAGGCGCTTCCGCCAGGAGCTGCCCAGGTCGTCACGCAGGCCGTGAACCATGCTTCCGCCAAGTCCGGCGCTGCCAGCGTCACCGCGCTGGTACTCGGTGTCGTGATCGCGGTGTGGAGCGCGTCTGGCGGCATGGCGGCCCTTCAGGTCGGGCTCGACGTGGCCTACGAGGTACCGGATCGCAAGTTCGGCCCTAAGCGGCTGCGGACCATCCCGCTGATGGTGGCGACGCTGGTGCTCGGAGGGATCGCCGCGGCGCTGATCGTCTTCGGCGGGTCGATCGGCACCGGGATCGAGGGTCATCTGCCCTTCGCCGGGACTGCGTTCCTGGTGGCGTGGAACGCGTTTCGCTGGGTGCTGACAATCCTCGCGATCACGGTGCTGTTCTCGGTCTACGACTTCTTCGCGCCGAACCGCGCCTCGCCCCGGTGGCAGTGGATCAGCGTAGGCGGCCTGGTCAGCGCCTGTATCTTCCTGCTCGCCTCGCTGGGGTTCTCGTTTTACGTCAGCAAGTTCGGCTCCTACGGCAAGACCTACGGAGCACTCGCCGGCGTCGTCATCCTGCTCTTCTGGCTGTACCTGACCGGGCTGGCGGTGCTGGTCGGCAGCGAGTTGAACGCTCAGCGTGCGCGAGACACGGCACAGAACGCGGCAGCGTAAGAATACGGAGGTCTTTCCATGCCGGACGTAAAGTTCACGACCGCCGGGAAGAAGCAACCACCCGACGGGTGGCAGTCAGCGATTACCGTCGTGCAGGAGGTTGAGCCTCCGTTCTTCCCGGCGGGCGCGCACGCGATGACCATCGTCGTCGAGTGGCCGCCTGGTCATCCTGGCAACCCTCCGCATCGGCACTCCGGGCCGGCCTTCGGCTATGTGCTGCAGGGCGAGTTGGTGTTTGAACTCGAGGGTGAGCCGGAACGTGTCGTCCGGGCCGGCGAAGCGTTCTGGGAGCCGGGCGGCGACGTGATCCACTATCAGGACGGCAACAACCGCGACGACATTCCTGTGCGTTTCACCGTCACCATGCTCTGCGAGCCAGGCAAGCCGATGCTCACGTTCGTAGACGACGAAGAGCTCAGCCGGCGCAAGAGCCGCCGGGCCGCGCACGCGAACTGACCTGCGCCCGCGCTTGCCGCTCAAGCGGTCAGCGCCTCGCACACCTGGGCGACAGGCACGCCCGCCCGGTCCGCGGCGGCGCGGATGTAGGCGATCCCCGCCAGCAGGGCGTAGTACCAGAAGTCGTCGGTCTGCCACCAGATGATCTCATCGAGCAGGTCAGGCTCGGCGCCTCCGTGCAGCGCCGCGGCCGACAGCACGGCGAACTGCAACTTCCGCCGGTCCTTGCCCCAACCGGTGTACTCGGGCAAGAACCGCTCCCTCAGCCCTTCCAGGTCTATCGGATCCGCGCGGCTAGCTCCGCACCAGGCCAGCGCCCCGGCCGCCAGATGGAGGAAGACCTCGCCGGGGAAGGTGTTGTTGCGCGGATGAAGCGGCTGCAGCTCGTCGACCAGATCCGCCAGATCAGCGCCCCGAGCGAGCCCGTCAAGCAGTATCCGGCTGGCATTCACCGCGTCCTGCGCCGTCGGCTGCTTCTTCGCTGGCATGACCCAGACCGTAACGCAAGATCATCGCAGCGCCTTGACTTAGACCATTGGTTAGAGGATGCTAACGGTTAGTGGATGCTGACCGAGATCGGGATGGCTGGGGCGCGCTGGCAGACGGCACGCGCCGGGCGATCGTGGCGTCCCTGGCCGACGGGCCCCGTGCGGTCGGGGAACTGGCTGCCGGGATGCCGGTGAGCCGGTCGGCGGTGTCACAGCATCTGAAGATCCTCAAGGACGCCGGCTTGGTGGAGGACGTGGCCGCCGGGACGCGTCGGATCTACCGGCTGAACCCGGTGGCGCTGGCGGCGTTGCGGGATCAGCTCGACACCTACTGGCAGCGGGCGCTGGCTCGTTACGCCGACGCCGTCGAAGCACAGAGCACGGACGCACAGAGCAAGGAGGAGTGATGGCCCAGCCAGAGGCGGTGACCGTGCGTAAGGAGATGGTCGTCGACGCACCGATAGAGCATGCTTTCGCGGTGTTCACCGACGGGTTCGGTGACTTCAAGCCGCCCGAGCACAACATGCTGGGGGCGCCGATCGCCTCGACGGTATTCGAACCTGTCGTCGGAGGCCACATCGTGGACCGGGCAGCGGACGGCAGTGAGTGCAGGTGGGCGCGGATCCTGGTCTTCGAGCCGCCGCACCGGGTGGTATTCAGCTGGGATATCAGCCCCCAGTGGACAATCGAGACCGATCCTGCTCTGACCAGCGAGGTAGAGGTGCGGTTCTCCGCCGAGTCGCCGGCGCGCACGCGGGTTGAGCTTGAGCACCGGCACATCGACCGGCACGGTCCCGGCTGGGAAGCGGTCCTGGGCGGAGTCGACGGACCGGAAGGCTGGCCTTTGTACCTGGACCGCTACGCGGCGCTGATCAAGGAGGGACGCTGACATGTCACCGATCGTGACCAGCACCGAAGTTGAACGCCCGGCCGCGGATGTCTTCGCATACGTCACCGATCCGAGCCGGTTCAGCGAGTGGCAGAAAGGCGTGGTTGACGGGCACATGGACGGTCAGGAAGCCGTGTCGGGATCGCCGGGCGTCGGCGCCCGCTGCCTGACGACGAGGCGCATCGGCGGCGCCAACCGTGTGTCCACGTCGGAGCTAGTGCAGATCGACCCGCCAAGGACCTGGCGTGTGCGAGGCCTCGACGGTCCGATCCGGGCGGCGGTTGACGTCCTGGTCGAGCCGGTCACCGACTCCCGCGCCCGGCTGACCGTCAGTGTCGACTTTGCCGGTCACGGCATCGGCAAGGTCCTGGTGCCGCTGATGGTCCGCCCTGAGGCACGCAGGGAGATGCCCGACAACCTGGCAGCGCTCAAGCAACGAATGGAAGCCAGCTAGGACCGATCCTCGGCGTCTTGCCAGCGCAGGGCCCACAGCGGCGGGGCGCCGCCCAGGTCCTCGCCACCAGGCGGGCCGCCTAGCTCGGCGAGCAGGTCCAGCGTACGGAACAGCTGCTCCAGGCCATCGGCGCCGATCTGCTCGCGCAGCTTTGCCTGAGCGGAGCGGCTGGCCTCGGCCAGGGCCGCGAGGAACTGCTCGGCTCGCGGGGTAAGGCTCAGCACTTTTTCCCGGCCATCGGTGGCCGAGGCGGACACGTTGAGGTAGCCGTCTTCGCGGAGCCTGGTCACGATCTTGCCTGCGCCTTGGCGGGTAATGCCGAGCCGACGGCCCACATCGGAGATCGTGGTGTCGCCTGGAGCCGCGCACTGCACAAGCACGCGGCCTTCTGGGAACCTCCGCTCAGCGAAGCCGGCAGCTGCCAGTTCTGTGCCAACCAGCCGCCAGTATCCGGTCAGCGCCCGGCGCAGCGCCCTGGCCAGGGCTGCCTGGCCGCGCGGTGGCGCATCCGGCGCGTTGCTGGCGGTCAACGTGCTCCTTAACCAGAAAACTAGGAAACTCTGGTTGACATTC
>Ga0126381_100005876_pt1 | contig 13549 bp, 12 predicted proteins | sample PanSoiMetPlot_28_FD_96465 | JGI IMG/M metagenome (GOLD analysis project Ga0126381, IMG submission 96465) | Tropical forest soil microbial communities from Panama - MetaG Plot_28 | ecosystem: Environmental > Terrestrial > Soil > Tropical forest > Bulk soil | place: Panama | collected 2016-02-17
GGTGAGGCCTGGTCGTCGTCATCTGCTAGTGCCCCAATCGGTAGCGCGGCCAGAGTGACCGCGCGTATATCTCAGCGGCGGCCTGGCGCCGCTCCAGGTCAGGTCGGCTCAGGCGCGCCCATGCGTCTGCCCAGGCGGTGGCGGCCTCGCCCTGCACGCCGCAGGCCCGGGTCACCGCGGTCACCACGTCCAGGCGGGCGCCGCGCTCCCCGCGCAGCATGGCCCCGACCGTCGAGCGACGCAGCCGGGGGTCCCGGCTCTCGAGTTCCCGCTGGGATATCCCTCTGGACCTGAGCAGGCCCCGCAGTGCCTGCATGAGGTCCGCGTGGCTGGTCATCCGCGCTGGGGGCGCGCCCCCTGCCAGGTATGCATCCCGGCGCACCTGGGGATCCCGCACCATGTCCGCGGCCAGCTTCCACTGATGCTGCACCGTCGCGACGTCTGCGCGGAGGTCCGCGGCGATCTGCAGCAGGGGCCTCGCCAGCTCCCAGTGGCCAGCGAGATAGAGCGTCTGGCCGGCATCGTGCGCGGCGGTGGAGAGCGCTACCGGATCGCTCGGGCTTGCGGCCGCAAACCCCGGGTAGCTCATATAGGCCTTCGCCGCCGCCTCGTAGTTACCGCGAAGCATGATAAGGGAGCCACCGAGGCCGTCGTAGTTCAGCCAGACATCGGGTGCATTCGTGATCGCGGCCTGCAAACCTGGAATCGGATCGGCCTCATATGCCTTGCGTGCATCGACGGACGAGAATGCGTGCGGCAGCCGGGGATTCCCTGCGAATCGAGTCCCCAGACTCTCGGCTATCGATTCGTATCCGCCATGACCCTTTCCCGGGAGTAGCTGCGCCATTGGCGCCACATCATCGCGACTGAACGCAAGCGACTCGAGTGCGAAGGCCGTGCGCTGCTCGGGATGCTGCTGCTCACCCATGAACCCGTCAATCCAGTAGGCGCGACGCGGATAGTCGTAGGCGTAGGCATCCAGCCGTATCGCTGCCTCACCGTCCGCGGTGCCAACGGCGACCAGCGCGCGCGCCGCTAGATGGCTCTGTCCGTGCGCCCAGTAGGCCGCGAGCATTCCGGCCTGTTGAACCGTTGGGCCAAGTGCGCGCGCGATCTCGGGTGCACTACCGTGCACAAGACGGGCCGCCGCACCGGCGCGCGCGGCGGCGATCAGCGGGTTGCCGCCGAAAAAGGGCTCCTTACGATCTGCCATCTCAAGCGCAGCACGCATCTGCCCCCGTAGATCGATCTCCTGATAGATCTCCTTCGCGATCCGCGACTCGGTCAGCCCTTCGAGCACCCACAGCAGGTCCCACTGCGTCGGCCGCAGTGCAGCGAGGCCCGAGTGAGTTGGGGGGATCGCTTCGGCGGCCTGCCGTAGGTGGCGCACATTGGCCATGTCGACGGCATCGTTCGTCACGGCTTGCCCGTTGACAACCGCACTCCCGCGCACCAGTGAGTCGGCGTCAAGCCCAGCAAGGGGAAACGCCGCATCGAGGACACGCTTGATCACCAGCGGATCGATGTTCGACCAGGGATCCGCATCACTCGCACGCACTGTAACCAGTGCCTGCCAATCCGGCAGCTTCGCGCCGAACAGCGCAGCAGCGGCGCTGAGCTCGATCTGTGGCTCGCGTTCGTATTTGAGCTGCAGATCGCGCAGCGAGATCTGCAGCAACACGCGCTGCAGCGGGACTGTCACCTGGTCGATCGATGTCAATGCGGTCGGCAGGTCGCCTTGCAGCAGCGCGCGCAGTGTAATCGCCTCGGGCGTTTGGAGTCCGGCCAGCACGGCGAGGGCACCAGGTCGACGCTCGAGATTCATGAGCGCGTAGGCTTCGTCGAACCGCACACGTGGTTCGCGCTGGGATGTCTGCCAAGCCGCTATCACGGCGCGCGCGAACTCGCGCTCTCGCGAGCGTTCGTCGGTCGATGCCGTAAGGGCTGCGAACAGGTCGAGTAACTCGGGTGAGGCACTGTGCGGCCTCTCTTGCATGACCACGCTCCGCAGCGGCTCGGTGATGCGGGTGGGCGCCGCCTCGGCGGCGCTCGCAGCGATCCCTTGGGTCCCGAGCGGCAGCTGCCGCAGCAGCTCGGGTAGCATCACATGCATGACCTGCGCGGGTGTCTGGTCGTCGTTGAACGGAATTGCACGCCAGTCGTGCTGCCAGATCATCTTGGAGGGCACACCCGGGGTAGCCGCTACCTCGCGCAGCTGCAACGTCAAGGTGAAGGCGTGATGCTTGTCGTGGCCAACGAAGCCGAGGAGGATGGTTTGCGCTCGGAGCTGCGTGGCGAGCGCTTCGATATTCAGGATCTGCAACCGACGCTCACCCTCGCCGAGCGCGCGCGCTACGAGAAACGGATCGGCTACGGTTCGCTTGCCGGCTGCGGCGATGGCGTACGCGAGATCGGCTGACATCAGTGAGCGTTCGATGCGGTCGAGGCCGTAGCCCTGCACCTGAAACGGGATCACGAGCAGATCGGCTTTACTGCGTGCCAGCACCTTGCGGTAGAGCGCGCGCTCTGATTCGAGCCACGCGGATGTCGGCGCGGGTGGCACGCTCTGGGGTGCGAAAGTCATCGGGCCGAGGCACGCCCGCAACGTATCGAGGTAATCCGGAATCGGCAGCTCGCCCGAGAAGTCCTGTGAATGCTGGTACTTCTTGGGCTGCATGGAGCTCTGGCAGGCGATAGGGACCTCGGCCACAGCGGTTCCAATCCACAGCGCAAGCAGCCAAAAGGCGACAGCCGGTCGATTCACGCTCTGCTCCCTCATTGTCAGGGAAGCTATTGTGCCGTCCGGGACACTAGACTCAGAAGGGAGCAAGCGCGACGCCGATCACACTCCCGTCAGCTCGCCTTCATCATCGTGGGCCCTTCGAGCGGCGGCTGTTTTGTCAACGCGGTGCTGGCCGGGCGCGCCCCTGCATCGCCAGGTCCTCGGCGGTCCACTTTCTTGCCACCAGCTCGATTGCCGACTCCCCCACTGGTGTGAGCGTCTGATCGAACCTTGGGACAGAAAAACGAAAGGTGGCATCGAGCAGCTCGATTTTGAGTATCTGAATGCGATCGGCAAAGCCCTTTGCGAAGTCAACGATGTTGACCGATCGCGCGGACCAGCTCGTTGACTTGGCAATGGTAAAGGTCCACTTGTGGTCGGGATTGAACGTTGAAGGGAACACACCTTGTTCGTAAAGGTCTTCATCGGGTACGAGTATGACCAGGTGTCCAGCCGGCTTAAGTACGCGAATCCAGTTCTGCAACGCGGCTGTGGGGTCTGCGAGATGCTCGAGGCAATGGCTCGAGTGTACGAAGTCCAAGCTGTTGTCCGGCACTCCCTGGAGTGTCTGGGCGTCGCCATCAGGCATGTCCCACGCTCGGCACGAGCGCATTCCCGGGAAAAATTCGTGAAAGTTGCCGAGGTTGTCCTGGCCGGCGCCCACGTCGATGCCGTGTCCAATGAACCACCGCGTCGCGAACCGCGAGTCATGCAGGCGCCGCATGCTGGCCTTGCTGGACTCGAACACTAATACTTCCCCACCTCTTAACCCCAGCAGAGTCTTGCCCATGCATGTGGCAGAACCGTGACGGCGGTGCTGACGCTGAAGTGGCCGGGCTGTCGACATCCGACGCCTCACTGCACCTTGCTTGCGCGAGCCGCGTAGCTAAAGCTCATCTGCGGATATTCGCATGCTACTGCGGCGGCGTTATTACCTCTGACGTAGTTGCTGCGCCGCGCGTTGTCTCTAGGATTGTGCACTCCAGTTCAATGGAGACTTCCCCCATGACCGAATCCACACGGACCCGCCCCAGCCCGCTCACGGCAGCCGCGGCGGTGGCTGTCGCGCCGTCAACGCCTGCCGCTGAATTGCGCGGCAGCGCAAACCCACCGCGCACGAAGGAGACCGAAGTGAAATCCGTTACGTTCACTAAGAGCCAAACGCCCGAGTGGCTGTTGGCGTTCTGGAAGGAAATTGACGACAAGACCTGGGGTAAAGGCTTCGACTGCTTTGCGGAGAACGCGACCGCCAATCTCGGCGTCAGCGACTGGCACGGGCGCGAGGCGATCCGCGAGAATCTGCGTGCCTTCGTCGACAAGGGCTTTACTGCACATCACGACGTCGTCGAGTATTGGGACGGAGGTCAGCTCAAGGTGTTCCGCGGCTTTGTGACCATGACCCCGAATGATCCCTCACAGAAGCCGGCGCGGCCCGCCATGACCCACTTCTTCTACATGGATGAGAAAGACCCCTCGAAGGTGATTCACTGGCATGGCTCCGTCGGGCCAGTGGCATTCTAGGGCGCTCAACAAGCGGAAATCGGCAGCCATGGCCCAGTCAAAGAGCAGGTCTCAGGGCAACGAGTTGGGAACGTTGCTGCGGCGCTGGCGGGAGGTGCGCAACAAGAGCCAGATTTCGCTCTCGCTGGATGCGGGCGTATCGCAACGGCATTTGAGCTTCATCGAGATCGGCCGCAGTTCCCCGAGCCGTGCCACGTTGCTCGGCATTGCCGATGCCCTTGACGTCCCGTTTCGCGATCGCAACGTCCTGCTATTGGCGGCCGGGTACGCTCCGACGTACCCGGCCGCCGGCTGGGATGATGCGGAGATGCGCCGGGTCACCGAGGCGCTGAAGCGCCTGTTGCGGCAGCACGAGCCTTTCCCGGCGTTCGTGATGGATCGCTACTGGAACGTGGTAATGACCAACGCGGCGGCACCGCGCTTCTTTGGCAGCTTCGTGGATCTGTCGACACGGCCGACGCCACGAAATCTGCTGCATCTGATGTTCGACCCGGAGGGCATGCGACCGTTCATCGTGAACTGGGAGGACGTAGCCCGCAGCCTCATCCAACGTGTGTACCGGGAGGTGGTTGGCAGGGTCGTAGACGAGAAGTCCCACGAACTGGTGAACTCATTGCTCGCCTATCCCGGTGCGCAGGCGCAGTGGCGCGCGGGACCGGCAGCCGATGGTGCATGTGACTTGCCTGTCATACCGATCACCTTCGTGAAGGACGGCGAGAAGCTCGGGTACTTCTCGATGCTGACGACGGTCGCGGCACCCCAGACGGTTGCAACCCAGGAGCTGCGCGTCGAATCCATGTTTCCCGTGGATGATGAGACAGAAAAGCGTCATATAGAGATCATGGACCAACAGGGATCAAGCTTGAGCCACTAGTCGCTTATCCAACAATAAAGGTGCGTCATGAGACTATTGTTGAGAGGATGCGTCACGCTTCTAGGGGCTGCCGCATTCAGTTCCGCGCAGCCCGCTGAGGCTCCTGCACCGAAGGCGGTGCTCGTAACCGGTGCCAGCACCGGCATTGGACGCAAGATCACAGAGCGCCTCGCTGCCGACGGGTACTTTGTCTACGCGACGGCGCGCAAGCCCGAGGACTTGAAGGCGCTTGGAGCCTTGAAACACGTGCAGGCTCTGCCGCTCGACGTAACTCACCCCGATGATGTAGCGGCGGTGGTTGCAACAATCACCAAGGCGGGGCACGGTCTCTACGGCCTGGTGAACAATGCGGGGATCGCTACGGTGGGTGCCATCGCCGACATGAAGCTCGAAGAGTACGAACTGGTGATGAGTGTCAATGCAGCCGGACCGTTAAGGATGATCAAGGCTTTAGAACCGCTGATCATTGAGCAGAAAGGGCGCATCATTAACATCGGTTCGATATCCGGCATACTCGCATCACCGAACCTGGCCGCCTATTCGATGAGCAAGCACGCTATCGAGGCGCTGACCGACTCTCTCGCAGGGCAGGTTGATACTGTGGGAGTTCGGGTCAGTGTTATTGAGCCCGGAAACTACAACTCCGAGATAGGTAAGAATGCGTTGACACGAATGGGTGCGGACTCAGCGGCGGCGCGTGCGACAGGCTATGCGGCGCGCGTGGATCGATCCAACTACAAGCAGCCCGATGAAGTGGCTGCAGCGGTGGAACAGGCACTGTCCGACCCGGAGCCGAAGCGTCGCTACATGGTGGTTCCGAACCAGGAGGAAGCCGAGCTCACTATCCGCAAGCAAATCGAGCAGCTCGTGCAGCTCAACGAAGGCCAGCCTTACGCCTTTGATCGCACGGCGCTCGTCAAGATGCTGGATGAGGCACTCGCCAAAGCGCGACCCCAGACCCATTGAAGCTGACCCAACTCAATCCAGAAACTTCAACTCCCGCTCGATCGCCTGGAAGCGTGGCTCTTTGCGCAGTGGGTCGAACAGAGGGTCGGTCTTGAGTCCCTCCAGGCCGGGATGTCGCGTGCGTTCAGCTGTTTCGAGGCACTCCAGGGCCTTCGCGGTATCTCCCCACTGCGCGTAGACCTCGGCGTACACGATCGGACCACCGTCACCCCAAAGCGCCTTTAGCTTGGTGAGTGCGGCTTGCGCATCGATATGCCGTCCGAGCTTTTGGTATGTGATCGCCAGACATAGTTGGCCAAGATCATACTCTCCAGCCACCGGTTCGCAGGAGGCGCGGGCCGCTTGTAGATCACCGAGCAGATACTGCGTGAATCCAAGTTCTGTGCGCACGTCCGCAACGGGCTGAATCGCAAGACCACTGGTCAATGCCTTCATCGCGTCGTCATAACGCCGCAGGGCTCGCAGTGCTTGGCCAAGATACATGTGAGACACATAGTTCAACGGGTCGAATGTGGCGGCGCGCCGCAGCATCGTGAGTGCAGACTCGCTCTTACCCATGTAAACGGCGAATAGGCCGTAGTCGCGCAGTACTCTCGCATTCGTGGGCGCCAGCGAAAGTGCACGCTGATATTCTTCATCGGCGCGCGTGAACTCGAGCAGAAACTCATGAGCGCTGGCCAATGCCAGGTGCCCTTCAGCCAGATCAGGCGCGATAGCGATGCTCTTGCGCGCATCGGACAGCGCGTGATCAAGGCCCGCTCGGATGGCAAGTTGTGTCGTCGCCCACGGAGTGGCTACGGACGCGAGTGCCAGAGAACGGCCGGCGTAGGCGAGTGCGTAATCAGGATCCAGTCGCAGCGCCTGCGTGAACCCGTCAATCGCGATCTGTTCTTCCTTTGCCGTCACCGCTATGAAGTGCGCCTTTGTGGCGCGAAGATAGGCATCGAACGCCGCCGGATTGCGCGTTCCGCCCAACTCGACCTTCGTAGCCAGGTCGCCAAGCAGGGTGACCTTGAGGGCATTGGCCACCGCACCAGCGATTTCCGTTTGCATTTGCAGCACGTCTTTCAGGTCTCGATCGTAGGTTTGTGACCAGAGGTGATACCCAGTGACACCGTTGTTGAGTTGCGCGGTAACTCGTACCATGTGACCAGAGCGCCGCACGCTGCCTTCCAGAACCGAGGCAACGTTCAGCTTGCGAGCGACGGTATTGAGGTCGACGTCTTTGCCCTTGAAATAGAACGACGAGGTTCGCGCTGCGACCTGTAGTTCGTTGATTCGCGCGAGGGAATTAAGCAATTCCTCGGATAGCCCGTCCGAGAAGTAATCCTGCTCCTTGTCGCCGCTCATGTTCACGAACGGCAACACTGCGACGGAATGTGGCGGCGGGCTGAAAACAGCGGGCGTGGGGCTGGCTGCAACCGTCGCTGGTGACGACACCGTAGGCTTCGAGATCCAGAGTTTGTTGATCGCGAAATAACCCGCTGCGGCTAAAACCATCACGGCGAGGACTACGAGTAGCCCGCGCTTTAGCCACGGCGAGGACCGCTGCACCGGCGCTTGGCTGATCCCTACGGCTCTGGACTGTGCATTTGCGAGCCGGATCGTTGTCGATGCCTCCGCCGACAACAGACGCTGAATACGCTCAACGAAAGAGGGTGGCGTCTCCCCTGCCGGCAAGCGCGTCCATTGCACCGCCCGGAACGCGTCCGGGACTAAGGCCTCCTGGTCGCGAGTACCGTCAATAACGACCGGCACCAGAAAGGGCTTCTGCTCGGCCATGTGGTGCGCGCGTTCGATGGCGAGCTTCCACTCATGGCGAAAATAGCCCTCGAGCCGTTCCTGCGTGTGCTGGGAGACAATCGGGATGAATAAAGCACAGTCGTGGATCTCCTGCCGGATCTTCTGATCCCAGGCATCGCCACCCCGAAGTTCGCTCTGGTCGAGAAACACCTGGATACCGGCAGCGCGCAGCGCCTGGCAAATCCTTTGGGCAGCCTCCACGTCCTGTGAGGCGTAACTCAGAAACACCGCGTGCGATGCCTCAGCCACGGCCACCCCTGATAGATCACCGGAGGTCTTCTCACCGCCTCCGCGCGCGGCAGCTTAGCGTAAATGGCTAAGTTTGGCTGAGATCGACCGGCGGCGCGGTCGGTGTCCGCATCATTGCTCGCGAGCGATTGCTATCGGGCGGTCGCAACGTCGCGGCACTGTAGTCGTCCTCGCTGCTACAGCGCGCTCAATCTTTGCCGCCTGTGATCGTCTTGTTGATCGGGCCCGGCCCACCGCCGTTCTCCAGGCGCGCAATGACTGAATCGAGGCCTTGTTGTTCGATCTGCGGGCCAAAGTCGTCGTGGTAGCTCTTGATGTAGCTAATGCCGGCAACGTTCACATCCCAGGCCTTCCAGTCATTGTTCACCTTGCGCATCTGGTAGTTCACGGCGACGCGCTCGCCGTCGTTGCGCTTCACGAGGGTTCGCACCGTAGCGTGGTCGGCATTCGGGTCGACGTTCACTGGGAGGATCTGCAGCCGGTCGGAGGTGAAGTCAACGAGCGCGCTGCTGTAGCTATTCAGCAGCGAGCGATAGAATGCATCAACAAATCGCTTGCGCTGCTCAGGTGTGGCTGCGCGCCAATGTTTTCCCAGCACCGCTTGCGCGGCGGTCTGCGTGTCGAAATGCGTTAGCAGATACTTCTGGACGAGATCGTTCACCTTCGAGGAATTCTTGCGGTAGCTGTCGCGGTCGGCGTCGAGCTCCTTGAGCATGCCGGAAGCCGCCGCGGTGACGATTTCGCCGGGCCCCTGGGCGGGCTGCGCATTCACCGGCGACAAGGAGGTATCGCTCACCGGGCTGTTGTTGGGACCCTGGGCGAAAACCCAGGAGTCGGCTGCTAATACGGCGGTCGTAACGAGGAGAGTCAGAGTCCTCACTTCTTCCTCCTGCCATCGCTTCTCAGAGACTGGCCGGCTTTTGAATCCAGAATTGATACATCCCGGTAAAGGTATCGGGATTGTCGGCCTCGAAGCAGGTCCAGTTGCGCAAACTGGTGGCGGCCGGGTCACCAGTAAAGCGCCTGCGGTACTGATGCACCACTCTGGGATCGAGCTCGAAGCCGATGAAGTCGAGCCCAGACTCGGAGATGAACGACTCGATCTGATCCAATGTCAGACAATGCTCTTGTACGTGGAAGATCAGATCGCGACACTCACTGGTTGAATAGAAATCCGACACCTTGCTCAGCCATTGCAGCTCAGCGGCCGTTTCCCGTGCGGCCTGGTCCGGGCAAGCTACCGTGAATCTCAATTCGTCGAAAGTCCTATCTTTCGCGGCAAGTATGTTCCGTTTCAATGGTCACATTCACAGCAGAACACCTTCAAGGCAGCGCCACCCTGAGCTGAGTCTGCAAGGGCGCGAAAGCGCGGTCCCTTCGGGCTTGTAGCGCACAACACAGATGCTGTGGCGGGAGTGTCACAAAATGGACGAGCGTCGCCTTGTGGCCGGTCTGGTCGACGGGGAGAAGATGGCGGCTGTGCCGGGAGTTCGAGATTTCCCGGCGGCGCCCCACCAGACCGTGTCGATCGAGCCTCAGCCCGGACCGCGCCTGCACCGGCGCCTAACGAGCGATCAAGCCTTGCTTCGACATCTGGCTCGCAACCCCATCGGCTATTTCGTATATCAGGCTTTGAACGCCTTCCGGATTGCTCGTCCGGCTCGTACCCGCCCAGAGGAGCTTATCCTGTCTCAGTGAGTAGACCAGCGTTTCAACGGTGACTACGGTGTCAGTTTGCACCGAGCCCGTGGAATAGCTTACCCCTACTCCATACGACGAGTAGTACGACCCGAATGAACCGTACGCGGTGCCCGAGAAGCCACCGGGGTCAACGATGACAGTTTGATCGTGGCCCACTACGCGCATGATCACGACCCCCTCGACGCCGGCTTCCTTGAACTTGGCGCGGGCGTAATCCACGTCAGGGTGACCGTACCCTATCAGCTGGTGTGCGGGGATACCGCGCGCACCCCGGCTCGTGAGATCGTTAGACAGATAGACTTCCGCATCGCGCTGCCGCGTCTTATCGCTGGTGATGACCAGCGCAGCGATGCTCTTGCCCAACGGATCGACCCGCTGCGCGTCCGGCGCCTTCCAGGTAGAGGTGAAAGTGGTGCTCGCACATGCGCCGAGGCAGAGAGCAGCGCCGAAAATCAGACCGCGCCACGTTTGCGACAAGCGTGTCTCCCGATCGAATGAGCTGGACAGACGGACAGTAGACTGTGTGTCGTGCGGGTCGCAAGCATTAAATTGATTTCCAGACCACGCTGCGGAGCGAGCCTCGCCCAACCGGCGGACTGCTTCGGATGCCAATGCGTGGTGCAGGTATCGCGCTGGACTCCGAACCCGCGACGCGGCGTTGCTAGATTTGGGTCTCGCTATCCTCGGGATGGCGCGGCATCGACACGACGCTGATGCGCAGCCACCGGAGGCTCAAGAAATCGAGGATGTCGCGCGCACGCGGCCTACATTCGGTGCGCTTGTAGTTCCGACCGTCAGCGAGCTCCGCGAGTCTGTCACTTCCGCTGCCGCATTTCCTGGACATTTGTCTAGTAGATCGGCCCGCTCGCGATAGTTTCGCTTTGCGGTTGGCCAGCGGCGATCGTGCCTCAAGCGACCGCGGATAGTCATCCAAGAAGGCATCACGGTCGCGCCGAGCAGCAACACCACCTGGAATGTTCTAAGCACGGAGCCAAACTGCCCGAGGCTCATTGTGATCATCGTGTGCTGCTCCTCGCCTGGTGGTAGTCGCGCCGAACGGTCTTGTGTCGCGCCTCCTGATCCAATAAGAGTCGAAAGCTGAGGGATTGGGTACCCCGGCTCTCTGCCGTCGCGCCTTGTAGCCGCCGCCGCTCGAAATGGAGGAGTCGCAGCGATGGCGAGACACGGAGGCGGCCACAGCTTTAAAAACAAGTACTTAGCTCATTGAGCAGCCGTGCTCGCTGCCCTGAGTCGCGCATTTCCGAGCGGCGCTTCGATGCGGACGTTTCCGCCGTGTCACCACCCACAAGCAATGAGGTGGGCAGGCGCTGCCGTCGCACGAAGTCTCCGTGTCGGCGAAAAGGCAGCGCGTCTCTCTGTCAACGAACCGGAGATCGGGAGTTGGAGTGATTCGCCGCGCCGCTGGTTATCAACCACTTTCACACGAAGCGCCATGATACGAGACGCGACGCACGAGTGACCGACGCGCTAAGCTGCACCTGGGATGCCTGCCCACGCGGCAATACTAACAGACCGCCGATGGCACGTGCGCGAAACTAAAGGAAATCAGTCCATGACGAGCACGAAGCAACCCGAGATCGACTTGCGACGCAGAGACGCCCTGCAGGCGCTTGGGGCCGGGTACAACATTCTTTTCATTCTGACCGATCAGGAGCGCCATTTCCGTCCCGGTGAGCTGCCGGAGGACTATCGGTTACCGGCGCACGAGCGCCTCGCGAAGCAGGGAATCGTGTTCGAGAACCACCAGATCAATTCCTGCGTGTGCACCTCCTCGCGCTCGGTGCTCTACACCGGCCAGCACATTCAGCACACGAAGATGTTCGACAACACCAATTTCCCCTGGATCAGCAGCATGTCTTACGACATCCCCACGGTCGGCCACATGCTGCGGCAAGCGGGCTATTACACCGCCTACAAGGGGAAGTGGCACCTCACCAAGGAATTCGAAACCGTCAACTCGCTCGGCACCCCGGAGAAGATATTCACCAAGGAAATGGACGCCTATGGCTTCAGCGACTATTTCGGCGTCGGTGACATCATTGCGCATACCCGCGGTGGCTACCTGCACGACGGCATCATCGCGGCGATGGGCGTCAATTGGCTGCGCGGCCGCGGCAAGGAGCTCGCGGCGCAGGGCAAGCCGTGGTTGCTCGCCGTTAATCTGGTCAACCCGCACGACATCATGTTCCTCGATACCGACCGGCCGGGAGAGAAGGTCCAGGCACGAAACATTCTCGGACACATCGAGCCGGCTCCCGCGGATCCGTTCTATGGGAAGCAATGGGCCTTCGAGCTTCCGCAGAGCTACGCGCAGCCGCTCGATGAACCCGGCCGCCCCGCGGCGCATGCTGAATACCTGAGATCGCACGACGCGCTCGTCGGGCGCATCGCCAACGAGGAGTGGCGCTGGAGCGTGCGTCATAACTACTACCTCAACTGCCTGCGCGACGCGGATCGCAACATCGTTCCGCTTCTCGATGAGCTGGAAGCGCTCGGGCTCGCGTCCAATACGATCATCGTGCTGACCGCCGATCACGGTGACCTCGACGGCGCGCATCGCCTGCACTCGAAGGGCGCCACGGCTTATCGCGAGCAGAACAACGTTCCGCTGATCGTCGTGCACCCGGCGTACGCCGGAGGCAAGCGCTGCAAGGCCGTGACTTCGCATCTCGATGTAGCACCGACCCTGGTGAGCCTGACCAACGCCAGCCCGGAAAAAAAGACCGCGCTTACCAGGAGCCTGGCCGGCAAGGATCTCGCGCCACTGCTGGCGGCCCCGGAGCGAGCCTCCTACAGCGAGGTCCGCGACGGCACGCTGTATTGCTACAACATGTTCGCTTACATCGATGGCGACTTCATGGCCAGGGCCGTCACCGCTCTGCAGCAACCCGACGGCAAGGCGAGGCTCAAAGAGGCCGCCAAAGCGGGGACGATGCGGCCCGACCTCAGCAAGCGCGGAGCGATCCGCGCACTGTTCGACGGCCGCTACCGTTTCGCCCGTTATTTCTCGCCGAGGCAACACAATCGTCCGGCATCCGTCGAGGCGCTCTTCAAAGTGAACGATGTTGAGCTCTACGACCTCGAGCGCGATCCGCTCGAACGCAACAACCTGGCCGTCGAGCGCGACAAACACAGCGACCTTCTCGAGGCTATGAACGCCAAGCTGAATGCGTTAATCGAAAAAGAAGTCGGTGAGGACGTCGGCCAGATGCTGCCGGGCGGTGTGGATGGTGACTGGGTTGTGACCAACGCGGTGTACGACGTGTGAGGCGACCCATCCCGCGATCGCTGCTGAGCTGCGCTGCAGGTCTGGCGGCGGCCGTTCTGGTCGCGAGCTTCTGCCCGGACTCCGCGCGCGGTGCCGAGACTGCCGGCAGCGTCCCGCCACCCATGCGCATCGCTACCACCGCCACTGCACCGTTCGTGCTGCCGCGCACCGATCCTCCGGCCGGGTTCAGTATCGATTTGTGGGACGAAGTGGCGCGCCGCCTGCAGGTGAATTTCACCTGGCACATCGTCAAGGATCCCTCGCAGCTACTCGCCGCGGTGCAAAACCGCGAGGCCGACGTGGCAATCGGGGCGCTCGCCGTGACTCCGGAGAGCGAGCAGATCGTCGACTTCTCGGTGCCGTA
>Ga0126381_100005877_pt1 | contig 13549 bp, 9 predicted proteins | sample PanSoiMetPlot_28_FD_96465 | JGI IMG/M metagenome (GOLD analysis project Ga0126381, IMG submission 96465) | Tropical forest soil microbial communities from Panama - MetaG Plot_28 | ecosystem: Environmental > Terrestrial > Soil > Tropical forest > Bulk soil | place: Panama | collected 2016-02-17
ATTAAGGATCTCCAAGGCGAATTGCTCACCGAGGGTACCTTGGCGGAGGCGCTTCCTCAGTTTGGATTCTTTGATCCAACTAACCAGCAACCTGAACGACAAACTGTATTCCTCGATTGGATCGTGCATGATTGGCCGCTTCCGAAGCTGGGCCGCACGACGATCGAGGAGTTTCAGCGCCGTAATGCGGCACAGCTCTCCAAGCAAGAGCTTGACTGGCTGGAATCCTGGAGGAATAGCTTCTTCGGCCTTTACGAAGTTCAGGACATTAAAAAGGGTACGGGAATCGAAGTCCGGAATCTCTTGTTTCCGGAAATCTTTTTTGTCCATGACGTGAGCTTCTCGAAAGTGGCCGTGCGATGGGATGTGATGCTTGTCCGCGTGATTGAAGGGGACCGGGGGAAAGAGTTCGGCGCCGCGGGTGAAAAGGTTCCACGGGGTTACCTGCAAGACCTTCTCGCCTGGATGGAAGAGGATCGGCGCGAACGGCGCCTTGACTGGGGCTCTTATATGAAACGCAATCTGCCCCGCGTGCTGAAACGCAGCTCGGAACTGAGCCAGCAATGGCTCGATGGGCTGCGAGTTTCAAACAATGACCGCGAAGAGTTGTTGTTCTCAAAGGCAATCTTCGAGATCCTCGATGAGGAGACCCTCACCGCGAGCTTGCGCGAATCGGCGGCCTTCCGGGAGGGTGACGATGCGAATACCTTCGTCTGGGTCCGCGATACGGACAATACTGTACTGGGCAATCTGCACCTCCAGCACAAAAAAATGGTTTTCGAATGTAATTCCAGGGAACGCCTGGAACTTGCCAACACAACCGTCTTAGCGACGCTGCCCCACGGCTCAGTGCGCCATTTGCGAGATGAGTTTACGACGCTTGCCTCGTTGAAGGAGCAAGCCGTCAAGACGAAGGACTCGCACAAGAGCCCGGATCGAGACTCCGGCATTCCGAAGGAGGTGGAGCACCAAATCGTCACCGAATATCTCGAGCGCCACTACGTAAATTGGCCCGATACTCCGATTCCGGCCCTTGACGGGAAGACTCCCCGTCAGGCGGCGCAGACGGAGCGGGGCCGCCGCGTCCTTCGTGACCTGTTGCACGATTTCGAAAATCGCGAAGAACAAAAACGGCAAAATGGCGAGCCGTTCTACGACGTCAACCGAATACGCCGCGAATTGGCTCTGGACTAAGCGCACACATGCAATGGCGTCCACAATGCCATCGATTATTTCCGCCGCTTAGACTTTCTATGTGCCGTCGGCTGCGCGGGGGGGGTATCCGAAGCGGTGTTCTGCGGAATCAACTCCGGCGCCAGCTTGCTCAATATCCGGTCCTTAATCCAGTGCTCATCCCACCACTCGCGTGGATTCGTTTGTACCCCGTCAATCTGCATACTGAAGTGCACGTGGACGCCACCCGCCAGGCCAGTTTGTCCAGCAATACCCATTTTCTGGCCCTTCCTGACCATGTCCCCAACCTTCACGTCAATCTCCCGCATGTGCCCGTAGATCGACTGGAGTGAGTAGCCGTGGTCCAGCACAATGCAATTCCCATAGATACCCAGATCGGAAGCCCATACAACGCGGCCGTCATTTGCGGCATTCACCGGCCCGTTTTGCACGTCGGACAGGTCGAACCCCAAGTGGACCTGCTGATCCACCCTCTTTCCGTGGTAGACGTAATTGCGAACATCGGCGAAATCGGCCTCTTCCTTTCCGAAATGGAGGAATGGGCCATTCCAGAGCATCTTCTCTTCGGTCTTGAACCGCAGCGCCGCTAACTGCTCATTGTTCTTCTTTCGCATTTCGCCGTTGATTTTCAAGAACCGCGAGAGCATGTCAGGACCGGGAGCCAGCTGCCCAGTTGGATCCACTGACGTCACAAGCTTCGCAAGCAATTCATCGTTCAGATCGAAATCGCGCTCTCGGAATTTCTTCGGGAATACTTTCACCCGGAAATGGCCGTTCACCTCAGTGCCCGCTTCGTTGCGTGCGAATACCAGTGGAACGGTGTCTGACGGCAGATCCCAGGGAAAGGCGAACATCGAAAACCGCTGATCTGTATTGCTGCCCGGCATTGGGAAGCTCCGGAATGCGTAGTTCCCGTTCTTTACGCCGGATTCCGACCGAGACCCGGATACCGAGAACGTGACCAGTTCCATGCCGCCTTGATTGACATAGTGCTGAAGATCGTCCGGTATCACGCGCGGGGGCGCTAGAATCACATTTACATCCCGCGCCGCCGAATCCATCGCGCCGCGCAGGTCGTTGGAAACCGCTTCGACGACGATTCGCGCCTTGCCGTCCTTCAGGCTCGGAACTGCAGTCTTACCCGCCTCAAAGGTCACAGTGCGCGCCAGCTCATGCCGCGCCCAGAAGATCCGCCGCGCCGGAAAATCCTGCTCGTACAGTGGAACGCGCGAACCATTCTGTTCCAAATATGCCGCCACGCGCCGCAGTCCGTGGGTGTTTTGCAACTGCACCGTGACGGGCGTACTCACCCCTATGGTCGTGGGCGCATTCGGCATAGTAATTCCCGTATGCCCCGAAAAAACCAGCAATGAAGATACCGCAAGCACCAATACAACAAACACCACAAGAATGATTTTCACGATTCACCCGGATCAAGACGTGGATTCGACAAGACTTCGCGCATTTGTGGGGCCGTGAAGGATTGCACGCTTTTGGTCCTATGCATCCGCCCTGGCTTTGCTTTCTGAACTGCGAACGCCCACAGCACTAATCGGTCCCGCACGGCGCTTGCACCCGAACCCACATCTTCATCATATGCCTGCGTCTTAATCATATGCCTACGTCGCCGCGTCGCAACACGAGAACGGTTGACCGCATCTAACTTATTGTAAAGAAAAGTTTAATTACTAAGTCAACAAAACTTGACAATTTCCCGCTAAGATTGCATACTGGTTACAGGCTTAAGGGAACGCCAGAACTCTCTAAAGGAAAAGACGCAACATGAGTAAGATCATCGGTATTGACCTCGGCACGACCAACTCCGTCGTAGCGGTTATGGAAGGTGGGGCTCCCGTAGTGGTCCCAAACCAGGAAGGCGGACGTACTACCCCGTCCGTCGTTGGCTTCGCCAAGTCGGGTGAACGCCTTGTCGGTCAGGTGGCGAAGCGTCAAGCCGTTACCAACCCCGAAAACACCGTATATTCCATCAAGCGCTTCATGGGGCGGCGCTATGACGAGGTGAATGAGGAATCGAAGATGGTTCCTTATAAAGTAACGAAATCCGACACCGGCGACGCTCGCGTGGAAGTGCAGGGCAAGAAGTTTTCGCCGCCCGAAGTCTCCGCGATGATCCTTGGCAAGCTCAAGGAAGCCGCCGAAGCGTACCTCGGCGAGAAAGTCACCAAGGCAGTCATCACAGTCCCCGCATATTTCAACGATTCGCAACGCCAGGCCACCAAGGATGCCGGCAAGATCGCGGGCCTGGAAGTGATGCGCATCATCAATGAGCCCACGGCAGCTGCGCTCGCCTACGGACTCGACCGCAAGAAGAACGAGACCATCGCTGTCTACGATTTTGGCGGCGGCACGTTCGACATCTCCATCCTCGAAGTCGGGGACGGCATCGTTGAAGTGAAGTCGACGAATGGTGATACGCACCTGGGCGGGGACAACATCGACCAGCGCATCATTGACTGGCTCGTCCAGGAATTCAAGAAGGAGCAGGGCATTGATGTCTCCAAGGACCAGATGGCGCTTCAGCGCTTGAAGGAAGCTGCGGAAAAGGCAAAGATCGAGCTCTCCACGCTCCTTGAGACCGAAATCAATCTGCCCTTCCTCACGGCGGACCAGACCGGCCCGAAGCACCTGGTGCAGAAGTTGACCCGCGCACGATTTGAGCAGATGGTGGCCGACATTCTTGACCGCTCTGTCGAGCCGTGCAAGAAGGCTCTCGCCGACGCCGGCGTGCAGCCCGCGCAGATCGATGAAGTTGTGCTGGTCGGCGGTTCCACCCGCATCCCGCGAGTTCAGGAGATCGTCCGCAACCTGTTCGGCAAGGAACCCAATCGCAGCGTGAACCCCGACGAAGTGGTCGCGGTCGGCGCGGCGGTGCAAGGCGGCGTGCTGGGCGGCGAAGTGAAAGACGTGCTGCTGCTGGACGTGACGCCTCTCTCGCTCGGAATCGAAACGCTCGGCGGAGTCTTCACCAAGCTCATCGAACGCAACACTACAATTCCAACGCGCAAGAGCGAAACGTTCTCGACCGCGGCTGACAGCCAGACGTCGGTAGAAATCAAAGTCTTCCAGGGCGAGCGCGCCATGGCTAAAGACAACCGCATGCTGGGCGTGTTCCAGCTTGTAGGAATTCCGCCTGCGCCGCGCGGCGTGCCTCAGATCGAAGTGACGTTCGATATCGACGCCAACGGCATCATCAATGTCACTGCGAAGGACAAGGCCACCAACAACGAACAGAAAGTCACCATCACCACGGGTTCCGGCTTGAGCAAGGACGAAGTGGAAAAGATGGCGAAAGACGCCGAGTCTCACTCGGCTGACGACCGCAAGCGCAAAGACGAAATCGAAGCGCGCAATCGCGCCGACTCAATGGTCTACCAAGTCGAGAAAATGCTCAAAGAGCATCGCGACAAGATCAGCGAGGCGGATGCGAAGGCCGTCGAAGAAGCGCTGGGCAATACGCGTAAGACGATGGAGAGCGGCAGCGTGGAGGAAATCCAGAAAGCTGTCGACACCCTGACTCAGGCCAGCCACAAGCTAGCCGAAGCGATGTACAAATCGTCGGGTGGCCCGGGCGCGGGAGCTCCGCAAGGCGACGGCGCGGCCCCCAAGACGGAATCGAAGCCTAAGGACGATGTAGTAGACGCCGAATTCGTAGACGTAGACGACAAGAAGTAATTCGAACCGCGACAGTTAATGGAGCGGTTGGCAGCTAACGCCAATCGCTCCCCTCTCGGAATCTTAAACGTATATATGGCGCAAGACTTCTATCAACTCCTAGGTGTAGAGCGTTCTGCGGGCGAGGACGAAATCCGCAAAGCCTACCGACGACTTGCGCGCAAGCATCATCCCGACCTCAACCCCGGCGACAAATCCGCCGAGGAACAATTCAAAAAAATCCAGGAAGCTTACGACGTCCTCAGCGACCCGAAAAAGAAGCAGATGTACGATCAGGTCGGCTTCTATTCCGAAAACGGAGCGGGCCCAGCCGGAGGGGCGCGCGGCCCCAACATGGGCTTCGGCGGCTTCGACTTCTCCGACATGTTCACTCGCGGAGCCGGGTCGGGAGCTCGCCCTCAAGGCGGCGCTTCAGCCCCAGGCGGCGGCAGCTTTCAAGATATTTTCAGCCAGTGGTTTGGGCGCCAAGGCGCCGAGGCTCAAGCCGAGCCCCAAAAAGGCTCCGACCTCGAATACGGCCTGAATATCGACTTCTGGCAAGCTATAAGAGGCACTCAGGTCCGCCTCAATATTTCGAGGCAAGAGTCCTGCAGCGTCTGCGGGGGATCGGGCGCAAAACCTGGAGCAAACACAGTTTGTCCGGAATGCAGCGGCAGCGGCCAAGTCACGCAATCCGCTGGAGCCATGCGCTTCAATCTAACTTGCCCCAAGTGCGAAGGCTCAGGACGGCTGAAGAACCGATGCTCAAATTGCCATGGCGACGGAGTTGTCTCGGTATCTGACACCGTAGACGTTCGCATCCCGCCTGGAGCCCAGCAAGGCTCGCGTCTTCGCGTCGCGGGCAAAGGCAACGCAGGAACCATGGGCGCCCCAGCGGGCGATCTTTACATCACCGTGCGAGTCGAAGAACATCCCTTCTTCCATCGAGACGGCGACGACATTGAAATCACAGTCCCTGTCCGCATCGACGAAGCCGGCTTGGGTACGAAGATCGAAGTGCCCACTATCGACGGTCGAGCATTACTCAAGATCCCGCAAGGCACCAAAAACGGCCAAAAATTCCGTCTGCGTGAAAAGGGTGTGCTGAATGCGCGCACCTCCCAGAGGGGCGATCAATACATAACGGTCTCGATCGAGGCCCCCGTCGTGCAAGACGAGCGCACCAAAGAAATCTTAAAGGAGTACGCTCAACTCCACCCCGAGGATCCGCGAGCAGAAATCTGGACGAAGGTGTAGCCTCATGGCCAACAAGAAAAACAAAGCGGCCTTCATGATCTCGGCCGTATCCGAGCAATTCCAGATACACCCCCAAACCCTCCGCCTCTACGAGCGGGAAGGTCTGCTCAAACCGTCCCGCAGCGAAGGCAACACTCGCCTTTACACCGAAGACGATCTAGAGCGCCTGGAGGTGATCTTAAAGCTCACCCGCGACCTCGGGGTGAACCTGGCAGGCGTGGAGATCATCCTCAACATGCGCGAAAAAATGGAAGAAATGCAGCGCCAAATCGAGCAATTCGTCTCGACGCTAAATACCGAAATCACTACTCGCGCCCGCCATTCGACGCCTGAGTCCTCCCACTCCCTAATCCCAGTAATCGAAGTCCGCCGCCGAAAATTGTAGTGCAGGTTGCCCAGCCTGCGACCCGATTGCCAAATCGGTCCCCTAAGACGCAATAGGATCCAAATCTAGGATTACCCCTCGTGCGCCGTGCGAAAAGGCGTCCAAAGCTTGTTCGTGGGCTCCCCGCTCTCAAACAATCGCAACGTTCGAACATACTCTTCATTCGACCCCACCTCTTCAATCGTGCTCTCGCCCAATTCCGCCACGCACTCAAAAGTCGAATCGTGAAAAGTGAAGATGAAATGGGTGAGCGCCTTAAAGCTTGAAGGATCATGGCGTCGATGTACCGAGTTCATTATTTCCAATCGCCGAATGAGTGAAGAGTCTTGTATCCAAAACGCGGCGTATGAGCGCAGACCGCGCTTCGCTAACGGATGGCCTGCGATGGCTTCGTCGTTCGGCGGACCAAAGTAATGCATCCGAGGACGCAAAAACCTAACGACCGCAAGAGACGCCGTCTTGGCAAAATAGTCCGACCCTCCTGCTTCCCAATACGATAAGTAGAGTCTTTGCTCATCGGAAAGAACAATGGGAGACGGCGCGCCGGCATCGCAACGTGGAACATCGCGCAATGCAATTACTTTGTCTAAATCGTCAACGATGTACATGTGCCCTCTAAGCGGGGATACGGTAGCATGGGCTCATAGTATGGCAGTACAGCCAACATTCCTGCTTGAAGAGAGGCGCTTGAGTCACGCGGAACGTACACGCATGACTCAAACTATCAAGCGCCTTATGGAGAGCCCTAAGACGCGCTCTCAATCCGACGTCGATCGCGAATTACGTCAAATTCGAAAATCGCGACGAACGGGCTGGATCAGGCAAAGTTCTTAGCGAGCCTTCAGAACCCCGCGCTACAAATGAAATTAGCTGCGTCGTCCGTGCTCCCTTTGCCCTTGTACTTCGCGACCATCGGATACTGGCAAAGAATCCGCGTGCGAGGCCCCGCCGGCGTCTGTCTCGAAGCAGGCAGAGTCGCCGGTGGTTTGCTCTCCTCGACCCACGAAACTAATGCGTCCAACTGGCCCGAAGGCATCGCGCCCGGCCCTCCAGCGCAGTGGCCGATCCCCGGAGCGAGGAAGAACCGCAGGAACTGCGCCGTCTTCTCCGCTCCTCCCATTTGTTTCGACATGCGTTTGTAGTAATCGATTGTGCCTTCCGGCGTAATCAGCTGATCCGCCCATCCGTGCCACAAAACAATCTTGCCGCCGTGATCGCGGAACGCGCTCAGGTCCGGGTTGTCCGTCCCGATCACGATTCCAAACTCCTCGAGCGACTGATCCCAAAAATGTTCGAACTGCTCCGCCGTGAGCGTTGACGCATCGTACTGCGGATTCTGCGTCAGCCAGAATTTAATCCAATCGACCGTAAACGCGAACGGCACAGGCTTCGGCGGATTGCCCCGCGCCGACGCGAGAGCTGTCATGTCCGCGCCCCACACAGGACCGTGCCACAGCAGCGTCCCATCCGCGCGCTGCGGACCTTCCATGATTCTCTTGATCACCGTAGCGTCAGCTTCGGTGAACGTCCCGCACTCGCCTGCGGGCTTGCCCACCAAAGTATTCGGATCGAATTTGCATCGCGAAGGATCTTCGATCACGCCGTCTTTCACTCCGTCGATCGCGTCGCACGCGGCAACCGCCGCCGCGGTCGCAGCCTGCAGCTTGCAGGGAGGAACCGCGTCTCCCGCGGTGTTCATCTCCACCGTCCCCCAAATCGACTGCATCATGAGCTTCGGCCAGTTGATGGCGGGAGCCGCGGACACGATGCCGTTGTAGTCTTCCGGATACCGCTGCACTTCCATTAATCCCTGCCGTCCGCCCGTGGAGCAGCCGTTGAAATACGAATACTTCGGAGGCACGCCATAAAGCGCCTGCGTCAGCGCTTTGCCCGTGACTGTCATCTCGTGAATGCCAACGTGCGCGTTGTCGCGAATTGCCTGCCAGTTGAGGTGACCGGTCGAGTCCATGGCGAAGCTTCCGCTTCCACCGTCATGCCCCGTGTCGGTCGCGCCTCCCGCATACCCGAGAGCCAGGGGCTGATTCACACCCCCGGCGCTGCCGCCGACGAATCCGCCGCCACCCGTGCCGACGAACCGTCCGTTCCAGTTCGACATGGGAATCGCTACCCAGATCTTGACTTTGTCACCGGCCGGAGGATGGGTCGTGATCGCCGTCACGCGGCAGACTTGCGCATTGTTTGCGGCATTGCCCGTATCGACGGTTGCCGATTCGATCGTCGTATTCGGCAGCGCGATCATCGCAAGACTCTCGCAAGTGCGAACAGGCTTAGCGTTCGGTATCGCAGGCTTCGGAGTGGTTCCGATCGGAGGCGGAGCGGCTCCCGGCCCCCGGCCTCCGGCGGGAGGCTGTGCCTCAAGCCCTGCGATGAAGGCTAAACTCAATACCGAAAAAGTGAATATTCTTGGCACGTTCGCGATTGTACTTCAGAAAGATGAGGCTCGCTAATCAGAAATGTGAATCATTGCAGAACGATTGCATCTCATTCTGGCGAAGGTCTACTTCAGCGGGTACTTACTGTCGCCCGGCAAAACCCCGTTAATCTTCAAGACTTTCAAACTCTTGGGAACCATCGAAGCATCGACGAACGCCAATGCTCCCGGCATGGAAGACGCCAGTTCGACCGCCATCTCATTCGAGTACACAACCTTTGGGGCGCTTGAGGCCTCGGCGCGGAAGACTTTGGCGATCCAATACTGCCGGTATTGCGCCTCGGACATCTGATAAACCGTGTTGAGCACGACGTCGCGCTCATGTGCGCCGGGAGCGCGAACGAGCAGAGTCACGCGCAGGTTCGAGGACCAGAACTGGCGGTCGCCGAGGAATACTCGGCGCAAGTCTCCGAGCGACAAGCTATCCACCGGTGTATCTGGCCGCACTACAATCGCTACGTCCGCCGCCGCCGCTGTCGCCGGCAAAACGCCCAGGGTGGCCAAGGCCGACACCATGAATTTTCGTCGATTCAGTAGGGTCATGGGTTGGCCTCAGAACGTGAAGCTCGTCTGGAGAAACACCCCATATACAGAGGGTAACGCGCGACGTTGGTAATTACGATACTCAGCCTTGAACGCCGCGAAATTGGTGATGTCGTAACGGATGCCCGCGGTCGAGCCCGAGAAGGTGGGTACTGCGTTGCGGAAGATTACGTCCGATTGAGGCACATGGATGTATTCCCAGCGGAAGTACGGCTTGAACATTTTCTTCGCGATCGGCAGCCGGTACGCTGTCTGTACATAACCCGCCTGGCTGTTGGAGGTCACGCCGCCCGAGTTGGGCTTATGGGTGACGTTCGCGAATTCAGCGATGAACTCCGGAGTCTCCTTCGCCCACACCACATGTCCCGATTGAATCCATTCCTCCGCCGCGGGAGCCGTCAGCGGATTCAATTGATCGTGATAGAACGACCCGCCGATGCGCAGTCCGTACAAGAAGTCCGGCTTCACGAAGAGATTGACCAGCACCGCACGGCTGTTGTTTATGTCGCCGAAATCGCCATCTCTGCTGATCACCTGGCCTCGACCGTTTCCGACGCCTACGTTGTAATTGAAATTCAAGCCGCCGGCCGGGGCCGCGCCCTCGACTAACGATCCGACGAAGTGTACCGGAAGGAAGCTTCCGCCAAACTGCGTCATCTCCGGGCGGCTGATCGTGGTTTGTAGCCATGCGCCGTGATGAAACGCCGTATTCCAGTAATTGATTGGCGTGTGATAACGCCCGAAAGAGACCTTGAAGAAATCGTTGACATCGTAACGGATAATCAGGCGTTCGACTTCGGCGTTAAATCCTGTCGCGGGAGGCGAGCCCGTGCCCGCGTCCGAGCGTGCAGTCAGGCTGAGTTCGCTAAATACCGTGACCTTGGATGATAAGGCCGAAGTGAAGTGCAGCACGAACTGGCCTTCCTGGAATCCGCTGTGCTGGTTCAGCATGGTCTGCGCTCCGAATCCGCCGTTTGGACCGTGCAGATTACTCGCTGCGAAGTCGACATCCGCGAAGCCGGCGATCTTGAGAAATGGATAGCTCGGTAATGTTTCCTCGTTCGCCGGTGGCGCTGGAACGGCGTCATGATCGTGCAGCGTCGCAGGGGGAGTTGATTGCGCTGTCAGCGGTGTGGCTGCAGGAAGTGGCGTTGCTGCGGGAACTGGCGTTGCGGCAGGAACTTGTGCAACCGCGGGCGCGCCGCCTTTAGACTGCTCCAGCTCCGCGACGCGCTTCTCCAGGCTGTCGATTCTAGAGAGCAGCTTTTGAATCAACTCGGCCTGCGAATCCTGCGCAAATGCGGCCGGGGCGAGCAGACACACTGCGGCCAAAATCGATCTCATTACAGCCTCCCCTAAAACAAGAGGCTAGCATAATGTTTTATGCGGCGGCTGCCGTACGTCTTGGGCTGAACATCTTCTTGAACGTGCGCACGATCTTGGGAACGAACCACAGCGCGAACAATACGAATACCATCACGATTGCCAGGATCACGACGGGATGGAACACCATCAAGATTGTGGAACCGATCGCAACTGCATCTTCGAACAGACTCAGCAGAATATTCGAAAACGGTTCAGGGCTCATGTTGGCCGTCAACCGGGCCGTAGCCTTCGTCCCATGCGAGCTTAACGCCACGCCTCCCCCCAGCAGAGTCGCCGCCAGCTTCACGCCCGGATTCGCATCGGCAAAAGCGGCATATGCAAGTACGGCCCCGGCAGGGATGCGAATAAAAGTGTGGATCGTGTCCCAGACGCTGTCGACTACAGGGACTTTGTCGGCAATGAACTGGATCACATAAAGTGTGCCCGCGAGTCCAACGATCCACCAGGAACTGAGAAAAGCCAAGTCGCCGGGAAGGTGCGCGAAGCCGAACCTTTGCATTAGTCCCAGAATTGCGACAGTCGCGTAAAGGTTGAGGCCCGAAAGCCAAGCGGAGCCCATCGCAAATCCTAACGTGCTGAGCCAGTCATTCATAAAGCGTCATGTAGTGCAGGCTGGTAGCCTGCGGCGGATTGGCAATCCGCCCTCTTGAAGAATGTTGACACTTAAAGAGGCGGGTTGCCAACCCGCCGCAGATTACCAATCTGCCCTACATGGCTACTAGTGCTTTCCAGAAGTTTCGATTGCCGACGGAGGAAAAAAACTAAGCCCGGGTATCGGCCGGGCGCTTGTGGCGGCGAACCAACCGCTTCCTGATCTTCCGAGCGACTGTTGGTGGAGCGAATGCCTGCTCGATCAAATCCGCCTGCTCCTGCACATGACGCTTTGGCGAACCCGGCGCCGTACTGGCTGCGCGTGGTCTGCCTGCATAGCCGATCGCGTGGCGAGCCTCCAACATAGGCTGAATGTAGCTGCGTACGAAAACCCAGGCTCCCATGTTGCGCGGCTCTTCCTGCACCCACACGACATGCTGCGCGTGACGATAGCTGCGCAAAATGTCGGTGAACTCCGCTTCCGGAAAGGGATAAATTTGCTCGACGCGAACGATCGCGGTATCGAAAGCCTTGCGAGCCTCACGAGCTGCAAGCAATTCGTAGTAAATCTTGCCCGTACAGACCAAGATGCGTTTGATCGCCATGCGATCCGCAACCGTCGCGTCGTCGAGGACAGGGTGAAACGAACCGCTGGTCAAATCGTCAACGGTCGAAACCACCTTCGCATGCCGCAGCAGACTCTTCGGCGTCATGATGACCAAAGGCTTACGCAATCCACGCCGATCCGCGCCGCCGCGCATCTGGCGGCGAAGCAAGTGGAAGTATTGCGCCGGAGTCGTGCAATAGGCAACCTGCATATTGTTTTCCGCGCATACCGAAAGAAAACGCTCCATGCGAGCGCTCGAATGCTCCGGGCCGCCGCCCTCTTGCCCGTGCGGCAGCAGCATCACAAGTCCGCTCGGCTGGCCCCATTTCGATTCGGCCGACGAAATGAACTGGTCGATCATGATCTGCGCGCCGTTGGAGAAGTCGCCATACTGCGCTTCCCACAGCACCAGCGCCAGAGGATCGGCCAGGCTGTAGCCAAACTCGTATCCGAGCACGCCATACTCGCTCAGCGGACTGTTCCAAACTTCAAAAGGAGCCTGCGAAGGAGACATGTGCGCCAGCGGAATCCACGTGCGATCGTTCTCGACGTCATGATATTCCGCATGCCGCTGGCTGAAGGTCGCGCGTCCCGAATCCTGTCCGCTCAGGCGCACCGGAGTACCCTCGAGCACAAGGCTTCCGAAAGCCAAAGTCTCGGCCAAGGCCCAATCCACCGGTGCTCCTGTGAGCGCGTCTTTTCGTTTCTCCAAGAACTTGTCAAGCTTCGGATGAACATGGAAGTCCGGGGGGAATCGAGTGATACCTTCAATCACACGCTCAATGGTTCCGCGATCCACGCCCGTCGGCGGCAGATCGGTCGGCATCGGCGCGGCGGGAATTACTTCCTGCAATTCGTAATCGAACTTGTTGGCTTGAGTCTGGTCGTAGACTTCGTATAGATACTTCTTCTGCGTCTCCAGCCATTCGGCGACCTCGCCTTTTTGCACGACGCCTTCACGTTCCAGGCGCTCCGCGTATAACGTTGCGACGGGCTTGTGCTCGCGAACCTTCTTGTAAACCACCGGCTGCGTGTACGAAGGATCGTCACCTTCGTTGTGCCCGTGCTTGCGATAACAGAGAACATCGATTGCGACGTCGCGATGGAATCGCTGGCGATATTCGAACGCCAATTGCAGCGCGCGAACGCATGCTTCCGGATCATCACCGTTCACGTGAATTACCGGAGCCTGCACCATCAGCGTGATGTCGGTGCAATACGTCGATGATCGCGAGCACTCTGGATTCGTTGTGAACCCGATCTGGTTGTTGATCACCAGGTGAAGAGTGCCGCCCGTGGTGTAGCCTTCGATCTGGCTGAAGTTCAGCGTCTCCTGGACAATGCCTTGGCCGGTCATCGCGGCGTCGCCGTGGATCAATACGGGAATGATCTTCGCGCGGTCGATATCGCCGATACGATCCTGCTTCGGTCGCACGATGCCTTCTACGACGGGGTTTACGGC
>Ga0126381_100005878_pt1 | contig 13547 bp, 14 predicted proteins | sample PanSoiMetPlot_28_FD_96465 | JGI IMG/M metagenome (GOLD analysis project Ga0126381, IMG submission 96465) | Tropical forest soil microbial communities from Panama - MetaG Plot_28 | ecosystem: Environmental > Terrestrial > Soil > Tropical forest > Bulk soil | place: Panama | collected 2016-02-17
CAGCTCGCCATAGGTGACGTCGATGGTGTCGTGGTCGCCGGGGTGCGTGGCCACCGCCAGGTCGGCCGCAGCCAGTGCGGCCGGAGACACGCGGCCGGAGCGGCGGTATGGGAATGCCCCGGGCTGCGGCGTCCCGGGGCATTGCTGATTCTCAGCCAGCGGGGGCGTGGTCCGCGCGTGCCGGCTTGGGGCGGAGTGCCCAGGCGGCCATGATTACGCCGGCCAGGGTGGCAGTGGCGGCGACCAGGACTGCCCGGTCGGCGCCGGAAATGAAGGCTGTGGCGGCGGTGTGGAAGAGGGCGATGCCGTGCGGTCCGCCGATCTGACGGGCGATGGCGGCTGCGGCGCCCAGCGATTGGCGGGCTGCCGCTGTGGCGGCCGGTCCGGCGGTGCCGAATCCGCCTAGGTGGCTGGCATAGACGGAGGCTGCGACGCTGCCCACTACTGCTACTCCGAGGACGCTCCCCAGGTTGCGGGTGGCGTCGTTGACGGCCGAGCCGACGCCGGCCAGGGCAGGCGGCAGGCTGCGCATCACGGCATCTGTGGCGGGTGCCATGGCCAAGCCGATGCCGGTAGACAGGATGATCATCGCGGTGACGTAGTGGCCGTAGGTCGACGTCATGGTGGCGGCGGCGAAGAAGGCCAGACCACCGGTCATCAGGACGAGGCCGGCGGTGACCGGCACGCGAGTCCCGAATCGCCGGGCAAGCCGCGCTCCGATTGGGCTCGCGACGGCTAGCATCGCGGCGGATGGCAAGGTCCGCATGCCGGCGGCGAGCGGGCTGTAGCCAAGCACGACCTGGTAGATCTGGGTCAGCAGGAAGACGCCGCCGGCCAGCGCGAAGAACAGCAACATGATCGCTGCGGCGGCGCCGGCGAAGGCCCGGTCGCGGAAGAGCGCCAGCGGCACCATCGGGTGAGAGCTGCGCGCCTCCCAGGCCGCGAACGCCGCGAGCAGCCCGATCGTCACGGCGGCGCGGCTCAGCGTCGCCACCGAGGCCCATCCGTCGGCAGGTGCCTGAATCAGGGTGTAGGTCAGCGCGGCGAAGGCGGTGACGGACAGGGCCGCGCCGGTGACGTCCAGGCGGCGAGCGGACGAGGCGCGGGAGGCAGGAACGAGCCGGCGCCCGGCCAGCAGCGCCACCGCGGCGACCGGCAAGTTAACCAGGAAGATCGAGCCCCAGGAGAAGTGGGCGAGCAGCCAGCCGCCAGCGACCGGCCCGACAGCAACGCCGACACCGCTGACGGCCGCCCACAGGCCGATGGCCTTGGCGCGCTCGGCCCGGTCAGTGAACACGCTGGTCAGGATCGACAATGTGGCGGGCATGATGAACGCGGCAGCCACCCCCATCGCGGCGCGGGCGGCGATGAGCTCGGCCGATGTCCTGGTCAGGGCGGCTGCGAGCGAGCCGGCGGCGAACGCGGCCAGGCCGGCGCCAAGCGCGCGGTGGCGGCCGAAGCGGTCGGCCAGCGCGCCTGCAAGTAGCAGCAGCGACGCGAAGGCGAGAGTGTAAGCGTCGACGATTCACTGCAGGCCGCCGGTCGATGCATGGAGCTGCCTGGCCAGCGTCGGCAGCGCGACGTTCACGATGGTTGTATCCACCACGATGACAAGCAGGCTCAGGCACAACACGGCGAGGGTCGCCCATCTGCTGGGCGGCGGGCGGCGGGAGGCCTGATCGGGCTGGCGGCGCGCCGTTGGAACGGGCATCGCGACTTCTTGGCCGGTGTTGGCGGGAGCGAGTTCGGTGGTCATGGTCATCTCCTGATGTACAACCGTAAGGCTACAAGCGTTCTCTTAAGATGACCGTACGTCCGTAGCCTTACGGTTGTCAATATTTTCTCAACCATAAAGTGCGGTTGTAGCGCAACGGATGTAGCCTTGGAGGAGTTGAATGGCCGGAGCCGACAGGAGAACGCTGATGCCCACCGATCAGGCCCGACGCCAGCGCAACCCGCGCGGCCAGGGTGAGCGACTGCGCGAGGACATCATCGAGGCAGCCAGCCACCTGCTGGAAGATCCCGGGGGCCCGCCGCTGTCACTGCGGGCCGTCGCCCGTCAGGCCGGGGTCGCCGCGACGTCGGTCTACCTGCACTTCGACGACGTGGAGTCGCTGGTCCGGGCGGTCGCGTCGCGTCGTTTCACCGATCTGATCCGTGCGCAGGATGCCGCCAGCACCGACTTGGCCGACCCATGTGAGCGGCTGCGCGCCGCCTGCCTGATGTACTGCGAGTTCGGGGTAGCCCATCCCGGCCACTACCAGGTCACCTTCACCAACCCGCTGCCGGTCGGCGAAGACGTGCCCTGGGACCAGATGCCAGGACAGGCGGCCTGGCAGCATTTCGTCGAAGGCGTTGCGCCGTGCCTGGGGCTGCCAGCCGACGACCCTGAGTCAATGCGAACCGCGTTGTTGCTCTGGCAGCAGCTCCACGGGACCGTGAGCCTGCGGATCTCGCGGCCCCGGTTCCCCTGGCCGCCGCTCGCCGACACCGTCACCGAGGCCATCAATCGCCTGATCGCACCCGTACGCCCCGCAGACGACCCCTGATATGTCAAGCGTGAGGCAGCCTGAGGGTCATTTGTGTGCCCTGCCCAGGCTGGCTGGCGGCAGTGAGCTGCCCACCGTGGGCGCGGGCGAGTTCGGCAGCGAGGGCCAAGCCTACGCCGCTGCCCGAGATCTCCGCCGTGTTCCGGCCGCGCCAGAACCTGTCGAAGATCCGGGGCAAGTCAACCGCCGGAATGCCGGTGCCGGTGTCGGTGACGGTGAGCACCGCTTCGTGCCCGGATGGGGCAGCCGCGATAGTTGCTCGGCCGTTGGCCGGGGTGTATTTCAGCGCGTTCGTCAGCAAGTTGGTGATGACCTGGTGCAGCCAGCGGGGGTCCGCAAGTATCTCCACCGGGTTTAGCCGACATTCCAGTGTCAGGCCTGCGGCGGCGAATCTGCCGGCCATGCTGCTGGCTGCCTCGTCGGCCAGGGTTGCCAGGTCGCATCGCTGCGGGGAGAGGTGCAGCACGGCGGCATCGGCGGCCGCAAGCGACTGGAGATCGCTAACCAGGCGAGCCAGCCGCAGCACCTCGTCGCTCAGCGATGCTAGGTGCCCGGGCGTCGGCGTGATGACGCCGTCGAGCAGCGCCTCGTGCCCGGCCTGCAGCACAGCAATCGGGGTGCGCAGCTCGTGCGCGACGTCGGCGACCAGGTCGCGGCGCAGCTGATCGTGCCGGTCTAGCATGTCGGCCATCTGATCGAATGTCGCGCCGAGCTCGCGTAGGGCGACCGGGCCTTTGATTGAGCCGACGCGGGCGGATCGCTGGCCACCGCCGACGGCGCGCGCGACGGCGATGATGCACTCGACGGGGCGCATAATGGGCCGGGCCATCGCCAGCCCGGCAGCCATTGCAAGCAGCGCAGCCAGGCCCGCTGCGCCAGCGATGGCGCGCAGCAAGTCGGCCCGCAGTGCGTCATCGGCACTGCACAGGCCAGCATCGGTGAACCTGATAAACACTTTGGCGACTGGTCGGCCGTTCACGATGACCGGTGCGGTGTCCGTCGGCGCTGCCGGCTGCGGGGCAAAACCTGGAATGGATGCAACAGGCTGGCCAGCCGGGCCGATGACCCGGAGGTCCAAGCCCATACGGGCTGCCATAGCCAGCAGCGGGGACAGGTCAGCGCTGCTCCAACTGTGGTCGCGCCGCCACGCCACGCCGACCGCAACCGCTGCCGCGGTGGTCATCACGGTTCGCTGGCGGCTCGCCAGATGGGACACCTCGCCGGCCGCCATCACCGCAGTGACGGCCGCGAGCAGCGCGATCACTGCGAGCGCGACCGACAGGAACGCCAACCCCAGGCGCAGGCTGAGCGATCCGCCGCCGGAGGCGGCCCGAGCCGACCCGCTGGGGGCGGTGCGCAATTGCGAGTCGGCTCGCGCCGCCGAGCAGAACCCGACGGTCTTCGGGCTGCCTCGGCCTTCGTCGGCCTCAGCGGGGAGGGCCTGCACGCGCAAATCGCTTGGTCCATAGGCAGCCCTGGTGCTCACGTCCGCGCTCCATGCTGAATCGCCGCGGCCTCGTACGGAAAGTATTTGAGTGCGCCGATCCATGCGATGACGGCGACGAGCCCGTAGCAGGAGACATTTCTGCCCACCACGGACACTGCATGCTCGCCAGTCTCGGCCGTGATCGTCGTCGAGGCCCGATTCTTTGTATGCAACATCGGATCTCTCCTCTGATCGCGCACCGTAGTCATGACTCACGGTGCGGCGGCCTGGGGTGAGCCGACATCACCCCTGAGCCGACATCACCCAGGTGATCTTGGGCATGGTCCAGCCTCAGCGGGTGGCACAGTCACGCCATATGCGCAGCGCGCGAGCTAATGGGATCTCGCAATCCAGCTGCTGCCTGGCGCCTGCGCGGCCCGGCCGGGCGACCACGGCCTACGGTGCGCTGTTGCTTCGTGCGCGGACCACGGCCTGCTGTCTGCTTGACACGCCCAGCTTGCGATAGATGTGACGCGTGTGCGTCTTAACGGTGTCGTAGGAGACGCAAAGCTGGCTGGCGATCTCCTGCAAGGAAAGCTGGCTGTTCAGCCACCGCAGGACTTCTTGCTCCCGGTGGCTCAGGGGTTCTGAGGGTTTCGCCAGGCGGGGCCCAGGAGCTGCGGCGGGCTGCCACGCAGCGCGCTCCGTGACCGCGAGCAGTTCGGTGAGGATCACGCCGGGGTCAGCGCAGGCCGTGATGATCTGTCGGGCTGCGTTCACTCGGGCACGGAACTCCTCGCCGCCGCCGGTGCGGGCTGCCATTCTGGCCAGGCAAAGCTGGGCGTAGGCGGCCTCCAGCCGCGTTTGGCCACGTTCGGCCAGCTGCAGTCCTTTCCGCGCCAACGCTTCGGCGTCGGCCTGGCGGCCGCGGCGTTCCACCAGCTCAGCTGAGGTAACCAGTGCGGTGGACGCTGGCCAATACTCACCTAGCCCATGGCTGGCAATCAGGGCCATGGCCCTTTGAACATGAACTTCGGCTGCCTCAAGATCGCCGCTCCTGACCGCGATCGAAGCTAGGCACCCGCGAGCCCACAGCCTGGGGAGGTTCGCAGGCGGAGGAGTGGGCGCGACGAGGCGGCGCAGCACGGCGAGTGCCTCGCTGTCCTTACCTTGCCAGCACAAGCTGGCGCCTAGCGTCGCCGATGCCACCGCCTGCCACAGCGACGTTCCCGCTGCCTCGAGGGCGACCGCCAGTCTGCTGGCGGACTCGGACTTGGCGAGATCGCCGATCATGTAGCTGTGGCCTGCCCTCAGCACGGACGCGCACGAATCGATTGACGTCCAGCCATCTGTGAGGCTGCGCTGTGGTTTCGCTTCCCCTGCAGCCTCCAGCCATGGCTCGACCTCGTCGAGCCGACCCAGATGGCCTGCGATCCAGCCCATAACCAGACACATTCGGGGATCCTCGGCCACCATCGCGGGCGGCAGCCTGTTCAGCCACGTCTCCACAGTCTCGGCAAGTCCCTCGTTGATGTAAGCGTTCCAGTGCTTGGCGATCATTTCCCTGGCGTCCGCCAGGTCGCCTGCCGATATTGCGTGCCCGATGGCCTCGGCGATCGAACCATGCTGGCGGTGCCACGCAGAGGCGCGGCCGTGGAGAAGCGGGGCGAGGCCCGGCTCGGCCCGGTCAAGTTCGTGTCGTAGCAGTTCGGCGAACAGCTGGTGATAGCGGTACCACCGTCGGCTGACGTCTACTGAGACCACGAATTGGTTGGTCCGCTCCAGTCCCTCGAGGATGCGCCACGACCCGGCGGAACCGACGACGGCATCGCAGAGCGGCCCGCACATGCGGTCAAGGACCGAAGTCCGCGTCATGAACAAGCGAACATGATCTGGCAACCCATCCAGCACCTCAGCTACCAGGTAGTCGGCGATCTGGCGGTTGTCGCCAGCGGTTGCCCTTACTAGCGGGGAAGGATCTGCCCGCCCGCGCAGCGACAAGCCAGCGAGATACAGGCCCGCAGCCCAGCCTTCGGTCCGCTGCTGGAGCGCGTCGATGTCCTGCGGGACTAGATCCAGACCAAGTGTTCCGTTCAGCAGTTCCGCGGCCTCATCGTTAGTGAACCGAAGCTCCTCAGCCCGTATTTCGGTCATCTCGCCCCTGGCTCGTAGCCGCGCGAGCGGCAGCAGTGGGTCTGCGCGGGCTGAGACGACGAGGTGGAGGGTCGGCGGCATGTGCTCGACGAGGTATTCCACGCACCCCAGAAGCTTTGGGTTGGAGATGAGGTGATAATCGTCCAATATGAGCGTTATCGGAGCGGCCAGCCGGGCGAGATCGTTGATCAGCGGCGTAAGTATGCCGTCGGCGTCACGGGTTCCGGGAACGGCCAACACCTGCAGGGATGCCTGCCCTGCCCCTGGAACAAGCTGAGCGACGGCCGCAATGACGTGTGCCCAGAAACGAACCGGATCATTGTCGTCCTGGTCGACTGACAACCAGGCCATGCCGGACGCACTGGCGGAGCACCAGTCCCGGAGCAGCGATGTCTTCCCCCAGCCTGCCGGTGCAATGACAATGACGAGCTTGGACGAAATGCCCTCATCGAGCCGACTCAGGAGATCCCGGCGCACTACGGAGCCTGGGCGACCGGCTGGCGGATGCAACTTTGATGACAGCACCACAGCAGCCGCGCGCACGCCCTCATGAGCGTCCCGCGTACGAAAATACTGAGGCGCCGCGGTCGCATCCCCCACAGCGCGACATTACCCCGGCATGTGCTCTGCGCGATAATCGCTCTCGACGAATGATGGCCCGGGGTGAGGGTGGCCATGTGCCTATCGGCTAGCGCGGTGGGCGTGTGGCGTGGCGCAGCTGGGCTGCCCGCAGCGCGAGGTAGCGCTGTTCGGGCAGGTTCGCTGTCATCCTCGCGGCCCTGAGGTAGGACGCGCGGGCGGCTACGATGTCGCCGGCCTGTTCGAGCAGGTGGGCCCGGACTGCCTCGAGGCGATGCGTGTGGGTCATACGCTCGTCGGTGTCCATGGTGCCGAGCAGGGCAAGCGCGGCCCGGGGCCCGTGCACGTGGGCCACGGCGACGGCCCGGCTGAGCGTGACGATCGGTCCGGGGGCGACGGTGGTCAGGACGCCATAGAGCGCAAGGATCTGCGGCCAGTCTGTGGCCTGCGCGTCGGGTGCCTCGTCATGCAGCGCGGCGATGGCTGCCTGGACCTGGTATTGGCCTATGGCACCGGTGCCCAGGGTGCGGGTAAGGACCGTCTGCCCTTCGGCTATCGCGGCTCCGTCCCACAGCTCGCGCTGCTGCTCGGCAAGGGGCACGATCCGCCCGGTAGCGTCGGCACGGGCGGCTCGGCGTGCGTCGGTGAGCAGCATCAGCGCGAGCAGCCCGGCGACTTCAGCCTCATCCGGCAGCAGCCGGTACAGCAGCCGGGTCAGCCGGATCGCTTCGGCGGTCAGATCCGGCCGCTGCAGTGACGGCCCCGAGCTGGTCGTGTACCCCTCGTTGAACATGAGGTAGAGCACCTGCATGACGACGGCGAGCCGGTCGCGGGGCAGTGGCTGCGCCGGCAACTCGAACCGGGCCCCGGCGTCGCGGATGCGCTGCTTGGCCCGGCTGATGCGCTTAGCGACGGTGGCGTCGGGGACCAGGAACGCGGCCGCGATCTCCGCGGTTGTCAGGCCGCCCACCGCCCGCAGCGTCAGCGCCAGCTGCGAAGGTGGAGACAGGGCCGGGTGACAGCACAGGAACAGCAGCCCGAGGGTGTCGTCCCGGTCAGTGCCGCCCAGGTCGAGGCGGTCCACACAGGCGCTGTCTTCGTCGGCGGCGCTTGCCTGGTCGGCCGGGACGAGTGCAGCAGTGGCTTCGCGGCGGCGCCTAGCGCTGTCAGCGCGCCAAGCGTCAACTAGCGCCCGGCCGGCCACGGTCAGCAGCCAGGACCGCGGCCGATCCGGTACCCCTTCGGCCGGCCAGCGCAACGCCGCGGCGAGCAGTGCCTCCTGCACGGCATCCTCGCAGGCATCGAACTGGCCGTGGCGCCTCACCAGCGCTCCGAGGACCTGCGGCGCGAACTCGCGCAGCAGATCCTCAAACGGCAGCGGCCTGGTCACAACGCGAATCGGTGCGGACCAGTCACGGCTGCGCCGAGTGGTCCATGATCGGCCGGACCTCCATCGGGTACTCGGTATAGGCGACCACCTGCGAGGCAATCTGGAGCGCCCGATCCTGGTCCACCTCGAGGATCCAGTAGCCGGCCAGCGACTCCTTGACCTCGGCGAACGGCCCGTCGGTCGGCATTGGAGCGCCGCCTTCGAAACGGACCGTCTTGGCCTGGCTGGGATTTGCTAGCGCTTCGCTGGCCACGCACTCGCCCGATTCTTTCAGCTCGGTATCCAGCTTCATCATCAGCTCGTGCATGCCGGCCACCCACTCCGGCGAGCGGTCCTGCGTCGCGGCTCCGAGACCACCGAACATCATGATCATGTACTTCACAGCTCATCCCTTCCTTACTGGCGCCCCCATGCGGGCGTTCGGCCTGTGGTCGGAGCTGCCAGCCAGTTCTGGACGTCCAAGCCGTGATTTCTTCACGCCGGCCTCCAGACCGAGTACACCACGGCCTCCCGCCCGCACCGTCCAGTCCCGCTCCGGCGTGAGAGACGTGTACTTCGCAGCGGTCGATGAGGCTCAGGTCGGCGCCGGCAGCAAGGCGTAGTTGCGCGGCGTGACGGCGTCCTTCGCACTGCGGATCAGTGCACAACCCGCCCAACGCCGCCTTCGAACACGACTACGGCGACACAATCGCGAACAGCAGCGACTGCCAGAACTTCTACACGTCGGGGCTGTTCGACAGCATCAGCTGCCAGAACTGGAATTCATGCACGGGCAACCTCGACACCGACGAGCCCCATTACCTGGTGTCGTGGATGCAGAACTTCCCCGGTAGGGGAAACCAGGCGGTCTACCTGGGCAGGCCCATGCGCAACTGGTGGGACGTGCACGGCGACTGGGACCTATTCATATGGAGCGGCAAGTCACTGGTGAACTGACGAAGTCCTGAGCCTTATCGACACGACAAGCCGGGCTTTCGACATCCTTTGTCAGGCCTTGCCTGAGCGCACCGGTCCCCCGGGGTTGTCCGGCCTCATCAGGTCGCGCAGCCGCTGGTAGTCGTCGGCGCCGATCTCGCCTCGGGCGAGTCGCTCGTCGAGAATGCCGCGCGCGTCAGCCTCGTGCTCGGTGCCTCCTGGCCTGCGGGTGGCGCTGCGTATGAGCGCGTAGATTCCCCAGAACAGCACGCCCAAGAACACGAGCATCCCGGCCCACATCAGGCTGGCCTGCCACCACATCCAGTGGGCGCCGTACCAGAACATCATCGTGATCATCTCCCGTGTGCGGCCGGGCGGGGTGCCTGGCTCCTTGTTCCACCATTACCCGCGCCTACCCCAGGGGGTAGGGACTTCGGTCCCGTGAGGTGGTGACTCAGGGCCCGCGAGTAACCCCCCGAGGCCCCTGCCCCCGGGGGTATCAGAGGCGCATTGTGACAAATGGCAGCATCGGCCGCGGCTTGGCCGCATTGTTAAGGAGGATCACAATGTCAGCGATACCAGGAGCCAGCAGAACATCTGTCGCGTGGCCCAAGGACGCGCTACGGATTAGCTTCGGGATCATCTGGCTTATCGACGCCTTGCTGAAGTGGCTGCCTGGCTTCCGGGCTAGTTACATGGGCGCCATCATGGGCCAGGCCCAAGGTCAGCCGGGCTGGCTCAAGCCTTGGTTTACTTTCTGGATTAACCTGCAGCACCCTCGGGTCTCTTTCTTCGCCTACCTCGTCGCGCTGGTCGAGACTTTGATCGCCGCCGCGGTCATCCTCGGCTTCGCCCGCAAGCTCACGTACAGCGCGGCCATCCTATTCAGCCTGCTGATCTGGGGCACGGCAGAAGGCTTCGGCGGCCCCTACACCTCTGGGGCGTCCGACATCGGCACGGCCGTCATCTACGCCGTCATGTTCGGCGGGTTCCTAGCGCTCAGCTACTACGCCGGACCGGCCCGGTACAGCGTGGATTACTACCTTGAGAAGAAGATCAGCTGGTGGTGGAGGATCGCCGAGTTGCGGCGCCCCGCGACGGCGCTGCCTGCCCGAACCACGCAGATCCCCGCCCAGCGGCTTCCTGGCGAGCCGGACGCGCCCCTCGAGACGCCAGCGCGGCGCAGCAAGTCCACAGTGGCCTAACCCACACCCCGAACCCGCGCATCGCCAGACCCAACCCAAGACAAGGAGCGCATGATCATGAAGCGTGGCTCGAGCTGTATAACTATCCGCCCCGCAGCCATTGCAGTGGTCGCGGCGGTAGGCCTCGCCGCGGCCGCCTCCGTCGTCGGCTGCGCGACCGGGTCCACCGCCCACGACTCGGCAGCCACGCCAGCCGCAGGCCGGGCTTTCGTCATACCGGGCCCGCTGTACCGGTACTTCGGGTCGATGACGAGCCAATATCAGGGCGGCGGAATGATGGGCGGGGGGCCCGGCGGCTGGATGATGAGCCGGGGCGGCAACCGCTGGATGACCGGCGCAGGCGGCGTCCGCGGCTGGATGCACGGCGGCAGGCTCCCCGGCTACATGATGGGGACCAGCACCGACATGGGCAAAATCATGGGCAGGTTCTGGGCCAAAGCCCCCGGACCGATGGTCAGCCCGGCCCAGGCCGACGCGTTCGGCAACCAGACGCCGGCTGGCGCGCACGTGAACCGCGCCGACCGCGCCATTACCTTCACCACCACTAGCGTCCGCCTGGCAGCCGAGGCCAGTCCGCCGGCCGGCCCAGACGAGACCTTCCGCATCGCGGGAATGGTCGACCCCACGGTGGTCGTGCCCGTGGGGGCGCGGGTTATCGTCAAGGTCATCAATGCCGACCCTGATACCGCTCACGGCATGGTCATCACCGGGACCGGCGGCGCCGAATCCTGGATGCCGATGATGACGTCGCCACCCGCGTTCGAAGGCTCGGCCCTGTGGTTCCTGGGCAATCCGACCAGTGCGGGCATGCGCGTCGGGACCATCACCTTCACGGCTGCCAGGCCAGGCACGTACCGGTACCTGTGCGCCGTTCCCGGCCACGCCCGCGAGGGCATGACCGGAGAGCTCATTGTCACCGCAGGCAGCTGACCCGCTCTCCACAGCGCTCGCGGCGGCCAGGAATCCCGTGCGTTTGGCGTTGGCTTGGGGCGTGGCGGCGGTGGCCCGATCTCGGCGACGTCGACCTGGAGCACGGCTTGGGACGAGACGATCTGGATCCGGAGCGTTCACGACCTGCCGGATCTGAGTTGGGGAACTCGGCTTATATCGTCTTAGCGTTATTGCGCAGGGCCTGGGCGTGCGAGTCGTGTCAATGCCGTCAGGAGCGGCCGGATCGCCTCTGGGACGTCGGTTTCGTCCCAGGTGTACGAGCGGTGCTGATGCCCGTCGTCGAGGTCGAGTTCGTACTGGAATCTGTCTGCTCCGCCACTGCGGGAGGCTGGATCGCGCGTTTTCTGGGGTATGCCGGGGCCGAGCAGTCCGCGTAGCTGGGCCGCCTGCTCTTCGTTCAGCTCGTCCGCAGTGACGGTGGCTGTGACGGGAATCCCGGCGAAGCCACCGCTGCGGCGGAACTCGGCGCGGATCGGCGAAGGCGGCATTGTCGCCATCTTACTTGCGCCGGGGTGAGGCGGCTCAGCTGACAGGCACCTTGACGGCGTCCCAGCCGGCCTGGACGGCGCCAGCTTCGGCGCTGCCTGTACCGTAACGCGTCCGGGCGTGCTTGAGCGTGATGCTGGCGAACGACGCGAACGTGGCGGTCGGCCTGAGTTGCGGATCGGTAAGGCTGTCGTACCAGATGACCCCCGGGGCTTGCCAGGCGTCACCGCCGATGGTGGTGGCGACCACGAAAAAGGCGTGGTTGGGAATCCCGGAATTGGTATGAACACCGCCACTATCCTGGGTCGTCTGGAGGTAGTGGTCCATGTCCGCGGGTTGGTTGTCGTGCGGATTAGCAGTACCTGGGGCCTTCATTGACCGCAAGGCGGGGGCAAGCTCTGGGCCGACGATGTCGGCGCCGATGAGCCAATCAGCCTGGCCGGCGCTCTGATTCAAGTGGAACTGCTTGACCAGCGAGCCGAAAACATCCGATATCGATTCATTCAGCGCACCGGATTGCCCGGAATAGGTAAGGTTCGCCTCGTGCTGGGTGACGCCGTGCGTGAGTTCGTGGCCAATCACATCCAGGCCCTTGGCCGTTTGCGTCAGCATCTGGCCGTCGCCGTCGCCGAAGAACATGTGGCCGGCGCCATCCCAGAAAGCATTGTCATAGGCACTGCCGTAGTGGACCAGCCCTTGGATGGTCATGCCCTGGTTGTCGATGGAGTTCCGCTGGAACACCTGCCAGTACAGGTCGTAGGTGTAGCCGAAGTTGTCATAAGCCTCGTTGACGGCGTCATCAGCGACCGGCGGGTCGCCCTCGCGGCGGACAAGCTTGTTCGGCGTGGTTACGGTCGAGTCCTGCTGGTCATAGATCACACGGCTCGGGGTCCCCCCAGCAGCGGCCGTGATAGCCACCGATCGCGGCGCGGCCCGGCGGCCCGCGGCCTCGGCCCGCGACTGGCGGAAGCTGTGATCAAGCTCGAGCGTCTGCAGCAGCGCCAGCCTGCGCTCTGGCGAGGCTTCCGCCGCGAGCCGCAAGATCAGATCGGGAGGAAGAATGCATGCAAGCGCATTTCTGGTCATCGAAGCCGCTCCCCAGTACACCTGACGGTATGTCACGCTCACCTTATTAAAAGGAGCGATGCCGCCACAGGCAATTCACTGAAGCCGCGTACCCTCCTTGCCGCTAAATGGCGGCCTTTGTCGCCCGTGCCGAGACCCCGACGCCTGCAACCGCTGTTCACCCGATGGCGCCAGGATTCAGCGGCGAAGATATCAGCACGAGGCCGTTAGGCGGTGTTCATATAAGGATCTGGCAGCGCGCCGTGCGCGCGGCTGGACGACTGCGCCTGGATCGAGGCGGCAGCGCGAGACGTCTCGCCTCGCCTGCGTATGAGCGGCGGTACCGGCAGGCCGAGCGGGGTACTTGACAGGCCCTGGCGAGTTAGGAAGAGTCCCATACGAAAGGGTTGTGCCAATCCGCGCAATCCACGGCAGGGCCCGCCCGCGCCTAATCCTCAGAGCGCCCGCCGCGGCCGAGGAGGTCGACTTCATGAGCATATTGACCCCAAAACGCAGACCACGCCTGCGGATCGCCGCCCTGGCGGCAATGATGTCCGGCGCCCTGCTGGCAGTCCCGGCGGCGGCGCACGCCGCGCCGGTGACGGTCGTGACGATTCAGTTCGACGACGGCAACGCCGACGTGATCCAGTGGGCGACCACGCTCAACACGCATAGTTTTCCTGCCACGTTTTATGTCAACAGCGGCAGCATCGGCACGACCGGGCACCTGACCTGGGCGAACCTGACTACGCTGTCCACGGCCGGCAGCGAGATCGCCAGCCATACTGTCGACCACGTGGACCTGAAGAAGCTCAAGCTCGCCGACG
>Ga0126381_100005879_pt1 | contig 13544 bp, 9 predicted proteins | sample PanSoiMetPlot_28_FD_96465 | JGI IMG/M metagenome (GOLD analysis project Ga0126381, IMG submission 96465) | Tropical forest soil microbial communities from Panama - MetaG Plot_28 | ecosystem: Environmental > Terrestrial > Soil > Tropical forest > Bulk soil | place: Panama | collected 2016-02-17
ACCGCCGCCGCACCGAGGTCGTAGGTCATCTCATCCGGGACGAATTGCTCGCCGACCCGGAAGTCCATGCTGCCCGTGCCGACCAGCCCGGCGACCTGCCAGTTGTCGATGACCTCTGCCTGGTCCTTGGGCAGGACGAAAATCACGATCCGGTCGCTCGCGCTTGCGGATTCGTGGGCGCCGGGCTCCGGGTGGAAGGCGCCGATCAGCCAGCTGGCGTGCATGATGCCGCTGGCGAAACTCCACCGCCCGCTGACGACGTAACCGCCCTCGACCGGCCGCCCGGTGCCGCGCGGCTGCAGTTGCCCGGCGACCACTGGCAGGGCCTCACCGGGCGCGAACACTCGCCGGGCTCCGGCCTCCGGCAGCCAGCCGCCGGCCAGGCCGCAGCAGCCGGCCCCGATCATCGCCGCCCAGGCGGTCGAGGAGTCGGCGTACGCCAGTTCCTCGATCACGTCACAGAAGTCCACCGGGTCCAGCGGCGTCCCGCAAAGGTCGGCTGGCGTCTTGAGCCAGAAAGCGCCAATTTCGCGGAGTGTCTCGACGGTGGCACCGGGCAGGGTACGCAGGTCCTCCGCCTGGTCTCCGGCGGCCTCGAACTCGGCGCGATGGGTCTGGATGGCGGCGAGCAGCCCGTCGGCGTCCGTCATGCGCCCGCCGCGACGCCGAGCGGGCGCAGCACAGCAATGACCTCGGAGGCGAACAGCTCCGTGCTCCGTATCGTCTGCTCGTGCGTGCTGGGACCGATCGCGAAGAGGCCGATGAGCTGGCCGTAGCCACCGAGCTCGTCGTACATCTCGTGCAGCCTGGCCGCCACGGACGCCGGGCTGCCGACGACCGCGTACCCGTCGGCCAGCAATTCGTCGTAGCTCAGCGCGGAGAACGGCTTCCGGTCGGCTCGGTCAGCCTGGCTGCCGGGATCCGCTCGGCGTACCGCCTGGCGTGGGCGACCGGGATGAGCCGGTCCGCCGTCGGCGCGACCACCAGCGGGCGCCGTGATCCGGTGCAGCCTGCGCTCCAGCTTGGGGTTGCACAGGTACGGCGTCCAGGAGAACCGCGCGACTGCCGTCTGGTCGCGGTAGGCCGCGAGGATGGCGTCGATATCCGGAGTGAGGGCGGCGGCTGGCGGCGGGTGCTGGAACAGCGTGGCCACGAGCTGATCCGGCGACATCAGGAAGATGTCTGCGACCGGGTGGCCGGGCAGCCGCAGCCCGGCCGGGCTCAGCAGGACCAGGGAGCCGATTCGGCGGGGTGCGGCCACGGCGAGCTCGGCTGCGATCCAGCCGCCGAAGGACGCCCCGACGACATGCGGACGGTCCAGGCCGAGCGCATCCGTCCGTCCCGCGGAAGGCGCGGGACCGACGTCGCTAACGCGGCAGCGAGCGGACCGGCGACGGTCTGCCTGCCCCGAGCTCGGGGCTGGCCAGCTCCAGCGGAGCCTCGTCGAGTGCCGCCGGTGCATTGGTGCCAGGAGACACCCGGTCCAGGGCGAGCAGGCTGGCCAGCAGGCCGGTGAAGATCGTGCCGATGCCGATGGCGATGGCCGTCGCCGACGGGACCACCACGTGAATGATCTGGCTCGCGTTGAGCTGGCCGAAGCCCGAGGCCTTCCATATGCTCAGGCCAGCGGCCGTACCTGCCAGGCCGCCGACGATCAGGAGCAGTCCGGCAGTGAGCAGCACCTCCAGGCTCATGATGCGCTGCCACAGCGGCCTGCCCACGCTGGCCAGTGATCGCGTGGAGTTATAGAGCTTCGCGCAGCCACCGACCAGGAGAAGCTGAACGCCAACAAGAACCGCCAGGCAGCTATAGACGAGCGCCGCATTCTCGAAATACAGCCCGCCGATCCGCACCGGGCCCAGGAGCAGCGCCACGGTCGAAACCAGGCCGAGCAGCGCGAGCAACGCCCCTGGCACCACCAGGGTGATTTTCGGGGCGAACACGAGCAGGAAGCGGAGGTGGCGCCACCCGTCACGCCAGGTGCGCAGGTGCGGCTTGCGAGAGCGGCCGTCGGGCTGAAGGCTGGTCGGAACCTCGACGAGGGTGTAGCCGGCCAGAGCGGCGCGGACGACCAGTTCGGAGGCGAACTCCATGCCTGGCATGCGCAGGTCCAGGTCGAGGATGCGCTTGCGGTCAAAGCCGCGGATCCCGCAGTGGAAGTCCCTGACGTGCTTCAGATCGAACAGGACCCGGCCGATCCAGGACAGAACCGGGTTGCCCAGATAGCGGTGCAAGGGCGGCATCGCGCCCTGGGCTATGCCGCCCTTGAAGCGGTTGCCCATGACGACGTCCTTGCCCGTGCGGAGCTGATCGACGAACGGGCCGAGGTTGGTCAGGTCGTAGGAGTCGTCGGCGTCCGCCATGATGACGTACTTGCCACGTGCCGCCTCAATACCGGTGATCAGGGCACCGCCGTAGCCGCGGATCGGTGCATGCACGACCCGCGCTCCGTGGGCGCTGGCAATGCCCTGCGAGCCGTCCGTCGAGCCGTTGTCGGAGACCAGGACCTCCCCGCGGACGCCCAGCCGCTCCAGCGAGGCCAGTGCTTTATCCACGCAGACCGCCAGGGTCTCTGCCTCGTTAAGGCAGGGCATCAGCACGGTCACTTCGATGTCGTCTGTCATTCTGATTCCTTTAGCGCGGCCGCTACCGCTGGCGCGGGGACTCGGTTCTGTTCACTGGTCGAGGAGTCCGCCCGGCGCGAAACCTGCCCCGCCAACGCGTGCGCGGCCATAGCGCCCGCCACCGTGAAGAGCACTGCCACCGGGATTCCGTAGCGCGGGTCGTACATGATGGCCATAGACACGACGATTGCCGACAACGCGACGGCGGCGGCGAGGGCGGATTCGGCAACCAGCGGGGAACCGCGCCGACGCACTAGGGCCGCGACGACCAGCAGCAGACAGAGGCCGTTGACGACGACTGGTACGTTCATGTGGTGCGAGTACAGGGACAGGAATACCCGCATGCTCGGATGCGCGCCAGTACCGTCCGTTCTCTCGCCGCTCCCGAACCCGGTCCGCTGCGCTAGCAGCGGCTCACAGGCGTCGGACTCCGGTGCGGCGTGTATCGAGCGCGGTGCATACCATACGCGGGACAGGCATGCGGTTCCGGGGCCCATGGTCCGTCCGGGCACCAGGAAGCGGGCAGTGTCGGAGGCGATCAGCCGCAGGTACTGAGGCCACTGGTGCACGAGCACCTGCTTATTGAAATCTGAGATCACTGCGTTGTCCGACGCCGGGCGGTGCTGCAGCCACGGGCTCCACAGGTAGTGGTCGCCTCGGTCCGGACGATTGTTAAGCGGATCGGGCGGGCAGAAGGTCCGCTCTTGCGGTGTCAGCACGAGCTTGCTGCAATCGGCGAATTGCGCGAGGCGCGAGTACAGGTATCGGGTCGAGTCGATCCGCAGGTCGTAGTCGGTCCACCTCGCGGGCTTCAGGAAGACCGAGTTCGCCACGATCGGCACGATCGCCGCGACCGCGAAGGCGGCCGCCGGACGCCAGCCCACGCGACGCACCAGCGCTACCACCAGTCCCACGCCGGCCAAGGCCAGCGCCGCCGTCCGGTCCAGCGCGGCCAGGCCCAGGAACAGCCCAGCCGCCGCGTAGACCGCGGCGCGAGGACGCTCGGTCCCGATCATGAGCAGCACGCTGGCGATCGTGAGAACGGTGAAAAGGGTGTCCGAGAGCATGAACTGCTCGAGCACGATCTCCTGGCCGCCAAGTACCAGCGGGAAGCAGGCGAGCGCCGCGAGCCAAGGGGGCAGGGCCCGGCGCACCAGGACGGCATAAAGCGCGCAGCTGAGGCCGATGATGAGCGCATGCTGCGCCACGGCAATCCAGACGTCGCCGCCGGTCCAGCTGATCACGTGGAGGAACGCCGGATACAGCGGACCGTGGATCGGGTTCTGCTGGATCTTCGCGGCGTTGTAGACGTAGCCGAGGGTGTCCGGGAACCAAAAGGCCGGGTAATACGCCACGACGAACAACACCCGGATGCCGATCCCGGCTCCCAGCATCAAGGTAAAGAGGAAGTGCCGACGGATCAGCGCCGCGAGGCCCTCGGCCACAGCGCGGCCGGTCACGGCGGGGGCGGCGCGGTAGACAGCCGCTGCACGGCCCCGGCTGTGCCAGCCGAGTGACGGCGGAGGCCGACGTAGATCATGGTCATCCGGTGGCATTCGCTAGCAGGCAGGTCGGGTGGACGCTCAGTCTCGGCGAGCATGGAGATGGCACGAACCATACCTTAATAAGGGAACGAACGAGGCCCATCCTGATGCTGGCTAGCTCGACGAGCAGGGCGGACGCGACGGTCCAGTGGCTGACCGGATCGTAGTAACTCCGGGGCCGTAGCACCCGGCTGTCGCCGACCGGCCTTACCTGGCTGCTCTTTGCCCACTCCGCCTGGCGCTCCCAGTAAACTCCGGTCCCGAGATACCCGATAGGAGGTTGCGACAACGTGAGCTGGGCGAGCGCGCTCCCCGATGTGCTGGTGTGCGTCGGGTTGTTCCTTGCGCCCGGCCTGGTCGTCACCTATCTGGGCGGCCTGCGCGGGATTACCGCGTGGGCGACTGCGCCGCTGGTCACCGTAGCGGTGGTTGCGGCCGTGGCGCTGGTCGGGGGCTGGTTCGATTTCCGGTTCGGGGTGTGGTCGGTGGCGGCCGGGACCGTCATCACGGCCGGCCTGTCAGCTGGGTTGTCGCTGTTGCTGCGAGCCCGTGGCGTCGAGCGACCACCCCGCGATCCGCGCTCGTATTCGCTGGCGGTCGTGATCGGCGCCGTCGCGGCGGCCGTGATCGGCGCCGTTACCTTCCTTAGCGGTATCAGGCGCCCGGATGCCATCAGCCAGTCGTGGGACTCGGTCTATCACTACAACGCGATCCGCTATATCGAGCAGACGGGGAAGGCGTCCCCGCTGACGATCGGGACGCTGGGTCAGCCGGGCGCGAAGGCGCGCTTCTACCCGGACGCCTGGCACGCGATGGCGGCGCTGTTCGGCGAGCTGACGGGCGCGTCGGTCCCGGTCGCGGCCACGGTCACCTGCCTGGTCATCGCGGTGCTGGTCTGGCCGCTGGGCTGCCTGCTGCTGGCCCGTCACCTGTTTGGTGCCGCCGGCAGCCGGGCGATCGCTGCCGTCGTCGTCACCGGCATGCTGAGCAGCCTGTTCGGCGCGTTTCCGTGGATGCTAACCGGCGCCTATGGTTTGCTGTGGCCCAACGCCCTGGGCATGGCGATGGCGCCAGCAGGAGTCGCGCTTGGCCTCTCCATCCTCCGGATCTCCGACGGTGACACCTTCGGCGCTCGGCGTTGGTTCTTCGGGATCGCAGGTGCCTGGGCGATCGCGATCGCGCACCCGAACTCTGCCCTCAGCGTGGCCGTCATCTGCGTGTTCCCGCTGCTCTTGGCCATCGCTCCCTACGTGGCTTCCCAGTACCGTCGCCATACACTGCGCACCACTCTGGTTCTGCTCGGCCTCGTTGTCCTGGCAGTGCTCTTCGTTGCCTTCGCTTCCAGGCTGCCGCCGGTTCGCCACGTTGAGTCGGTGTCCTGGCGGCCCTTTGAATCCCCCCCGGACGCGGTCGTAAGCGCCTTGAGCAACTCCACCAACCGACAGGTGCCGGAGTTGCTGCTCGCCACTTTCTTGATCATCGGCATGGTCGCCTGCTTCGTCTGGCGGCAGCGGCGATGGCTGGTGTGGGCGGAACTTGTGATCGTCGCCCTGTACGTCGCGGCGGCGGCCAGCGGCTCACAGTTTGCCCGGCTGTTCACCGGCCTGTGGTACGACGATTCGTACCGCATCGCTGCGATCTTGCCGATCGTCGCGATCCCGCTCACGACGACCGGTGTGATAGCCGTCGGCGAGTGGCTGCAGCAAGCGATGCGTCGCGCCGCGTCCGCGGCTGCTATCCCCGCGCGCCCCGCTCTCGCTCTGGCCGTTCCTGTCGCCCTGGGGGCCGTGGCCACCGCGGCAACGGCTGTGCAGAGCGTCCCTCACAACGTGCAGACGGTCGGGTTGCAGTTCAATACATCCGGTGACGAGAAGCTGGTCAACAGCTCAAAGATTCAGTTCCTCCAGAGCGTGGCGCGCCTGGTTCCGGCTTCTTCCCTGGTCGCGGACGATCCCTTTGACGGTACTGCGTATCTGTTTGCACTAAGCGGGACGCGGGTGCTGTTTCCCCAGCTGTTTCCGAACAATCAGAGTGACGACCCGAGCTACCTGGCGCGCAATCTCGTGCGGCTCGGCCAGGATCAGCGAGCCTGTGATCTTGTCCGCCGCTACGCCATCGGCTATATGGTGGTCGCGCCCGAGGACTTCTTCCTCAATCCGAACACGCCAGATGCGCGAGCGGATCTTCCCTGGTACGCGGGCGTCGCTTATCCAGGCGCGAATTCCGGTTTCCGCCTGATTGCTTCGGCGGCTGGCGGACAGCTCAGCCTGTACAAGATCACAATTTGCCAGCCGCCGGGGCAGTCGGCCGGGCCGGTCGACGCAGCCACCCAGGCGGGAGGCGGGTAGCTCCCATTGTGCGCGCCGTGTGGTTCGGTGTCAGTGCCGGAAGACCCAGTTCCGGTAGGCAAAATAATTGATTCCAGCAATTACCGCGGTGGCTAGCACCTTCGCGATTAGGTAAGACATTCCGAGTGCGGCGAGACCATTGACTATCAAAAGCGTAACTAGATAGTTTACGCCGGTCAGCACGATGTATCGGGTGGCTTGCCCAGTCACCGCGGCGCTGCTGCTGAATGCCCAGAGTCGATTCAGGCTGAAGTTGACCGTGAACGCGACCCCGTATGCGAGAGTCGTGGCGAGTGGCAGCCACACCTTGAGCAGGCCATGCGTCACATACAGGGTGCCGGCGTCGAGAATAAAGCTGAGGACGCCGATGATCAAGAAGCGCGGCAGGCTGCGGGCCGTACTGGGCGGCGATGAGGCGGGAGGCTGCACGCGTCGCTCCTCGGTGGCAGCAACGCGGGGGTCCGCTCCAGTCACGGATGGAATCATACGTCCTGCAGTTCGTCGCCCCTGCGGTTTCGTCGCCCCTGCGGTTTCGCGGAGCGTCGCAGCCTTGCAGGCGGGTGCCGCCCGGGAGTCGGCTGACTCTGAGCCGTACGCACTACGCCGATACGGTAACGTTCAGTCACTACAAATCACCGACTGCAGGCAAAACCGGTTACGGACGGTAGTTCTCGCTGTGATAAACACGACAATCTATCCGAACAGGCTTGATGTTTCGTCCTCTGGTGCAGTGCGGGATCGTGTAGTGTCTTGGCGACGCGGCGCCGGCGCCGGATAACCTGATCGGCGCGCACGCCGTGCGGACACTAGTTAACTAGGTCCAGAGGGCTCGCTGCCAAAAGCCAGCTGGGCTGAGGTCACCCCGTTCGAAGGGACTCTGACAAGCATCATGCATGCACTACGTGCGGATGGAACAGATCGCGAGGACGCGCCTGGAGGTACCGCCGACGTATCGGCCGACACGGGCGCGGAGGCATTGCCCGGTGTGACTGGGGCCCAGGCACACCCGACAGCGGTGGTCGAAGAGGGCTCGCTGGTCGGTGAGGGCACAAGGATCTGGCATCACGCGCATGTGCGCAGCGGAGCAGTCATTGGGCGGTCCTGCATCCTGGGCAAGAACGTCTTCATCGATGCGGGCGTGCACATTGGAAACGGCGTTAAGATCCAGAACAACGTTTCCGTGTATCACGGCGTCGAAATATATGACGCAGTCTTTGTCGGACCGAGCGCGGTCTTCACCAATGATCTGCGGCCGCGGGCGGACGCTACCGACTGGCAGGTCACGCCGACGGTGGTCAGGACGGGGGCCTCAATCGGAGCCAACGCCACTGTGGTGTGCGGTGTTGAAATCGGGGAACGCGCTATGGTTGCGGCCGGCGCGGTCGTGACGCGCACCGTCCGGCCGCACCAGCTGGTGGCGGGTAACCCGGCGAGGCACCGAGGATGGGTCTGCCGATGCGGCGCGGTGGTGTCGCGCGAAGAGGCTCCGCCCTCGTCCATGACCTGTGAATCCTGTGACGAGGTCGGTGATCACGGCGAACGTGCGCCCGTGCGGGACATGATCCCGGTGAGCAAGGTCATCGTCGGCGAAGACGAAGAACGGGGCGTCCTCGAAGTCCTCCGCTCAGGCATGCTCGCGCAGGGCGAGAAGGTCGCTGCCCTCGAGGACGCGTTTGCTGCCGCTCATCAGGTGGCACATGCCGTCGCGGTCAGCAACGGAACCGTCGCCCTCGTTGCGGCGTTCCGAGCGCTGGGCATCGGCCCCGGCGACGAAGTGATCACGACGTCGTTCAGCTTCAACGCCACCCTCAACGCCATTCTGGAAGTGGGAGCCACTGCCAGGTTCGCTGATATACGCGACGACTTCACGATCGACCCCGACGCCGTGGCAGCGTTGATCAACGGACGTACCGCGGCGATCATGCCGGTCCACCTGTATGGTTTGCCCGCTGACATGACCGCGATCGCGCAGCTCGCCGGGCGCCACGGTCTCGCCATCATCGAGGACGCCGCCCAGGCGCACGGCGCCACCTGCGCGGGACGTAGCGTTGGCAGCTTCGGCGTAGGGACCTTCTCGCTCTACGGCACCAAGAACATCACGTGCGGTGAAGGCGGCATGGTGGTCACGGACGACGATGACGTCGCCCGGATACTCCGCGTTCTGCGCAACCAGGGAATGCGGGCCAGGTACGACTACGAGATGCCCGGCTACAACTGGCGACTCACCGACCTGCAGGCCGCGGTCGCGCTTCCGCAGGTGCACCGCCTGAAGGAGATCAACGCCGCGCGCTCCGCCAACGCTGCACGGCTCACCGCCGGGCTCGCCGGCACGCCGGGGCTGGCTGTTCCGCTCATCCCCGCGGACCGCACCCACGTCTGGCACCAGTACACCGTGCGGATCTTGCCCGACGCGAAGGCTGGCCGTGAAGCGTTCTGCTCCCGTCTGGTCGTGGCCGGGGTCGGGAACGGCGTCTACTATCCCAAGCTCATGCACGACTACGCGTGCTATGCAGACAACGCACAGGTGGTCATCGATGACACGCCGACCGCCAGGGCTATGACAACTCAGGTGGTGTCGATCCCCGTGCATCCCGGTCTCAGCGATTCCGACCTGACGAGGGTAGTAGAGGCTTGCCGGGAGGCTGTCAATGGTTAGGGTTGGCATCGTCGGCGCGGGGATCATGGGAAGTAACCATGCCCGGGTTCTGCGCGCGGTCCCGCACGCAGAGGTCGTCGTCGTTACGGATCCAGATGCCGACAAGGGTCAGCGGCTCGCCGATCACATCGGCGCAAGCTTCGAGTCCAGCTTGGAGGCACTGCCCGGACGGGTAGATGCGGCCATCGTTGCGACACCGACCGAGACGCATGCCGACATCGCCGCGACGCTGCTGGAATCCGGGCTCGACGTCCTCATCGAGAAGCCAATCGCTCCGAGCGTCGAAGAAGCAAAGGACCTCGTGTCGGTCGCGCGTAAGCACGACCGGGTCCTTATGGTCGGCCATGTGGAGAGGTTCAATCCGGCCGTCCTCGAACTCGACCGGTATGTTGACGGCCTGATCCACATCGACGTCCGGCGGCTTGGCCCGTTCTCGCCACGGATCGCCACCGACGTTGTCCTCGACCTCATGATCCATGATGTCGACCTAGTGAACGGCCTGGCCGGCGGCGAGCTGAGCACGCTGTCGTCGCTGACCCGGCGAGTGCGGGCTGAATCCGAGGACCTTGCGACGTGCGTCCTGACCTTCGATAACGGGGTTTCCGCAACCCTTACCGCCAGCCGGGTGAGCCAGGGCAAGCAGCGCCTGATCGAGCTCACCCAGCAGACCAACGTTGTCGTGGCCGACCTGCTGCGTCAGCAGGTGACCATCCACCGGGTCGAGCACGCGGAATATGTTGGTGAGCAGGGAGCCCGGTACCGGCAGAGTGGCGTTATCGAGATTCCTTACCTCGAGCATCAAGGCGAGCCGCTGCTTTTGGAACAGCAGCATTTCATCGACTGTGTGCAGAACCGTACTCAGCCAATTGTCGGCGGCCAGGAGGGTCTCAAGGCCCTGGCGATCGCGCTGCGCATCCGTGATGAGGCAATGCGTTTGGAATGACAGATGTATAGAGGCAAAAGCGTAGCCGTCGTCATGCCGGCTCACAACGAAGAGAAGCTGATCGCACAGGCCATCACTTCAGTACCGGAATTCGTTGACCACGTCATCGTGATCGACGATGCCTCAACTGACGACACCGCGAAATTGGCGCTGGCGACTGGTGACCCGCGGGTTCACCTTATCGAGCACGAGGTGAATACCGGCGTCGGTGGGGCCATCATCGACGGCCACAAACTGGCTATCGACCTCGACGCGGATATCAACGTGGTCATGGCCGGGGATGCCCAGATGGACCCCGTTTATCTGCCCGCGTTGCTCGCCCCGATTGTCGACGCGGGTTACGGCTTCACCAAGGCCAATCGTTTCTACAGCCGTCAGTCTCTCATGGGCATGCCGACTATCCGGCTGATGGGCAATGTCGTTCTATCGTTCGCCACGAAACTGGCCAGCGGCTACTGGAATCTGTTCGACCCGCAGAACGGCTATACCGCGATCACCAGGGAGTCCCTGGGCATGATCGACCTCGACCGACTAGCTCGTCGCTATTCGTTCGAGAACGACTTGCTGATCTGGCTGGGCATCGCTGGAGTCCGGGCCAAGGACGTGCCGATTCCCAGTGTCTACGGGGACGAGGTCTCCGGGATGCGGCTGCGCAAAGTGATACCTGAGATCTCGCACCTTCTATTCATGGGCTTCTGGCGCCGGATATTCCTGAAGTACGTCTTGATGTCCTTCTCTCCGATCGCGCTTCTGCTGTTCACCGGCCTGTTCCTGTGCGCCTTCGGGCTCGGGGTGGGGATATGGACGCTGGCTGTCACGCCAAGTGGCGCCTCGCCAACAGCAGGAACGGTCCTGCTCGCGGTTGGCCCGCTCCTCGTTGGTATCAACATGCTTGTGCATGCGCTGACCCTGGACATTCAGCAGACACCCGACTGAGCCATTCGAACCGGCCTGGCTTCTTCGCTACGACCGCGGCGTGCCGCTTCCGCAGGCGGCGGTTCAGTTTCGTAACTTTCGTGTACCAGTCTTTGGATCATATGTGGCCTCGGCGGGAGCTGGCCCCTTACAGTTATGGCATTGGCTCAAGCGATGCCCGGGTGGCGCGCTCCAGCGCCAGCTTACGGGGACGGTCCGGGTCTCCTGGGAAAACGTCAGGACACGACGGGGGTATGACGCATGCCTGATTCAGGCGGCCACGGTTCGATCCTGACCGGCCACGCGGACGGCAGACCCGGCCTGCCGAGGCGACGGTTCCTGCAGGGTACGGCCGTAGCGGCGGCAGTGGGGGCGGCGCCTGCCGTGCTACTCGGTGGCACGCCGGCGGCAGCGGCGGCCACCTTCGATCCGCTGCAGGAATTCATCCAGCTTGTGCCTGGCGGCAACGGGATCATCTACGCTATCCGGGCCGACGGCGCTCTCCTGTGGTACCGCCACGTTGGCTACCTCACGGGCGCTGCCACGTGGGCCGGCGGCAGCGGGAGAGTCATCGGGTCCGGTTGGCATGTTTTCCGCACAGTTCTGGCGGCGGCTGACGGCGAGATATTCGGCATCATGCCGGACGGCACCATCCACTGGTATCAGTACGTTGTGACCAACCTCGGCACCGGGGCTGGGTACTGGGCGAGGGGAGGCACGGGGCCTGTGATCGGCTACGGTTTCACTTTCCCGCGCATCTTCGGCGGCTGGAACGGCGTGATCTATGGGATGGATGACTCCGGTGACCTGTGGTGGTACCAGTACACGGCAGGCAACGGCACGGTCGGATGGGCCAGGGGTGGCTCGGGAGCACACATCGGGAGTGGTTTCAAGCTATTCGCTCGGATCTGGTCCGAGCCTAATGGCGTAATTTACTGTGACCTGAACGGAGCATTGCACTACTATCGGTACACCGGCACAAACGGCAGCGTGGCCTGGGCTAATGGCGGCTCAGGAGTTCCTATTGGCGGCAACTTCGGTGGGACGAAAGTTGCGTTCGCCAACGGCTCCGGTTCTATGTATGCTATTCAGCTCGACACCGATCAGGTGAATGGAACTGACGCGACGCTCACCTGGTACCTGCTCAAAAACTCTCAGAACATCACGCCAAGCTCAGGAGCCGCGTGGGTAAATGGTGGCAACGGTGCGGCTGTGGGCCACGGCTTCACCTTCGAGCCGACCGCTAATCTACAAGGCTACGCCAGCAATCTCAGCGTTTCGCAAGGTGGCACACAAAACGTCGCCGTGTCGACCACCTTCGGGTCCTTTACCTGGACGATCGTCCAGCTCGCCCCGAACGCCGGGGATCCGGTAGCCGTACTCGGGCCGACGACAGCCGCGGGCCAGCTGCAGACCCTGTCAGCTGGGTACCGAGTGAACGGCTGCGGGTGGGCGAACAGTTTCAGTGTGCCTATTCCAGCGACCTGGCAATCCGGAGTCTACGCGGCAAAACTCGAATCGCCCGCAGGCTTGCCGTATTACGTCGTGTTCGTCGTGCGCCCGGCTACTCCCACCGCCAAGATCGCGTTCGTGCTGCCCACCAATACCTACAACGCGTATAACTCGTGGGCCGGGCATAGCAGGTATGCGCTGCAGAATGGCAATCCGGTGACGATGACATTCCTGCGGCCGACGAATACTACCGATGTTGACCCGCCAGCAGCCATTACTCACACACTTCACAGTGATCTTTTCCTGCTTCGCTGGATGAGTGCCAATAACGTAAGCTTTGACTGTTACTGCGATAGCGACCTGGACGGCACCGCAAGTTGGCTGGCAAGCTACAAGGCACTGGTAGTCGCTAGCCACTCGGAGTACTGGTCCGATTCCATGCGCGCCAACCTGGTCACCTACCTTGGCGCCGGCGGCAGGCTGATCTGCACGGGCGGAAACGCGCTCTACGAGCGTACGACGTTCAGCACCGATGGAAATGCGCTGACGTGGTCGCCGATTACCAGCCGAGATCGGTTTGCTAACCATGGTGAATGGGAGTCGCAGATTATCGGCGCGAACCTCAACAACGCTGCATACCTGACGTTCGCCGGGTACCAGGTCGATGACGCAACCCATGCCCTGTTCGCGGGCACCAACCTTGCGAACGGAGCTCAATTCGGCGCAACTGGATATAACTTCGGGGCAAGCGGCTACGAGGTCAACGGGCCAATAGACTCTGCACACGTGCAAGGGACAGCGACTCTGCTGGCGAACGGTGCCGGTCAGGGCGCCGGCGGCGCGGCCATGGTTTACATCGACCGCGGTAACGGTAGCTGGGTTTTCAGCGCGAACTCGATAAGCTTTAACGGCGCGCTGCCCTACGACCAGAATCTGTCGACACTCCTGAATAACGTCTTCGCTGCCGCCGTTGTCTGACCGGCCGCTGACGAAGGCGACCGACCTAAGGCTGCGCCATTGGGTCGGGCAGCTGCGACGCCATCACCAGCGGTGAAACACTGA
>Ga0126381_100005880_pt1 | contig 13543 bp, 9 predicted proteins | sample PanSoiMetPlot_28_FD_96465 | JGI IMG/M metagenome (GOLD analysis project Ga0126381, IMG submission 96465) | Tropical forest soil microbial communities from Panama - MetaG Plot_28 | ecosystem: Environmental > Terrestrial > Soil > Tropical forest > Bulk soil | place: Panama | collected 2016-02-17
ACGCCGTGACGGACGCGGAAGTCATAGTCAGGGTCAGGGCCAGGCCGGCTAGGGCCGCTGCGATACTGGCACAGCGTCTCATTGGTACCTCTTTCTCGAATCACGCCTGTCCTCATCAGAACAAGAAAAAGGCTCATAATCAAGACGATACGTCGACACGAATTTCGACACTGCGCAGCACCATGGCCCGTCCACACGCATATCGGTTGGCCCGCCAGAACTCCGCGCGGAATGCTCACCGGAAATGACCGGGCGCGCCGTTGCAAATGGCGACGTGATGCCGCATACAGGGTGAGATCGCGTCTGCGGTGTATTGGCCGGTCAGCGCCGTGCGGCAGCGAGAAGCCCGCGCCAGTCAGCTAGATCGCGGTGGTGCGACCCGCCCAGTACGGTTCACGCAAACGTCGCTTGAGCAACTTGCCGCTGGGGTCCCGAGGCAGTTCGTCCATGAAGTCAATCGACTTCGGCCACTTCATCTTCGCCAGGCGCCCGTCAAGCGAGGCGAGGATCTCGGCCGCGAACTCGTCTGACCCGGCGACTCCGTCCATGGGCTGAACGACGGCCTTGACCTGCTCCCCCCACTCCTCATCAGGAATGCCGAAAACGGCGACGTCGGCGACCTTGTAGTGAGTGATGATCGCCGCTTCGATCTCGGCTGGGTAGATGTTGGCACCCCCCGAGATGATCATGTCGCTCTTCCTGTCGCACAGGAAAAGGAAGCCATCGGAGTCCAGGTACCCGATGTCGCCGACGGTGAAGAAGCCGCGCAGCCGATTGGCCGCGGTCTTCTCAGGGTCGTCCTTGTATTCGAACTCGGCCAAGCCCATCTTCATGTAGACGGTGCCAGGCACCCCGGTCGGGCACTCGACCCCGTCGTCGTCGACCACCATGACCTCGCTCGTCGGCCAGGCTGTGCCGACCGTCCCCGGCTTAGCCAGCCATTCCTGCGGGGTGACGATGGTGCCGCCGCCCTCGGTCGCCGCGTAGTACTCGTAGATGACCGGACCCCACCAGTCGAGCATCGCGTGCTTGATCGGCACCGGGCACGGCGCGGCGGCGTGAATGAGCCACCGCATCGACGACACGTCGTAACGCTGCCGCACGCCCTCTGGAAGCGTCAGCATCCGCTTGAACTGCGTGGGTACCATGTGGGTGTTCGTCACCCGGTACCGTTCGACGAGCTCGAGCGCCCGCTCAGCGTCCCAGCCATCCATGCACACGAGCGTGTGCCCAAACTGCAGCGCGCTGCCGCCGAAGGTCGTGACCGCGGTGTGGTAGTTCGGCGAGGTAACCAGGTGCACATTCGGCTGACCTTCAGTTATGCCGAAAAATTGCAGCAGGCCGGTCAGCAAGTCGGATGCCACATCTGGGTCGAAGCCAGACAACGCGCGGCGTACGCCCTTGGGGCGACCCGTTGTTCCTGACGTGTAGTGCATCGCCGCGCCGGCCGTCCGCTCGTCGGGCAGGTCGGTCGGCTGCCCGGCACGCAGCTCTTCCATAGCGGTGAAGCCTGGCACCGCGCCGTAGCTGAACCTGGCGTCGGCGGGCATCTCGGCCTCGTCGGCGGCGGCTACTCCGGCGGGGGCGAACCGTTCGTGCACGAAGAACGCCTTCGCCCCGGTATCCCGGACGATGTACGCGATCTCAGGCACGGTGAAATGCCAGTTAATGGGCGTGTAGTACCAGCCGGCCTGCAGCGCGGCCAGGCAGAGCTCGACCGGCGCCACACCGTTCGGCACGAGCGCGACGATCCCGTCGCCGGCCCGCAGGCCACGTGCGCGCAGCGCGTGAACTATCTGGTTCACCCGGCCGAACAGGTCACCGGCCTCATGTTCGGTGCCGTCAGGCTCGACAACAGCGAGCCAGTCCGGATTTTCCTGCGCACGGACCCAGAACCCCACCGCTAGCCTCCGATCGGCGTCAAGCACTCATCGCCGCGTGGCGCGGCGCGAACTGCCAGGGAACTTAGACGGCCGAGCCGGCGTACTCGTCCTCGTCCTCGTACTCCTCATCCTCGCGACTCATGCGAGCAAGCACCAGACCGATCACCAGCAAGATGATGCCAATGAGCCCGGCGATGATGGGGATGATGGAGGTGGCGAGCTGGATCTCGAAGCGGTAATGGTTGTCCCTCTTGACGGTATTGGCAACGCTCGCTGGCGACGTCTTGAAGTCAGCGCTGAGCAGCACGAGGCGGGTCGTGCCTGAGGCGTCCTTGAGTACGTCCTGGGTGTTGCGCACGACGGAGATCGGGGCACCAGTAACAGGGTCGACGTAGTAGGTCTCCGTTGCGCTGTAGACCTCGGGCAGCGTGACCGTGGCTGCCTTCGAGCCGACCAGGGTGCCGGGCAGCTGCTGCGTGCCGGTCTGCGTGGGCACGACGTTCGCCTGGTAGATGTAGGTGGAGACGCCGCTAACCGATGTTGTCCCCTTGTAGTGGAACGTCACCGGCCTGAGCAGGGTGGTGTCGAATACCTGGTAGTCCTGCTTCTTGGCGCCGAGCGGCCAGACGTAGCCCTGGCCGCTGACCGACACATGCTTGCCGCCGATTGTGTTGCCACTCCAGTTGATCAGCGCACCGGTCTTGCGGTCGAAGGCAAGCACGTTAGCGGTTGCCGGAATGCTCACCGACTGGTGGTCGGTGATGTCCTCGGTAGCAGCAAAGTTCTGCCATACCGCGTATTTCGAGCTGCCAAGCGAGTCGGCTGCGCTCACGTCACCCTTAGTAGTGCTCGTGACCTGCAGCGTGACGTTGGACAGTTCGCTAACGCTCTTCGGGCTGAACCAGCTGGCATTGTTCGCGACGAGCGTGTTCACGCTGTACTCGTTGAGCGGGAATTTGACCGCCTGCCCGGGCACGTAGAGCTTCGACATGATCGCCAGGACGATGAAGAACGCCCCGAGCCCTGCCAGCACTGACCAGCCAACGCGGCGCATGAAATCCTCCTGGGATTGGGCTTGTCGGGTCTGGCGGCCTCGAACGTACCCTAGCGCGGAAATATAAGAGTTTGAGGCATGATACTGGTGGGTAGTCGTGGTGTCACTAGGGCTAGGACACGTGATCATAACGACCCGATGACATCGATTAGTTAGCTATAAGCGGATATGACCGATGTAACGAACTACATGCTGTAGTTTTCGCTGAGGCTCTCCGCCGTGTGCCCTGCGGTGCCGACTGCCTCACCGTGGCTGGCCCGCTTGATCAGCCGCCGATGCTCTTCCTCGTTAGCCGGCTCGGCCCGGTTGGCGAGCATCACCGGGTACCCGTCGGACAGCCGGTAGAGGCGCCGCAGTCTCGGGTTGTACAAGACAGCCTCGTCCTCGAACAGGAGCAATCCTTGCTTGTCTATCGGACAGGCAAGGATGTCGAGCAGGGGCCGCTCGATCGGCATGATCATCTCCCTCTGAATCTTCCCCCCTCGCCTCCGGGGACCCGAGTTCGCGGGGCCCCATGTCACGCCGCCCTGATCGCGGTCGCGGCATCCGTCGCTCGCCGCCGGTTGCCTGGGACCGCGATGTCCTCAGTTCTGGCTGGCTGCCTCGACAGCACTGTCACGGCAACGCCGGCCACGACTATCCCGCCAAGGCGAAGCGCGAGTTCGGCCGGACTCGACGGCAGCCGCTCGCCGAAAAGCCATGTCCCTGCGACCAGGAAGAATACGCTGCCGGTGATGTTGGAGACCGGGCCGACGATCGACACACGGCAGCGCTGCAGCCCGGTCTGGAATATGAGCAACGCGACGGCCGAGCACGCGACCGTCAGATATGGATACGGCGAGATAAGCACCGCGACCGCTAGGTCGCCGACCCGGCCTGCATGATGAAAGATGTCGCCTGAAAGCGCCTTGAGCGACAGCGTTGCCACCCCGTAGAGCAGCCCTGAGGAAAGGCCGTACGAAACACCGGTGGCAGGCGCCCTGTGCTTGCCGTGCCTCGGGGTGCGGAGCGACGTGGCCGCGACGGCGACCGCGGCCACGCAGGCGGGGACGGCCACGGCGGCGATGAGCAATCCGCTCGCCTGGTGACCGACGTTCCCTGCCGCTCCCGTCGCCGACAACGCGATCGCGCCGATGGCGACGACCACGGCGAGCACGCAGCCAAGTTCGAGCCGCCCGAGCCGCTCGCGCAGCACTACAGCGGAAAGCACGACGAGTATGACCACGCCGGAGCCGATCACCGGCTGCACGACGCTGACCGGCGCGAGCGTCAGCGCCACGACCTGAAACCCGAGGCCGCAGCTCATCAGCGCGAAGCCGATCATCCACGCCGGGTCGAGCAGCACGGTCCGCAGCAGAGCGATGGCGCGCCTGGCATCGATGGGCGGCAGCCGACGAAGTGCGCGCTTTTCCAGTATCAGGCCGACGTTGTAGCTCGTCGTGGCCAGCGCCGCCACGGCGATGCCGAGGCTCAGCCCTGAGGCGGTCATGACGCGGCCTCAGCGCCGGCAAGCCGGTCGAGCGCTTCGGCGTACCGGCCAGCGAAGTCGGCGGCCGCCTGATCGCTGAGCAGGGCGCGCCGGTAGCGGAACGTCAGGTGCAGCGCGCCCGCGGTGCTCAGGGCACCGAGCGACAGGCCGCGCGGCATGTGCGCGAACGTCGAGAACCACAGCTGCGTCGCCGTCATCGCGCCGAACCCGATCGGCTCGATGACGCCAAGGTTAGACACCAGGCAGGTATCGCAGAGGAAGGAGCCTCCTAGCCCGAGCGCGGTGCGCAGTACGCGCTCCTTGACCGCGACCGGAATCGGAGCGGCGGCCAGCGTGCGGGAGAAGAAGTCGACCTGCGGGCCGGCGTGCTCTTTGGCGTACGTGGTCTGCGCGGCCACATCGGCGAGCAGATCGAGCGCCGACGTACCGGGCGCGACCTGGCCGGTCACCGTGGTGAGCCTAGAAGTATTGGCCCACAGTCCGTCCGCCCCGGCCTGGGCCCGGTCGCCGACCGGCATCGTGATCCTGATCAGACCTGGCCTGCGGCCGTGCCTGGCGTTCCAATCGCTGATGGTGATCATCAGCGCCGCGATCAGCAGGTCGTTGACGCTGATGCCTGCCGACCTGAGCCAGGCCGTATCCCGCAGCCCTTCCCACGTGAGCTGACGGGCACCGTAGCCATCCCTGGCGCTCGGCGGACCCGGTTCCGGCTCCCTCGCTATCTTGGCTGTTCTTACCCGGGGGGGCGACTGGTTGGCCCGGGGGGACGACCCCCCGCTCTGCCTTCCCGGGGGACTACCCCCGGACCCCCCGGCCCCCGCGTGTCGGGGCGCTTCAGGATGCCGCCTTCCCTCCTCGCTGCGCTCGTCAGTCCAGGCGGCATCGCGCCCCAACGAACCCGTGAGCAGGGTGTACTCCTTGGCAACTCTGCGCATTAGGCGGAGGCAGGACAGGCCGTCGACTAGCGAATGGTGCGCGTTCAATATCAGCGCATCGCCGCCTGGACCTGAGGCGATCAGGAACCGCAGTGGCGGCGACACCCGCAGCGGCGGCGACTGCGACAGCAGCCAGGAACGAAGAAGATCAAGCTCACTCTCGTCAGCGAACGAGGCGGTCAGCACCGGGTCTAGGTCGGGAGCGTCGCGGTACTCCCAGTAGAAACCGGACCGCCACCGGCTCGCCGCGCTTTGCCTGGCTCGCAGCCCTGGCTCCGCGTCGAGCACCACGCCAACGGCCGCCCGCAACGCACCGTCGTCGAGCCGACCGCCCACGCGCGCCTCCATATGCACGGTGGCGGCCTCTGCTGGCCTGTCATAGTAGCAGGTGAGTTCGTCAGCGACGGCGAACCGAGCTCGGCCAAGCCGGTAGCCGGTAGCCGGCAGCTGGGTGTCGACTCCCGTCAAGGCTCGGCCCCGCGCGATGCCCGCCGCCGCGCTGGTATCAGCGCGGCGGCCAATGCCACCAGTGCGAACGCCTGAGCGGGCGCGCCGAACGCGCCAGAAGCAGGCGCGGCGGGGTGCGAAGAAAGCGCCGCCAGCAGGCCAGAGGCGACCGCGGCGCCAAACGCCAGTACGCCGTATCTGTTCGGCCACAGCTCAGCGAGCACCACGAGCACAGGAACGGCGATGACAACGGGCCCGCCGATGATCACCATCAGCACGCTGAGCGCGATCAAGCCGAACCACCAGGACGCCGGTGCTCGCAGCCGCCTAAGCAAACTGACAGACGCGGCAAGCTCCCGCGGGCTAGCCGGAACCGGGCAGGTCACAGCTCGATCCATCTGGTCGTGAACTCTCCTGCGCTTCCGGCCTGACCACGCGATCACGAGCAGGGCGATCGCGCCGACCGCGGAAAGGATAATCCAGGCATGATAGAACTTAACAGGAGCGAACGTCATAGAAATGACCCCGCCTGCTCCGGCGGGAACCACGAATCCTTGCTGCCACCCGTCGAGCGTCACGGGGGTCAGCACGCGGCCGTCTAGCTTGGCAATCCATCCCGGGTTCGCGTTCTGGTGCAGCTCAAGATAGGCCTCGGTGCCGGGGTCGATGCGCACCTGCCGACTCTCTGGCTGCCACCTCAGGACCCGCACCCGGCGACCCTCGTCGCCGCCACTCGCGGGGCCGAGGTCGCTGACCAAGCTGAGATCGGTGATCGTGAACGGCGCGGGCCTGGCGGCAAGCAGCCGGTGCCGCCCGGCCGCGAGCGTCAGGTCAGATCCGGGCGAGCAGAGGCTGACCTTGACCGGCGAGAACTGAGTAATAGCGCCGAACGTGCCGCTGATCATGGTAGGGAACCTCCGACCGTCGATCAGCACGCTGGGACCGCTGCCGCAGCCCAGCTGGAACGACGTCGAGGCGGCCGGCGTCGTCGCGCGCAGGCCTTTGAGCGCCGGTATCAACAGCTTTGAAAGCCCGACCGGTAGCTGGACGAGTTGCCCAGACACCGGCTCCGAGGTCGTCGCGTACTGCACCACAGGGAAGCCGATCGTCATTCGGTCCGTGGTAAGCGGGGGCACGATCTCGGTGAACCCGTCGAAGCCGATGCTGGCGTAGCGGACGCCGTCGGGACTCGTGATCTTGATCGACTCTGGCGCCGCGCCGAAGCCAGGCACGGGCAAGATCACCATCCGCCTGATCGTGCGCTTGCCCTGCCAGCGCAGGCGCAGCACCGGCTTGGCCGCGCCCGCGATCCAGGGACCCGGGCGGCCAGCCTTGAACAGGTTGGACGGCGCTAGGCTCGGCAGCGAACCCCAGGTCGAGCTCGCGGTCACCTGGAGCGTGTGCTTAGGCGCAGGCGCCAGCGTGGCGAGCAGCGCGTCGAGCCTGCGGCCTGGGATCGCGATGGCGGTTGCCCTCAGCCTGAAGACGGTAGCCGATCGGGTGACGAACTGCCTTGCCAGCGGCGGGTACGCGGTCAGGTCGGCCAGGCTGGCAGGTGATGGGACCTGCCGGTGGAAGGAGAAGGCGACCTTGGCGGCATGCGTTCCTGCCCGGTCCTCAGCGACTGAGCTATACCTGGTCACCGTCACGCCGGGGATGTCGATACCGGACAATCCTGCTCCCGGCCCGCCTGGCACGCTGCCCCCGGCCGCGGCGATCGTGATCCGTAGCGTCTTCGTCGGTCCGGCCTTGACCGGCAGCGGCTGCATCGAGCCGGTCCTTCGCACCGCGCTTGTCACGGTCCCGGCGGCGGTGCTCACGGTCAGCCGCTCGGCAACCGGCCGCAGCGACCCGCTGACCAGCAGGGCGACGCCGATCGAGCCTGGCATCACGATAGGGCGGGAGAACCTGATCTGGATCCACTGCCCGACCGGCGTGTTCGGGCTCGCCTCGACCCAGTACGTGCTGGGGTTCCCGTCGAACGCGTTGACCGGGTCGACCTGCGGCATCTCCGCTAGCCAGGAACCCGACGACGATGCCGTCACGTTCGCGGCGCCTCGCAGCACAGCCACGGTCTGCTGACCTGCGCTTGACACGGGGAGCAGCTGCCGTGGCGGGCCGCCTGCTCCGCCAAGGGGGTCATCGACCGCGTTGCTCTCAGTCCGCGTGTAGACGTAAGAAGATGTCGAATTCACGCTGCCGAACGTATGGTCAGCGCGCGGAAGCGAGTCGGTGATCGCCCAGAGCGCTGGCGTCGCCGCCAGCTTGTCACCGGCCATCACGGCTGGCGCCCGCCCGAGCACATGCTGCCCGGTGAGCTGCAGCAGCGCGTCCGGGCCACCGTTGACGAGCACTGTGCGGCTGACCGGGAGCGCGACCACGGGCGGCGGGACCGGGGCTGTGGCGGTCGACCGGGCGGCGAACACCTCGACCGCCCGATAGGAAGGCAGCGCGTACTGAAGCTGCGTCGCACCCGGACTGGTCTGCAGGCCGCTGATGACCGGCCCGAACGCGGCGACCCGCCGGAAGCCCGAGCTCGCCAGAGCCTGGTGCATCTGCTGGGGTGCCGTGTAGTCAAGCGTGACCGGGTTGAGGTCGTTACGGACGATCACGTACCTGACGCCGGACCGCGCCAGCGTTGCGGCCAGACCACGCACTCGCTCGCCTGATGAGATCGCGGCTTCCAGCGAGTTAAGCAGCAGCTGTGAGCCGGCGCCGCCGTACGGCACGAGCCCCTGCTCTACCCACGGCGAGCTTGCGAGCGGCTCGAGCGGCTCGTCGACCGTCTCGCCCCACAGGTAGATGCCGTGCGCCGCAGCCGGCGCCACGAGCACGGGCGCCTGCGGCGAGTGCTGCCTGATGAACGCCGATACCTGGTACCAGTACTTCGGCAGGGCGGTGAAAGAGCCGGGGTTGAGCACCTTCCCTGACAGGTAAGGAAAGGCGATGCCGATCAGTACCAAGCCGATGACCGGAGCGGCGAGCACATGCCACAGGACCCGGTGCGACGGGTCGCTGACGATCGCGGCTCGCCTCGCGCGTAGCACGAGCACGTGCGCGATGCCGAGTGCGAGCACGGCAGCGGCGACTGGCTCTACCTTGTAGACGCTCCGCAGCGGTGCGAGCACGCCGTCGAACAGCTGGTCGATCGGCTGATGGAATAGACCGCCCAGGTGTCCCGGATAGCCAGCCAGCGCGACGAGTGCGGCGGCGCCGAGCGACCACCTGAGCCAGACGCCGCTCGGCATGTCTCTGCGTGCGATGCCGAGCAGGCCGGCGCCCGCGGTCGTCGCACCCGCCGCGATCGCCATCGGGTTGGAGACCATCACCCAGCCGGAGTTCAACCAGGGCTGGCCGAGGTTGAGGTAGGCGGTCCAGTTCCCTGCACCGCGCAGGAACGTTGCCGCCGACATGGTGTTTGTTGTGGTCGCCGCCTGCTCGACGTAGGGCAGGAAATTGAACGAGTACTTGGCCTGCAGCAGCAGCGGCACCACCCACCAGCTCGTCGCCAGCGCCACCGCGCCGGACCAGCAGATGATCATCGCGACCAGCCGCCTGCCCCGCATCTGGGTCAGGATGAACAGGCCAGGCAGGATCAGCACGTCGAGCGTGGACGTGGCGTTGACGCCGCCCATGCACAGCACGGCGACCCCGGATCGGGCCGCTCCCGACAGCAGCGGGCCGCCACGCGCGACGCGCACAAGCGGCACCACCGCCCAGGGCGCGAGCAAGCCCGGGAGTAGCCCGGCCGACGTTGAGCCGATCACGATGGTGAAAGTTGGCCACAGGGCGAATGCCAGACCACCGACGATTCTCGACCGTTCGGTGCCGATCTCGAGTTCTTGCGCCAGCTTGACGACGCCAGCGAAGCCGACGGTGACGAGCACGGCGAGCCAGAGCCGCTCGGTCACCCAGACCGGCGCCCGCAGTATTTCTGCAAGAAGGTAGAAAGGACCCATCGGGAACGCGTAACCGATGTACTGATCGGACAGCGTGCCGAACCATTCATTCGGGTTCCACAGGTGCCAGAGCCTGGCGAAGAAGTCGGCGGGCGCGATGTCCACGCCGAGCTTGGTGTCGAAGAAGATCCGGCCGGAGGCGTTGGCGAGCAAGATGACGAACGTGACGGCGAAGACCAGCCCGGCCCAGCGCGACAGGCGCATCTCGGTGGCCTGGGTGAGCCGATCGGCGACGACGTCGATCACCTTCGCGGTCACGCTCTGCTGCGGGGCGCGATGCTGACCGGTGCCTACCCTGCTCGGTTCGGCAGAGTCGGCGGTCCGATCACGCGCCAACGTCATCAGGTCCGCCGCATGATCAGCAGCAGGTTCCAGGTGGTGATCTCGCGCAGGCCAGGAAGGCGGACGAGCATCCGGCACCAGCCCGGGTAGTAGCGCGGGCGCGCTGAGAGCACTTCGACGTCCCGGCGATCCCTGACCATCTTCAGCACAGACCCAATGTGCACGGGGAACAGGCTGGTGCCGACCTTGTTCTTCGGCTGCTTGCCGTTCCTGCGCACGTACCTGCGCTCAGCCGCGGCTGCGCCCAGGTAGTGCCATGGCGACATCTCGTGCCCGCCCCAAGGCGAGTACCAGTTGGTGAACGACAGGTAGATGAGGCCGCCGGGCTTGGTAGCCCTGACCATCTCCTCGATCAGCCCGCCGGGATCCCTGACGTGCTCGAGCACGTTCGACGACACGCACAAGTCCGCGCCGCCATCGCGCACGGGTAGCCAGTAGCCGTCCGCCAGCACAGCCCCGTCCGGGGTACCGCCGCGCGCCAGCATCTCGCTCGCGTCGAGCTCGAACAGGTAGCAGTGCGCGCCCCGCGATCTGAACTCGTCGGTCACGTATCCGGCACCGCCGCCGATGTCAATCACGGTCCGGCCTGGGATCGTAATGAACCTCGCAAGCTGGCTGGCCGCGTCGCGCGCGAGGGCACGGTAAAAGCCGTCGGGGTCGGTCTGCTCTTTGAGGAACAGCCGGAACAGGCGTACCGACCTCAACATGCGCAGACTCCCTTGATCTGACTGCCCGGCCTGCCCGGAGCGCGTGCTCAACCTGCCGACATCGCCACGGCGTCACATGGACACATGCTACTTTTCGGTAGCAAGTGGCTGTAAGGCTAACAAGGACATTCAGCCGCCTCCCCCTCAATGCGCACAAGACAAGGCGGCGAGTCCAGCGAACGAGAGCACCCCGGTGGTGAGTGCAGGAAGACGCATCGTCTTCATCGCGTGGCGCGACCTCGCGAATCGGAACGCAGGCGGGTCGGAACTCCTGATCGACCGGCTCGCGCAGGGCTTGCAAGCGCGCGGCGATCGAGTCACGCTGCTTTGCGGCGGCGACGTCGGCGAACGCGAGTACGAGGTCAGGCGAAGCGGCGGGACCTACACCCAGTTCGTACGGGCGCCGATGGCGTTCGCCCGGCACCTGCGCGATTGCGACCTGGTCGTCGAGGTATGCAACGGCATGCCGTACCTCGCGCCGCTGTGGACGAAGAAGCCAGTGGTCTGCGTGGTTAACCACGTGCACAGCGAACTGTGGGCACTTCGTTTCCCCCCGCCGATCTCCATGGCCGGGCGGCTGACCGAGTCGGTCGTGATGCCGTGGGTTCACAGGCGGAACCTGTTCGTCACCGTGTCGGCGTCCACGTTCTCCGCGCTGACCGAGATCGGCGTCGACGCTGAGCGGATCAGGCTGATCTGCAACGGCGTCGAGCCAGGCCCGCCGCCCGCACCCAGGTCGCCCGAACCGCTGTTCCTCGCTCTCGGCAGACTCGCCGAGTACAAGCGGATCGACATCTTGCTGAAGCTGTGGGACCGGGTCAGGCACGTCGTAGGCGGGCGGCTGGTCATCGCCGGCGACGGGCCAGAGCGCGATCGGCTGCGCGCACTGGCCGGGCCCGACGTCATTTTCACCGGGCGAGTGTCCGAAGAGGAGAAGCACCGGCTGCTATCTGCCGCCTGGCTGCTGCTGCACCCGGCCAGCATCGAGGGCTGGGGCATAGTCGTCGCTGAGGCCGCGGTGCGTGGCACGCCAGCGATCGGCTTCAGCGTGCCCGGCCTGCGCGATTCGATCGTCCACGACGAGACCGGGCTGCTCGTCGGCACCGAAGGAGAGTTCGCGTCGGCCTGGGCCGCGCTGGCGATTGACGACCGGCGGCGGGTGGCTATGGGCATGGCCGCGCGCGACCGGGCGCTCCGGCTGCACTGGTCGGCGGCTGTCGACGGGTTCTCGGCGGTCACGGTTGAGGCGATCAAGCGAGCGCAAGCGACCGGCAAGGTCCGGGCGCCAGCGCCAGCGCCGGCCGTCGAGCCGGTCGCCGCCGAGCCGATCGAGGTCGACGAACTGATCACCGGCCCCGTGGTCACAGGCACCGCGCCGTCGGAGCCAGCCTGATGGCCACGAGCACCACGCACAACGCGCTGCGGGATTTCTATGAGGACCCGGCGGTGCCCGCGAGTTCAGGGCCCGACCGTGCCTACCGGCAGGCCGAGATGCTCGCCGGCCTGCTCGCGGATCTCAAGCGGCCGGCGACGATAGTCGACGTCGGCTGCGGCGACGGGTTCGCGACCGGAGTCGCCGCGCGGAGGAACCCAGGTCACCACTTCGTCGGGCTCGACTGGTCGGCCGTCTCGCTTACAGCCGCGCGGCAGCGCGGCATCTCCGTGCTCAGGGCCGGGCTTGACGCTCCGCGCCTGCCGATCAGGCCAGCCAGCGTGGACGTCGTGGTGATGAGCGAGGTGATCGAGCACCTCGTGGACACCGACTCGGCGATCGAAGCGGCGCACCTGGCGCTCAAGCCAGGCGGCTCGCTGCTGCTGTCGACGCCGAACCTGGCCGCCTGGTACAACCGAGGACTGCTCGCCGCCGGCATTCAGCCAGTGTTCTCCGAGGTGAGCCTCCGATCTGTGTTCGGCAGGCCGGGCAGTCAGGTCGCCGGGCACCTGCACATGTTCACGCGTCGCGCGCTCGTCGAGTTCCTCGCCGCGTACGGATTCAGCTGCGTCAAGGTGGCTGGCGCTAGGTACCACGACGTACCCGCGGTGCTGCGGCCGCTCGACCGGCTGTTCTGCCACTGGCCGTCAGCCGCCTCGATCTTGCTCGTCCACGCACGCAAGACGTGATGTGGTCCAAGCTGGCGCCGCGAGCGACCAGCGCCCCCAGCTCTGAGCCCGGACTCCCCGAGCCCGGACCCCCCGAGCCCGGACCCCCCGAGCCCGGACCCCGCGAGATCGGACCCCCCGAGATCGGAAAGTCCGATCTCGGACTTTCCGAAATGCGAAATCCCCGTCTGCGAATTTCGCAGCTCAGAAAGTCTCATCTCCGAATATCTGATCTCGTAGGGCCGCATGCCTGGCCGGCCGCCGTCGGCCTCGGGCTTGGACTGCTGGCACTCGGGCCGACGCTTGGTCGCGGCTTCGTGCTCTCCTACGACATGGTGTTCGTGCCAGCACCGCCGATCAGCAGCGCAGACTTCGGATTCACCGGCGAGCCGGCCAGGGCAGTGCCGAGTGACCTGACCGTAGCTCTGGTCGCCAAGATCATCCCGGCGGAGCTTGTTCAAAAAATGATCTTGCTGGCCATCTTCGTGCTCGCCTGCGCCGGCGCGGCCGCATTGCTCGCGTCGGGATGGCCGAGGCGGAACGGCGGGGCCGCGCTGCCGCTGCTGCCCAGGCTTGTCGCCGGCGTGTTCTACGCCTGGAATCCGTTCGTGGCCGAGCGGCTGATCC
>Ga0126381_100005881_pt1 | contig 13541 bp, 18 predicted proteins | sample PanSoiMetPlot_28_FD_96465 | JGI IMG/M metagenome (GOLD analysis project Ga0126381, IMG submission 96465) | Tropical forest soil microbial communities from Panama - MetaG Plot_28 | ecosystem: Environmental > Terrestrial > Soil > Tropical forest > Bulk soil | place: Panama | collected 2016-02-17
CCTTCAAAACAAGCAGCCAAGATTCTTGCAGGAGCAGGCGGTTCGATCAATTCTGGGGCGGTTCGGTCTCGCGACGGTTGACGATCTTAAATCCTTCTGGCAAATCGAAGAGCTTCGGGTCCGCGTCGGACAGGGTTAGATTTGTAGCAGTAAATGTTTGCGTGCCAATTCGCGGATCGGAACGTTTGGAAAGCAGATTGAATCCCAATTCAGGCGAATACCAGAATTCCCGCTCAATGGTCAATTTTCGGTCATTTCCAAATAAACCTGCTTCGTAGATGGCAGTATCCCGGGTGCCCGTCGTCTCGACACCGGCGACCAATCGAGTGCCAAGATCTTCGTGTATGGCCCCACCCTCGCCACCGGAAACCGAACCTGGCGGCGGCCCCTGAAATTTGAAAATTGCATTCGGCGACGGTGTAAAGATGGTGAGCACGCACTGCTTTTTCGGCTCCAGCATGAAACAGTTGTATAGCGTGTGGTTGTTAGAGTCCGAGATTTGAATGGTGGTCATTTGCGATTCCACTTTCCCATTCTTTGGGACCAGAACCCACCGTTCTTCGTAGATGCGGCCCTGGGTGTCTCGCGCGATGCGCCGTTGGTTGACGGTGGTTATCGTGCCGCCATCGGGGAGGACTCTGACCCGCTCAGTCTGCAGCAACAGCGTAAAAGGCGCATTCACTTTCGGCGGGATGACAATGCTCTCGAGCACTCCACCGCAAGCGCGTTGAAGGTGAATACAGAGAGAGGTGATGGAGACTGCATTTTAGGCGTATTTGAAGAAATGGGGCGATGTTTTTGACGTCCAGCTGGGATTTTTCGTTATAATCTACAACTATCGGGGTCCCTTTGAAGGGCGCGGCCAAGTGGTAGGCCTAAGATGCTTTCTTCAAGAATACTTGTTGTCGATGACCACGAATCGTACCGTCGATTTGTCCTCTCGATGCTTGAGCAAAGACCAGCGTATCAGGTCGTCGGACAAGCTGTAGATGGCGTAGACGCTATCCGCCAAGCCCATGCGCTTCAGCCAGATTTAGTCCTACTTGACATGGGGCTACCCGAGCTTAACGGACTACAAGTCAGCAGACACATTCGTTTCTTGCCTGTGATCCCTAAAACCCTCTTCTTGAGCCAGGAGTCTTCCCCCGACGTCGTCACAGAAGCCATGCGATCAGGGGCGTTGGGCTATGTTCACAAGTTGTGCGCTGGGTGTGATCTGTTGCCAGCCATCGGAACCGTTCTCAAAGGGGAAATTTTCGTCAGCAGCAGTCTCACATTCTCACTGTGTGTGGGATGCGCCGCACACCTGACCAATTATCACAAAGCCAAATCTGAGTGGAATGAAATTAAGGTGCAACTGCACGCCGCTGCGGCATTAGAAAAAGATATCTTCCAGCGATTGTTGGCGAGGTCGAAAATCTTGTTCGCCGAATGCGAAGAACATCGCGATTTGTACTTTGGGCATGTAAGAAGCCACGGTATCGCGTGACGCCGTAAGCTCCAGTCCCCGATAAATCGACAGAGCGATCCGGTCGCAGCACAAATTTAACAAAGTGAAGTGATTTCGCCCGATCGGATCTGCCACAGTGCGTGCGCATGGCTGACCATATCGCGCCCGTCGAAACTCTCGCTCAACGTGTTCAAATTAACGAGCCGGAACCCACCAACGCGGGTTGAATCCCATAGCCTCCACAATCTCATCGTCCGCAGATACGGCGAATCTCACTTCTTGACCCTTAGCAAAGTATTTACGCTTTTCGCTAAGTTCTTTGGTGCTTACACCTGCAAGGCTCAGTCGTTGAGCCGCTTCTTCATATCCGCCGACGTACTGCGGAACTCCGCAGGGTTTGCCGTTTGGATAAAACAGGTCTAGGAAAATGAATTGGGCTTCAGCTGCAACTCCCCGCGTATCGGGAGTTGTTCTGATGACTGCAACAAATTGGCTCATTTCGCACCCCACATTGGACAACCTGAAGCCAGCCTGAGTCTGAAGGCTAGCCCTAATATCTGCTGATTTCAAGAGGGCTATATCAATTGATATATTCCTCTTCTACCACAGGAATTCGAACCAGACCAAGATCGCTGAAGACCGGGCAATCACTGGACGAACGGTCAAGGATAAGCCGGAAGTCCGACGCAATCTTGCGAACGCAAATAACGACGTGTCGTCACGCAAGAAGAATTCGTGGGGCAACTATTCAAGGGCGTCCGTAGGGCGCAGTTTGTCAACCACTGTTTATCTGCACGATTGGTCTCATCGATTTTGTCAACAACTGCTATTCAAAGTTAGTATATATAACTATATAGTATTGCACAAAGCAGCGAAGCCGTGTAATATGTGCGTATCGGAGCCGCAGACCCTTGAGGAGCAGAACAATGCAAACGTTGCTGAACATACTGCATAGGCGCGAGTTGGTCGGTTCATGCTGGCCTTCGACTCGGCGCTACATTGGTGGATGTCTATCAGCGCTGGCGCACAGGTAATTGGGAAGTCTAGATTTCAGTGACGTGGTAACGGACCGGAACCGTGTTCTCTAGCGAAGTACCGCGACAGAGCACGGTTTCGCATCCTGGTTCTATTGACTACCCGAGTACTTCTACATTAGGCGACGCGACAGTGGAGTCGGTAGGATAGTCCTTCCCTCATCGGAGATAACGTGCAAATACTGAAGATTCTTGGATTAGGAACTTTATTCTTTCTTCTCATTTCCATTGCGCTCACCGCATTCTTCGGCAGCACAACCGGTGGTGCTGTCGCTCTCTCAGCAGTTAAGGCCGGAGCTGTTGAGGCGCTATACAGTCCGTATCTTTGGTTGACTGTTGTGATCGCATATGGTGCGGCGATCTGGCTTGTCAAACGCCATGCTTGATCGAGCGCAACATCTAAGACTGTTTCTGACCGGCTCAGGTGACAGTAGGGAAGACGCTGACGCTGTTGTCTCGGGCGCAGAAAGAACTCAATCGGCATCCTGTTAACTGGGAGCGTTTGTTCAAAGCTGTGCGCCGGGTTTCTCACTTCAAGTTTAGTTCATATCAGGAAGATGAGTTTATGTGGTTGTTCGGGCGGTACAGATAGCAGTGCTGTTCGCGGTATCGCGTCGTACGCCTGCGTATTGTTCCGTTCCGGCGTAAACCACGCCGCTTTGATCCAGGTCAGCTGCGGCAGCGGTTGCTCGCCTAACCGCCAAACTACGGCATGTCCTTCCCAACACCCACGTCCCAATTTCGGTAAAGACAATTAAGAACGAATCGGCTTATGGTCGTTGACCGCCGCCGTGCCGCTGCGCGTATCCGAGATGCCTGATCATCCCAACAGCGGATCAGAACAGTCGTTCGTCGGCCTGGCACTCGATTCGGAGCCGGAATAGGCGACAGCTTGAGGAACTGCCCAAGAAGTTTCTCGTCCAGTTCAACCGCACGCAAGACGATATTCAGTACGTACGCGCTGACTCCGCGAAAATCATACCGCGCTCGCGTGCGTATCTTTGTGGCTTCTTCTTCAGAGCAAGAAATCAAAATGGCGGTGCGGCTCATTGTAGGTTTATATCAAATGATATAAGACTCTTGTAAAAAAAAAAGGGGTGTAGGGTAATTGGTGTTAGGCCCCGTTAGGTTCTGGTAGCCGCCACCAAGGCCATGAGCATTGAGCTAGTAGCGGTCGTTCGGCAAGTCATCCGCGCAACCGATGGATTGCGTGTTTGTTTGACATCGGTCGACATGATTTATCCCGATGGACGCGATTGCGGCGTCCCCCAGTTTGTCGAAGGTTACGAAGGGGCATCGGAGCTGCTGATAAAGTTTGGCGTCCCCGCTCAAGAACTAAAAGAACATTATGCGCAGTTTCAAAAGGACTCAGAAGTTTCCATTCCGCTTATAGCCGACGAGGCTGTTGTGAGAGACATGGGATTTAACCCGCGTGAACAGCAGTCGAGGGAATTTTGAAAGAGAGAGTGTACTTCAGTGGAACCATCGTTGGTGAAGGACATCGCGTCGATTGCCAAGTCCGGGCAACGAAGAGCACTCTCGACCTGGACCCGGATGCCCCGCCGGAGTTTTCCGATTACGACATCATCGACTCTCCGGCAACCGTCAAACTGCCGGACGGCGACTATGAAGTACTGGCGAATGGCTTCAAGATTCGATGCAGATTGAATCGAGGGCGATTCCAATGGCGACTATAGACAACTTGCAGCAGAAGTGCGGTGGTGTTCCCGGTCTCTCAGGCGATACGACGTTTAGTTAGGGCCACGAAAGACGGGCTTCAAGGCTGCGGCAAAGATGATGGGCCGCGAAGGGGCTAGCGGCGTCACTTCACACGATAGACTTCGAGACGGAAGGGCCAGTTAGAACGGGGTTGTGCGGTTTCGATCCCCACCTGCGCCTCCAAAATTTGCGCTGTGAAATGAAGCGGTTACGGTTGAGATTTTTCGCGTGTCCCCCCGCATGTACCTCACTCAGTCCAGAAAGCTCCCGGATCCTGCTTTCAGAGTTAGTTAGGTTTGTTTCAAGCTGTTCTTGACGCGATCGCACCCAGGGGCGTAATGCTTTTCTGGGGTCCTCACACTTTGGTGGCCAAGCAATATCGATACACCTTTTATGGGCCGTGCGCTGAGCGTTATGTCGACAAGCACTGCTTTTCAGTTCCGGCGAGCGGACCTAGTATCCGAGGGGACCGATGAAGATGAAAAAGTACGGCAACTTCGATGAATACTTCGCCGACCAGTCGCCTAAGAACCGCTCAATCATCCGGTCGTTACGCACGTTCGTGAAGCGCGTCGCGCCCGGACTCCAGGAATCAGTGAAATGGGGCAACGGCTGCTGGGTGATGGGGAACATACCGGTCGCCTATGTCTACTCGGCGCCGGACTACGTCCAGTTTGGCTTCTTCCGCGGCTCCGGCTTAAAGGATCCGGAGCGGATTCTCGAAGGCCAGGGACAGTACGTGCGGCATATCAAGGTGCGCAAAGCCTCCGACATCGACGAAGACGCGTTCAAGGCGCTCTTACGGCAAGCGGCGCGCTAAATCCGTCGGTCCGTCAAGAGATGTACCCACTATGTACCTCACTTGCTCGAATTCAACCAATTTTCACGTTTCCGGTTCGTGGAATCAATAACTTGCGTGTCTTCAACAACGCCATCGGTTCGATTCCCACGCGTGCCTCCAGAAAATCGCAGAATCACTGGTCAATCTGTTTCGAAAATCTCTGTTTGCTCAGCTCTGCGAATGCACTTGCATGTAGTAAATAATCTTGGTACAGCATCAAGAAACAGTGCGGGGCACCAAGTATGCCCAGCGCGCGGTTCCATCCGCGACTTTCAATGGTGTCGCGGGTGGTGCGGAAACGACGCGTTTCCACCTCATTCTTGACGGAGACAGGCAATGGGCCGGAAATTCCAAGGAAAACCACCGTCAGCAAACCGGCTGGCGGGAGTATTTATTCTTTTCGTTTTAACTTGCTTCGCAATGCCAGCGAATTTTGCCGCGCAAGACCAGCCCATGGTTCACGACCACGCTGGACATGAAGGAATGAGTATGCCCTCGGACTCGTCGTCCCTGGATGCCGCAACGGCCGCAAGACTGCAAGCGAAAATACGTGCGGACAAGAAAGAAAGCGAATTTAACCATCATCTTGCTGGGTTCTTTGTGGTGGTCGCCGGCGTGTTCATCCTGTTCCAATCGAATGTGGCAAGAAAATGGCCGGCGGCGAAATTTGTTTGGCCAGGTTGTTTCCTACTGGCCGGACTTTTCGTTCTGGTCTGGAGCGACACGGAGCTGTGGCCATTTGGCCACCGCCATTGGCTGGAAGCGCTGCAAAACAATCGGGAAGTATTGCAGCATAAGACGTTTGCGGTGCTGCTGCTGTTCCTGGGAGCGATTGAATGGCAGAAAGCGCGCGGAGCGCTGCAGGCCGCATGGACTAAATGGGTATTTCCCGCGGTAGCGACGATCGGCTCGTTGCTCCTGATTTTCCACCAGCATGAAGGAGGAATGATGGGTGAACATCATATGGAAACCATGCAGCGAATCCAGAGTGAACATACGAGCTACCTTCTGCTCGGCCTGGGAATCGGCGTCACCAACGGATTAAGTGGATTGAACGCGCGCGCATTGGGGTTTTTTGGGAAGGTATGGCCGGTGTTGATGATCACGCTGGGCGTGCTGCTGATGTTGTACAGGGAATAGAGACCAAACAGTTGAAGGGGATGGCCAAGCTTTCCGGGTTGGAGGAAATTCACCAGACAGCAGGGCGGAAAACACTGTTAAGACCAGCCGATGCGGGGCAATGCTCTTACGCGTACGAACTAGGTCTTTGGCCGGGCCTGCTGCATCATCTGTCGCATCGCCACGCTTGAACCGGGAGCCCGTTTCTCGCGCCATGCCTCCAGCCTCTTGCATGCCTCCTCGAGGTTCAGAAACATCGTCGGATTCTTGAACGCGGCGCGCCACGTCGGCACCGTGCCGCGAATGCGATCCCAAACCACCCAGATTTCGCCGTTACTCTCGAAAAAAAGCTCATCGTTGATCAGGCCGCGATTCACAATGCTGGCCACCATTTCCCAGTAGCTGATGACCATCCGAATGTTGTTGTACTCGTCGCTACCCGGAGCGTATTTTTCCATCATTTCATCCGGAGACACCGGGTGAAAGTGATCGAGAAACCAACTGCGTGCCTGGCGCAGCCGCGCTTCGCGCCGCATGTCGTAAAGTCTCAGCATCAAATTCACTTCATCGTAGGTGATGGTGGACATCGAAACCTCCTCGAAACGGATCGTCTATCGGGGGGACGTGGAGTGCAGGTCTCCAGCGGCGGAGGGCCGCTGATTCGTCAATTCAAAACGCAATACACTCGCCAGCGGTATTCCCTCTTTCTGAAATTCGATTTGGATTCTGCGGCGCAGTTCGCGGCTTACCTCGTCCTGGCGCGTTGGGGCGGTTCGTACCTGCAGCCGGACGACTGTGGCATGTCGATCATACGAGTGTACACCCAGCACACGCGGTCCATCGACCAGCGCTTGTGACCAGGAGGGGTCGCCGCGCAACTCGGCGGCTGCGGATTCTAGCGCAGCCAGAGGCTTATCCAGCGCGATTTCCGGGGCCAATCCGATGTCGACAAAGGATTGCGACCAATCGCGGCTGAGGTTGGCCACGATGCGGATTTCGCCGTTAGCCACGGTAATCAACGCGCCGCGCGCGTCCCGCAACACGGTGCGCCGCAACGTAATGTGCTCGACCCGGCCGATGTTATCCGCAATCTGCACGGTGTCTCCGACTAAGTATTGGTCCTCAAGTACGATGTAAAAACCACCGATGACGTCACGGACCAGGTTTTGCGCGCCAAATCCGACCGCCACTCCCGCGAGCCCCGCCAGGGTCAGGGCCGGTGTGGGATTAATTCCGACTTTGTCGAGGGCAGTCAGGATGGCGACGGCCCAAACCACCTTGCTGGCGGCGCCAAAAACCACTGTAGCCAGCGTCCGGGTCTGCTGTTCGCGAAGCTGTTCGGTTCGCGATTGCCCTGCGGCGGGCTTGATGAGCAAGTTGGCCATGACCCGCAAAAAGCGGTTCAGCAGCAGGGCAGCGACAAAGATGCCCGCCAGATGCAGGACGATTGAGAGCACGTTTTCCTTTAGATAGAGGACGAGGCTGGACATAGACGATTCGACGGGGGAGTATAACATTGAGTCGGCGGGGACGCTTGTAGTCCGCTGACTGTTGCTGTGCCGGTATTCGCAACAGGGAGCAAACCCATGCAGGCATCGAGACGATCTCTCTTGCGCACTATTGCAGCCGTCACGGCCGCCGTTTCCGCGGCGGCCTCGGCGGGCCTCGGACAGGACCCGTTCCCAAAGCCGCGAGCGCCGGTTCGTGGCGACGACGATGACCCGCTTGCCAATCCGAACGGGAAATCTCCCACCAAGGTTCGGCTGGAAGAAATCCAGAAAGACATCAAAAAGGACATCGAAAAATTGTTTGACCTGGCATCCCAGTTGAAAGGTCAAGTGGAAAAAACCGACGCGACCGTTGTGCTTTCGCTGGCCATGGTAAAAAAAGCGGAGGAGATTGAGAGATTGGCGCGCCAGATCAAGGAGCTGGCCAAGGGGTAGGGTAGTTTTTTATTCGGCGGATTCCTGAGGGCAATCCATCCGGTTTCACGCTAGAATGGATTGACCAGGTTTGCTCGTTCGGGTCCTGAGGTGATATGCGCGCCGGTAGCTCAGCTGGATAGAGCGTGTGCCTCCGAAGCGGAGTAAGCAAAAGTCATAAGTCGTTTCGTTGGTGTCGCATACAAACGAAATGGGACCTAGTCCGCACCGCTGAATCTAGAGCCTAGGTTGAAACTAAAATTGAACGGCCAGAGGTGTGACCTGCCCCCGTCGGCAGCCTGAGCTTGGAATTTGCGGTGAATTTCCGGCCAGTACTCGATTGCAAGACCCCTCACTTGACCTTGCCGAATAACTTAACAGCGATCGAGATGCCAACAATTTGGTTGGTCTCCAGCCGATGGGCAAATTCACCGACTGCACTAGATAGTAAGGTCGAATGGAAAAAGAATCTGCGATCGGCAACCGGATTCCCAACTGGAAGCGGTTTTGGGTAAAGCTGCCGCCAGCGGCAAGACTGTTGGTTCCGGGCACGATGAAGAACTCGTCGCTCACGACTAGCACGGGGCGCCGCGTCATCTGCAGCGGCAAGGCATAGTCGACGCCGGGGCGAAATCGAAGGCGTGCCGAGGCCGTGCGATTGTCGGGGAAACGCCCCTCAATCAGGGTACGCAGGTTAGGCCGCCACGGGCTCCGCGACGTGCTGAGCGTGACATTTAGCTGCAGCCGATTTTCGTAAGCAACCGCGGGATTGCCTGGAACGCGCTGATATCGATATATCGGTATCACCGTGAGCCACGGCCGCAGACGAAAAGCGACGCCGCCCTGAACAAAATACTCGAAAAGATTCGAGGCTCCCTCGTCAAACCGCTCATGGAATTCGATTTCTAGGGACTTGGCAGCCGAAAGCCAAGCGGAAATTCCCTGATCGAGCCAGAGCCCTACCTGTTTCTCGTCTTCCGGATCCTCTGGCGGCTGTTGTTGCTGCGCTTTCGCCTTGCCCGTCCCTAGGCAACAACACACCACGACAAGCGCCATCACTCGGTGAATGTTGTTCAGCATTTCGTTACTTTCGGTCTCAACCTGGGATATTTACAAAATCTCTGGAGACTGACCTGCTAGGCAGTTGAAAGCTTGAGGCCAACAATGCCTGCAATGATGAGCGCGACGCTGATCATTCGACCAACGCTCGCGGGCTCTTCAAGCAACAAGATTCCAAGGATGACAGTTCCGACAGCCCCGACTCCGACCCAAATGCTATAGGCGGAACCCACTGGAAGTGTCTTCATCGCAATGCCCAGAAGCCAAAGGCTAATAATCATTGCGAAGACGGTCCCCACGGTGGGCCACAATCGGGTAAAGGCATTGGTGTACTTCAACCCGATGGCCCACCCGACCTCAAACAGCCCTGCGACAACGAGAATAGCCCAAGCCATATATCCTCCTTCGCTTCCGCAACGCATTGTCGCACGACACATGCCCGATTAAACGCTACGCAGATACCGGACATTCGAGTCGGCATTACCACCAAAATCTTGGCGGTCGAGGTTAAAAATCAATTGGAATTTAGCTTGCTTTGTGGCATTGAGCATAGCCTCCACCGATTCTCTTGGAGACGCGAACACAATTTGAGTCTGAACGACGTCACCGTCCTCGCTCACGACGATGGCGACCTTCGCGCTCACTGTCTTACCTTTCCATTTCGCTTTGTCCTGGTCGGAAAATCAAGATTGGAGAGCATCTCCGGTATGCGCTTGCAGTAATTTTTTGGCTTTGGGCGTTTGCAGAGTGGACGCCGGACCACAAGAAGAGCAAGTCCTAAAATGCGAAATGCGACAGAACGAGGCACGCTGAGTGAGACTTGTGCGCTGATTCGTTTCGGTTTTCCTGGTGCTTCCGGCAGTGTCCCTAACCGTTCGGAAAGCAGCTTAAAGTACCGCCCAAGTTCGCTTGGCTTGAATTGGGCTTTCATTAGTCGGTCGGTGTAGAAAGTCAGTTCCAGCGCCCCCGAAATACCCGAATCTGGCCAGACCGTTGAAGTCGAAGTTGCTGTAAACTCTTTAGGAGGCAATTAGCTGCAAACTGCGCGCCCGTAGCTCAGCTGGATAGAGCGTGTGCCTCCGAAGCACAAGGTCGGGCGTTCGAATCGCCCCGGGCGCGCCACCTATTTGGCATTTCTTTTGATCTACTTCCCGCGTCACCCTTATCGCTATTTCGAACTTGAGGCCAGATTAGGGGTTTACGAGGGCCTGAGAGATTAGTTCCGGATTGCGACGATTCGGCCCGCAGCTCATCTTGTAACTGGTTTTTTTTTGACCGCCTCTGTCCGCCGTGATACCTTTGCGAAAATTGCATGGCAGAGTCCTCTTACCTCCCAGGGCTCGCAATCCAAAACTCAGAGGTTCTGGATTCTTCGCGGCATTCTGTCCTGGTCCGCGTTACCCACTGGATCCACGCCCTCAGTTTTTTTGCGCTTGTCGTCAGCGGCATTGCCATCCTCCTGGCTCACACACGTTTCTATTGGGGTGAAACTGGCGGCGAGGGGGCTCCTTCGCTCTTCGATTTGCCACTTCCCCTTCATCGCGCGAACGTATCTGGCTGGGGGAGAAGCCTGCACTTTCTCTCGGCGTGGATTTGCGTGTTGAATGGCTTCGTCTATGCAGTCTCCGGTATAGTTTCACAGCACTTTCGTAAAGACTTGCTGCCGGTCAGGGCGGCTGTCTCCTGGAGTTCGATCGCCAGCGCCGTTTCCGACCACTTACGCTTGAGGCGGCCCACTGAAGAAGAGTCTCTAACCTACAATATCCTCCAGCGACTCGCTTACCTCGCTGTTGTTTTCTTGGTTTTCCCTTTGGTAATCCTCACGGGCCTCGCTATGTCTCCAGCCATAACATCCGCGGTCCCCACATTGGTGAGCATCTTCGGTGGCCAGCAATCCGCACGTACAATTCATTTCTTCATCGCAAATTTCCTCGTACTTTTTCTCCTCGTGCACATTGCGATGGTCTGTCTCGCTGGATTTACGAAACGTGTTCGCGCGATGATCACGGGCTACAGTGCTGCAAGAAGGAGCCCCAAATGAGCGATAGCCTGACACGACGAAAGCTGATCACGACTGGTTTAGTCGCTGCGGCGGGAGCCTCCAGCTTGGGCGTCGCTGCCGCGCTTGCCAGTCGGTACGGTCTAATTCCACCCAATCACCGAGGGATTTTCGGTCCCAGCGAAACGCTCACCTATGCTGCACAGCGAGTGTTGATACCCCGCCATTCACTGGCGCGCGAATTCAACCGCAGCGAAATCTCAAAGTTTGCCCCTGTCGTTGGAGAGCCTCCAAAGGATGAAACTTACCAGCGCCTGTTGGCCGGCGCTTTCGCGGAGTGGCGGCTGACGGTGGACGGCTTGGTCGCCCGTCCATCTTCGTTCTCTCTCGAAGAATTGAAGCGTTTTCCCTCCCGCAGCCAGATCACCAATCATGTTTGCGAGCAAGGCTGGTCCTTCATTGCCGAATGGATCGGAGTCCCTGCTTCCCATATTTTAAACGTCGTGGGCGTGCTCCCCCGCGCAAGATACGTGATTGCCTTTCCGTTCGCTAATGGCGATCCCCCACAGAGTTGGTGGGAGAGCATCGACATGGTGGATGCTTGGCATCCGCAGACTCTGCTCGCTTACGGCATGAATGGACCCGAACTTCCGATACGCCATGGCGCTCCGGTTCGTCTAAAGATGCCCGGGCAGCTGGGATACAAAAGCGTAAAGTATCTCTATCGTATCACCGTGACCGAAACAGTGAAGAACATCGGCCAAGGGCTTGGTGGCGCAAACGTGGAAGACGGGTATTCCTGGTACGCCGGTATCTGAGGAATGGCCAAAATGTAATACCCGCTATGTTGCAGCCAAGTGGCAGGCCAACTCGGAAACAAGCCCCCGCGCGAGGAGTGACGCGAGAGGATCAAAGCCACACTTGAGATCCGCCAAATGATATCCCCCCTGTCTGTGGCAGGATTGACACAAATTCCGAAAGAAAAGTTCTAAAGTCGTCCCCTCGGGCGCGCCATTCTTCTGTTTTAGCCTTTAGGAAGATCAGGTCAAAGGGCCTTCTATAAGTAGGATAAAGACTTACCGCATCGATTCCGCAGTTCGAAAGAACCATTTTCAACAGTTTGGCCTTTTCTGGGGATTCCGTTGAAGCCGATCGGCATTCCGTTCTGATCGCGATCACTATTCCGGGATCGCTCTGAGCAGCCCTCGGAGCGAAGCGACGCTGGCCGGAGGAGTTTGCAGAAGTGATCGCGATCGTCAAGGGGAAGATTGTTGTTGGAGCTGTGGGAAAGTGGGAATCGCGAAGCGATTCCCAAGGGCGTCTTTTGCCCGTCTTTTCCACAGCTTTTGGCCCGCGGATGAGCGCTCACTTTTCTCCCTGCTGGCCTCGTTGTTTGCGCATCGATTCATCGCGCATCTCGATCCGGTGAGCGTTGTGTACCAGCCGGTCGAGGATGCTGTCGGCCAGCGTGGGATCTCCGATTTGTTCGTGCCAGCGAGCCACTGGCAGTTGCGAGGTCAGGATGATCGAGCGCGTCTGGTAGCGATCTTCGGCGATTTCCCAGAAGTCTCGGCGCTCGAGCACCGTCCATGACTATTTGAAGGCCGCGAAGCCGATTACGATACCTCTCGCTCGAACGATCTCTGGCACTGCCCCACATGCGGTGGACCAAAGGTCGTTGAAAGGCTCACTGCTGCAGAGATTCAACTACGCTCTCCACCGCTGCTCCCCGCCGCCGCATGAAACAACTGTCTCCAACTCGAACTCCTCGCGCGTTTTGGCGTGCACCGTCCGTCTGCGCCTTGCCGTACAACAACTCTCTTCCTTCAGCTTCCTCAGCATGGTTTTCGCGACACTCTTTCGCCTTACCTGCCCCCAAATCTTATCTGCCGTGCTCTACCGCACCGTCTCGGCAACACTCTGCACTGCAGTCTTCCCCCATTCAATCTCCATAAGGCCCGCGTCCGCCGCGCGGGCGGCTTCCTTCTAACGGCTTAATCGAACGCGCGCAGAACTGCATGCTCAGGCTCCACTGCTTCGCCAAAACGCGCATCCGATTAAGCGTAATACGCTCGGCTCCCATCGTGCACTTGCGGTTCAAGAGCCTTCTGGGATAAAAAGGGAATCCCCTCCCCCGGAAGGGCTGTGTCATCTCGGACGGCCCTTTTGCAAATCTTTCGACGCTTAAGAGGTATCTCGATGGAAAAGTCACAAACGAATCTCAACGCGGTTCAGCGTTTTTACGATGCTTACAACAAGAAGAACGAGGCCATCCTGAGTGAGGTCATTGCCGACGGTTATGTCGATTACGGTCACGAGCCTCCAGGCCGAGGCGTCCAGGGCGCCAATAGCGACTATCAGGATATTGCCCGCGCCTTTGCGGATGCCCGCTTCGATA
>Ga0126381_100005882_pt1 | contig 13539 bp, 12 predicted proteins | sample PanSoiMetPlot_28_FD_96465 | JGI IMG/M metagenome (GOLD analysis project Ga0126381, IMG submission 96465) | Tropical forest soil microbial communities from Panama - MetaG Plot_28 | ecosystem: Environmental > Terrestrial > Soil > Tropical forest > Bulk soil | place: Panama | collected 2016-02-17
AAAATCTTGGCGAGGCCCCAATCCATTACCAGAACTTCGCCGAAGGAACCGACCATGATGTTCGCCGGTTTCAAATCGCGATGCAGGACTCCGCGCGCGTGGGCAAAGGCAACCGCGTCGCAGACGCGCAGGAACAGACGCAGACGCTGCGGGAGAGAATCGAGCTGCGCGATGTATTTGTCAAGGCGGAGTCCTTCAACAAACTTCATGGTGTAAAAGACGCGACCGTCCGGCAGCGCGCCGACATCGTGCACGGGAACGATGCCGGGATGTTCGAGCTGCGCGAGGATGCGCGCTTCGCGCATGAGCCGGCAGGTGAGGTCGCCATTTGCATCCGGCGTGTCGAGAACCTTGAGCGCGACGCGGCGGGCAAGTTTTTCGTCTTCAGCGGTGTAGACCGCGCCCATGCCGCCGCGCGCGATAAGTTCGCCGAGCGTGTAGCGCGTGCCGGAAAGATCCGGAGCTTGGGAGCTGCGAAGGCGCTCGAGAGCTTTGTCGCTCAGAAAGGTCATGGCGTTGCACCGCCAAAAAGAGTTTTTGCTTCGCGGGCGAACTCTTCCTCACTGCAGCAGAGGACGCGCAATCGCTCCAACGTGATGTGGCGAAACTCGCGGCGCGCCCAGGCGAGCTGGTTGTTTACCTCGGTGAGGGGCAGCGAAAAGCTCGCGGCAAGTTCGGCGTACGACATATCTTCCTCGCCGCACAGATCGTAGGCTTCAAAAAGCTGAAAGGCTTTTTGTTTTCCTCGTGCTTCACAAAGTCCGCGAAGCTCTTCGACCGAGGAGGAAAATAGGCTGCGGATCCACTCCTTCTCGAAAAAGCCCTCGAATGATTCGGGAGAAGGAATGGAGGCCGGATCGACGGTCTGGGCGCAAAGTTCATCCTCGGCGGCGGAAAAATCCAGCGCGACGTGCGCAAATTCGCCGCCGCGTTTCTTGCGGGAAGCTGCTTTCAATTCGTTGAGCGCGAAGCTGTCCGCGCAAAGTCGGAGATACGTGCGCAGCCGGCTCTTGGCGGGATTGAAGCGAGAAAGAAGTTCGCGTTCGAGCAGCTCGACGAAAAACCCCTGCGTGAGGTCCTGGGCGTCTTGCGGCGATTGCGAGAATTTCAGGCGAATGTATTTGTAAACCGGCTTCCAATAAGCGGCGAAGAGAATATCCAGGGCGCGAGCGCGCTCGGCGGCATCCTGGCTACGTGCAGCGGCGAGAAGGGAGAGGCGAGTCAGGGGAAAGGATTCGCCAGCGGTGGTCATCGGCAGTCTCGTCGACCTAATCTTCCAATCTCGTGGCACGGTGGGTATATAGTAAGGCGTGCCGGAAAGAGACACAAAGCATGTGCCCTGACGCACTACGAGCTCCAGTTGCTGGGAGGAGGTGCCTTCGCCCGTGACGTTGCCGAAGTGTTTGCGGTGCAAAGGGGGCGGGATCACTTCATTTGACATCTGCTTCGACAGGTCCCCTTTTCCCAAGTAGCGCGACAAACATATGCCACACGACGAAGCATTGGCGGAGCGGGTGAAGGCGGCGCTAGGGCGCGCCCCGCTGGTCGAAGAAAAGAGAATGTTTGGCGGCATAACGTTCATGGTCCGGGGAAAGATGTGTGTGAGCGTTGGTAGGGGGCGAATCATGTGCCGCATCGACCCGACGATCCTCGAAGCGGTGCTCGAACGCCGAGGTTGCCGGACCGTGGTCATGAAGGGGCGACAGTTCCGTGGCTATGTGTATGTCGACGCCGAGGCCGTGAGAACCAAGGACGAGCTTGACTACTGGATTGGGCTGGCACTGGACTACAATCACAAAGCACGGGCCGCAACACGCAAACAGCGGCAGGATTAGGATCTCACCGTCGGTAACCCCTTTGTTTTCAGCACCGAGAGCACCATTTTCGAGCCTGCGCCGGATAACCGGAAAGATCCAGGCCCTTTTGCGGTAATCCCATTGAACGGGACTTTAGCCAGATAGTATCAAGGCTGCTGCAACGGGCAACACAAACAAAAAAGCCCCAGGACCACTCGCCACCTGGGGCTTTATGAACCGAACGAGATTCGGTCGCCGAACGTCTTCCTCGTTCGATTCCCTTCTTTAAGGACATCCTAGTCTCGCAAAAGTAGGCTGTCGCTGCCTCAGAGCAATCTTGCTTAAGCCACCACGCCCGTCGATTCGCCTTCCGCGACGATCGTGCCGCAGCCGCAACTGGGCCGGTCGTACTGCTCCTTGCGTTGATTCCGGGTGCCGTGGCCATTCCTATTTACGTTTTTCTCGGGCGGTTTTGCGAGGGCCGCTTGCTCCAGCCAAATTCGTGCACCTGTCCTCGCAAGTCTTATGGGAACTCTTCATGAGCCGCCAGGGTCTCTGCCCGTACCCAATCAAGCGTGGCGTCTGTCAAATGTCCTGTTTGCGCTTCGCGCAATCCGAAGAAAGGTCACGGCTTCCGCTTAGCGGCGGGTCTTTGCTGCTGCAACTCCTGCTGCCACGGGAGAGCCAAGCCATTGATCAGCGCGTAGCAAACCGCCTGGCCCAAATGTTCGCCCAGATGCCTGTCCACAATGAGCAACGCGCCGCGTAAGGTTGTCTGTCGGTTCATCATTCTTTGCGATTTGTCTCCGTCGGCGTCGCTCATTTCCAGAATGCGCGTGCGGAGGTGAGCGAAAGAACTCTTCAATTCTTCCAAAAGTTTCGGTTTGTCCTCGACGAGAGCAAGAATGGTCAAGGTAGAATGGGGGCCCGCGGGTGGCGTGGGAAGTCCCTGATCCAGAGCTTCGACGGCTTTGTAATTGTCGATCACCACATGTGCAAACAGCCCGCCCACTGAGCGCATCCCCTCGGCCGGACGCCAGGAGTACTTCTCCGCGGGCATCGCTTCCGCTAACGTCAAATAGCGTTGTTCGCAATACGCCAGTTCTTCGAGGAACTCCGCGCGGAAACCGGCGGTCGGAGTCGCTCCGCCTTGAGGCTTAGCAGGAGATTCGACGTGGCCTCCTGCTGCGCCGGCGCGGCTTAGAGCAGACAGCGCGAGGGCCAGAAAAATGAGCGAGGTACGGAGCATGATAGCCTCCTACTGTGGGAAAAGCTCATCCATACCACCAAGCGATTGTTGCTAGGTTGTTCTTCCTCAAAGGATAACGCAAACGGAACAGGGTGGGGCGACAGTAAGTCACCGGAGTCATCAGAAACCATATGAATTCCGTGCTTGCGATTGTTCCCCGTTACCTGCTTCTGGCTTGGGCACTGTTCCACTGGTGCCACGAACTGCGTTTTAGGACATTGTGCCCTGGATTGTGGCAGGATCTGTAGAATTGCCCGTCACGTGGAAAGTGCAGCACGCGCTTCGATCCTCGGATTGACCCGCGCAAAAGCGACGAACAGAACGACGAGGATGACAAACTCCAATGCACTCGCCTGCGTTCCGCGCTATGTAAACACATCCTGCGAGGAGATCCTCTGTCGCGACCTCGTCTGAAAAAGCTCCACCGGTTCCCGCCCGCGCCTAACGGCGCCTGGATTTCGTAAGGGCCAAGAGTAGTGCCTGGTAGAAGGGTCATAATTTGCCGCGATTATAACCCTAGAACTGCTTTGCGTTTGCTTCGGTCAGTCAGTGGACGCGCCCAACCGGCTAAGTGGGCCGCTCGATGTGCACTTCGTTCCCGCTGGGATCTTTCGGGTAGCCGCGCGCCGACCAGTTCTCACGCTGGAACTCCGCGTGATGCCGACACCCTGAGACTTCACGCCGGCGTAGACCGCCTCTACATCGCGCACCGGAAGGGATAGGTAGCCGGTAGGAGAGCCCGTCTAGACCGGCGCCCGTCGTCCATGATGAAGTGGACCTCCACCGTGTCGCGGCCCATGGACAAGATTTGACTGCAAAAAGTTGATGAACAGATTGCTGCGCGTGATTGTGTGAAGCAGGACTAGCCAAGCGTGGTTGAAGGGCTTTTCTCGCGGCACATGGCTGTCGAGAAGTTGGGCACCCAGAACAGTGGGGTCGTCCATCCTCGGAGGGTGGGCGGATTGAAATTGTCCGGGTGCCCGGCTCAAGTGAAGCAACCCGTGGACCAAACCTCTGATCCCGTAAGTAGTTTGTCCTCAATCCAGTCGGCCAAGCGGAGGGGCTCTCGGTCCGTGGTCGTTCAACCCAGGTTGGGCGCGTTCAACTACAGTTTCCAAGAATACCGAGCCGTAATCACTTCGACGGGAGCGGAAGAGCAAGTCTGCGCGAGTCGTGACAAGCTCACTCCAGCCCGCCAAGAAATAAGTGCTCCGATGCTTGAACGTGTCCAGATATTTCATCAGCCCACTGGCTTGCCTCTTTTTCGGGGCAAAAACGGCGTTCACGGGCGATTGAGCCAGGTGGGTCAACGACTCGCCACTCGCTGCGAATTGGATTGGCGAACCCACGTCATTCAGGTTTTTCTACTAACACCCTATCTGGGAATTCTGTAAGGCGATGTATACAAGAACCTGATTGCGCAGATGCGGTCAAAAACCTACTGTGCTCCAGCCGAATTCTACGCACGTGACCCCCAGTCGAGTGGGTAGCAACGGGCAGGCCAGCGCCAGCGGGAATGCCCAGCTAGTGGGACCGTCGCAGGCCAATCAATCCTTACCTCCAGCCCGAACTTCTGCGTCTCGCTGCCGGGAGGAATCAGCGTCATCATCAACCAGCAGACAAGTTCGTCGGGAGGAACGAGCGGCTCGATGACGGTCAACGCGCTACATGTCACGGGACCAAGCATCGACATCGTAGTCGCTTCTGCCCAATCCGACATCACCTGCTCGTGACGGCAGGCGGGCGGAGCGTGTGAGGGTCCAGCAAGGGGCCGGGGTTGCGAAGCCCGGCCTCTCTAACCACTTCCCTGGGGCCTTAAAATCCGAGACAGAAAATTAGAGCGGGCCTAGCGTCGCAAACCGGGAAGCCCATTTAACAAGGGCAACAGAGTGGCATTGTGCTAGGATGCCGAGCCAACGTGAATTCCGCACACATACACTGGGTTCGGGCCTGCATCGGTGGTCTGCTGGCGGAGTTGACGGTCTTTGCCATCGTGTTTCCCGCACGTTCTCTATTTGGGCAACGAGCTTTTCTAGCATCCATCCTGGTCGCCTCGGCCGTAATGCCGTTCGTGTTTGCAGTTTGGGTTTGCAGACGGGTTGAATCGCGCTTTGTTTTGCACGGAGCGCTCGTCGGCATCGTCGCAGTACTGTTCTATTTGGGCCTAGCGTGGGGCCAGCCGCAGCCACTTCTATACAGGATTGCCCACGGCCTTAAGATCATCGGCGGTGTAGCTGGGGGAGTAGTAGCATGCCGGCGGAAGTCGTCGGGGTTGCGTTCGGCCTGAACAACTGCCGGGAGGCCCGCCAATGAGGGCTTTTTGCTCGCGTTTCGCCACTACTCATCAGAACACGAAGAACTCTCTCTCTGGTTTCTCCCCCAATGAGCGCATATCCAACTGCATCGGTGTCGTGGACGACGGCGTCGCCATTGCTTACAGCTTTCGCGACCCTTGTATCTGTTCCTCTCTGCTCAGGCGACAATTTCACGAACCGGGTTGTCCGACTGGAAAAGAACGGCTCGGCGATGATGATGTTTTACCTCGCCAGTTGGAAGGTCTTGTTTTCGAGCGCCTTGCGAATCCACCGCATGAGCGTAATGGCTTTGAACTCTGCAAACAACGTCGTGCCCTTTGCATCCTCGACGGGGATTGGAAAACTGTACGTCTGCTCGTGAACCTTTACCGTGTAAAAGAAATTTCCGCCTCTGTAATGAGAGAAGGTTGCCTTTTTATTGTTGCCGACAATCATTTTTAGGTCGTGGCTCATTGTGCTATTCTGCGCGAACCATCAAGGGTCTGCAACCCATCTGGAATCTGCGCTTGCGGCTTCGGCAGGCTTTGCTAGCGTTCAGGGCTCACTGCTAGCGGAGCAAGTGATTCCGTCGAGGCGCGTGCTTTCTTGTAACGCTCCAGCCCGCGGCCGCGCCACTGCTGATGCGCCATTTGCTTTCGCTATCGCTCGCTCTAACGAGCTGCGACCGACGTCAATTTGTTCAGACTCGCCCATACCAGTTCCTACCCCGGATTCCGGGCCCATGTCGGCCTGGGCCTTCCTTGCCGTGAGCCGGGCGTAGTAACTTTTTGTTAGGGCTGGGAAACGACACTTAATAGCATTCCCGTCCCGGCCCTTAACTTCATGTTTGTTTTTTTGAAGCCAAGAGTAATTTCGCCGACCGGCGCGGCCTGGCCGTTGTGAATTAGCTGAACACCCTTCAATCCATATACGCCGCAAGCATCAGCCGAAAACAGCCACAGCGCCTGCGGGCGGTCATCCGAGCCGACCGGCCCCTCACAACCTGACGCCGGGTTGGCCTTGGCGTAAACTAGCACCCCTCCCAGCACGGCTTTGCCCACCGTCTCATTCCAACGGTTCCGGACCGTGTGACCATCTCCATACCGAATGTCTCCTCCGATCTGAACCGTGTTAGCCCAGCGCGGAAACGCTTCGTCATAGGCACCCACCGGCATCTGTGCATCGCGGACTGCCATGTATGATGCGATCGCGCGCAGGCTCGTAGTCACCGCCAAATTCTGCCCGCGATGACTCACTAGGTCGAAGCGCACTGTCAGTTCCACGCCTGTCTCGTTCTCGTCTCTCACGACGTGTAGGACTGACCCTTTCACCACCGATCCGGGGGCAATTTTCTCCCGGTTCGGCAGCGGAACTTCCTGCATGATGCGCCCTTCGATCGCATCACCAGCCCTCGCGTCCTCTATTGAAAGAGTGCGGTCGAGTTGCGTCGGCAGTATGAATCCGTCAGGGATTTGGGGCACGCTGCGCACGGCAGCGGCGGCAGGCTGTCTCCCGAACTCTTCGAGCGTGTGCGCGAAGGAAGCCAGTTGCCAGGTCACTCCCACAAAGGCCAACGAGATGAGAATCAAATGCACTCGCCAGATAGTTTTTGCTTTCTTGAGGAAAATCGCCGAACACTTGAACCTGATGGTCATGACACCAAAGGAAGCGGCGTCCAATGATCTGAGAGGCCTTACAGTGTAAGCACCCGCCTTCAGGGCACTAAGACTAGTTCTCACGTGTGCGTCTCCCAACTGGCAAAACAAACAGGCTCGAATGATGGCGGAACCCCTCGTCCCTGCTTGATGGGTTCGAACGTACCCAAGATGTTCGTTAGAGTCGGATCCGGCCGGCAATGAGTCACGGCGCGGTCCATCCGCCTGCTCGAGCCAGAATTTCCAGTAGTCCGGCAGTTACCACGAGGAGGCGGTCACCCCCCATCAGCTTCTCCTGAAAGCAGGCTGCCTCCTTCATCACCGCCTTTGATTGCATGGTTTGTCTTGACAGTCTCAACTTACTCACCCGCAGGACAGCGCTGGGCGTCGGGCCGGGCCCGGTCGATCTTCCTTCGAAACGCTTCTTCCTTTACTCCCTCGTAGTAAAACCGAGCACCTCAAGGGCTTTTCCCTCAATAATCATGCTCACTAAATCTCGAGGGATTTGGACGATACCCTCCTTGCCTTCGTAATTAAGTCTGAGCCGGATGAATTGGTGATCGTTCAAATCATAATCTTTGACGACCAATGCTGCCGTCACGAGGCCGTCGGCTGCAGTGTCCGTTAACTTTGGTTCGACCTTATTTACGAAGGCGGCCCACAAAGCCTCGGACTTGTTGAATCGGATTATGATGTTCGCGGGTCTTTCCATCGGAGTCCCCTTTTGCAAATGTCATTTACAGCTCCAAGCCACGCTCCTACAAGCCGTTCTATTTTGAATTCTTGTTATTTTGAGACAATCGTAGAGTGGCATTCGCCGCATTGAAGAGAGGGACCGGAACGGCAAGAAATGTTAAGTGTAGAGTTATGAATTCGATGTAGGGCATGATTAGAATCGTGGACGCGAAGTGCTCCTCGATAGGAAACAGAAAATTTAGCGACACTTCTGTCGCTACAGGTATCCAGCCAGTAGCCATAGGACTACGCGCCATCCTAATCCGATCCGGTTCCTTGGCCAACCATCATATCGCGCGTCGCAGCCGCCATAGTCGCTGGCTAGCAGATGTAGCGACCCGACCTATTCGTCGTCGCGCTTCCTGTCCGACAGGAAGTTGCATGTCCGATTTGCAGGTGGCTCGATGTTGTCGAGGCGGCGCGTCAGCCTCGCATGGCTCATTCAATCTCCTTGACCCCTCGACCCGGCAGTCTCTTCTTTGCGGCCATTCAACCAGCTGCTCAGGCAGACCACTCTCCCAGAATGGTACATTCCCGCTGATAATCCGGTCAGCATAAGATAGAGCAAGGCTTTGATTCGCAAGAGCGAATACGACGGCGTTGTGGTCGGTTCCGGGCCAAACGGCTTGGCGGCCGCCATCGTTCTCGCTCGTGCCGGACGGTCGGTGATCGTGCTCGAAGCACGAAACGAGATCGGCGGCGGCACACGCTCAGAGGCGCTGACGCTCCCAGGTTTTCTGCACGATGTCTGCTCTGCGGTTCATCCAATGGCGGTGGCATCGCCCTTTCTGCGCACACTCCCGCTCGACCAGCGCGGTCTCGAGTGGATTTACCCCCGCTACGCTCTCGCTCACCCTTTTGACGACGGCACCGCCGCGGTTCTTGAAAACTCGATCGAGAATTCATGTCGTTCGCTAGGTGCTGATGGAAACAGCTATCGACAGCTCATCGCTCCTCTTGTTGCGAATTGGCACGCCCTCGAAGAGTGCATCCTGGGGCCGCTGAATCTGCTCAGCCACCCGCTGATCATGGCACGGTTCGGGATTCATGCCATGCAACCAGCCAGCTATCTAGCCAAATCCACATTCAAGTCGGAATCGACGCGCGCTCTTTTCGCCGGCTTGGCAGCGCACTCCATCATGCCGCTCGAAGCGTGGGGAACTTCCGCCATCGGCCTGGTTCTAGCGACGCAGACACACGTGCGGGGCTGGCCCATCGCAAAAGGCGGTTCGCAACGAATTGCCAATGCCTTGGCGTCTTATTTGCGCTCGTTAGGAGGAGAAATTCTCACTAACGTTCGGATTCGCTCCTATGATGAGCTGCCGCTGTCCAAGATCGTTCTTTGCGACCTCACGCCGCGCGGGCTCCTGCAGATTCTGGGCGACCGCCTTCCGCGGAGCTACCGCCGCTCGCTCGAAAAATATGAATATGGCCCCGCCGTCTTCAAAGTGGATTGGGCGTTGCGCGGTCCGATTCCGTGGAAAGCCCAACAGTGCTGCGAAGCAGGCACGCTGCACCTTGGTGGCACAATCGACGAGATCGCCCGCTCTGAGCGCGATCCGTGGCGAGATGAGCATTCCGAGCAGCCTTTTGTTCTGCTCGCGCAACCGAGTCTTTTCGACGTGTCGCGTGCACCGACCGGCTGCCACACCGCTTGGGCATACTGCCACGTTCCAAATGGCAGCCGACTCGACATGACCGGCCGCATCGAAGCGCAGGTGGAGCGCTTCGCTCCCGGCTTCAAGCAACTGATCATGGCTCGCTCGACAAAATCGCCAGCCCAGCTGGAAGAAGAAAACTCCAATCTCGTCGGAGGAAGCATCACGGGAGGTGCCAACTCACTGCGCCAACTCTTCTGGCGGCCGACATCCCGCCTCTACGAAACCCCGCTGCCAGGCGTGTTTCTCTGCTCGGCGTCAACGCCACCCGGCGGCGGTGTCCACGGAATGTGCGGTTACCACGCGGCGATGCGAGCCTTAGCAAAGATCCACTCGCGTTAGTGAACTTCCGATGCCGCCATGGTCACGCAACAACCTTGCGACGGTCAACCGGATCTAGCCTAGCGAGAGGCCGAGTGATAGCCCCTCGTCCCTGAGCCCTGCTAGTATGAGCGCCTCAACGCAGCCAAGGGGCGCTGAGCCAGCAGCGACACAACTGAGCGAGACGGAACACGCCAGGCCCGCGTGAGGAGTTGTTTCTCAACAGCTTTTCGTTGGAGATCCTGAATGAACACGACCCTGACCGATCAAGTTCATCCGGAAACGCAAGCTTCCGAATGGAAACTTGCCACTCGCCTAGCCTTCCGATTCTGCTTTATTTATTTTGGCTTGTACTGTCTCTGCACGCAAATCATCACCAGCTTTGTTCCCGTCCCAAACTTCGATATTCCAGATCCCTCGTCATTCTGGCCGATCCGCCCGGTGGTCTTCTGGACTGCTGCGCACATTTTTGGAGTAAGCAAGCCGTTGGTCTTTACCGCAAGCGGCAGCGGCGACAAGACCTTTGATTGGGTCCTGCTTTTTTGCATGCTTGTGCTCTCCCTCGTTGCCGCCGGGATCTGGTCCGGTCTCGACCGCAAGCGCGCCAATTACGTCGCTCTCCACAAGTGGTTCCGGCTGTTCATCCGGTTCTGCTTAGCTGGCCAGTTGATGACATACGGCATGGACAAGGCCGTTCCCCTGCAAATGCCCTTTCCCTATCTCAGTCGCCTGCTGGAGCACTATGGCGATTTTTCTCCCATGGGCGTTCTCTGGTCTTCGATCGGCGCTTCTCCCGCTTACGAGATATTCGCCGGTTGTGCGGAACTGCTCGGCGGAGTGCTCTTAGTATTCCCGCGCACCACGACGCTCGGCGGCCTGGTCTGCCTGGCCGACATGATTCAGGTCTTCGCGCTTAACATGACCTATGACGTTCCGGTGAAGCTGCTTTCCTTCCATCTCATCCTGCTGTCCCTGATTGTGCTCGCACCGGATCTGAAACGGCTCATGAACCTCTTTATTCTGAATCGCGCGGCTGAACCTTCCGCACATCCCCCGCTTTTCACCGGACGTCGCGCCAGCCGCATCGCCTTCGCTGCGCAGATCATCTTGGGTGTCTGGCTTCTCGGAATGAACACCTATGCCAGCCGCGTCGCCTGGTATCAATACGGTGGCGGACGGACCGTCTCGCCCCTCTACGGCATCTGGGACGTGGAACAGCAATCCATCGATGGCCAACTTCGCGCGCCTCTGCTCACCGACTCCGGCCGGTGGCGCCGCGCCGTCTTTGATTCCCCCACTCGCGTGACCTTTCAGCGCGTCGACGATTCGTTCGCTCGCGACGGGGTTTCGATTGACTTGAAAAACAAAACTCTCGTCATCACCCACGATCAAGACAAGAACTGGAAAGCGAACTTCACCTTCGAGCGTCCAGCCCCGGATCAATTGACTCTCGACGGCAACATGGACGGCCACACCGTTCATACGCAACTAAAGCTCCTGGACCGGAACCAGTTCCTGCTCGTCCGCCGCGGCTTCCACTGGATTCAGGAGTATCCGGACAACCGGTAAGCAAAATCACGACACTCAGTGGAACGCCGTGCGCCAGGCGTAGTACAAGGGATCGCTCTTCTCGCTGCTCCGAAAATACGCGGCGGACGACTTCTTCAGGATCGTCGCCGCGGGTTAGCGCGCGTTTCACGTGCACTTGAGCCACCCTCAGACTGGCTCAAAGGCTAGGCGGAATTGCGGTATTGGCGACACGCCGATGGCGATAGCTACCTCCTCCACACGGTGACGGATAGCGAGAGCCTGATTTGGACAACGCCTTGATTCGAAAGCACTTGCTTGAGTTCGTTGCGCGGCCCGTCACCGCAAGACAGGCCGCCGCGACCGAATATCGAGAGCAGCCTCGGGAGTACAAATCCATCATCGCACCGGACAGCGGATCGCCTTAGCGCTGTAGCCTTCACTTTTTTCAGACAAACCGGCCTCGTGGACGGCCTTCCTTGTCCTTCCGCAAATCCAGGAATGCTGTTGTTGTTCTATCCTGCCCGCAATTGACCGGAGACTCTGTCCATCTCCGAGTTCTACCTAGCCGCAGGGAATGAATGAGACAAAAAAGCAAGCAGCCCAATCCTGACGAGAAGATGCGCAAAACGGCAAGTGCTCTTATCGACGTCGCCATTAGAGCGTTCATGAAAATGCATGGCATCAACCGTGAAACCGCGCAGCGGTGGATCGTGAGCGCAGTCGAAACGGTCGCAGACGATTGGAAGCCAATTCCCAAGAAACCCACGCTTAAAAAACGGGACGCGAGAAGGGTCGCCCGCATACGGCCGACGTAGTTGCTTTCTCCGCCCGCACCAGGAAGTCGTGAGGTAGTTCTTGTTTTAAAGCCGGGAAGGCGGACCGAGTGGAGTTGCGGCCTTTCGTGAGTTCTTTTCGAACTCTTGCACTGCCCAAGCCAGCGGTGTATTTTTCGACCGGTGTACGGGGAATTGACGGCACGGGAATGCGAGAAACGGTTCGAAGCCTGCGTGCCGACCTCATGCTCAGCGGACTCTCAAGCCGCCCCTTCCGAACCGCCGTCCCCCGGGGACTAAGTGACTCGTCTCGTTTTGTGGAAGCAAGCGATGGCTTGGACTGCTGGCTCTCAAAAAGCCTACGATCAGAATGTAGGCATGTTGCACAAACTTGCCAAGTGGCGCTTACTCCTCTGGATCGTTGCTCTTGCCAGCTTTAGTTCGCAAGTCCGAGTGCAGGTCCAGAACCTGCCTGACCCCCTGGCTGATCTTCGAAGATCTTTCGCGAATCCACCGGACGACTGCCGAATCATGATGCGCTGGTGGTGGTTCGGTCCGTCTGTTACTCGAGCTGAGCTGGAGCGGGAGCTTCAGGCAATGAAGGCCGGTGGCATCGGAGGCGTAGAGGTTCAGGTGACGTACCCCCTGGAGCTTGACAACTCTCTCACCGGCTTTCGCAACTATTCCTTTCTCTCGGACGATCACTTGGAGGCGCTTCGTTTTGCTTCCGAGAAAGCGCGTGAACTGGGCCTGCGCTTTGATTTAACGCTCGGCAGCGGGTGGCCTTACGGCGGGCCGACCGTCCCGATTACGCAGGCAGCGGGGAGGCTGCGGGTTTTGACAATCGCTGCGCCCGACGGGACAGGCTTCGTCACAGTGCCCGACATGGAAGGCGGAGAACAATTCATTGCCGCGTTTTTAGTCGACGCTGCGCGCGGCAAAATCGTGACTGAAAACTCAGAGCGTCTGCCCGATCCTCGCGATGGACAGTTATTGCTGCCTCATTTCGACGGACCACACGCCGTGCTGTTTTTCACTGCGAGCCGCACCGGGCAGCAGGTGAAGAGGCCGGCCATCGGCGCCGAAGGATTCGTGTTGGATCATTATAATCGCGCAGCGATAGAAAACTACCTGCATACCGTAGGTGACCGCCTGATCGAGGCTTTCGGATCGCATCCCCCCTACGCCGTTTTCAGTGACAGCCTCGAAGTGTACGGATCCAACTGGACGAGCGACTTTCTAAACGAGTTCCGGTCGCGGCGCGGGTACGACCTGACGCCGTACCTGCCAGCCTTGGTCGGTGAGTCCGGTTCGGCGGCGCGCGACATTCGGCACGATTGGGGCCGAACACTGACCGAGTTGGCAAACGAAAATTACCTCATGCCCCTTCGTGACTGGGCCGCCCAACATGGCACGCGCTTTCGTTCCCAGAATTACGGCACGCCGCCGGTGACGCTATCGAGTAATACACTGGTTGACCTACCAGAGGGCGAAGGCTGGCAATGGAAGGGGTTTTCGGCAGTGCGTT
>Ga0126381_100005883_pt1 | contig 13539 bp, 7 predicted proteins | sample PanSoiMetPlot_28_FD_96465 | JGI IMG/M metagenome (GOLD analysis project Ga0126381, IMG submission 96465) | Tropical forest soil microbial communities from Panama - MetaG Plot_28 | ecosystem: Environmental > Terrestrial > Soil > Tropical forest > Bulk soil | place: Panama | collected 2016-02-17
CCGTATGCGGGAAGTGCGCGCCCGAGGACACTGTCAGAATTAACAGTCTGTTTGCGCATGTTTGGCGCATGCTCCGCTTGCGTAGTGCTAATTTTCTAATTTTTGTTCTGTCCGTTCCTCTTTCACCTTGCACCGGCCTCTAACCACTTCGTGCGAGATACCTCCCTTCTACTCAAGAAAGTAACGCGCTCGAAACTGGTCACGCTGCGAGTTTTGCTAGTGGCCCACCTAAGCCTGTCGTCGCTAATTTAAGGGGCCAACGAGCGAGCGATGTTCGATGGACATGGGCGCTGCGTATACGCCCACAACAACGAAGCAGGAAGGTCACATTGTTGCCCAATAAACCTACTCGAAAAGACTCGGAGAGGATGGGGCTGGGCGTCAGTTGAGACACCGACAAGTGGCCCTAAGAGAAAAATGTCTGCAATCGATACCGAAATCGGGGACTGGAGTGCGCCTGGTGGGACACGCAAAACGCAGTTCAAAAAAAACAAAAAGGAATGCAGCTGTTTGCGCGCTTCTGCTATGGTTTTTGGCTGGCCCGGCTGTCGCGCAGTCCGGAATGGACCTCATTTCCGGTCCTTCTGACGTACTCTACAACCAATCTGGCTTATGGGACTTGTTAAGGCAGAGTGCATTCTCCCCAAAGATGGACATCGACCTGCCCAAAGTCACTCCAGATATTCCGAGAAAACCACCTCTTGACTCAGCCATGGAGAGTCGCGCCGCCGCCGATCTGCTGAGAAATGGAAAAATCCAACCGGTGATAAAGCCGGGGTGGAATACGAGAGTGAGGTGGATACCGGCATTGATGGAGTCGCTCTACTACACCGGGATCATGCACTCGTTTGACATCACGACAGAGGCGGGGACCCGCGACACTTTGAACGGTCATTGGTTTCAGCACTACGTGCAGTCGGTTGGCTCATTGCGTGGCTGGAGCGACGGCGACACATTCATGGCGCCATATGCAGGCCATCCGATCGAGGGATCCGTGTTTGGCTATATCTTGCGCCAAAACGATCCAAAATATCGAGACGTGCAGTGGGGCGACGGTCGAGACTACTTCATCAGTTTGCTTAGATCCATGGCCTATAGCGCGGCATGGCACGCGCAGTGGAAAATCGGGCCCATAAGCGAAGCTTCTATCGGGAATGTAATGTTGCATGCTTCTCCGGGGTTTATCACTTTGGTCGACACCCCGACCCTAGGTGCGGTTACGATGATCGTGGAAGATGTTGCGGACCGTTACGCAATCATGGGCCTAGAAAACCACACCGACAATCCGGTTATTCTCATCCTGGCTAGATGCTTCCTGAGTCCGGGGCGCTCCTTCGCGAACCTGATGGCTTTTCGCGTACCGTGGAACCGGGAAACTCGCCCGGGACTGTTCGGCCAAAATCAGATGATACGTAAGCAGCTACTGGATGAGTACAAACTCGGGCGAGGAAGGAAACCTTTTATCTATGAACGCCGCTCGCCGTGGGCTGATGGTATGGAGTTCCGTCATAGTTATCCGAAAGAAGCGCCCATAGAACTGGCAGCCTTTTCGGTATACGAGAGTTTTCTTGGTGGAGGAAGTTGTGTCGGTGGGGGAGGTTCGGGTGCGGCGCGAATAAGTGCAGCATGGCAAGCGGTTGCTGAAGTAAACGGCTGCCTCGTAATGCGCCTGCCTGAATATAACCATAGTGCGGATTCCTTATTCTACGGCGGAGGCTTGCGATGGACACCACGGGCCGCCCGGAGGTTTTCACCCTATGCAGAGTTCCTTTTTGGCGGGCGGAAGGTTACACAGGAGACAGATGACGCTGCCTTACGGGCCAAACTTATGAAGGAATGGAACGACGGCAACGGAACGCTTGGCCACTATCCGAAACGAAGCGATTGGTCTGTTGAAGTTGCCCACAACGGTCCAAGCATAGCAGTAGGAGGTGGAGTGGATGCGGTAATGACAAGAGCTTTTGCATGGCGGCTGATCAGTATGGAGTACACGCGGACATGGATGGGCAATGTAGAAATGGTTCATCCGCAGAATGGCGTGCGAGTCACAACTCAAGCGGTACTTCGCATTGGCACATGGTGAGAGTCCTTGCTAATTTCAAAGATTGTCGCGAGGCTTGCGTCCAGATTTTTAAGGAGAGGGATTTTGGATCGGCGGGCCATTGCTCGTGGTCCATTGCGCGTCGCTTAGATTCCATCCTCCCCCGAGAGCCCGATACAGATTGACAAGAGCTAATTTGCGTGCCAGATCGTAGTTCACTGCGGCGCTTTCTGCCGGATACAACTGAAGTTGTGCGTCTATGACATCGAGATAACTGGCAAGCCCGCTGTCATAACGCTTCATCGAAAGTTGAACAGACTCGCGATAAGCATCAACAGAAGTGAGTTCCTCACGATACGCCTTGGCTAGCTGTTGGTGTGCCGAGAGTGAGGAGGAAACCTCGCCAAACGCCTGCGTCACCAATTTTTCGAAGAAAATTTTGGCTTGATCGCGTTGAGCGAGCGAGGCTCTATACTGGTTTTTCAAACGGCCACCGGTAAAAATTGGCCCCGTAAAGTCACCGGCGAGCGTCCATGCCTTGCCTGACCCGGTCAATTCGGACAGCTGGGGACTCACGCCGCCAAATAATCCCGACAGCGAGATGGTGGGAAAGAAATTCGCCTTGGCCACACCTACATTGGCATTGGCTACAATGAGGTTCTGTTCCGCTTCGCGCAGGTCGGGGCGCCGCTCTAACAAGGACGCGGGTAGACCAGAGGGGACGTCCGGCGGGTCATACTGGTCTGCGAGGAGCGCACCGCGAGCGACCGGACCGGGATTTCGTCCGAGAAGCAAGTCCAGCGCGTTCTCCTGTGCAACTATTTGCCGTTCCAGATCAGGGATGGTCGCGGCTACATTCGAGAGTGCCCCTTGGGCCCGGGAAGTTTCAAGTCCTGAGGCATAACCACCTTCAAACCTTTTCTGAAAAATATTCAGGCTGTCTTGAAAACCCTTGACGGTATGGTGAGAGATTTCCAACTGGGCATCCAAGGCCCGCAGCTGAAAGTACCCTTGCGCTACCTCCGACATGATCAAAAGGCGCACATCGCGCCGAGCCTCTTCGCTGGCGAAGTAGACCGCACGCTGCGCTTCAGTCATCTTCCGGATGCGGCCAAAAAGATCAATTTCCCAGAATGTTGTAAAACTATAAGAGTAATAGGTGTGATTCGGGATAAGAGTAGATTTTTGTCCTGAGATGTTCCCGTCATAGGCCACTTGCGGGTAATACTGCGACCGAGTGACGCCAAGCAAAGCACGCTCCTGTTCGGCTTTCGCGACCGCTGCTTGTAAATCGTAGTTGTTTTGCAAAGCTTCGCGGATGAGACCTTGCAAGACAGGGTCTTTGAACAGTTCCCACCAGGCCGTATCGGCTATCGAAATCTGTTTTACCTGATCCTCGGTATAGAAATTAACCGGCGGGCGGAGCATGGGGCGATTGTACTTGGGACCTAGGTTGCAACCCATCGACACGACAAATGGAAGAAGAACGACGGCAACCACCTTTCGCATCAGTCATGTCCCCCTTCCAGTGCGGCTTGGGCGGGATGTGCTGCGACGGCGGGTTTCTTCTTCGCGATGCGTTCAACGACCACGAAAAGAACCGGCACAAGGAAAATTCCCAGCACGCTCGCAGCAGACATGCCTGTGATTACAGAACTTCCAAGCACTTTGCGGCCGATGGCACCTGCTCCCTTTGCGGTCCAAAGAGGAACGCAACCTAAGATAAAAGCGAACGACGTCATTAGGATGGGCCGCAGCCGCAAGCGGGCGCCTTCGAGCGCCGCATCCACGAGCTCTTTGCCTTTGGCGTGTTCCAGGATTGCGAACTCAACAATGAGAATTGCGTTTTTCGCCGTGAGCCCAATCAGCATTACGAGGCCAATCTGTGCGAAGACGTTATTGTCAAATTTGCGCAACAAGAGACCGCCGTATGCGCCAAGAACGGCCACAGGTACGGACAAAAGAACACTGAAAGGCAACGACCAACTTTCATAAAGCGCGGCGAGAATTAGGAATACGAATAGAAACGACATGCCGAATACCATTGCCTGACCACCCTCTGCCTTCTTCTCCTGGTAGGACATGTCGCTCCAGGCGTGGCCAAAGCCGGAGGGTAAGACTTCGTTCGCAACTTGCTCCATGGCTGCCATGGCCTGCCCCGAGCTGTATCCGGGGGCAGGCGATCCGTTGATTTGAATGCTTCGAAACAAATTGAAACGGTTGGTGTATTCGGGTCCAGAAACACGCTTTACGTTGACGAGGGCGGCCAACGGGGTCATCTCGCCCTTCGCGTTTCGAATATAGAAACTGTTGATCTTATCGATGCTGGTGCGATACTCAGGTTCCGCCTGAAGGTACACCTTCCACTGACGACCAAAACGGTTGAACTGGTTCACATAGGCGCCGCCCAAAAAGGCTTGAAGCGTCTGGTAGACTTCTGCGAACTGGAGACCTTGCTTCAGAACGCGATCCTGATCGATATCCACAAAAAGCTGTGGAACAGTCGGTCGGAAAGTGGTTACGAGCGAAGCGATCTCCGGACGCTTCCTCGCCGCCTGATTCAATTTTTCCAGGGTGTCTGAAAGTTGTTGAATCGTTCCACTCGACCGGTCCTGCAACATGAACGTGAACCCGCCGGCCGTGCCCAGGCCCGGGATGGCAGGCGGACCAAAGGCAAAGGCAATAGCTTCCGGAATTTCCTTCCGCAGCCGTTGGTTCAGGCCCTGCACAACTCCCGCGGCAGAGAGTTCGGGGGTGAGACGGTCGTGCCAGGGCTCGAGTTGAAGGAAGTAGAAGCCGGTGTAGGAAGCGGAGGTGTTGGAGAGCAAACTGAAACCCGAGATTCCGCTGTAGCTGAAGACACCATGTGTGTGGGCGAGTATGTCGTCGATTCTCCGCATAACCGCGTCCGTCCGTTGCAAGGAAGCGGCGTCCGGCAGTTGTATCTGCAGGAAGGCATAGCCCTGGTCCTCCTCGGGGATGAAGCTGGTGGGCAGGCTCTTGCCCATCATTACTGCAACGACGGCAATTCCGACCAGTGCGAGCATCGACAGCACCCAGCGGCGAATCAGCATGTGGCTCCAGCTTACGTAACCACCGGTCATGATCCCGAACCATTTGTTGAACCAGTCGAAAAACTTCGCGAGGGGTCCCTTTGTTTTCTTCCGCGGGCGCAATAACAAGGCAGAGAGCGCTGGCGAGAGAGTCAATGCGTTGAAGGCGGATATAAGCACGGAGATTGCGATCGTAATGGCAAACTGCTGGTTCAGCAGTCCTTTAATGCCACCGAGTGCAGCCATGGGGATGAACACAGAGGAAAGCACCAGCGCGATCCCTACCACCGGGCCTGAAACCTCTTCCATGGCCTTGAAGGTGGCTTCTTTCGGCGACAAGCCATGTTCAATGTGATGTTCCACGGCTTCGACAACTACGATGGCATCATCAACGACGAGGCCGATTGCAAGAATCATGCCGAAGAGCGAGAGCGTATTAATGGAGAAACCCAGCATGGGAAAGATGGCAAACGTGCCGATCAGAGAGACGGGCACAGCGAGAAGAGGGATTAGCGTTGCCCGCCAATTCTGCAGGAAAAGGAACACAACAATGATCACGAGGACGATAGCTTCGATGAGTGTCGTTACGATTTCCTTCATCCCTTCGGTGATCGGAAGGGTTGTGTCCATGGCGATTCTGTATTCCAGATCTTGGGGGAATTGGGATTTCAGATCCTCCATCTGGGCCTTTACCTTGTTCGCCACCGCCAATGCGTTCGAACCGGGGGCCTGATAAACCGCGATGACGACGGCAGGCTTCTGGTTGTACCTGCCGATTTGCTGATAGACCAACGATCCCAACTCAATACGAGCGACATCTTTTAGCCTGACCGTTGAACCATCGGGATTTTGACGGACGATGACGTTGCCAAATTCCTCCGCGTTCATAAGTCTTCCGGGGGCGCGCACAGCATAAGTAAACTGTTGCCCCTTTGGGGCCGGTTCCGCGCCAATTTGCCCGGCGGGATTTACCGCACTTTGTTGCTGGACAGCGTTAGACAGGTCAGAGACGGTCATGCCGAGCTTCGTCAGTTGGTCCGGTTTTACCCAGATGCGCATTGCATAGTCGGCAGCACCAAAATTCGTGACTTGGCCCACGCCAGGAACACGCAGTAGCGCGTCATTGATATTGATCGTTGCGTAGTTGCCCAGGAATTGCCCGCTATACGTGCCATTGGGCGAATAGACAGATAGCACCAGCAGGGGGAGGCCCATTAGTTTCTTGACCGTCACTCCGTACTGGTTAACGGATGTGGGTAGGTTTGGGCTGGCCTGGGACACGCGATTTTGGGTGTTCACCTGATCTATATCCACGTTTGTGCCGACATCAAACGTGACCTTGAGGTTCATGGTGCCGTCGTTGGCGTTTGTGGACATCATGTACAACATGTTGTCCACGCCATTCATTTGCTGTTCCAAAGGGGTGGCGACGGATTGTTCGATCGTCAGCGCATCGGCGCCGGTATATGTAGCTAGGACGTTAATTTGTGGAGGGACGATGTCCGGTAGCTGCGCGATAGGCAGTTTTGACATCGCAACAATACCGCCAATCACGGTGACAATGGAGATGACAATGGCGACAATCGGCCGGTTGATGAAGAATTTCGCCATGCCTAGTTCCCACCCGTCAGGGCATTTGACTGTGTGTCTTTAAAAGGAGTTGGTGCAACGGTCATGCCGCTCTTGACCCGCTGCAATCCGTCCACAACAACGTTCTCGCCAGCCACCACGCCGGATTCGACTATCCACATGTCAGCTATTTGCGGCCCGAGCTTTACGGTCTTAACTGTGACCTTGTTATCTGGGGAAACGACTCCTACCTGATATACGCCTTGCAATTCGGAGACGGCGGCCTGGGGAATTAAGAGTGCCCCTTTCCGAAGCTCAGTCACCGCCCTAATCCGGGCATACTGGCCGGGTCGCAGGACATTCCCAGGATTCGGGAACTCGCCTCTTACCTGAATGGTTCCCGTCCGCGAGTCCACCTCTCGGTTCAGGAAAAGGACCTGGCCACGATGCGCATAGGTTGTACCGTCCCCAAGAAGCAGTTCCAGATTCTGGCTAGCTCCCTTCCCCGGCTTTTCACGAGTAAATCGCAGGTACTCCTGCTCGGTTATGTTCACGTCGACATAAATCGGATTCACGCTCGAAACGGTAGTCATGACACTGGTGGGAGTTATCAGATCACCGACAGCCACCTTAGCAACACCAGCAATTCCAGCGATAGGTGAGGCGACAGTCGTCCAGCCGAGATTCAACTTTGCGTTGTCTAGCACGGCTTGATCCGCATCTACCGTCGCTGTCGCGGCTCTCTCAAAGCTTTGGGCTTTATCGAGTTCAGCCTGGCTCACAGCCCTGTCAGCCACTAACGGCTTATAGCGGCGCACATCAATCTGCGCCTGCGCCAATGCGGCCCGGGAGCGTTCCAGATTACCAGTTGCCTGCTCGACCGCTGCTTGGGCTTGGCGTTTGTCCAATTGAAACATTGCCTGCCCTTTCTCGACGTAAGAGCCTTCTGTGTAGAGGCGTGCAAGCAAGAATCCTTCAACCTTGGGCCGTATGTCGGCATCTACGTTACCTACCATGGTTCCCACCCACTCCTGGTGGATGGGTACGTCTTTCTGAAGCACCACGGCGACGGTCACACCTGGGGGAGGGGGAGCAGGCTTTTCGGCTTTGGTGGAGCAACCACCACAGATTGCGAGTGTCATAAAAAAGACGGCGAACTGTGCCACCATGACAGATCTGCAGGGGTGGCGAAATCGGGGCGGAAGCTGGCGCCGTGCGACTGAGCTCGGTTTGTGGTTTCCTCTCGGGATTGTTTGCAATTTCAGCCCTCTCATAACGTGTACTCCGTTTCAAAACTTTCTTCTTCCTGCACCTCAATTCGTTGTATATGCCAACTGTGTTGGGGCTCTCGTGCGTTTCCACTGCCCGCGTTGAAAACCGGCAAGTGGTCACAATGAATCCATTCGTTTCCCTGCAGCCTAGTAGCGGCCAAATCAATCAATAACTGTTAGAAATGCCAGTCACCTCATGGAGGCGCGGATCCAATTGCAGGAACGCCAAGTTCATCAACACTTTGAGCATCTTCAGCCGCGTTCATTCCCTGCGAAGCGCTCTGTTAGTTCTGTCAGTTTTTAGCTCATTTTCAAGTGAACTAACTTGCCCGTTAAACAGCGAGGGACACAGCGTGCGACGCACAGGTTTGAGTCTTCGATAGATCTTTGCGGGACACTCGCCTAGCATCATTGAACTTCAGGTACGGCCGATCATGCGGACGAACACGCCGATTCGCCGGGTTTTTGTCTCAACGACCCTAGGTATCGAAAAATTGCTAACGTCGGTGGAGCTAGTTTGGTCTCCCCACCCAGGAATATTGCCAAGCCACCGAGAAATTTCGGTAGTTCCCCCCATACCTGATATATGCGCCATCACTGAAGCCGAGTTTTATGGACTGATGCCTGGTCAAAGGAAAGGACGACGTCAGACCTACACGTGAATTCCTTTGCAGCGTCAACTCATTCGGTACGCCATTGATCCGTGTACTTCCTCCGAACCAAAAATTCCCGTCAAGCGAGAACCAAAGGCGGGGCTTCAAATCGTAGCTCAGATGTCCTTCTAACGCGCCTATCGCGCTTTGCGATTGAGTATTAATTCCTGGGCTGAACTGATTATGGGAAAAGAATTCGGGATTGGTCGTGAAGAACCATGTTCCCCCGTAAGCATCGACGATCCAGTGGCCGCGGCGGTGGGAGTAGCCTAACTCCCACTTGAAAGCCCAGCGATTGGCGCCGAGATTGGTGAGTTTCGTCGGATCGTATTGCCCGCCAGATGGGAGAAGCTTAAAGCTGGCGCCAAGAATTGTCTTCTGGCGCCATTTCATGAATTCTTCGACATTCATTGCCGGGCCGCCCAGGAGGTTGACCGAGAACCTGAATGTAGGGGTCAGCAGGCCGGAACGGTACGCCAGCGATTCGGCACCTGCCACGGTGCCTCGAAAATTTCCCACTCCATACGGCAAAGAGGCAGTAAAAGCAGCCGTGCGCCCAAAAAAGCTAAGTGAATGTGTGTAGCTGAAAACTGGAATACTCACCTTAGCAGTGGCACCGGTGATTGGGATGTTCCCGTCAAGCTCAATACCTCCGTCATTGAAAGAGTATGTCAAGGTGACCGCATTTGAGTGGAGGGGGGTAATGATATAGGCCCGCGGAGCAAGGTCTTGTGCCCGAGAGACACCGCCTGTGAATAAAACGCAGAGAGATGCAAGGATTCGCCATAGTCCCCGGACAGGACGGAATTGAAGAAAAGAAAACTGCACATTGTCGAGGGTTTTTCTTGAGCAATGTCTCTCCCGCCTGGTTGGCCTTCCGAAGGAGTTGGAATTCACTAAATTCCTCCTTCAGCGAGGCCTTCGACTTGGACGTCGATAGTTACTTGAGTGGGAAATACAACCTTTGGCAAAAATCAATACTTCTCTGGCACGAAATGGCGACCCTTTAGCGGTTCCTGATCATCATAACTATCCTTGGTTTTACGTTTGGGCAGCCTTACCTTATCTCGCGGGACTTTGCCATAGGGGATCATGCTGAGGAAATGCGTGATGCAATTGAGTCGGGCCCTTTTCTTATCGTCAGAACGCACTATATACCATGGGGCATGCTTGGTATCGGTAGCCTTCAGCATAGTATCTCTGGCGCGGGAAAATTCGTACCAGCGACGGAAGGATTCAAGGTCCATCGGGCTAAGCTTCCATTGCCGGAGGGGATCCCGGATGCGCGCCTCGAAGCGCCGCTCCTGTTCTTTCTTCCCAACTTCCATCCAGTATTTAATGAGAATAATTCCGGCATCAACGATGTACTTCTCGGTTATGGGGCAGAGTTCAAGGAATTTTCTATGTTGCTCCGGGGTACAAAACTTCATGACGAACTCTACACCGGCACGGTTGTACCAGCTACGGTCGAAAATCACGACCTCACCCGCTGCAGGAAAATGCTGCATATACCGCTGAAAGTACATTTGGGTCTTTTCGCGGTCGGACGGCGCCGGCAGTGCGGCCAAACGAAAAACGCGCGGACTCACGCGTTCTGTGAGTGCTCGAATCGTGCCGCCTTTTCCGGCAGCATCACGCCCTTCAAAGATGACAATAACGCGAAGGCCCTTATGTTTCACCCAGTCCTGCAGCTTGCAAAGCTCTCCTTGGAGGCGGCGTAGCTCCTTTTCATATTGTTTTCGTTTCAATCGTCCTTCATCGTTTTCATGCATTCTTTTGGTCCGAATATCGGGTTGGTGCGATCAAAGAGTTCCAGACAAACAAGCCTGTGTCCATAATCTATTGCCTGCGCGGTATCACTACTGTCAGAAGCTACAGCCTGGTCGTGGCGCAGCGAGCAACCCTTGCATCCCTCCGCAAAAAAAAAGGCCGCCTGCGGATTACTCGACTGGTTGATTTCTTTGCTGGGCTAAGACCAAATTGAGTACTTCGGCCTTACATTCCAAGGTAGGACATATGCGCAGACTGATACTTCTGACACAAAGCTGTTTAACCAACGAATCGCCGAGGTGTTGTTCGATCGAAAATGCGCTCAGCCTAAGGTGGGTTTCTCCACGATTATCAGGGCGTTCCGGTTCGCAAACAGGGCTTGTTGACTTGGATTTATTTTGTTGTTGCTTGAGAGAAAGTCACTTAAAATACGTTCCGCCCCAGAAAGAAGGAATGCCCGCGAAATTCCTTGCAACTGGCCTCCGATTCATTCGTTCTAACTTGTCTAGCTAAAGGAGTTGCGTCGATTTGCGACCGGCCCAAGCCATTGCCCCCAATGGCGCGTATAGTTGTCGTTGAAGACTTTGTTGCGCAGCGGGCGCTTGTCTGCTCTATCCTTAGTAGTCGACCAGAGTTGCAGATCGTTGGTGAAGCCTCCGATGGCCTTGAAGCTGTAGAAAAAGCCAAGGAATTGAAACCGGATTTGGTGCTGATGGACCTCTCGCTGGCAGGACTCAATGGGATGGAGGCTGCGCGGCAGATCCGCAAGTTGGTTCCTGCCTCAAAGATAGTTTTTATCACCCAAGAGTCCTCTCCAGAGGTGGTGAAAGAAGCAGTTCGACTGGGCGCAAGCGGATACGTTTTAAAGTCCGAGATGGACATCGACCTATTGAGGGCTATCGAAGACATTCTTCAGGGCAAGCAGTTTTTCAACGGAAGAGCAATCGGTTCCGATATCGCCGACCAAAACGATCAAAAGCCACCCAAAAAATAGCCCGCGTCTCCCTAGTCTTCCTCATGTCTTTCCTGCCGCAGTGGACCTTGCAGCTGAACCAAGAGGAACCTTGGCTTGAATGACAGTTCCCTTCCCGGTCTGGGAATCAATGGAGAACTGACCGTCCACTAGGTTCAGCCGCTCACGCATACTGGTGATTCCTAAGCCATGGCCTCTCATCGCTTCCTCTACATCAAAGCCGATCCCTTCATCAGAGATGGTCATTTGGATCTGGTCCAAAGACGATACTAGAGACACGCGAAAGTATCTTGAGCCGCTGTGCTTGGCCGCATTTTGCAAGGCCTCTTGAAGGACACGGAACAAGCACAGCGAAATCTCCGGGGACAAAGCCTTCGGAATGCTTTCCGATTGAAACTCGACTTCAACGCCTTGGTGTTCGGAGAACTCTCGGCAAAAAGCCGCCGCTGCCGTGCCAAGGCCCAAATATTCCAGTTTTGATGAGTGCAGGCGATGCGACAAGGCCTGGACGTCGTTCCCAAGATCCCTGATTTGCTCCTTTAGTTCGTTCACACGTCTTATCATCTCGGTGGCTGAAGCAGGGAGATCGCGTTGCAGCACGCCCATGGCTACCGCAAGAACTGCTAGCCGTTGATTGATATCGTCATGGAGTTCTCTCGCAATCCTGGCGCGTTCTTCTTCGTGCGCTCCAATCAGTCTGCGGCTCACCGTGGAAAGAGTTTCTTCTGCACGCTTGCGTTCAGTAACGTCGAGGCTAGAACCGATGTACCCTGCGAAGGAGCCATCTGCGTTAAACCGGGGCACGCCCAGATCATAGATCCAGCGGTATTCTCCATCATGACGCCGTAGCCGGTACTCCATCTCGAAATTCTCGCGCCGGTCAAATGCATTACCATAAGTCTCCAGTAATGCCTGCAAATCTTGAGGGTGGACGCCTTCTGCCCAACCATTCCCCAGTTCCTGCTGATTGCTGCGGCCCGTGAATTTCAGCCAAGGTTGATTGAAATAAGTGCATTGCTTATTGGAGTCGGACATCCAAATCATCACCGGAGCTTTATTCGCTACCAGACGAAAGCGTTCTTCGCTTTCACGCAGCGCCGCCTCCGCTTGTTTGCCGAGCGTGATATCGCGCGCGATCTTGGAAACTCCCACGATCTCGCCGGTCCAATCGCGCACCGGTGAAAACGTGATCGAAACATCGATACGCTTTCCGTCCTTGGTGATATTGACCGTTTCATAATGCTGGATCCGCTCGCCTATTTTCACCTTGCTGAACAAGTTGCACTGTTCCTCTCGAAACTCAGGGGGGGTGACCAAGGAGATCGGCTGCCCGACCGCTTCTGTCTCGGAGTATCCGAGCATCCGCACCGCGCCAACGTTCCAACTACGGATCACGCCGTGCAGATCCAACGAAATGATCGCATCATCAGAAGACTCCACGATTGCGGCGTGCCGGGACCGGGCTTCCTCGGCTTGTTTACTCTCGGTGAGATCCCGGATGACGAGGGTAAACAGCTTCTTTTCGCCAGCTCCAAGACGAGAAATCGATGCCTCTATCGGAAATTTCCGTCCCTTGGCTGTGAGCGCCGACAAACCGGTCAGGACACCCATCGCTCGAGTGGCGGTGCTGGTTTCATTGAAATGATTAGCTTGCCCTGCATAGGTGTAGCGAGAGTCAAGCGGTATGAACCGGACAATGGAAGTTCCGATAGCATCCGGCGCCGGACAGTCGAACATCGTTTCGGCTGCCGTGTTAAACACAACGATTCGCTGCTCTTGATCTACAGCGATGATGGCATCCATCGCTGATTCCACAACGCTCTCCAGACGTTCCTGACTCTCGATTAACCTCTCTTCGGCACCCTTAAGGTCAGTTATGTCAGCCACGACAGAGAGAGCGCATGGCTCGCCATCGAGCTCAATTAATTCCGCTGACCCCAATCCGGTTCCTAGCCGACCATCTTTGGTTCGAAACGGAACCTCCATGTTCCGCACACTACCTTCCTCTTTCAGGCGTTTTATTAACAGGGCTCTTTGAGCGGGCTCCGCCCAGATCCCGATGTCTTGAGGAGTTCTGCCTATAACCTCATCACGCTTCCAGCCAGAAATTCGCTCGAAAGTTTCATTGACTTCAATATAGCGATGATTGTCGACACTAGTGATTGTGAGAGCGAGAGGGCTTTCCCGGAAAGCTTTGGAGAATTTTTCC
>Ga0126381_100005885_pt1 | contig 13538 bp, 13 predicted proteins | sample PanSoiMetPlot_28_FD_96465 | JGI IMG/M metagenome (GOLD analysis project Ga0126381, IMG submission 96465) | Tropical forest soil microbial communities from Panama - MetaG Plot_28 | ecosystem: Environmental > Terrestrial > Soil > Tropical forest > Bulk soil | place: Panama | collected 2016-02-17
ACCAGCCTCGTGCGCCTGCCACCCCAAAAGGACCCCTACGATCCTTGAGAGCTTGTCCCATTGAGCTAGCCTAGGTCATGACAACGCTAACAATTTGGGCTAATGCGTTTTTGACACCTGCGGGCGAGGACCTTTTGCGTGAGTCGACAAAGCAGCACCGACTGATTCTTGCGGAAAAGCTCGACAACGTGCTTGCGATCGGAGCGAGCGATCCGCGGCTTCAAGAAGCTGAAGTCCTTTTTGGCCAGCCAGATCCCAAAGAAATCGTTCAGTCCTCCCGTGTGCGTTGGGTTCATCTTTCGAGCGCGGGTTACACACGATATGACACCAAAGAATTTCGCTCCGCACTGCAAGCGCGGTCGGCCATTTTTACCAATAGTTCAAGCGTTTATGACGAGCCGTGCGCGGAGCATTTGATGGCTTTTTTATTAGCGGACGCGCGACAGCTGCATTGGTCGTATGAAAATCAGCGCGGCGCTCGCGGGTGGCCCCAAAATCCGATCCGGGAACGGTCCCGCCTCCTGTCTGAACAGACTATCCTAATTGTTGGCTATGGCGCGATAGGCGAACGTTTGGCTGAGCTGCTTGCACCCTACTGGGCCAAGGTGATCGGATATCGCCGGAAACGCCAAAGCACGGCCCCCATCCCGATCATTGGATCCGACCAGCTTCCCAGCACTCTTGCAGAAGCGGACCACGTCGTGAATACATTGCCTGAATCGGCCTCAACCCGGCATTTTTTTGATTCGGAAAGATTTGGGCGGTTCAAGCCGGGCGCCTGCTATTACAACATCGGTCGCGGAGCGACGACGGACCAGGAAGCGCTTCGCACAGCTCTGGCTTCCGGACGTCTGGCTGCTGCTTATTTGGATGTAACTGACCCCGAACCGTTGCCGCCTGATCACCCGCTCTGGTCCCTTCAGAATTGCTACATCACCCCGCATACTGGGGGTGGACATGTGACAGAGCCGATTCGCACCGTGCAGCATTTCATAGATAATCTGCGGCGGTACGAACGTGGTGAGCCGCTGGTGGATCGGGTTTGGTAGGGGCTGGTTTAACGGGCTGGGTCCAGGTCGCGCAGAAGCGCGAACCCTACCTGAGTCCGAGATATCCAATTTGGATTGAATCCTGCCCTCACCCAACGCACACTTCGATAAAATGACCAAACGACGCTGCGGTTGGTGCGGGGAGGATCCTCTTTACCTTTCATACCACGATGAAGAATGGGGAGTGCCCCTCCACGACGATCAACGTCTCTTCGAGATGTTAGTTCTGGAAGGCATGCAAAGCGGGTTAAGCTGGATCACGATTCTACGAAAACGGGATGCCTTCCGCGAAGCGTTCGCGAATTTCGATCCGAATGTCGTTGCCAGGTTTGGTCAGAAGAAAGTAACCCAGCTGCTAAACAATCCCGGCATCATCCGGAACCGGGCAAAGATCGAAGCAGCGATTGCTAACGCTCAAGCAGCGTTAAAAGTTCAAAAAGAATTTGGCAGTCTTGATGCATTTCTTTGGCGAGTTGTAGACGGGAAACCGATCGCTAACCGTCGCGCCTCCTATAAAACGGCACCTGCCAGAACTGCGCTCTCGGAGAAGCTTTCGAAAGAGTGTCGAACGCATGGATTCAAATTCGTCGGCCCAACAGTCGCTTATGCTTTTATGCAAGCGGTCGGAATGGTGAACGACCACGAGGTTAAGTGTTTTCGATATTCGGAATTGAGTAAGTAAGTTTATTTAGCGTTCTTACGGATCTAAGCATAACTTTCCAAGCGGAGGTGGACTATGGACACGATGACATACGCGTCGGTCGCAGTGCTCCCCGGGAATGTCGCTCTAAGCAGGAGACAACTCGCGGTACCAGAGGCAGCGTTCGCTCCTTTGGATCTATCGTATATCCATCGAAACATCCGGACCGAGATATCACAGCTGAAAGAAGAAGTGCGAAAGCTTTGGCAGGCGATTGAAGAGCTGAGGAACTAAGAAAGAGTGGTTTGGGTTTTGGCAAGTGAACGAGATCGCGCCACGGTGATGCGCCAGCCATTTTCATGACGCCGCCCTACAAATTCTTCTTAAAGAAGTCGATCACCTTTGTTTCAACGAACTCGCGCATCTCCGGCTCATTCGCCATGTGCGTGGACCTGCTAATTGGCGTGAACTCAAAGTCTTTGCCGGCGCGTTCCAGCGCGTCGATCAGCTTTAAGGTGTGGCGGAAGTAGACATTGTCATCGGCAGTGCCATGGATCAGCAGCAAAGGACGCTGGAGCCGTGGCGCAAGAGGTAAGAGAGACGCCGCGTCATAGGCCGATTTGGCGGTCTCCGGCAGACCGAGATACCGCTCTGTGTAACAGGAATCGTAATCCATCCAATCCGTAACCGGCGCACCAGCGACCCCTGCCTTAAAGACATCGGGTCGCGCCAACGTTGCCAAAGCCGTCATATAGCCGCCAAATGACCAGCCAGTAATGGCGACCCGATCCATGTCCAGTTCTGCATATTTTTCGCCGAGCGCGTGAAGTGCTGTGACCTGGTCCTGTAGCGGTACTTCACCTAGCTTTCCGTAAATCGCGTGCTCCCAGTCGTGCCCTCGACCCGGCGTGCCGCGTCCATCAAACGCCACTACCACGAATCCCTGATCTGCGCGCCATTGATCGATCAGATATTTACTAGCTTCTTTCACAACTTGATTGTAATGAGGGCCCCCGTACACGCTCAGGATCACCGGGTACTTCTTCTTAGGATCAAAATCGCGCGGCCGGATGATTGTGGCATGAAACTCCGGATTTGAACTGACTGTGAGAAACTCGAGGCGCGGCAGATAGGGAGGCTCGTCGGCGATACTTGGCAGCTCGGTTACCGAAGCGCCATCCAGTCGATGCACCCATGTCTTCTCAAGTAAATCCGGCGATTGGAATTGATCTAAGTAGATCGCGTCTTGTCGTTGCGGATCACCAAATGTCGCTCTGTGAACACCAGCGTCTTTCGTAATTTGCTCGACCTTTTGGTCATCCAAAGAAACCTTACACAGCTGGCGCTCCGTCGGGTCCGAACCGGATACAAAATAAACATTATTGTGGCTGATCCCCACAAGTTCGCGATAGGCGGCGCTCGGCGGCAGGATCACTTTATCGAGACTGCCGTCGGCGGCGTGCAACTCCAATTGCCAATCACCATCTTTCTCATTGGTCCAGAGAAAGCGTCCTCCCGGAAGCCAATAAGGCATTTGCTGATCGAAATTTACCCAGGCCGGGTCTCGCTCGAACAAAAGCTTGGCGGTCTGGCCCGTTGCGATGTCTACTGTGAGAAGCAGCAGTTCGCGTTGATCGCGAGTCGTTACTGTTAGCGTTAAAGGCCCATTCTCCATTTGGCGCACCTGCACGACATACGGATACTTTTCACGGGCCCATTCAATCAATTTCGGTTCGCCGGATCCGTTACGCGGTCGAATGGCCAGTTTCACAGACACGTTTGGCCGGCCAGGTCGCGGGTACACAGATCGAAACGGCGATTTTTCCGGCGTCGCCGGATCAGCAATATACCAGACATCGACCCCGGAACTGTCGTTGATTTGATAAACGAGAGAGGCGCTATCGGCAGTCCACCAGAATCCGTCAGTACGCTCCATTTCTTCCTGCGCTACAAATTCTGCGACACCATACGAGACCATGTCGTTACCGCCGGTAGTAACTGGGTACTCTTTATCTGCATGAAGATCGTAGGCGAAAAGGTTGTTGTTCCGGACATAAGCGACCCATTGGCCGTCCGGCGAGAAATGAGGATCAATGTTGTCTCCTTCCCCGGTTTTTAGCAGCGTCACGGCCTTTGCTGCATCAGTCGCAGGCTTGTCGTCCGGAGCCCTGCCGGCGGCGGACTGCCGCCCCACAGCGCCGCGGTTAAGGAGATAGATTTTGCCCGACAACGTAAGTAAAACTTGAGAGCCATCTTTCGAAATCTCGAATGCGGTGAAGCCAGTCACCCGGGTTCGCGTGCGCTCCCGTCGCGCCTTTTCTTCGGGAGAGAGTTGTTCGGCTTGACCGTTCAGCATCTGTTCTGCGGTCAAGAGCTCTCGGGTTTGACCGCTTTCGACATCGAGCTCGTAGAGCGCCATCTTTGGTGTCCTTGGAGAAGTCGCTCGCAGGAAAAGGACCGATCTCCCGTCGGGAGTCGGCTGTGCGTTCCTGGGCCGTCCGAGACTAAAGGAATGTGTCTCCGCAACGTCCCTGATGTAATTATCGGCACTATAGCCAGTCATACCGATGAGCAAAAGAAGGGGGAACAACAACATCTGGCACCGCATGGCGCTGACCGTAGCTGGGGGTATGCGTCGCGTCAATTCATCGCAATTGGGTTCCTGGTTCCTAGTTTCCGGTTCCGGGTTTCGAGTTCCTGGTCCGGGTTCCGACGAGCCATTTCGTCGTAGCTTGCGCTGGGGGGACACTTTAAATAGATGTTGATCGAATGTTTGCAGCGACCTCTTCTTTTACTATGCGCGTGAAATGTTTTTTGTGCGTGAGCTTCTTTCTTTTTGCAACTGTCGCACTCGCGGCGCCTGAGCAAAAGACGAAGAAGAAGGGCGCTAGTTCCGAACGGCCGAAGGCTGCTGAACAGCAAGCCGATATGGATGAGAGCCAGCAGCAGCAGCTGGAACGGATGAACAAGGCCACAGAGAAGGTGCTGAACAGAATACAAACCGAAGAGAATGAACTGTATCTGCGAGTCGGTTATTTTAGCAAAGCAGAGCGCCTTAACCCAAATAGCTACGCTTCCAAGGACGAAATCGCTCAATGGCGCGGCATGCTGGATCAACTCAAACAAAAACATGAACTGGTCGAACAGCTTTACACGGACCTGGACAAAGATCTGACTACCGAGCTGAAAACAACCGGCGTAAACGAACAGAGCATCAATCGATATAAGAAGCTGATCACCGACGGGTTCCCGTGGGAAACCATTGAAAAGAAGAAACAGCTTATCGACCAATACATTGATGAGCACGGTAAACTGTTGACCTTCTACGAGAAGAATTGGGGCATGTGGAAACCTGCGAAGGATCTCGACAAGCTGGAGTTTACCTCCCCATCTGCAGCCAATATCTATAACAGACTGCGAGACCAGATTGTCAGCACGACGAGTGAAATTCAAAAACAGTATAAGGAAATGAGCGAGTAGCTATTAAAGCCTCTCTGGGAGCGGTTTAGCCCGGGTGTGGTATCACCGTATGGCTAAAGAACTCAGGACGAGAAATTGCCTGGAGCGATGCAATTTTTGGGCTAAAAAAGTTCTTCACATTCTGGTTTGGAATAGGTAACTCTCCTCGTTCAATGCATTCGTATCTTTTGGCCCTCCGCAGACCAGCCTTCGCAGTTCTCTTTTTGCTTCCTCTAGCTCTAACGGCCCAAGATAAGCCAGGACAGAGTAAGCCAGGACAGAGTCCAAGGCCTGGGTCGGCTGGGCCAGAGAAGTACACGCGGGAACAAATCGAGGAGATCGTTTCGAAGTTGCACGACCGGATTGGCAAGGCGGCCGATCACGTCATGGGAAAATTACAAAAAGCGGAAAATGATATTTTCATGCGGTTTGGTTATTTCCAAAAGGGGGACAGACTGGATCCAAACGCTTACGCCTCGCGAGACGAAGTATCCCAATGGCAACAATCGCTCAAAGAACTGAAACAAAAGCAGGACGCTCTCGAGCAGCTTTATAGCAACGCCGATCAAGATCTCGGCAGCGCATTATTGGCAGAGCGCATCGATCCGCGCGTCTGCGAACAAGTTAAGAAAGAGCTTTTGCAAACGTTTCCTTGGGACACGATCAAGAAAAAGAATCAGCTCATGCAGCAATATCTGGTTGAACATGGCGAGCTACTGACCTTCTACGACAAGAATTGGGGCACCTGGAAGCTTGGTGCGAACCCGCCGACGTTTGAAAATCAGCAGGTCAACGGAACCTACCAGAACCTGAAGGCTAAAATTACGGCGCTTGGCGACCAAGTCGCGGACCAATACAGAACGTTGCGGGGAACGGCGACGACGGGAGGTTAAGGGCGTGTCGGTGTGTCGGCGTGGGGGCGATCAGCAACGCGCTTCCGAGGCGGACACCAGTTGCTCCAGCCATTCGATAAGGAGACGATGCTTAACCGGCAGCGTCCGCAATATCTCGAGAGCTTCCATCGCCTGTCTGTGACACTCTTCTATGCGGCCTTCAGCGAAGGCGAGTGCCGCCGAAACACGCAACCAGGAAAAATGCGGAATGCCATTCCAGCTGCTGATCCGCGAGAAAGCTGTCTGAGCTCGGGCTGCGTCTCGCCGAAACCAGGCCTGAAAAAATGCGTGTTCCAGCATGACTCTGGAAAACATGAATTTTGAACGTGGGTCAACCCTTGCGACGGCTTCCGCCAAATAATCGGCCGCGGTCTCCTCTCGCCCCAGGTCCATTGCCCAATAGTAACCGAGCATACAGGCAATAACTCGCTCAGGCAGATTAGTGTTTTCAGTCAGCTGAAGCGCGAGTTCCAGCATATCTGCTGGCCAATCCCTGGGTCGCAGTCCTTGAGTCGCTTCCCACCCGATTGACGAAACCAATAACAACGACTCTGCTGTGGGCCGTCCGCGAAAAGCGTCCCACAAAAGCATCCCGTTGCTGGTGGAGCGCTCGATCCGTATTGGCAAAAGCAGCCGCACTCCGAACAGCACGCCAACCAAAGCAATAGATGCGCTGAATAGCGTGTCGATCGGCGCACGCGCAGGATCACTGACTCGCACGATCAAAGCAAAGAGCAGGCCACAGACTATCGTCGCGATGGGGCCGGAGCCAAGCAGCCAAATGCATCTCTGCCGCAGGCGATCCAAACCGATTGGCGCAAAGACTGTACTGCCCATCAGTATCGCCGGGTGTCGCTCGTTCCAGACCGGCCGCAAGCCGTCGCGTGTCCTTTTGATTGCAAACGGCCCCGCCGAAAATGTTAACAACCGCATCCCGACCATTTTTCCTACGATGATCCGGCAGAGATGATGCAGAAGCGCCATCAAGATATAGGCGACGAACAAAAGGAAAGGCAAAGGAATCAAAACTGAAGGTTGCGCTGCAACCGCAGCGACACATTTTGCACCTAAAAGAAACCACATTCCTATCGACACAACGATCAGCGCCAACGTGGATGCGAGTCCATGCTTCCAACGTGATTTGCTATGCATAATTAGACGGTGACTCTATCGAAAACCTCCCACCAAGGCCAAGAGTTAAGTTCCGGGTTTCGGGTTCCGATTCCGAGTTCCGAGACTTTCGTTCGTCTTACGCGGAACCCGAAACTTGAAACCCGAAACCCGGAACCGCGTACCGCGGTGGCGCGGTCGAACCTCGGACCACAAGCTCTGGCGGAAAGACTTCTGTTGCAGTTCCTTTTTCTTTCTGGATCTTGCCAGCAACAATTCGGCGGATCGCTTGCCCATGGCGCTCGTCGGCTGAGCAACGATCGTGAGCGGTGGATCGGAAAACTGGGCCCATCGAGCATCATCAAATCCTACCAGGGAAATCTCATCTGGAATCCTTATCTTTTGTTCTCTGCGAGCCGAGAGCGCTCCCGCAGTCATTTCGTTATTCGCCACAAAAAGCGCGGTTGGACGCTTGTCCAGCGACAGAAGTTTTTCCGCGGCACGCCGTCCCACAAATTAAGCTTGTGAAATCGTTGGCTCGCACGACGTCTTCAGCCGTCTTGACGATTGCAGAGGAAAACGGATTACGGATATCAGGCACGATAATACCAATCGTGGGTGTCTGCTGCGTCCTTAGCGAGCGCGCGATTCCGTTGAGTTGATACCCATACCGGCGGACTCCCTCCAGCACACGCTTCCTGGTATCCGGGGCAACAGTCTCCGGTTTGCTTAGCGCAGGCGATATGGTTGCAGTACTGACCTTCAGCCACGTGGCCAAATCATTGAGAGTCATCAGGATAATCGTAGTCCTCTGGTTCCAAGAGCGGAGTTTGTTAGCCGCGGCGTTGCCGCTGGTGGACGTCTACGGTCAACGGTCAACTGTCGACCGTCTATCGAACAGCGCCGGGCGTCGCAAGCGACGCCCCTCCAACGCTCGGAAGATCGCATTGGAGGGGCAGGTTGGTCGCAAAGGTCGAGCGGGAACGGGGAAACATTGACGCCATCGGCTGATTAGGAATAAGTTGCGTTTTTCCCCCAGACTAGATTCCTCCAAACTAGAACAAACCATGAGTAGCATCGATGACTCCCTCTCCCCAGCGACAAGCGAATCCGATCAAAAAATGCTCGTCAAAGCCGTGGTGGCGAGCACTGTTGGTACCGCGATCGAGTGGTACGACTTCTTTCTCTATAGCATCGTCACTGGTTTAGTTTTCGCGAAGGAGTTTTTTCCGAAGTCCGATCCGCTGGTCGGCACACTGGAAGCATTTTTGATTTACGCTGTGGGCTTTGTTGCGCGTCCAGTAGGCGCATTTATCTTTGGCCACTACGGGGACCGGATCGGGCGAAAAGCGACGTTGATTGTAACACTATTGTTGATGGGCATCGCAACGTTACTTGTAGCTTTCGTACCGAACTACGCGCAAATCGGCATTTGGGGGGCGGTAATTCTGACTGTGCTCCGATTCATTCAGGGCGTTGGTGTTGGCGGAGAATGGGGCGGATCAGTTTTGCTTGCAATGGAATGGACCAAGAGCTTCGGCAACCGCGGATTCATCGCATCCTGGCCACAATTTGGCGTCCCGGTCGGGTTATTCCTGGCAAATCTCGCAGTGGTCCCCTTCAGCACGGGTAATCAATTTCTTGCGTGGGGTTGGCGAGTCCCGTTCTTGTTCAGTGGCATTTTGGTCATCGTCGGGCTTTGGATACGACTGGGCATATTGGAAACGCCGATCTTTGCCCGGCTTGTCAAAGAAAACAAGATTGAGAAAGCTCCGGCGCTGGCCGTCTGGCGAAATCACGGTGGGTCAATCATCCTATCCGCTTTGGCGCGGCTCACAGAACAGACGCCGTTTTATATCTTCACGGCTTTCATTTTTGCTTATGGCACGCAGCATTTGAAGCTCGACCGGACGCTCCTCTTGTATTCCATGTTATTCTTTGCTTGCGCGGAATTTTTCTTGATTCCCTTTGCCGGTCACCTGTCCGACCGGATCGGTCGGAAACGCCAGTATTTGATCGGTGCCGCAGCAACGATTGTACTTAGCTTCGTGTTTTTCATGTTGTTGGATCTGAAACAGCCCCTGTTCATTTTTGCTGCGGCACTCGTAGGGGCGCTTACCCACTCGACAGTGTATGGACCGCAAGCCGCTCTGATCGCGGAGCAGTTCACACCGCGGATGCGCTATAGCGGAGCATCAATTGGATACCAGCTCGCATCGATCATCGCAGGTGGACCGGCCCCGCTGGTCGCCACCTGGCTGTTCAGCATCTATAAAACGGGAACCGCTGTTGCCATTTATATGGCTATCTGCGCTGCAATCGCTTTTGTCGCGGTCAGCAGGATGAAGGATTACTCCGACAAAGATATCTCGCAGGAATACGATCACGCGACCTTAGAGGAGTGAGGAATTCGGGCGGCTTTGCCAAGTCGCAAGGCGACGACCTACCTTTGTGTTCTCGCCAATCTCTCTACTTCTCGCTTCATCGTGACCCGTAACGCACCGCCGCGCAGACGTGTCAGATCGTAAAGAGAATGAGTTTTCGCAAGACTTTTGGCGACCTCGAGTCCAATCAGGTACCCCATCCGAGACGGCAACTCCGAATTGGGTCGATATGACAGATATTCTGCAGCGATCGAATCATCCGCTGTTTCAAGCTGTGGAAAGATTCGACGAGCGAAGGTAGGAATAAGCGTTGGGCCTTCCCGAGCCAGTCGCGGGTCCAGCAAGATATCTGCGAGCGGCGCATTCGGATTCAATTGTCCGCTCACATAAGTTGCCAACCCCTCTTGCCAGACTTGGCGATACAACGGCAACTCGTTCACCGGCTTAGGCACCGGGTTCACCTGAAAATGGTACAAATGGAACAGCTCATGCGAGAGCAGGACCCGAACGGGAAACCTTGTGCCGTGGAATCTGGCTATACCATCGACTCCTAATAGCAGAATATGCGGATTATCATCCGGCACTTTGCCATCAAACCGGAATAGCGAGAGCATCAGGTAGACCTTAAGACGGGAACGATCGAGATCGGGAAAAAGCTCGGCAAAAGCTTGTTCAACCGATCCATCTGCTTTTCGAAGTTGCTCATGTACCGTCCGAATTCGCGACAGATAACGAGGAAGGGCTTCAAGATAAGTCGCCAGGGAATCCGGATCGGTTTTGAAAACCTGAGGCCGGTTGTAGATCTCGGGATACGGCTGAATGACGGTCTGAGAAAATCGTTGCGCCGCCGCTCTGCGGTTCGCTGGAGCTTGTTCCAAATAACGGAACAGGTCCGGAACCAAATCGTTGATCATCGTATTTTGCCCGAGACTATCGTTAACCAGACCGAACAATAGAACCAGAGAACTGACTGCTATTTTGATTAAACTATCTCTCACAGTTTTTGCGGTGATTATTGTTTGCCTGCTTTTCAGGGACAAGGCGCAACCGCTTGACACCGAACCTGGCTTCTGCTCCGCTTCGCAAGGCCCGTTTGACTGGCGGTGAGGGGTTTCGGGATTTAATCAGGAAGACTCCCATTCACATGGCAAACAATGGAATGATAGCGTAGCTCGGAGGGTATTGGGCTTTCTACAGTCTTTGGTTTTTATCAGGCGGAAAAGAGCGCAAAAGTATCGTGGTAGAGCCGGACCCGAAGCACTTAGCCGTTGGAGAAGCTAATGCGCGCCTGAACAGCTTACCGATAACATCCGTCCAAGGATTTGCCGGCAAGACCCCGCTACAGCCGACGCCTTTCAGGACGCTCACATCCGGAGAGATCCCAGTACCGCGAGTGAGTGTCCAGTCGTTGACGGAAAGCCACGGGATCGATGAAATGAACGTCGTTCACTGCGATATCCAGGGAGCAGAGTTTGAAGTGCTGCAAGGGTGCCAGCAACTTTTTCGGGACCGGCGTATCGAGTTCCTTTTTGTTTCGACTCACTATTTCGGGCCCGAGTTTGACCCATTGATTCATCAACGCTGTCTTGCGCTCATCTTGAATTGCAGAGGGAAGATCATTGCCGAGCATGACGTACATGAATCGTTCAGCTGCGATGGATTGATCGTTGCATACTTTGGGGACAATCCACAGAAAGCGGCTCCAGTCCCGGTATCCTTCAATCGTTATTCCCAGACCTATTTCCGGAACCCGCTCTACGATGTCGCGATCATGCGACGGCGAGGGTGAACGGACCGCCGTGGGAAGCTGGCCACGCGCACGAGGTCGCGCTGAAGCGCGACCCTACCGGCGATAGACCACTCCACGCGATCGGTAGGGTCGCGATTTATCGCGACCTCGTGCGCGTGGCAGCTACATAATCAGCGACTACCCGCTCACCAGCTTGGAACGAGCACTGCAGCGCCTTGGATTTTGCCGGCTCTCAACTTATCGAGGGCGTCGTTTGCTTCGGACATTGGGAATACAACGGTCTCCGTGTGGATTTTGGTTTTGGCGGCCAGATCCAAGAACGCTCGGGCGTCGGCACGGGTAAGATTTGCTACCGAACAAATGCTTCGTTCTTCCCAAAGCCAGGCGTATGGAAATGTCGGGATGTCGCTCATATGAATGCCTCCACAGACAACGCGACCGCCCTTGCGAACAGCGCGCAGAGCTGCGGGAACAAGTGAGCCAACCGGCGCAAAAATGATTGCTGCGTCCAATTGAACCGGCGGAAGCTTGTCGGAATCGCCTGCCCAGGTTGCTCCCAGGCTTCGGGCAAACTCTTGCCCGCGTTTTGCGCCTCCCCGGGTAAACGCGTAGATCTCCCGGCCTTCGTAGATGGCAACTTGGGCGATGATATGCGCTGCAGCCCCGAACCCGTATATCCCGAGCCTTTTTGCGTCGCTTCCCGCTTTGACCAACGAGCGGTATCCGATCAATCCCGCGCAAAGCAACGGAGCGGCCTCTACATCGGCATACGAGTCGGGAATCGGGAAACAGAATGATGCTTCGGCAACTGTAAACTGAGCATATCCACCGTCCAATGTATACCCGGTAAACCCTGGCTTATCGCAGAGGTTTTCTTCTCCAAGCCGGCAATAGAGGCATTCCCCGCAGGTATGGCCGAGCCACGGTATACCGACACGCGAACCAAGGTTAAAACCGGTGATGCCAGGACCGCATTCCACGACTTGGCCGACAATTTCGTGCCCTGGCACTAGAGGTAATTTTGGGTTCGGCAGATCTCCCTCGATCACATGACGGTCGGTCCGGCAAATGGCACATGCCAATACACGAACCTTGATCTTGCCCTGAGCCGGCACGGGATCGGGAATCTCTCGCTCCAGCAACGCGGTGCCGACCTTCTCAAGAATCATCGCTCGCATAGGCTAAAGGCGTTTGGCGTTTCGACTTTGCCAAGGCTTCCGACTTCGCCAAGGCTTCGTCGGACAGGTCGGTGTTCGGCGTTCGGCGTTCGACCCTTCTTCCCAGTTGCATGACCAAATTGGCGGCAACGATCAGGCCGCCGCCGATGATCAAGCTCGTCGATAGTCTTTCATTCTTGTAGTCGAGGCGCGTCGACTGCGCGATCAACGAGGGAAGAAACAAGGCGAACGCCGCAGCGAACACTGGTTCTGCGGTGTAAATCAGTCCTGCTTCAGTCGAGGTCACTGCCTTCTGCCAATGATTCGACAGATTGAACGCGCCCAGTGTGCAAAGCAAAACCAGGGCCGCAAGCAAGACGAGAATTGGCACGGACTCAAACGCGACCGCGTAATGCCTTGGATCTTTATTACTGAAGAGAGCGAGGAGAAGAAATATCACCCCGACACCGAGAAACATAAGTGTCGATGCGACGCGCGTACGGTTTCTGGCGTAAATCGGGCGTTCCAAACACAGAATCATTCCTGTAAAAAGGACAGACCCTAACAGAGTCTCAAGCTCTCCTCGACCTAATCGGAACGCCTGCCAATTGACCCGTGACAGAACGCCGACTCCGATCACGACGAGCACACACGCGATCCAGATTCTTAGTTCTGGCGGCCGACGGTTTCGAGCTGCGTGGTAAAGCGGCAGAATCACGCTGTAAGCCGGCGTGAGAAAAGCTGATACAGACGCATCGCAATAGGCAAGACCATCTACTTGAAGAACCATGCCGACCCCTAAGAAAAGGCTGAGCTCAAGCCCTTGCCTCCATTCCAGAGCGGTGGCGCTGGTAAGCATACGCCAGCAAAAGAGCATCATGATTAGTCCTGCCGCCAAGAAACGCAGGCTCCCTTGCAGACCCGCAACAAACCAGCTCGACTCATTCTCCATCGCAGGCATCAAGAGTGCGTTTAATGCCTTCATTGCGGGGAAACTGAACCCCCAAAGCAAGCAGGCTGATGTCAGCACAATCAGCGCAATGATATGCCGGTTTTGATCCCGCATCCTTAGCCTCTCCTCAGTGCAGGGAAGATG
>Ga0126381_100005886_pt1 | contig 13535 bp, 12 predicted proteins | sample PanSoiMetPlot_28_FD_96465 | JGI IMG/M metagenome (GOLD analysis project Ga0126381, IMG submission 96465) | Tropical forest soil microbial communities from Panama - MetaG Plot_28 | ecosystem: Environmental > Terrestrial > Soil > Tropical forest > Bulk soil | place: Panama | collected 2016-02-17
CCCTGGTGCGGGAGCATCGCGTGGGCAGCGTCGCCGAGCAGGACCACCGGCCCGCGGCACCAGTGCCGCAGCGCCGGCAAGGTGAACAGTCCCCACCGCGGCGACTGCGGCACGGCGGTGAGCATCTCGGTAACGGCCGGGTGCCATCCGGTGAACGCTTCCAGGTGCGCGCCGGGCGCGGCGGTCTCCATCCAGGCCGGCGCCGTCCACCGCGGGGGCCCCTCGACGACCGCCACGAAGTTGATAAGGCTGCCGCCGGCGATCGGGTAGTGGAGCAGGTGGGCACCCGGCCCCATCCAGAACTGCAGGGCACCGGGGTCGGGCAGGCCCGGGAGCCGCGCGGCCGGAACCAGGCCGCGGAACCCCGAGGTCTGGGAGTAGACCGGCTCGCGGTCGCCAGCGACCCACGAGCGCACGCGGGAGTGCACCCCATCGGCGCCCACCACCAGGTCGGCGTCGAAGGCCGCGCCCGAGCCGCATCGGACCCGGATGGCCTCGCCGCGCTCCTCCAGCGTTTCCACCCGGCACCCCAGGTGCAGGTGCCCGGGCCCCCACGCACCGGCGAGCAGCTGCTGCAGGTCGATCCGGTGCAGCCCGTAGAAGGGCGCGCCAAAGGTGCGCCGGTACCACCGGCCCATCGGGTGGGCGCTGATCGGGTGGCCGTCGCGGCCGTCGCGGTGGATGACCGCGGCGGGCTCGGTCGACAGCCGCGCCAGATCACCGCCCAGGCCGAGGTGCGCCAGCACCCGCGTCGCGTTCGACGCAAGGGCGATGGCCGCGCCGGCCTCCCGCAGCTCGGGAGCCTGCTCCACCACGTCGGCGGCCAGGCCACGCCGGCGCAGCAGCAGCGCCAGGGTGAGGCCGCCGACGCCCGCGCCAACGATCACGATTCTCATGCCAGGCGGGGACATCGGGCTCCTTCTCGGCCGGGTCAGGTCAGCTCGATGGCGATGTCCGGTGCCTGCCGGAGCGTGTTGTGCACGGTGCAGTGCGATACGACGGCGAGCAAGGCTGCGTGGCTCGCGGGTGGGACGCCACCGGGCACGCGGATTCTCAGCGTGACCCCGCGCACCCGGGCGGGACGGTCGGCCGCCATGGCGAACTCCGCCGTGACCTGCAGCCCGTCGCGGTCTCGACCGTGGCGATCCAGGTGCCCGCCAGCGTAGAAGGCGGCGCAGCAGCAGAGCGCGGCGACGAACAATTCGACCGGCGTCATCGCGGCATCGTCGCCGCCGGCGGTGGCGGGCTGGTCGGTCAGCACGGCATGGCCGCGGGTGATGGCCGCGTAGGTTTCGCCGCGAACGTAGCTGGCCACCACCCGGCCGGGTCCGGCGTCACTATCTGGATGCTCGGCGGCAGCGGCCTGCCTGAGCAGCGCCGCGGCGAGCTGCCGCGCCTCGGCCGGCGTCAGCACAGCCCCCGTGCCCTCCCCGTCGTCGGGCGCCTGCCCGGTGCCGGGGCGGGCGGCCACCGGCATGTTCGGGTACGACCAGCGCATCTCGTCTTCCTTCGTCGCCGTTTCAGGCACGCCGGTCGTGGTTGTGCTCCGCGCCGGGCACAACGGCGATTTGGTACTCCACGGTGTTGGCCTCGCGGCGGATAAGCTCGGCGCTCATCGCGCGCAGCAGCCCGGCCATCGGCGCGTTATCGGCCGAAATCAGCGCGGTGAACCGCGCGATGCCCGCCCGGCGGGCACGGTCGGACAGATGGCTCATCAGCTCGGTGCCCAGCCCCCGGCGGTGCCAGTCGTCGACGACCGTGACGGCGATCTCGGCAGCCTGCGGGTCGTCGGCGTGGCGGACGTAGCGGGCGACGCCCAGGCCGTGGCCGCCGGGGTGGTCCAGGGCGGCGAACGCCTCGTGATCGCGGTGGTCGATGTCGGTGAGGTAGCGCAGTTCCGCCTCGGTCAGGTGGCCTCTCGCCGCCAGGAACCGCCGCCAGCGGGAGATGGGGCTGAGCCGGGCGAAAATGTCGGCCACGAGGGGGACGTCCGCGGCCTGGACCTGCCGGATCAGCACCGGCGACCCATCGCGCAGCGTGACGATCGTGCCCCGCGCCGCCGATCGCCGCTGGTGACGGGGCGGCCGGCTCCGGCCGGGAAACGCGCGGGAGCCCTGGCGCGGCGGTGCGTTGCGGGCATCGGGCAGGACGCGGTGTGCCCGCGCCCGCTGAACCTGGTGAGCGGCCTCCGCCCGGTCCGGCCGGGTGGCGGGCCAACGCCGTGCTGACGAGGCCTGAGTGCGGTGATTGATCATTGACTTGCTTTCCCTTAACTGGTGAGCTGCGACTTCAACGCGGCCAGCGGCGAGGCACCGCGGCCGCACCGATGCCGTGGCTGGCGCCGGTGATCAGGGCCACCCGCCCGGCGAACAGGCGAGGATCCCCGTTCGCCTGGGCGATCCGTGCCGTGCTCAGCGCCTGGTCGGCGGTGGCCCTTGGCCGGTTCATGCGGGGGCCCTTCGCCGGACCATTTCGCCGGGCTGGGCGGGGGCGGCGGCGCCGGGAGCGCCGTGGTGTGCGCCGGCCCGCGACCCCGCGCGCCGGGCTGGCCCCGCCGGCCTGTTCCGCGGCCGGCGCACGCTGATCTGGACCCGGTGGACGGCGTTGTTGGCGTAGCCGAGCGGGTTCCGGGCCGGCTCGCTGGGCTGGGTTCGCCCGGCGGCGTCGGTGGCCCTGGCCCGGACGGTGACGCTGCCAGGCTCCTCCACCCGGGCCGGTAGTTCCCACGAACACCAGGCGTGCGGGTGCCCCGGATCGGTGAGCGTGGCCTGCCGCCAGGGCTGGTCGCCGAGGCTCACCTCGACCCGGGTGATGGGCGCCGCGCCGGACCAGGCCAGCCCGCGGACCACGACCTCGCCGGGCCCGGCGAACTCCCCGGCCCGCGGCTCGGTGATCAGCGACCGGACCCCTTGCAGGGTGAGCGGCTCGCCGCCGATGTGGTAACGGTCGGTTTGGAAATGGCCGTCGAACGCCCGGCCGGTCAGCTCGATGCCGGTGAGCCATTTGACCGAAGCGACCCCGTACCAGCCGGGCACGATCAGCCGCAGCGGATAACCGTGCGCCGCGGGGAGCGGCCGGCCGTTCATCGCGTAGGCCAGCAGCGCCCCGGCCGAGCCCAGCCGGCTCACCGGCAGGGAACGCTCGAAGTGCACCGGCCCGGCACGTCCTTCGACCGGCCCGCGGTCAGCGCCGCGGAACACCACTTCCCGGGCACCTGGCCGCGGCGCGGCCCGTGCGAACACCTCGGTCAGCGGCACCCCGGTCCAGGCGGCGGCGCCGACCGCGCCCAGGCCCCACTGCTCACCGGGCGCGCGCGGGTTCAGCCCGGACCGGCCGTTGCCGGCGCACTCCAGGGTGACCACGACGGTCCGTGACGGCATGGCTCGCAGTTCGGCAAGGCTGAGCGACAGCGGCCGCCCGGCCAGCCCGCCGACCTCGAGCCGCCAGGCGGCAGCGTCGAGGGCCGGGATGCCGAAGTGGTTGCGGACGTAGAACCGGTCGCTGGGCACCACGGCCCCGCGTGGCAGCTCCCGCAGCGGCGTCTCGGCGTTCAGCGGATCAGCCCGGTGCACGACCAGCCCCGCGGCCCGGGCTTGCTGGCACGCCCCGCGGGGGTCGACAACCGGGACGCCAGCACCGGCCGGCGGCACGGGCGCGGCAACATCACCGTCGGCCGCGGCCGTGCCTGGCGCCGGCGTGCCCGCGGCAGGCAGGCGCCCCTCATCGGCCACGCGGCGCGCGGCGGTGGCGGTCCACCACGTGGCGGGCCGCGCCAGGTAGTAGGCGGGCGCGCCGGCCCGGCGGGGCCTTTCGGGTCCCGGTCTGGCGGTCATGGACATCCTCCGGTCGGCTGGACAGGGTTTGCGCGAGTCACGGCCGAAAGCGTGCGGCCGGGCCTGCTGGTACGGGCGGTTAGTACCGCCACCGGTGGGCGGCGGCGATGGCCTCGGCGTCTTGGCCTTGAAATGCTTCGGCTTCGGCGGCGCGCACGGCGGTGAACGCGTCGTAAAGGTCTGCTCCCATGGCCGCGGGGATCACCTGGGAGTGCCGCAGGGCCGTTAGCGCCTGATCGAGCGTTCCGGGCAGCCGCTGGGGGGCGTGCTCGGGCTTGACAGGCCCGGAGCAGGCGGGGTCGGTGGCGGTCTCGGGCGGCAGCCGGAGCCGCTTGTCGAGTCCCGCCAGGCCCGCGGCGATGAGTGATCCGATGGCCAGGTAGGGGTTGGCGGCCTGGTCGAAGCATTTGATCTCGGCGTTGGCGGCCGCTGCCTGGCCGCCGGTCATGCCGGTGATGAACCGCAGCGCGGCTTCCCGGTTTTCGTGTCCCCAGCAGGCGTAGGCACCGGCCCAATGGGAGGGCCGCAGCCGCAGGTAGCTGGCGGCGCTGGGCGCGCCGACCGCGGTCAGGGCCGGAAGCTCGGCCGCGATGCCGGCCAGGAACGCCTCGCCGTCGGGCGTCATGCCGCGCGGGCCGCTCCCGCCGGCGAGCAGGTTGCGGCCGCCGCGCCAGATGCTCAGGTGCAGGTGCCCGCCGTTGCCGATCTGGCCGGGCACGACGACGGGCGCGAAGGACGCCCGCCAACCCTGCCGGGTCGAGTGGGCGCGGATGGTGTGCCGGGCGAACACGTTCAGGTCGGCGGCCTCGACCGGGGCGGCGGCCGGCAAGGAGATCTCCAGTTGCCCGGGGGCGTACTCGGGGTGGAACTGGCCCACGCGGATGCCGGACTCGCCCAAGGCGGCCAGCAGGCCGCGGCCGTAGTCGGCGAGCTTGCCGGGCCCGTCCAGGGCGGCAAGGCCGTACCCGGGCCCGTCGTGGGCGGGGACCAGCGCCCCGCCCTCGTCACGGCCGAGGAACCACTCGACCTCGGTGCCCACCTTGACCTCCAGGCCCTGCAGGCCGGCCAGGTCGGCCATTCGCCGGGTGAACGAGCGCTGGCAGCAGCCGAACACCTGCCCGTCTTGGGTGTACTGGTCGGCGGGCGCCCACGCCCACCCAGGCTGGGCGGCCGCCACCCGCAGCGCGGATGGGTCGGGCATCAGCCGCAAGTCCCCGGCCGGGCCGCCGGCCGCGGTGCTGGTGGTGAACGAGTCGTCCACGGCGGCCACCGCGAACACGGGGCTCAGGCCCAGCCCCCATCGGGTGGCCTGCTCCAGCCCGGTCACCGGGGCCGTTTTGGCCCGGGCAAGGCCGGCGTTGTCGACGATGGTGACCGCGACCGCGTGAACCTCCCGCGCCAGCAGTGACTCCGCCAGCTCCCGCGCGTCCGCGGCGCGGCGGGCCAGCCCGGCGGCGGTGACCGCGGCACCGACCGGTGCCAGCGGGGGGATGCGGCTGAGGGTGCCTGGCGGGCCGGGGGCGGGGGTGAGGCGGCTGGCCAGCGTGCCCGCCTGGTCGTTGAGGCTGGTCACCGGGCCTCCGGGGGTGCTGCTGCCCGGGACGCCGGGCGGCCTGCGCGCGGTGGCCGCGCGGGGCGCATGGCGGTGAGCCATAGGTGGACGGGCCTGCCGAGGTAGTAGGCCGGTGCGGCGGCGGGGCGGTTGGTTCGTGGCTGGGCGCTGGCAGGCATGGGTTCCTCCTGGCGGGTCGACGGCGCGGCGGCCGGTCGGGTGCGGCGGTGTGCTATCCCGAGGATGCGGGTAAGGCCCGGGGGCGCGAATCGGGCAAATGCCCAAGATTGTGGCGCCCGGGTGTTTAGATTTGCGCGGGCAGTGTTTAGTTTGCGCGGATGGTGTTCAGGTTTGCTGAGGCTGCAAGAGGCCGGCGCGTTCGGCCATGGCGGCGGCCTGCACCCGGCCGGAGACGCCGAGCTTGCGCAGGATGCTGCTGACGTGCACGCCCGCGGTCTTGGGGCTGATGTACAGCTCGGCGCCGATCTGGGCGTTGGTGCGCCCGGTGGCCAGCAGCCGCAGCACGGCCAGCTCACGGCGGGTAAGCCCGTATGGGGCACGTGCCTTCGCCGTCGGCGGCGCCGTGACGGCGGTCGCGGGCCGGAGCGGGATCCGGGCGCGCTCGGCCAGCATGCGGATGTGCGCCAGCAGCGGCGCGTGCCCGTCGGCGGCGGATGCGGCGGCCCGCAGCGCGCCGGCCGCGGCCGCGGCCGGCTGCCCGGCGTCCAGCTGCGCCTGGGCCTGCCGCCACCGTGCGTACCCCGCCCGGTGCGGCCAGCCCAGGTCCTGCCAGGCTTGCGCCGCGGTGGCCCACGCATCAGGGTCGCTGGGCCCGGCCAGCCGCGCGCGCTCGGCGTCCCAGGTGGCGCGCTCAGCCGGGATGGTGGCCACGTATGGGTGGTCGGTGAACGGGGCTCCGCCCATCTGGGCGGCCCATGAGGCCAGGCCGTCAGCGGCGGCGATGGCGGCGACAGCGGCGGGCTCGTCGCGGCGCGCTCTGGCCTGCTCGCCCAGGTCAGCGCAGGCGCGCATGCCCGCCACCAGCAGCCGTCCGCAGAAGATGGTCATATCCGGCACCGTGAACAGGGCCAGCGCGCGGCGCGTCTCCTCGAGGGCGATACCCGGGCGCCCGGTCCACAGCGAAGCCTCCACCGCCCGGTACGCGGCCTCGTAGCTGAAGTCGGCTCTGGTGACGGTGGCGGGAAGGGCATAGATCACCTGCCACCGCGCGGCGGCCGCGTCGGCGTCGCCGCGCAGCAGGTCCGTCTCGGCGCGGGTCGCGTGCACCAGCCAGTGGTCCCGGTCGGGGGGCGTGGTCGTCGGCGGCCCGGTCAGCGTGGCCGCCTCGGCCGTGCGCCCCAGGGCCAGCAGCGCCTCCGCGGCGTTGGCGGCCAGGAAGGTGGCGACATCCCAGGCCTGCAGGCCGGCCTGCCGGGCGACCTGGAGCCCGTGCCGCGCAACCTCGGCGGAGCGCCGGAACCGGGCGAGTTTGAGCAGCGCATCGCTTTCGATCACGGCAAGCCACACCTGGGCGGGGACGTCACTGGCGGCCCGGGCAAGGGCCCAACCCCGCTGAATGCTGGCGAACCCGTCCTCGACCTCCCCGCGCACGAACGCGCCGAGCGCGATGACCGATAGGATGCGCGGAATCAGCTTCGTGGCACCGGCCGCGTCGGCGATCTCCAGCGCCCGGTTCAGCGCGGGAACGCTGGCCTCCACCCGTCCCTCGACGAACTGCAGGAAGGTGTTGGCGTAGTCGAGCAAGGCGTCGGCGTGATCGAACGACGGCGGGGCCTGCTCGAACAGCCGCAGCGCCTCCTCCATCAACGGCAGCCCGGCATCAGGAGCTTCGATCGCCCGGTAGTAGGCGGCGCAGTGGCAGATGACCGCGGCGGTCGCCGGGTCCGGGTGGCCGGCGAACCGCCGGTAGGCCTCCTCGGCGACGGCGGCGGCGCCCTCGCTGTCGCCCGACATGTAGAGCGCGTCGATGGCGCGCACGTAGAGCCTGGGCACCTCGATCCCGGCCACCGTTGCGACGGCATCCGGCTGCTCCTGGCCGAGCTCGATCGCCCGCTGCCAGTGCACCGCCGCCTGCGCGTAACCGAACACCCGCTCGGCAGCCCGCGCGGCCGCCACCCGGACCGGCAGTTCCCTGGCCGGGTCGCCCGCAGCCTGCCAGTGCCCGGCTACCTCCGCCGGCAGCCCCCGGTCCCCGGCTTCCGCCAGTGCCCGCGCCGTCCGCTCGTGCAGTGCCGCCCGCTCTCCGGGCAACAGCCCCGCGGCCACCGCCTCGCCGAGCAGCGCGTGCCGGGGCTGGTGCTCTCCGTCGGCGGTGTCCTCCGCAAGCAGCCGGGCCGCCGCCAGCTCCCGCAGCCCGTCCCGCACGGCCTCGGTGCCCAGCCCGGTAACCGCGCCCAGCAGGTCCTCGGTCAGCGGCCTGCCCGCTACCGCCAGCCCCGCCAGCACCGCCCGGGCGTCACCGGCGCAGCGCGCCGCCCGCGCTACCAGCAACTCTGCCAGCCGGGCCGGTAGCCCCGCCGGGACGCTCAGCTCGCCCGCACCTGCCTCTCCGTTCAGCGCGGCGGCCACCAGCTGTTCGGTGAAGAACGGGTTCCCCTCCGCACGCAGGTACAACTCGGCGGCCACCCGCGCCGACACGGGGCCACCCGTCAACGCGGCCACCTGCTGCGCTGCCTCTTCCCACGACAGCGGGTCCAGGCCGATCTCCGCCACCCCCGCCGCACCGCGCACCGTCGCCAGCCAGTCCGCCACGTGCGCCGCCACCGGTGCCTCATCACTGCGGTGCGTCACCAGCACCCGCACCGGCCCGCGATGCCCACCCCGGCGCAGGAAGGTCAGGCAATCCAGCGTCGCGCTGTCTGCCCAGTGCACATCCTCAACCACCAGCCCCACCTCGGACCCGGACCGCGCTGCCACCGCGGTCAGCAGCTCCGCCACCCCGGCGAACAACCGTTCCCGGCTCCAGTCGCCATCCCAGCCACCGGGGACCGCCTCACCGCCGGGGTCAGCCCCCGGGACCAGCCGCCCCACCTCCGCCCGGACATACTCCGGCGCGGCATCCAGCGCCGCCGCCAGCAACCTCCCGCCGTCCAGCCTGCTCAGCTCGCCCAGCGCCTCCGCTACCGGCAACAGCGGCAGCGTGCTCGCCAGCGGCAGGCACTCTCCCCGCGCCAGCACCATCCCCCCCGCGGCGGCCCGGGCCATCCCCTCCGCCACGAACCGGGTCTTGCCCACCCCCGCATCTCCCACCACCAGCACCAGCCCGGCGCCCCCGCCCAGCGCCTCCAGCAACCGCGACAATTCGTCCTCACGGCCGGCAAACCCCACCGTCCCCGACATGCGCCCAGCCCACCAGCCTGCGCCCAGCCGGTCAAATCCATAGCACTCTCTTGGGCTGGTCTTACCGGCCCCGTGGATCAGACCGGGATGCTCAGCAGCAGACGGTGCGCGGGCGCTTCGATGCGCAACGCGGTGAGCTGGCTTACCGGGATGGCGCTGGCCCCCGTTATCCGGGCGGTGCCGCCATACCCCGCGGCCCACGTGCCCGCGACAGCCGCGCCGGCCCGGGACACGGTGACCAGGGTGCAGCGTTGACCGGCCGGCAGCCCGGTGACGGTCAGCTCGATCTCGGTACCGGCGGGCGTGGCGTGCAGGCTGGCCTGTCCACGGACTCCGGTCGCGGGGTCGAAGGCCTGGAAGCCCGCCGGGCCCGGGCGCGCGGAGATCGCGGTGATCATGGCGACGACCGCGGCCGCGATGACCGCGCCGGTGAGCATTAGCCGGCGCCGCAGCGGGCGGTGCCGCGGCGGGCGGCTTGAGTCAAGCCGGGGCCCGCCCGGCGGCTGGCGCGCCGGCATGCCATCGGCGGGGCCCAGCCGGCCGAGCCAGTCGCGGACGGGAATCAGGTCTTGGTACTCGGCCCGGCAGGCGGCGCAGCCCCGCAGATGCCGCTTGACCCGGGCGGCCTCGGCCGGGCTGAGGGCGCCGACGATGTACGCGCCGATATCGCCGCGCCACCTGGCGCACGCCTGGCTCATCCTGCTTCCTTCCGCTCCCGCGTGGGTCTCGTCCGCTGCGCTGGGTCCCGTGCTGGCCCGTCCGCCCGGAGGCTCCATCACGTCCCGTCCGGAGGGGCTATCCCGTCCGGCCCGGAGGGGTCATCAGTAACCAGGCGAACTGCCCTGGTATGCGTAGCCACTGCCACTTCCCGACTGGCCGGTCCCGGCGGGGGAACCGCTGGTGGTGACGGCGTGCCAGGTGAAGGAGGTGCCGGCGAAACTGTCGGTGAAGTTGTTGCCCTGCGCCTGGCCCGGACCCTGGTCCAGCTTGAACGTGTACAGGGGCTTGCCGTGGTAGGTGAGCTGGGTCACGCCGTCGGGGCGGTGGACGGTGCCGAGCGCCCCGGCAACACGGCCGGGGGCACGGAGGGCAGCGCCAGCGCTGGCAGGCACCGGGAACCAGAAGCTCAGGCAACCGCCCGTGCACAGGATCTTGCCGTGCGCCTCTTGCTGGGCCGAGTAGAGCGTCTTCCCGGACCGGTTGACCAGGACGGTGCCGACTCCCGGCAGCGTGCGAGCGGAGACCACGACGCCCGGTGACCGGGGCGCCTGGGATACCTGGCTGGCGCTTGCACCCGACCCGGAGCCGCCGCCCGCACCGGCGCTCCCGCCGGAGCTTCCGCACGCGGCCAGCAGCCCGGCCGCCGCGACCGCGGCAAGGCCGGGCACGACGGTCCGGGAGGCCAGCCCGCCGATACCGGCCAGGACAGAATCACGGGCCCGCATGTCCGTGGCACCCGCGCTAAATTTGCTCGCCATGATTTGCTCCTCCAGCGACATTTTTGCTTGCTCACCGGTACTACGCCGGAAGTGTCCGCTGTGTTCACCCGGCAGGCCGAAGGAGATGAATTTTTTTAGCGCGGCCGTGCATCCCTCAGATTCCGGCATAACGCGATCGCCGGCAAAGCCGGCCGGTCTCCCGCCATCGCGGTGATTACAAATTCCGCACACCCGCCGCCAGCGTTTTCCTGGCCGTGCCACAAAGGGTGGCAGCGATGAGGGCCGCCTTACCCTTGGCACACGCGGCCATGCGCGAGCCCGGGCCGGGTCACGGCATTCGCCCCGGCCCGGGCGCGGCGCCCACGGGCGGGGCCCGGCGGCGGGCACTGATCGTCACCAGGGTCTTGGCCGTGGTCGCCACCTGCAGGCTGGCGATGTCGGTCGGCCGCCAGGCGGCGCTGGCCGGGACGGTGATCGGGCCGTCGCTCCAGGCTTCCCAGACCCCGGTGACCTCGGTGGCGCCGGTGCGGGAGCGGGCGATCAGGCGGCACTGCACATTGAGCGGAGCCCCGCGAAGGCGGAGCTGGATGCTCGCGCCCCACGAGGTGGCGGTGAGTACCGCGGTCGCGCTCACATGCGTGGCCGGGTTCGTGCCCGACAGCGTGACCCCGGCGGGGTGCGTGCCGGGCAGCGTGACGCTGGCCGGCCGGTGCGCCGCGCCCGTCGCCGTCAGCCAGAATCCGCCAGCCGTGCCGACCGCCGCAGCCACGCACGCGGCGGCGGCCACGGCCCGCCACCGCCGGCCCGGGCGGCCGCGCCTGATGGCCGGTGCGGGCTGCGGAGCGCTCCCGCCGGGCAGCTGGCCTTGGGCCCGCATGTCGCCGGGGACGCCGGCGAGCAACCCGGGCAGCGGTGCCAGGGCGATCAGTTCGCCCTGGCACGCCGGGCAGCCAGGCAAGTGCGCCTCCACCCGCGCACGCTCCGCGCCATCAGCGGCGCCCAGGACGTAGACGCCCAGGGATATCGTCATGTGGCAGCTCATGGCTTGGTGATTCCTAGCTTCCCAAGTTCCCTGCGCAGCGCCCGCAGGCCATAAAAGCAACGGGACCTCACCGTGCCCTCGGGCATGGCCAGCAGCGCCGCCACCTCGGCGACGGTCCTGCGCTGATAAAACAGTTCCACAATCACTGCCCGGTGCTCGGCGCTGATCGAATCCAGCGCCTTTGCCACCAGCCATGCGTCAAATATCTGGTCAAGGCCGTCGTCGGCCGTTGGCAGCGTGTTCTCATCAAGCGGCACTTCCCGGGGCCGGGCCCGGCGGCGCCGGTGGTAGGCCGAGATGGCAATATTGCGGGCCACGGTATGCAGCCACGACCCCGCGTGCTCCGGGTTCAGCTCTCGGGCGTGCTGCCAGCCCCGGAGCATTGTTTCCTGTACCACATCCTCCGCAGCGTGCACGTCACCATTGACCAGCGGGAGCACAAATCCCACCAGCGGCAGGCGGTAGGACCTCATCCAGGTATCCGCCCTGCCATCACAGCTCGAAGCGGCCACGACAGTAATACGCCGCGTTCCGCCCCAGCGTTCATCGCCCGCCCCGCCGCTGACCGACGAGGCTGGCGCCGCGAGGATCGAGCTGGTCCAGCGGACCTGGCCGAACTAGGCGCCCTGCCTGCGACTCGGCGCCCTACCCGCGCCGCGCGGGGGCGCCCGTTACCGACCTACCGGAGCGGCACCGGGGACGCGCTTCCGGCGCCGGTCAGCCCGCGCCCGGAGGTGCGGCATCGCCCGGCGGGTCTATGCCGGGTACCACGGAGCGCGCAGCCAGCGGCGGGACCAAGGTGGCGCGGCCCCCGTGGAGCTCGAGCGCACCGAGCGTTCCGCTCACAGGAACTGGCCCGCGGAGGTCTCCGGCTCGCTGTCCCACACCACGGCCACGAGCTCAGCCGGGTCGATCACGACCCACCCTGCCTCGCGCTCCAGCCGCACCAAGCCGTCCGGGCGAACCCCCACGCCGGTCAGCTTCTTGCTCCCGGTTGAGTTGAACCCGATGTGGCCGGTTCTGCTGACGATCATGGAAATCGACCCGGACATACCGATGAGGGGCTCGAGCAGCTCGCGGACCGTTTCGCCGGTCATCAGCCATCACCTCCAGATATCGCTACGAGCAGGATGCCCCGCGGCGGGGAACTTTGCGCATCGACGGGGCTCGCCGTTCCGGGCACGGTGGGTACGCGGGCGATGCGGGTCCGGGGGGTCTCCGTCACCGGCGCGGTGCGGGTCCGTCCGCGTCCCTGGCCTCGGCGAGGATCTCGGTGGCGAGCGCGACGCATTCGGTGCAGATCCACACGCCCGGGCCGGCGACGAGGCGGACGCCGCTGGCCGGATCCTTGCCGCAGAACGAACACCGCTGGGCGGCCCGCTTTCCCCGGCGGCGGCGCTGCTTGCCGGGGCTGATGTAGCACTCAAGCTCTTTCTTGATGGCGGGGACGCTGACGTCCAGGTGGCCGAGTACCCGGCGGGCCCGCGATCCGGGGTCCAGCGCGAGCGCGCCCAGCAGGTGCTCGGTGCCGACGTAGGGGAGTCCCGCCCGCCGGGCGAGACCGGCTGCTCCCTCGACCGCCGCCCGTGCCTCCGCCGACTCCGGCGGCGGTTGCTCACCCGGCGCGCCGCCGCCCGGGAACATCGCGCGGGCGGCTTGCCGCACATCGCCGGCCCGGACGCCGGCCTTTTCCAGAATCGCGGCGGCCACGCCTTCCTGGTACAGCCCGAGAAGCTGATGGTGGGTGCCGATCTCCGCGGCGCCGTCCGCGCTCGCCTCGCGCGCGGCGGCCGCCAGGCAGGCCACCAGCCTGGGCTGCGGTTCCGGCCTGGCCGCGGAGGCAGCGGCGGGCCGCAGGGTGAAGCGCTGCCGGGCGGCCTGTTTGGACACGCCGATCCGTTCGCCGATCTGGGTCCACGAGCACCCGGCCTGGCGCGCTTCCGTCACGAAGTGGCCGATCAGCTCGTCGGCGCCCGATGCCAGTTCCTCGCTGACCCCCAGGGCGGCCTCGGCCCGGTCGAGCGGGGAGGAGCCGGCCCGCTGCTCGACGACCCGCACCAGATCGGGGAGGTGCACCACGTCCATTGCGACAACCTAACGTTGTCGCCATGGATCGTCAATCTTAAGTTGTCGGGCGCGGCTAGCCGCCCGCCATGGCCCCCACGACCAGGTAGGGCTCCGCGCCGGTGGCGACGGCGTCGGGCAGCGGGGAATCCGGCTGTTCGTGGGACAGGTCCAGTTCGCAGGCGAAGAACCTGATGAACGCCCGCCGCTGGCCGGCGTGATGGTCGCGGATCGTCCCGCGCAGC